>ERZ1740072.560-NODE-560-length-14870-cov-5.814580_pt1 | contig 14870 bp, 14 predicted proteins | sample MGYA00581733_ERZ1740072 | MGnify/ENA primary metagenome ERZ1740072 (study PRJEB43018, sample SAMN04849741) | marine metagenome | isolation source: floating plastic debris | place: Pacific Ocean | collected 2008-08-30 | study: EMG produced TPA metagenomics assembly...
GATGGGACAGCATGAAAATACACCTGTCGATAACAAGCATTTTTCCTTATTATCATCCAACTAGTGTGAAGGTCATTCCGTTGTCAGGCATGCACCACAAAACGGACAAATTGCGCCGAGATCGCGATTCTTAGCTAAGCTGACGGTCAGTTTCTGTTAAAGAATTGGGCCCACTTTAGACAGGTAACTAAAATGATCTCTATTTCGGCGATCAGTCAGCCCCTTTACCCAGCGATGTTTCTTTCAGGTTGTGGATACTGTTCCCAAACGGAAGAGCGTTTTGGACAACCCCGGTTGAACATATGATAGGCTAGGGGAGCGCCTTGACCTTCCATCCGTAGGCTGGCAGGCACACGGCCCGATGAGACGAACCTACCCGTCACCTCAGTTCCAATCAAACGAAGGTATAAGACTGATCGCGCCAAAGCAATTTGAACTATGCTAGGAGTAGCGGACGCTTCAACTTTTGGACTGAGCTCATCCATTTACCCAAAACTAAAGTCTCTTCATTGGCGTATCTATCCAACTTTACGAAATCTTTAGTGGTACCCGCTTAACAACGCCTGTAACGGAAAAATACTCGGGTACAAAAGACTATGCACATCCCTATGGCTCGCGAAGAAATCGCCCGCTTTCTTGATAATGGCGCCGACGCAGTAGACAGCCTATGGGCCTCGGGGAAGTTGCAAAAGACTCTGCATTGCCCATTTCGCCCCTTCGCAGACCTGAACTACAGTACCGTCTATGATGTTCTGGAATATGCGTTGGCGTCTGGGGATTTGCCAGTTCGTCTCCCAAAAGACGTTGCAGCATTGTGGGTCGCTCTTCTGGCGGAGGCAAATGAGTCAGAAGGCTATGAAGAGGCACGATGGCAGCGGCAAGTGGAATTGCTCCTAGACATGGCCACCGAGGACCAGCTGACCATCATCACGACCGGCGCGCCTAAGGTGGCATCCGTCGTGGTCTTAACTCAAGGTACGCTGGCAGACACGTGCAGTCATTTGAATTCCGCGGACAAAAATGGCTCAGCTTTCTATTTACCGCTTCAATAGTAGTTTTTTGCCAACAAGTCTCTGCTGGTGAGCGACAAGAACAAACTCCGAGACCTGCTGCCTAACTCATCTGGCAACTAAATTCCTGTGCTTGGCTGCTATCTTGTCTCTGCCGAGATCGTATGGAGCCCAATAAAAGTCTTGTTTCCAATCCAACCGTCAAGCGTCAAGAGAGAGCGCCCGACCTCTCATTGTGCGCGTTCAATCCAAAGCTGTTCTTTTGGAAAGGCTGAAACCCCGAAGAGCGTCATCCCTGATCACAATGATCGGGGATGCCCAAGAAGATGCCGTGGAGGCTTGACAAGTTTAGTGACTGTTCCAGCTGCATGGGTCGCTAAAAGTGTTGCCAAGACGTGTAGCTCGAAACGTTGCACAAATTAATTTCCATCGTTCGATGTCATAACCAGCGATTAACCAAAACTTTGAATAGTTTGAGCACCCAACCAAAAGGTGTACGAACCATGATTCATTTTCTCTACGGCGACAAACTGTCAACGCGCTCAGAGCTGGCGCACTCAATGTTCAAGGACCGAGCAGAACAGTTTCACAGGAGACTCGGGTGGGATGTTGAGGTGGACCGGCTTGGCGAGGAAAGGGATGAGTACGACGATCTCAACCCGCTATATGTGATAGTCTCTGACGCGAACGGTCTACACGAGGCATCTATGCGACTTTTGCCAACGGTCGGCCAAACCATGATAAACGATCATTTCCTTGATCTGACGGATGGCGTCAAAATCCAAAGCCCCGTTATCTGGGAATGTACACGGTTTTGTGTGTCGCCAACGGCCCAGTTTAACGCCGCAACCAAGCTTATGGCAGCGGGTGGGAAGTTGATGGAAGAGTTTTTCATCGAACACTTGGTAGGGGTTTTTGACCGCAAAATGTTAGCCGTTTACCGGCGTATTGGTTCATCGCCCACGGTGGTGGGGTGGTCCGAGGGGGATCGAGCAAGAGTCGGTGTCGGGCTATGGGAATACAACGGAGACCGGTACCTTAACTTGCTTTCAAAATGTGGGCTATTGGAGATTGAAATGGAGCTTTGGTTCGTTAACTCGGGGATTCTTGAAAAGCAATCGCATCTCCAAAGCGATATGGTTGCATGATAAGCTTTTGGGCGGTGGCTTGTCCGCCGCCCGGTTCGGTCAACAGACTTCTCGCTTGTTGCCTCGTCAATATCTTTGAAGAGGATTCAGCTAGCATCTTGGGGAATTCATATGTGCGCCGCGGCACAGTGATCTCAGTTGGAGTAAACAAGGCCAAATGAAACCAAAAGTGTTGGTGCAACCGCTGGCAATCTCCTTGTCTCATCAACGTCTGGTGTTGCCTAAAGCAGCGTCGGCAACCCGACGTTGACCAAAGCATTCTATCACAACGTGCTGCGATCGCTCCAAGGTCGGCAACGAGCCCAAATCGATTGGATGCTGCGTTTGCTATGTTAGGGTTTCTGACGTCTCACCGTGTTGATATTAATGCAGCATGATAAGACAACTCTACATCTTTCTGTTTATAACGGTGATTACTGCAGCGCCTAGTCTTGCGTGTTTTCCCGATCCTGCATTTGAGTACGACGAAATCAGTTCTTCGGATGTTTCAATCTTAACTGCAACGGTAACAGCTGTGGAACTGGAGACCTACGGCGATAAGACTTGTTGGCGTGTAAGCTATTTGAACGCTAGCTATCTGTATGGAAACGGTGAAGCCGAATTTTCTATCTCCACATGTGCACAAGAAGTTTGGCAATTGGATGTGCTGACCGAGGAAGACGATGGACCATACCATCTCGGTTTCGTCCCAGAGGCCGAAGTATTGACGGGGCTGGTCAAAAATGACGCAACTCCATTAAAGCTTCGGTACGCCATTCCATCGTGTTGGGGGCCGCTCCACATTAACCTAAGTATATTATCTCGAGAGGAACGCGAAAGTCTGCTGCAGGATGTCCAGAGAAAAATCAAAGACATCCAATGACCGCTTCGTCCCGCGATCTGTAAGTTCGGACATCACTCAATTTTGCGCATGCAGCGAATGGCCGCAAAGCGGGCTGCGCCCGCAGAACCTTGAAGGTAGGTCGAAGGTCCGCAATGGGCCAATCGCGGCGAGGTGCGCCTCGCTGCATCTGCGAACGGGACCAGCGCCACCGTGTTCAGTTCGGACTCTGATCCGAGGTCTGATGACTCGGTTGAGGCATGTAAGCATGGTGTCCGATACTCTATATCTTTCGGGTGTCTTATGTCAGACGCCGAACACCAGTGGGTAAGTTTCAAACTAAAAACCATGGCCGAAAACCGGATCGACGTCTTCGCAAGAAAGGCAAGACATAGCTTCTGGGGGTATTATTGGGGGTATCGTTTGATGACTTGTGATAAATACGTCATATTTTCATTCTTCTGCGGGTTTTATGTGGGTCCGTGTGGGGCACCATTTCTTCACCAGACATAAGCGCCCATCGTTTCTTGGACTATAGCTAGTATTGTGGTGGGATCGAGGGATAGAAAACCCCTATGAAATCAGATGATTGACAGCTCGGTCTCATCTGCGAACGCCTGCGCGCTGACAAACAACTTGCACAGGCGCTTGTCACACCCCGTTTGCCTGCCTATCCGTACAGACCCGCGCTGCGTCCGCGCAGCTTGATCAGTGCAAGAACTGTGTCAATTGTTGGGGTTGGCGTCTCTGTCACGCGGCCGAGTTCCTGCACCGAGCCGACCAGTGCGTCGATTTCCATCGGGCGCCCCTGATCGAGGTCCTGTAGCATCGATGTGCGGTGCGCGCCCACTGCCGCGCCTCCGTCGATCCGGCGTTCCACATCAATTGGGAACTTTACTCCCAGTTTCTCTGCAATCGTCTGTGCTTCGATCATCATGTTGCGCGCCACCGACCGTGTGCCTTCATCGGTACATAAGACATCCAGAGTGGTGTCGGTCAGTGCAGAGATCGGGTTGAACGACAGGTTGCCCCATAGTTTGACCCAAATCTCATCCCGCAGGCGAGGGCGCACGGGCGCTTTCATGCCTGCTGCCATCAGGGCTTTGGACAATGCCGCAGCGCGCTCAGATTTGCTGCCATCAGGTTCGCCTAGGGAAAACCTGTTTCCTTCGATGTGCTTGATCGTGCCCGGCTCGATGACTTCTGCTGCGGGGTAGACCACGCAGCCCAAGACGCGGTCAGGGCCAAACCCGTCCCATTGAGCGTTGCCGGGATCAACAGATGCCAACCGCGTGCCCTCAAGGGGGCCGCCAAGTTTGTGGAAGTACCACCATGGAACGCCGTTGACGCCGGATACGATCGTGGTGTCCGGCCCGATCAACGGCTGCATTTTGTCAACCACGGGCGGCACGGAGTGCGCCTTGAGGGTCACGATGATGTAATCCTGCGGACCGAGGTCAGAAGGATCGTCGCTGGCTGTCACAGACACAGTCTGGGGGTCTTGCCCGTATTCCAGCAGCGTCAGCCCCTTGTCCTGCATCGCTGCCAGATGTGGCCCGCGCGCCACAAGGCTCACATCCGCGCCCGCCTGCGCCAGTTTCACCCCCATATAGCCGCCGATGGCACCGGCGCCGAACACACAGATTTTCATGCGCTTTCTGCCTTTTCCACGAGGCCCAGCTTTTCGGCCAGCCCGATGCGTTGCATTTTGCCCGTCGCCCCTTTGGGGATTTCATCGAGAATGATCACCTTGCGGGGTACTTTGAAGTCCGCCATGCGATCTGACGCAAACGCGCGGATGTCCTTGTCGGTGGTGGCGGATCCCTCGTGCAGGACCACGGCGGCCGCAACCTCTTCGCCCAGTTTGGGATGGGGCAGGGCAAAGGTCACGACCTGTGCGATGTCCGGATGATCCAGCAGCACGCCGTCCACTTCCAGCGGGCTGATCTTTTCTCCGCCACGGTTGATGATCTCTTTCAGGCGCCCCGTCAGATACAAATACCCTTCCTCGTCAAAGGCGCCCTGATCGCCGGTGCGAAACCAGCGCGCGCCGTCTGCGTCAAAGAAGTTTTTGGCGTTGGCGTCCGGATTGCTTTCATAGCCCGCCGTGACGTTCGGGCCCGAGATCACGATCTCCCCGGTGCCGTCGACCAAGTGGTTTTCAACCTCGTGCGCAACGCGGACTTTGGGGCCCGCCTCGACACCCACGGCACCCGGTTTCTGGGCGCGTGGGGGCAGGGGGTTGCAGGCCATCTGGTGGGCGGCTTCGGTCATGCCGTAAGCCTCGATCACGGGCGAGCCGAAGGTGTCTTGCAACTGCACCATCACCTGCGCCGGCAATGAGGCCGAAGACGAGCGCAGGAACCGCAGCGGGTTGCGCGCGATGGTGTCTGCGTTGCGCCCCGCACGGGCAAGGATCGCCTGATGCATGGTCGGCACGGCGGTGTACCATGTCGGCGTCGCTTCATCCATCATCGCAAAGAAATTGAGCGCGTTGAACCCGCCCGTGCAAAAGACCGAAGATCCGGCGGCCAGCGAGGCAGACACCGCAGCCAAAAGCCCGTGGATGTGGAACAGGGGCATGACGTTCAGGCATCGATCCGCAGACGTCAGCGCAAGGCTGTCGCGGATATGGTGGGCGGATGCGGCCACGTTGGATTGCAACAGCGGCACGATCTTGGGGCGCGATGTGGTCCCGGACGTGTGCAGGATCAGCGCGATGTCATCTGCGGTAGGGGCGCGAGATGCCGCACCGGTCATGTCTGAGGACAGGGTGAAATAGCCCGCCGCAGCGCCAGCCGGAACAGACAGACGGATCACCGGCAGGCCCAGCTTTGAAGCCGCCGCATAGGCCGGGCCATCGTCATCTGCCCCGATCAGCAAGGCCTTGGCCTTAAGGTCCTCAAGGTAGAACGCGTATTCATCCTCGCGGTAGGCGGGGTTCAGCGGCGCAGTCGTGGCCGCGTGCGCCACGGTGACAAAGGCCGTCGCCATCTCGGGACCATTGGGCAGGACAATCGCCACCCGGTCGTCCGCGTCGATACCCATGGCATTCAGGCTTGAGACAACCTCTTGTGACAAATCCCGCAAGCCATCGTAGCTTAGCCAGTCGCGGCCAGCCGCTCCGATGGCGGGCAAATCGCCGGAATGATCTGCGATGAGTGCGTGCATTGTGGTTTTCATGAGAGGTTTTCCTTCGTTCTTCGTGGCTACTGGCCGAGATCTCATTCCGATAACAGTGCCGTCGCGAGGCTGCGACCACTATTGAACGCGTCTTGTGCCGTGGGGCCAAGGCACCAATCCCCGCAGATCGACAGCCCGAGTGTTGGGTCGTTCAAACAGGCATGCCCTAACGGTTTCTCGGTCAAGGCGTGTCGCCAACGGTGCGCCATGCTGATGACGGGTGCAACCGGCGGGCAGTCAATTGCGGCAAAGAAAGCGTCCAGCAAAAGAGGCGCGACCTCTTCGCGTTCGCGCTCAAGATTGGCGCGGCTCCAGGCCTCGCCAGCCTGAATGACCCAGCCATCGCCGGGCAGGTCACGGTCCGGTTTGGCGGTTTCGCGCGCGATGACAGCGATGGGGCCTGTCAGGTCGTTTGCGTAGGTGAGCTTTGTCGCAAGAGGGGCTTTAAAGCCTGCCATCAGGGTCCAGCAGGGGGTTACCGTGGCAGGTGCGATCTGGGCCTGCACATCAGGCCATGGCGACAAAAGGCGCAGCGCCTGTGGCTGCGGTATTGCCAAAATGAGCCGGTCAAAACCCATGCCGTTCGCGTGCTCAACCCCATGCAAAGTCCACGTGTCGCCGCTTCGATCCAACCCGGTGACTTCGGCTTCGTTATGCACGGTCAGGGATTGCGCCATGGATTTGACGCTGCCGCTCAGACCGGGCAGGCCGATCCATCCGTCTGCGTCTTGCCAGTGCGCCGCGAAGCCTCCGGCTTCTATCTGCGTTATGAATTCAGCAAACGCCTGATCCGTTGGCCGCAGGGCGATGGCCCCGTGATCAAACCGCCAGCCGTCACGCCTGCGCGATGCCATGCGCCCGCCAAGGCCACGGCCCTTGTCAAAGACAACGACGTCGTGCCCGGCGTCTGATAACGCGCGCGCCACCGTCAGCCCGGCAAGCCCCGCACCGATCACAGCGATTTGGTCTGTTGTCTTCACGTCAAACGGGTCCGGTCATTGGTTGGTCAAATCAATGGGCAATGCCTGCGCCACAAGTTGGATCAGCCGAGGGCGGCGTCAAACCCATATTCGGCCTGAAGCGCCTCAAGATCCGCGCGCAAGGCGGGTTTGAGGGTCAAACCGTCATCCGCACGTGTCTTGGCGGCGGCACTCTTGCCTTCGCCCGGCATGCGCACAGGCGCGTGCCCGGGCAGGGCGGGCGAGGCGCGCATTTCGTCAAAGACGCGCGCGGCATTTGCGCCGAAATCCGTGATGCCGAAAGCGGCAGGGTCCAGAGCCATCACGAACTGCCCGGTGTTGGTCGACGATGTCGTGTCATTGGTGAAATCCACCACATCCGCACCAAAGGCCGCGCCGTTGAGGACCCCGGCCATCAGGCCAATCGCCATGGACAGACCAAAGCCCTTGGGGCCCCCGATGGGCAACAGAAAGCCTTCGGATTTGCGCGCCGGGTCGGTGAGGGGTTTGCCGTCGCGGCCCACCATCCACCCTTCGGGCATCGGTTCGCCCTGTTGCAGCAACGTCTTGATCTTGCCCATGGCCGCCACAGTCGTGGCCATGTCGAACACAAACGGATCCTCCCCGTCATTGGGGGCGGAAAACGCAATCGGGTTGGTGCCGAGCAACAAGTCCGTGCCGCCATAAGGAGGCACATGGTTGGCGCTGCCGACGGATGCGGCCATGCCCAGCAATCCGGCCTCGGCCTGTGGGCGCACATACAAGGCAAGCGGGCCCGCATGATTGCCGCGGCGCACCCCGACCCAGCCGATCCCTGCTTCGCGCGCCTTTGTCATCGCCAGATCGCGCGCGGCAGCCATCGCCAGATGGCCCAGCCCATCATCCCCGTCAATCAGTGCCGTTGCCGCTGTCTCGTGCGCGACCTTGATCGTCGGGGTGGGGTTGCAACCACCGTCCTTCAGGCGGGCCATGTACTGGCGCAGGCGGAACACCCCGTGCGTGGCGTAGCCGTAAACGTCAGCCTCAACCATCAGGGCGGCGACCTTGGCCGCATCCCCGTCCGACACACCTTGGGATGTAAGGGCCCTGGCCACGAAGTCGCGCAAAGCCTCCGGAGCGAGCGTCGCGCTATCAGCCATCATATGACCCCACGCGTTCAGCGTGCCAGAAGACCACTTTGCGCTGGGTGAACTGCACCAGCAGATACAGGGCCAGACCGACGAGGCTGAGATAGAGGATCAACGAGAACACGCGCGGCGTGTTCAGCTGTGAGGCCGCGACGCGGATCAACTCGCCAAACCCCTTGCCACCGCCCAGGAATTCGCCGGTGATCGCACCGGCCATCACGCCAACGGCGCCGATTTTCAGGCCCGTAAAGATCTGGGGCAGGCCGCTGGGCAGCTTCATCTTGATCAGGGTCTGCATCCGGGTGGCACCCATGGTCTTGAACAGCATCCGCGCGTTTTCGTCTGCGGCATGCAGGCCAGCGGCGGTGCCGACCACAATCGGGAAGGTCGCGATGAAGGCGGCCAATGCCACCTTGGATTCAATGCCAAAGCCCAGCCACGCTACGAACAGCGGCGCAAAGGCCACCTTGGGCATGGTGTCGATGGCAACCAGATAGGGCATGAGTGCCTTTTCACCAAAGGCGGTTTCACCCACCAGCACACCAAGCGTAAAGCCGATGGCGATGGCCAGCGCAAAGCCATAGATCACCTCGAGAATGGTGATCCAGAGCGCAGTCAACATGTAGCCACCCGTCGCAAGGTTGGTGCCCACAAAAATCATGTCTTCGAAGGTTTCCCATGGTGTCGGCAGGATGATCGGGGACACGAAGCCAAAAGCGGTGACAAACTGCCATGTGCCGATAAACACGACAAAAACGAATGTCATCGCGATCCAGCGCGGGACCGAGTCGATAAAGGCGATCTCCTGAACCCAGACGGTATCTTCGAGGTCCGTGTCAGAACGTGAGGGTGAGGCGTTGTTCGATAGATCGGTCACATGTCTTCTCCCTTGTCCAGTTGGGTGCGAATATACTCGACGATCTCGCCGAACTTCGGGGTCGTCATCATGTCGAGCGTGCGGGGGCGGGGCAGGTCAACCTTGACAACCTCGGATACACGGCCCGGGCGGGGTTTCATCACCACGATCTCGTCTGACAGAATGACGGCTTCCTGAATGGAGTGGGTCACAAGAAATGCGGTCGCTTCCTGCTCAAGGCATATGCGCTGCAGTTCCATGTTCATCATGTCGCGCGACAGCTCATCCAGAGCGCTGAACGGTTCGTCCAGCAGCAGAACCGCCGGTTCAGTGATCAGCATCCGGCAGATCGAGGCGCGCTGCGCCATGCCGCCGGACAACTCATTGGGGTAGACGTTTTCAAATCCTTTGAGGCCGACAATATCCAGAAGCTCATAGGCTTTCGTCATCGCAGCTTTGGCCGCGGCTTTGCCGTCTCTTATCTCAATCGGAAGGACGATGTTTTCAACGGCCGTCTTCCATGGGAACAGTGTGGCCTGCTGAAACATCATGCCAATGTCGCGGCGCGGTCCCGTCACGGGCTTGTCTTGCAGGACAACGCGCCCTTTGGAAGGCGGGATCAGTCCGGCCATGATCTTGAGCAGCGTGGACTTGCCACAACCGCTTGATCCAATGACCGAGGTGAAGCTGCCTTTGCGCAGTGTCAGATCGACGTCTTGAAGGGCGACGACGAGATTGCGCGCGTAGGTCTTTGAGACCCGGTTCAACTCGTAAACCGGCGCACCCAAAGGTGCGCCGACTTTCGTTTCTGCCACAGCTGTCATTCGCTGAGAGCCGCGTTTCCGATGGCGGCGAACTCATTGGTCCATGCCGCGCTCAGATCGTCCAAAGGTGTCGCGATTTCGCCACCGGCGACCAACGCGTCCTGCCATTCCTGCCAGACTTCGGCGGGGTACCAGCCCAGACCGTTTTCAGGGCTCGTCGAAATGGTCTTGGAGCGCACAGCGTCAAACAGAGCCGATTGGAACTCTTTGTCCTCACCTTCCTGCGGGTTGCCGTCTGCCAGGTGCTTCAGCACCGCTTCGCGGTTGGCATCGTCCAGTGCAAAGGCGTGGCCCTTGGCAAATGCACGGCTCCACTTTTCTACCAGTTCGCGATCATTGGCGATGGTGTCGCCCATGGTGGCGATGCCGTTGCCAAAGAAGCGGCCAAACTCGGCAGGCGTGATATCACGCACGGCCATGCCACGCTGGTTCAGAATGGCGGTGTCCGCAGTGGACGCCGAATAAGCGACGATCTCGTTGTTGAGGAAGGCCGCTGTTGCCGGACCACCGTCACCCACCGTCAGGAACTCAAAGTCTGTTCCAGCCGTCATGCCTGCGCTCGCCATCACGTTGCGTGCAAAACCCACTTCGGCGCCATCGGCGGTGCCTGTGCCGATCACCTGACCGCGCAGACCTTCGATATCCTGAATGTCCGAGCCTTCCTGCACAGCGATCCCAAAGTTGGACCGGGCCGCCACATTATAGATGTGGACGACGTCAACACCGCGCGAGCGTGCCGCGATGATGGGGCCGGGGCCGGGGCGACCGAACTGAGCCTGTCCGGCGGACAGAGCCTGAATAACAGCGCCGGAGCCATTGATCGCTTCGACCGTGACGTTCAGGCCTTCGTCGGCAAAAAAGCCTTCGCCAATGGCGACAAATACGGGGAACGAGTTAATGGCAGAAGGGCTTGGCTGCACAAAGGTGATGTCCCTCATGTCTTGCGCCATCGCGGCGGTGCCCATCAGGCCCGCAACCGGGATCGCTGCAAGCAGCTTTGTAAATGTTCTTCTGGTTGTCATTTTATGTCTCCTCCTTGGTTAATGTGTGCCGAGGTCTCTGTTCTTGGTGCGGCGCCTCAAGCGACGCTGACAGAGTTCCTCAACTCCCCGATTTCCGAGATGGTGCAGACAACACTGTCGCCTGCCGCCAGAAAACGAGGGGGGTCCATCGCATAGCCAACGCCAGATGGCGTGCCGGTGGCGATGATGTCACCGGGTTCCAACGTCATGCCCTCTGACAGGGATGCGATCAGCGTTGGAATATCAAAAATCATATCGGCGGTGCTGCCATCCTGGCGTTGTTCGCCGTTGACGGTCAGTCCAATGGACAGTTGGTGCGGGTCACTGATGGCGTCCGCGGTCACGATCCATGGTCCGATCGGGCAAGAGCCATCAAACCCTTTGCCCTTGAAATACTGCCCGCCATGGCGGCGTTGGATGTCGCGCGCCGAAATATCATTCAAGATCGTGTAGCCAAAGATATGGTCGTATGCGGCCTTTTTGGGAATGTTGCGGCCCGGTGTGCCAATGATTACAGCAAGTTCCACTTCGTAGTCGATGGACGTCGACACTTCCGGAAATAGTAGGATGTCGCCGTTCGGGGGTACAATCGAGGTCGGCGGCTTGGTGAAATAGACGGGATGTTCTGTGACACCGACGTTTTGCCTTTGTGCCCGGTCCCCTTCGGCGATGTGTTCGGCGTAGTTGCGCCCGACGCAAAACACGTTCTTTCGGGGCTGCGGGGTAGGGGCGAGCAAATCGGGGTCTTTCACCACAGCATCGGTATGCTGACCGGCATCGGCCTGCGTGACCAGACTGCGCAACGCAGACATCGCAGCGTCGCCCGCTTCGATGATGCTTTGAAGGCTGTCAAAGGCGCCACCAGCGGCTGCAATGTCCAGCCAGTTGCCATTGGCAAGTTCTACCGCTGCACGAGGGCCACCCCCCACCGAAAGTGTCGCCAGTTTCATACAGTCTCCTCCCTTTGAGTGCGTTTTGAAGCAGTATTATAATGCGCCGCGTTGCGTGCCTCCATGGCCGACATCGCATCGTGGCATGCTGCTGCCTACGCTCTCCCTACCTTGACAAAGAGCGTTCCAGCCCATGAAATCAACCAACCAATTCACTGATTGGGTGGAACATCATGCCAAAGATAGAGACACTTGTGCAGCGCATCCGGGACACGATTGCGTCCGAAGGCTATGCGCACAACGACCGTTTGCCGCCAGAGCGCGAGATGTGCGCCAAGCTTGAGGTGACGCGCAACCAGTTGCGCAGCGCGTTGGCACGGCTTGAATCTCGGGGCCTCATCTGGCGGCATGTTGGGCGCGGGACGTTTGTGGGTGAACGCCCGGTCTTGAACCTCGAAGACGTCTCGTATCTGCGCGAGCAGGTGACACCACCGCATGTCGCCTCTGTGCGCCTCGTTATCGAGCCGGAATTGGCGCGTCTGGCCGCCATGCACAGCACACACGCCGACCGTGAAGAAATCAACGCCTGTGCAGCGCGCTGTCGCGAGGCACCGGATTGGCGCAGTTATGAGGCATGGGACAACAAGTTTCACCATGCGATTGCTCGCAGCGCAAAGAACAAGCTGTTCCTGTACTATTTTGAGACGCTCAACGTGGTGCGCCGCTCCATGGTTTGGGGGCAGCCGCGCACTACGTCAAAACCCATCGAAAACTACTCAAGTTTTCTAGAACACGACCAGATTGTGCTGGCGATTGAGGGAAAAGACCGCGATTTTGCCGCCCATTGCATGAAGCAGCATTTGCACTCGGTCTATGGTCGAATCCTGCCAAGCATGGATGAAACCGGTGGGGCAGGAGGGCAGTAACTTATGCCAGATAAAGAAAAGGCGCCCTGAATAGGACGCCTTGATCTCGCGAAGCAGGGACAACTTTAGGTGACGGTAACTGTCAGCGTGCCCAGAGCCGGGATTTCCATTTCCATCACATCGCCTGTGACGACAGGGCCCACACCCGATGGCGTGCCCGTCATGATCACATCGCCCGCGGCCAGTTCAAAGTATTCGGACAAGTACGAAATCATTTCGGGCGTCTTCCAGATCAACTGGTTCAAGTCACCTTCCTGACGCAGCTCGCCATTCACTTTAAGAGTGACTGCCCCCTCAGTGAGATGGCCGATCTCAGCCACAGTGTGGATCGGACCGATCGGGGCAGAGCGTTCAAAGGCTTTGCCGATTTCCCAAGGGCGGCCCGCTTTCTTCATCTCGCCCTGCAGGTCGCGCCGGGTCATATCCAGCGACAGCGCGTAGCCGTATACGTGATCCATTGCGCTTTCGACGGGGATGTTTTTCCCCCCGGATTTCAGCACGACGGTCAGTTCCGCTTCGTGATGCACATCGGATGTGTGGGGCGGGTAGGGGAACTCGCCCGTCGTGTCGAGGTTGTTTGGGTTCTTTTGGAAAAAGAATGGCGGTTCACGGTCCGGATCATGGCCCATCTCAATGGCGTGCGCAGCATAGTTACGTCCGATGCAATAGACGCGACGCACCGGGAACGCGCCGCCCGATGCAACCGGGATCGACGTAACAGATGGCGCGGGAATAACGTAGTCAGGCATTGAGCAGCTCCGTGTTTGAGGTTCAGCATGGCATAAGCGGTGAGACCTCGGAGTTCAATCTGACCAATGGGCGAATTGGTTCAGTGGTGCTCCGATTGACCTGCCTGAATGAAAACGCCGTTTAGCTGGCCGCGTCCTGGGATCGCAGCCATTTTACGACTGAGGCGCGTTTGGCATCCATATGATCCAGCAGGGTCTGGGCCAGCTTTGGGCCATCCCGGGCAGCCAGATGATGAAGGATTTTCTCATGTTCCTGCACCGCATCGGCCCAACGTTGTTCAGACATGTTGGCCAGATACCTTGCGCGCTGCATCCGCAACGACAGCGCCTCGCATGAGGTGGTCAGGGTCCCATTACGCGCTGCCATCAGGATCGCGCGGTGGATCTTCTGATTAACAGTAAAATAGGCATCCAAATCCCGATCTTCATAGCTCTGAACCATCTGCGCATGAAGAGCGCGCACCTCTTCGATCTCGGCATCTGTGATGCGTGTGCAGGCCAATTCGCCGGACAGCCCTTCAAGCGCCCCAAGCACCGGAAACACCTCCTGAACCTCGGCTTCGGTGACTTGCGTCACCCACGCACCCCGGTTCGGCTCCAGCCGGACCAATCCAAAGGTGGCCAGCACTTTCAACGCCTCGCGCAGCGGTGTGCGGGACACGCCGAACTGATCGCAGAGCTGCTTTTCAGGGACTTTGGTGCCCGGTTTCAAATCGGAATTGAGGATGAGGGTTTGCAGCCGGTCTACCAGTTCATGGTGAAGCGACTTGCGCACGATCGTCTGTGATGTGTCCACGCTCAGCTTCCTTCTCGTTCGACCAAAGCCTGTTCCAGCAAACGTGCAATGTGAACAGGTTTCCGCCCGGTCAGATCAGCGACCTGATGTCGGCAGGATGTGCCATCGGCGACAATCAACGTGTCCTGCGCGGCGGCGTTCACCGCAGGCACAAGATCAAGCTCTGCCATCTTGCGCGACACGTCATGTGTCTCAACGCCATACCCGAACGCGCCGGCCATGCCGCAACAACTGGTTTCGACTACCTCAACTTCAGTATCAGGCAGGCGGGCAAGGGTCTTTTCGATAGAGGACATCACACCCAGCGCCTTCTGGTGGCAATGGCCATGCAGCAGCACCTTGGGGGCAGGGGAGGACAGGGGCAGGTCAAAATCCGGGTTGGCGTCCTGATCGGCGATGAACTCTTCGAGCATCACCGCATATTTGGCCAACAGCTCCGTGTCCGGGCCCGGCAGCAGTGCGGGAATTTCATCGCGCAGGGTCAAAAGGCAACTGGGCTCAAGACAGATGATCGGGATGCCCTGCTGGGCGTAGGGCAGCAGTGCGTCGACGAGGCGTCG
>ERZ1740072.561-NODE-561-length-14846-cov-5.797106_pt1 | contig 14846 bp, 10 predicted proteins | sample MGYA00581733_ERZ1740072 | MGnify/ENA primary metagenome ERZ1740072 (study PRJEB43018, sample SAMN04849741) | marine metagenome | isolation source: floating plastic debris | place: Pacific Ocean | collected 2008-08-30 | study: EMG produced TPA metagenomics assembly...
GCGTTGTAGATCGCTTTCTGCACTTCGTAGGCGTCATGCATGCCCATTTCGGGGGGTCGCCGAGTCAACAGGCCGATCTGTTTCCCGGTCTTTTCCGCATTCAGCAAATCAGCGGCGGCGCGGGCGTGATCTTGCGGTGTCACTGGACTTCATCCGCGACTGTGTTGCGCAACGTCCCGATTGTGCTCGCCTCAACCTCGACCAAGTCACCGGGGACCAGATACTGCGGAGGATCCAGTCGCGCGCCTGAGCCCGTTGGTGTACCGGTCACAATGATGTCCCCCGGTTGCAGCGCCATGAAGGTCGAGATGTATTCGATCTGCCGCCTGATCGGGTGCATCATGCGCGAGACCACGTCGTCCTGGCGGACCTCACCATTGACGCGCGTGATGATGCGGCAGTCATCCAACTGTGCGGCATCCTTGAACGGCACCAGCCAAGGCCCCATCGCAGCCGAATGATCCCAGTTCTTGCCTTGGGTGACGTTGAACTTGGCATGGCGCACCCAGTCGCGGATGGTGCCTTCGTTGCAGATGGTCAGGGCTGCGATGTGATCATAGGCGTCGCTTTGGGCAATGCGCCGCCCGCCTTTGCCGATCACGATGGCAACCTCACCCTCGTAATCCAGTTGCGGGCTTTCGGGCGGGCGGATCAGGGGCTGGTCGTGCCCGGTAAAGCCAGAGGCAAACCGCGGAAAGAGCGACATGTACTTGGGCTGGTCGCTGCCGTCCTTGTATTCAGCGTTGCGGTCCGGAAAATTGACACCCACGCACAGGATGCGGGGCGCGTTGGGCAGCACCATGTCGTAGTGCACGTCGCTGTGGGTGACCGACTGGCCGTCCGCCAACGCCTCAAGCCGCCCAAGCCCCCCTGCCCGAACCGCATCCAGCAGCGTGGGCCACTCCGGCGCCTGGGCGTTCAGCGAAATGCCGCCCGCCTCTGTGATCGCGCCGTAAACGCTCTGGCCATTGTCCGACCACGTTGCAAACCTCATCTTATGCCCTTTCCGACAGAGCCGTGACCTTTGACGCTACCCTGTTCAAACCCCATCATGGCGCGATGATCGGGCTGGCTTTCATCCCGCTCTCGATTGGGTCAACGCCGACAAACGTCGTGCCGTGCTCAAACCAGCTGCGCGGCGCGGCAGCACCCCAAAGTGTTTGTCTTTGCGGATCCTTGAGGTCCCACTTGATCGGCTCAAGGTCCGGATCCACGGTCTGATAATCCGAGCAATAGATTTCGATGCGATGCCCGTCCGGATCAAGGATGTACAAAAAGAACGCGTTCGATATGCCATGGCGCCCGGGGCCCCGTTCAATGCTGTCGACGTATCCGGTGGTCGCCATCAGGTCGAGCAGGTCAATGATGTTGAGTGGCGTCGGCACCCAGAACGCTACGTGGTGCATCCGTGGCCCTGTCCCATTGGTGAAGGCCATGTCATGCACGCCGCCCTTGCGATGCATCCACGCGGCCCACAGCTTTTTGCTCTCATCATCTTCGGTGTATTCGGTCACGCGAAACCCGAATTCCGAATAAAACGCGACCGAGGCGTCCACATCGTGGCTGAACACATTGAAATGGTCGATCCGCAGTGGCTTGACACCGCGATAGAGAGCGTATTTCTGGTGAATGGGCTGGAGCCTGTCCATATTATGATAGAATTCCAGTGGGATAACCATGTTGTCCGACGTCAGAAGCGTCCGGCCTTGATAGGGACGTTCCACCCATTCTGTTGGCCGCCCTTTGCCTTCAAAGAAGGTCTTTGCCCGGTCTAGATCATCCTCTGCAAAGGTCTTGAACCCCATGACTTCCACAGTGCCCGGTGCGTCGGACTTTTGCAGGATGAGACAGTGGTGGCCTCTCTCTTCCATCGCGCGCAAGTAGACGTGGGTGTCACTTTCATCCGTCACCTGCAGGCCAAGAGTATCGCAATAGAATGCTTTCGAGGTGGCCAGATCCTTAACGTTCAGACAGGCGTGGCTCAGTCGAATGGTGTTGAAGTCCGGGAACAGATTAGGGGCTGGGACGGGCATGCGAGGCTCCTGTTGATCGACAAGGACGGCGCTTGATGGGACAGTTCTCGTGTTGGGAGATAGGCGTAAAGCTTTGCATCACAGTGCCACAAGCTTGGTGATCTTGTGGTCGCCCGTAGCAAAGCCGATATGCTTTTGTTCCATGTAGAACTCGAATGACCAGTCGCCGCCGTCACGCCCGATACCCGAAGCCTTAACCCCGCCGAACGGGGTTTGCAGATGGCGGACGTTTTCGGAGTTGACCCAGATCATGCCCGCTTCGAGCTTGTCCGTGAACCGCAATGCGCGCGTCAGGTCATTGGTCCAGACATATCCAGTCAGACCGTAAGGGGTATCGTTAGCGATCTGCAACGCCTCTTCCTCAGTCGAAAACGCGATCGAAGTCAGGACCGGGCAAAAAATCTCTTCCTGTGCGATCCGCATCTGATTGGTCGCGCCCGTGAAAAGGGTCGGCTCGACGAAGTAGCCGCCGCTTTCGATGGCCTTGCCGCCTGCGGCAATCGTGGCCCCGTCCTGTCGCGCAATGTCGAAGTAACTGGTAACTTTGTTGAAGTGCGCTTCTGTGACCAGTGGGCCGAGCTCACTTGCCGGATCAAGCGGATGGCCAACCTTGATCCTGTTGACCCGAGCAATGAGCTTGGCCTCAAACTCCTCGCGGATGGAATCCTGGATCAACAGCCGGGAAGAGGATGTGCATCGCTCTCCGTTGATCGAGTAGATCATGAAGATCACGGCATCCAACGCACGGTCCAGATCAGCGTCGTCAAAGACGATCACCGGGTTTTTTCCGCCCAACTCAAGGTGGTTGCGCTTGAGCGTATCTGCGCCTTGCTTGGTGATCAGGCTGCCAGTTCTACTTTCCCCGACAAACGCGATGGCTTTGATCTTAGGATGCTCACACAGCGCTTTGCCGGCGACCTCCCCAAATCCGTTCACGGTGTTCAGAACACCCGGCGGCAGCCCCGCCTCTTCGGCGATTTCCACCAGCAAACGCGCCGTGATGGGGGACGCTTCTGCCGGTTTGTGTACCACTGTGCATCCGGCGGCGAGCGCTGGCGCGATTTTCCACGTGGAGAGCATAAAGGGCGTATTCCACGGCGTGATGACACCCACTGGCCCGATAGGCACCCGGGACGTGACGTTCATCAGCGTCGGCGACTTCAGGTGCTGCCCATCGCGCGCCTGAACCACCTGATCAGCGAAATATCGAAAGTTCTCGGCACCCCGCAAAGCGGCCTTGGACATGAATTTGTAGACTTGCCCAGTGTCCCAGCACTCGCACAGCGCGATTTCTTCGGCCCGCGCCTCAATCCCATCTGCGACGCGGTGCAGTATTTTGCGTCGCTCCGTTGCGGGCATGTCGCGCCAGCTGGCAAAGGCGTCATTGGCCGCGTTGGCAGCTGCATCAATGTCGGCCTCTGTCCCATGAGCGACCTTGCAAATGGTGCTCTTGTCGACAGGAGAGACAGTGTCAAAGACGCCAGCACGGCCATAGGTATCCTCGCCGCCTATGCGGTTGAGAACTCCGTTTTCGACAAACTGTGCGAGGTGATCATTCAGTTTCGCAATGTTGTCTTCAAGCAAACCCATTGTCTCACCCCCTGATTGACGCTCACCACGCTGGATCAATCTCGTCCAACATAGGCTTATCAGTTTATATTAACATGTTAATTGTTGTTGAGTTAAGTATTAAATATGACTTGCTGGAGTCAACACAAATCCACCGGGCATTGGGCAAAAGGAGCGGTCCGCACATGACGAGCAATCTACCACCCACAAAGCGCTCGCTCCCCATCGCTTTACTGCGCACACGCGAAAGCGTGAAGGCCCCTATTCGCGAAATGCTGTCCGAAACCGGTCTGAGCGAGCAACAATGGCGCGTTCTGCGGGTGCTTGCGGAACAGGGTGAAATGGATTCGCACTCGCTGGCAAAGCAGGCCTGTCTTTTGTTCCCCAGCCTGACGCGCATGGCAGCTGCAATGAATGCAAAGGGGCTGATCACACAAACCCGTGACCCCCAAGACCGCCGCCGTCAACTGATTGCAATTGCCCCTGCCGGCCTCGACATCATCAACTCCCACGCAGATTCCGCCTCGGAGATTGTGAAAGGGTTTCGCCACAAGATCGGTGATCAGGACTACGAAATGCTTCTCGATCTGTTGGGACGTCTCAGCGCAGAACAAACGCCAGGACAGTAGTATCCGGCACAGAGCGCATTCATTGCCTCCCAAACTGCGATGCGCGCCGTCAACCCAGTGTATTGCGCCCTCGGACCGCTTCGATCACTGCATCAGTAACTTCTTGCGTCGTGGCCGTTCCGCCCACATCCGGCGTCAGGATACCCGCAGCACAGACACGCTCTACGGCCGCCATCAAATGCGCGCTCGCCGCACCTTCGCCCAAATGATCCAGCATTTGCGCTGCCGTCCAGAACGTTGCAACCGGGTTGGCTATGCCTTTGCCCGCAATGTCAAAGGCCGATCCGTGAATGGGTTCAAACATAGACGGGAACCGACCCTCGGGATCGATGTTCGCGGTTGGCGCCACGCCAAGACTGCCTGCCAGCGCTCCGGCAAGATCGGACAGGATGTCTGCATGCAGATTGGTGGCGACTATGGTATCAAGGCTTTGCGGATCCAGTGTCATGCGCACTGTCATCGCATCCACCAGCATCTTGTCCCATGTCACATCAGGAAAGTCCTGCGCCACTTCGGCGGCGATCTCGTCCCACATGACCATGCCAAAGCGCTGTGCGTTCGACTTTGTCACTACGGTCAGCAATTTGCGGGGGCGGGATTGGGCCAGCGCAAAGGCATAACGCATGATCCGGCTGACACCCACGCGGGTAAAGACAGACACCTCGGTCCCCACCTCCTCGGGCAATCCTTTGTGGGTACGTCCGCCGTTGCCCGAATACTCCCCTTCCGAGTTCTCGCGCACGATCACCCAGTCCAGATCGCCCACGCCTACATCTCGTAAAGGCGTAGCGACCCCGGGGATGATCCGAGTGGGTCGCACGTTTGCGTATTGATCAAACCCCTGACAAATCGGCAGCCGCAAACCCCAGAGGGTGATATGGTCCGGCACATCCGGCGCGCCCACTGCCCCGAAGTATATGGCGTCAAAGGGTTTCAGTTGGGCCAGACCATCCTCTGGCATCATCACACCATGCGCTTTGTAATGGTCAGACCCCCAATCAAAATGCACGACGTCGAATGACAGGCTGCCCAAATGATCAGCAAGCGCCTCCAGCACCTGCACCCCTGCGTCAATGACCTCCGGGCCAATGCCGTCCGCCGGGATTGCTGCGATTTTGTGAGTTTTCATATTGGCCCTCAATGCACTATCAGATCTGAGCGTCGCAACCCATAGCATCATGGGGCAAGCACTAGCCAAAAACCCCAAGCCGCGTGACGCTGCAAGCAAGACGCCCATAAAGCAACCATTCAACCAAAGAGCGTGTTAGGGTTAACGGGCCTTGATGAAGGCACCGGTGCCTCCTTTTTTTGCAGGATCATGCACACTAATCGTGATTTACACCTTGCGAGCGATCATACACGTTCTATCCTCCATGGTCTGGCGCAGGCGACTGATTGTAAATCACAAATGTCGCGCAACTGTTCGCCAGAGAGAACAATTCAGGGAGGACCGATCCGAATGACACTGATGACAAAAATGACTGCCTTTGCGGCAACGACGGCGCTGAGTGCGACGGCAGCCTTTGCGGACGGCCACGTCGACCGCACCGGATGGCCAGACAGCTTTACCGTCGGTACAGCGAGCCAGGGCGGCACATATTTTGCCTACGGCTCTGGTTGGGCAAGCCTCGTGGCGGACGAGCTGGGTGTTACCGGTGGCGGCGAAGTGACCGGTGGACCAATGCAGAACATGGCCTTGGTCCACACGGGCGACGCGCAGTTTGGTATGACGACAATGGGTCCAGCTGCGGAATCGCTGCAAGGCACCAACCCGATCGCACCCGGCCTTCAGATGAACAACGCCTGTGCGATGTTCCCAATGTATCAAACGCCATTTTCGGTCACGACACTTGCGTCATCCGGTATTGAATCGATCGCAGACATTCCTGCCGGTGCGCGCATCGGGTTCGGGCCGGCCGGTTCTACATCCGACACGTATTTTCCACGCATGATGGAAGAGCTTGGCGTTGAATTTGACCGCCGCAACGGCGGCTGGTCAGATCTGGGCGGCCAACTTCAGGACGGTCTGCTGGACGTCATCGCGTTTGCAGCCGGTGTCCCGGTGCCCGCGGTCAGCCAGCTCGAAGTGCAAACGGACGTGAACATCATTGAGTTCACGGCAGAAGAGCAAGAGCAGATCGCCGCCGCATTCCCAGTCGCGGAGTACGAGATCTCAGCCGACGCTTACACAACACTGACCGCGCCTGCGCGTTCTGTTTCTATGTGGAACTTTGCGATTGCCAACTGCGATTTGCCTGCGTCTTTTGTCAAAGCAGTCGTTGATGTTGTCATGTCGGACAACGAGCGGATGATGAACATCCACCGCGCGGCACGCTCGACAGTCCCAGAAAACTGGACCAAGAATGGCGTTCTGATGTGGCACCCCGGCGCAGCCGAATGGTTTGTTGAGAACGCTGGCGCAGACATTCCAGCCGACAAGATCTTTGGCAACTGATCGAACACCAACAACGGCGGCCTGACGGTTGCTGTGTTACGATAACATGCCTGCGCGGCCACGAGTTGCGCAGGCATTTTTCTGGCTGGCCGTAAATTTGTAAGCTATGACCATGCCAAAGCAAAAGGCGAGGCCTCAGGAATGACCGACCGATCAGTTGCGCAGGACGACAAAGAGGCCGAAGACGTTATCCTAGCCGACGGAGTTGATGACGAACCGGCAGAGCAAAACCGACGCATTTTTGTGGGTATTTCCGGAATTGCTTTGGCAACGATCGCTACGCTTTACGCGGCTTTCCATATGCTCGCCCTCAATGGCGTGTCCCTGTCCAATTGGACCGGGATCGACCTGCCATTTCTGCCACAGTTTCCGCTTGAGACCTGGAACTTCCGGATTGTGCACGTCGCAGGCGCACTGGCCTTGGGTTTTTTGCTGTTCTCTGCACACAGGTTTTCCGAAAGCACTACAGCCAAGAAAGGGCTTGGCGCAGTTTCCCTTGGCGCGGCGCTTCTGGTTGTTCCGGCGCTCGTTTCAGGCGTGACAGCGATAGGGTTTCTTAACCTCATCAATTCGGGCACCTTGCCACAAATGGGCGGCCTGACCACCTGGGGCGCGTTCCCGGGCACTGATATTTATCAAAGCGAAGTCTACTGGTTCGGTATTCCCCTGCTTGTTGCCACACTTGGCGCGATTGTACTGGGCTGGTTTGAACGCCGTGACCGCGACAGCTTTGCTCTCTCTGACGTTGTTCTCGCCATCTGTGCCATCGTGGTCGCTATCTATCTCGTCGCCATATACGGAACGGCTGCGCGAAATTCTGTCGGGACACCGTTCGTACCGGTCGGCGTGGCCTTCGCCGCAACAGCAGGTTCCGCGATGATCATGGAACTCACGCGCCGGGTTGCGGGGCTGGCACTTGTCGTCATTACCGGCATCTTTCTACTCTATACTTTCACGGCACATCTTATGCCGGGCATTCTGGCCGTTACCAAAGCCTACACTTGGCAACGCTTTTTTGGGCACGTCTACTCGGATGCCGGCATCTTGGGGCCGACCACGGCTGTCTCGTCGACTTACATCATCCTGTTTATAATCTTTGCAGCCTTCCTTCAGGCCTCCAAAGTCGGGGACTACTTCGTCAACTTCGCCTTTGCAGCAGCAGGGCGCGCGCGCGGTGGTCCGGCAAAGGTTGCCATCTTTGCCTCTGGCTTGATGGGCATGATCAACGGGACCTCAGCTGGCAATGTTGTCGCCACAGGGTCTCTCACCATCCCGCTGATGAAAAAGGTGGGCTATCACAAGAAAACGGCGGGCGCGATCGAGGCGGCGGCGTCGACCGGAGGGCAGATCATGCCACCCATTATGGGGGCTGGTGCCTTCATCATGGCTGAAATCACGGGCATTCCCTACACCGAGATTGCCATTGCAGCGATCATTCCCGCGGTCCTTTACTTCGTGTCGATCTACTTCATGGTGGATTTTGAAGCGGCCAAACTGGGCATGCGCGGCATGCGTGAGGACGAACTTCCCAAGTTCAACAAACTGGTGCGACAGGTTTATCTGTTCATCCCGATCATCATCCTGATCGTAGCGCTGTTCATGGGATACTCTGTGATCCGCGCGGGTACGCTCGCGACCGTTGCTGCGGCCGTGGTGTCTTGGCTCACGCCGCACCGCATGGGGCTACGTGCCATTCTCAAGGCCTTTGAGATGGCGGGCATCATGTCTATCCAGATCATCGCAGTTTGTGCCTGTGCTGGGATCATCGTTGGGGTGATTTCACTAACCGGTGTCGGCGCGCGGTTCTCTGCCTTGTTGTTGGATCTTGCGGGTGTAAGCCAGTTGTTGGCGCTGTTCTTTGCGATGTGTATCGCGATCCTTTTGGGGATGGGTATGCCAACCACGGCTGCCTACGCGGTTGCGGCGTCGGTGGTTGCGCCTGGCCTTGTGCAACTGGGCATTCCAACGCTGACTGCACACTTCTTTGTGTTCTACTTTGCTGTGCTGTCGGCCATTACGCCTCCCGTGGCGTTGGCCAGCTATGCCGCCGCCGGCATCTCGGGTTCCAACCCAATGGAGACGTCTGTGGCCAGCTTCAAGATCGGCATTGCCGCCTTCATCGTGCCGTTCATGTTCTTTTACAGCTCGGCCATCCTGATGGAGGGCGAATGGTACATCGTTCTCAAGGCAGGGGTCACAGCCGTATTTGGCGTCTTCCTGTTGTCCTCGGGTGTCCAAGGCTGGTTCTTTGGAGCCCCGGCTGCTTTGTTTATGCGCGTCGGATTCCTGCTTGCCGCGCTCTTTATGATCTCTGGAGGTTTGATCACTGACCTGATCGGAATTGCCGTCTTTGTCGCTGTCTATTTCGTGCAAAAGGTCATCGCGCCACCCGCTGATGCTCAAATTGCAGTTAAGGGTCTCGACTAAGCAAACCGCCTTACAAGAAGGGCAAGGTGCGACATCGACGCACTACGGTATGCAGCGGTATACTGTAGACGCGCCGGATTTCATCGGGTAACGAGGCCGCAACTTAGACCCCTAGGAGGCTGCCATGTCGGATATCATTTACACCAAAGTGGACGAAGCACCGGAACTCGCGTCTGGATCCTTTCTTCCCATCATCCAAAAATTCGCTGCCGCAGCGGGCGTGTCCGTCGGCACCAAAGACATCAGCCTTGCAGGGCGCATCCTCGCCGCGTTCCCGGAAAGCCTGACAGAAGCACAGCGTCAGTCCGACGACCTTGCCGAACTGGGACAGCTGGTGAAGACGCCCGAGGCGAATGTGATCAAGCTGCCCAATATCTCGGCCTCGGTCCCGCAACTGGTTGGCGCGATCACCGAACTGCAGTCGCAGGGCTACGCGATTCCCGACTACCCGGAAGCGCCAGAAACAGCAGAGGAAAAGACCGCACGCGCCAAGTACGACGCCATCAAAGGCTCGGCTGTGAACCCCGTCCTGCGCGAAGGCAACTCGGATCGCCGTGCGGCCAAGGCTGTCAAAAGCTTTGCCCAGAAGAACCCGCACCGCATGGGTGACTGGTCCGCGGACAGCAAAACCAAAGTGTCCTCGATGACTGGCGGCGATTTCTTTTCCAACGAGGTGTCCGCGACGCTGCCAGAGGCGACAACTGCCAAGATCGTGCTGGAAACCGCGAACGGTCAAACTGTCCTCAAGGATGGCATCGACTACCCTGCGGGAACCGTTGTGGATGCAACTTTCATGAGCGTTGCAGCCCTCAAGACTTTCCTTGCAGAGCAGATCGAACAGACAAAGGCGGACGGCACGCTGTTTTCCTTGCACCTCAAGGCCACGATGATGAAAGTGTCTGACCCGATCCTCTTTGGGCACGCGGTCAAAGCCTTCCTTGCCCCCGTGTTCGAAAAGCATGGCGCTGCCATGGACGACGTGGGCGTGAACCCCAATTCCGGCCTCGGCGATCTGCTGGCTCGGGTCGAGGGCAATGCTGACATCATGGCCGACATCAAGGCTTGTATGGCCGCCCGCCCACCTATGTACATGGTGGATTCCGACAAGGGGCTGACCAACCTGCATGTGTCGTCCGACGTGATCATCGACGCCTCCATGCCTGCCTTGATCCGCGCAGGCGGCAAAGGCTGGGGACCGGACGGGAAAGAGGCGGACGCCAATTGCGTGATCCCCGACAACTCCTATGCCCCGGTCTATGACGAGACGATCAAGTTCTTCAAAGAAAACGGCAAGATGAACCCGGCCACCGCAGGGACCGTGCAGAACATCGGTCTGATGGCACAAAAAGCTGAAGAGTACGGCTCGCACCCAACCACCTTCGAAATACCCGAAGCGGGCACGGTCAAGATGATCCTCGCGGACGGCAGCGTCCTGCACCAGCACAAGGTCGAAGCAGGCGACATCTGGCGCTCGGCCTCGACCCGCAAGGCGCCGATCGAAGACTGGGTGAACCTCGCCATCGACCGCCAGCGCGCCGAAGGGTGCCGCGCGATCTTCTGGCTCGATGCAAACCGTGCGCACGACTCGCAACTGATCGCCTATGTGAAGCCGATCCTTGAGGCCAAAGGCGTCGCGGACAAGTTCGAGATCATGGCGCCCCGCGAAGCGACCCGCGCCTCGTTCGAGACGATCACAAAAGGTGAAAACGCCATCGCAATCACCGGCAACGTGCTGCGCGACTACCTGACCGACCTATTCCCCATTCTGGAACTGGCGACATCGGCCAAGATGCTGTCCATCGTCAAACTGATGAATGGCGGTGGCCTATTCGAAACAGGTGCGGGTGGGTCCGCCCCCAAGCACGTGCAGCAGCTGGTTGAGCAAAATCACCTGCGCTGGGACAGCCTTGGTGAATTCTGCGCGCTTGGCGAAAGCCTGACCTTCCTTGCCGACACCAAAGGCAACGAAAAGGCGCGCGTTCTGGGCGCAGCAGTCGATGCGGCCACGCAAGGCATCCTCGATGACGGTCGCTCACCCTCGCGCAAAGTGGGAGAGCCGGACAACCGCGACAGCCACTACTGGTTTGCCCGCTACTGGGCCGAAGCGCTGGCGGCACAAAGCGACGACGCCGAACTGGCGGCGCATTTTGCACCTATCGCAGAAGCACTTCAGTCCGGCGAAGCCGCGATTCTGTCCGAACTGGCGGCGGCCCAGGGCCCGGCAGCGGACCTCGGCGGATACTACCGCACTGATCCGGCAAAGACGGCGGCAATCATGCGGCCTTCCCCGACGCTAAACGCCATCATCGGGTAAGCATCAAAGGGGCGCGGTCAATGCGACCTGCGCCCCGTTTTCAACTGCCATAGGTCTCGCGCAGCACGTTCTTTTGCACCTTGCCCATCGTGTTGCGCGGCAGGGTGTCCATCATGATGTAGCGCCTTGGATGCTTGAACCGGGCCAACTGAGGTTCCACCTGTGTCGCGATATCCAAATCGTCAGAATTTGCGTTTTCCAGAACCACAGCCGCTAGCACACTCTCGCCAAAGTCCGGATGAGCGATGCCGAAGACGGCGCTTTCAACCACGCCGTCCACGTCATTGATCACGTCTTCGATCTCTTTGGGGTAGATGTTGTAGCCACCAGAGATGATCAAGTCTTTTTGCCGCCCGACGATGCTGATCCGTCCATCCTCAGACGCGACGCCCAGATCACCGGTGATAAAGAAACCGCTGTCGCGCAGCTCTTCGGCAGTCTTTTCAGGCATGTTCCAATAGCCCTGAAAGACGTTGTCACCACGTACTTCGATCATACCCACCTCACCAGTCTGTACAGCTGCACCATCATTGGTCAGCATCACTTCAGTGCCCGGCAACGGATACCCGACAGTTCCAGCAACCCGCTCACCGTCATAGGGGTTCGATGTGATCATGTTGGTTTCGGTCATGCCATAGCGTTCAAGAATGCGTAGGCCGGTGCGTTGTTCAAAGGCTGTGTGCGTTTCTGCCAAAAGAGGTGCAGAGCCCGAGATGAACAGCCGCATGTTTGCCACCTGTTCTTTCGTGAGGCGGTTATCATCCAACAAACGTGTGTAAAAGGTCGGCACACCCATCAGCAGCGTGGATCTGGGCAGCTCTTCAATCACTGCGTCCACGTTGAAAGCCTGCATGAAGCGCACCTGTGCACCGGCCAAAAGGGCAGTGTTCATGGCGACAAACAGGCCGTGGGTATGAAAGATCGGCAGCGCGTGGATCAAGCGATCTTGATCCGTGATCTGCCATAGATCAGTGAGAGACACGGCGTTGGACAGCAGGTTCTTGTGGCTCAGCATTGCGCCTTTAGAACGGCCCGTCGTGCCCGACGTGTAAAGCAAGGCGGCCAAATCATCTGGACCGCGTTCGGCCGTCTCAAACGTTTGGGGCTGAACATCCGCTTTACGGCTGAGAGAGCCAGTGCCATCTGCCGCAAGGGTCATTGCCCTGGCGTTTGAACTTTCACAAATCTCCGTCATGGCTGTCAGGCTGGATGGACCACACACGACCAGTGAGGGCGACGCATCATCGACAAAATAGCGGATTTCGCTTTGAGTATATGCTGTATTGAGCGGCAAATAGATCGCACCGACCTGCACCGCCGCACCATAAAGTGCGATCGCATCTGCGCATTTTGGGGCCTGCACCACGACCCTGTCGCCCACCGCAACCCCAGCACCCCGCAGGACATGGGCCAATTGCGCAACCCGCGTGACAAAGTCGGCATAGGACCAGCGCGACCCGTCATCAAGGTCAAGGAAAGGGGCTGGGTTGTTGGCGTGTGGTGCAATCAGTGCATCGTAAAGGGTATTGGTCACGATGAGAGTTCCTTGGGTCTTGTTGTAAACGGGGCAGCGGCCATTGTGGTCACGGCCTTGGACGCTGCGACGCCAGCATTGAGGGCAAAGTCCTCGTGATTACGCTCGGTTTGAGAGAGGTCATAAAGATAGTTCACCATGGCCCCGCCCGACTGCGCCAACCCTATGTCTGAACTGTCTGCGCCGGCATGTATGTCATGGATTTCGGCCCCATTGCCCAAATGAAACCGGGCGACAGGATCGATGGGCAAGCCATCTTCACGCTTGGCTTTGGTAAGATAGCGGGCGGCAAGAGCCTGCACGTCTTCAGGCGGTGCGACCCCTTCCAACATGGCTTTGGCCGCATCGCTGCAATCCAGATCATCTGTTTGAGTTTGCAGCCAGCGGGTCAGACCCGGAATAGGCGACAAAGTTACAAAATGGGTGAGCTGGGGAAACTCGATCGCCAATTCCGCGACCACCTGTTTGATCAGCAGATTGCCAAAACTGATGCCTGCCAGACCCTTCTGGCAGTTTGAAATGGAGTAAAACACCGCGACTTTGGCCTCGTGGGCCTCCAATGGTTCGCGTGTTTCAGACAGAACAGCATCGATTGATGTGGGAATGTCGGCGCTCAGCGCAACTTCGACAAAGATGAGCGGTTCATCCGGCATGGCCGGGTGAAAGAAGGCAAAGCAACGGCGATCAGGCGGGTATAACCTACGGCGCAAATCGTCCAAGTCGCTAATTTGGTGCACGGCTTCATAGGCGACGATTTTGTCCAGGATGCGGGCCGGTGTGTCCCAATTGATCTGCTTAAGCACCAAAAAACCACGATTGAACCAGCTGCGCAGCAGATGAACAAAGTCTAGGTTCGTACGTTCCAGATCCGGTGCGTTCTTTAACACGCGCAGCAGGTCGGCGCGCATTCCCACAAGGTCAGCCGTCGCACCCGGTGTTTGATTTAAACGGCGCAACAGCTCTTGGCGTTTGGGTTCAGCAGCGCGTGACAGGTGTTTGAAAACTTCGGTGGTGGGCGCATCGGCATAATGCAAAGCAAGATTCGCCAAGGCTTGTGCGTCAATGTCCAGCGCGTCGTTCAGCATCTGGAAAAAAGCGGCCTTCCCATCATCTGTAAGCGCGCGATAACGATCCAGGATACCTCCGGCTAATTTTTGCCCAGAGACTTCACCTTCCTCGGATAGCAAAGCGCGACAAAGCGCATAGATATCGCGCGTGTCATCCGCTTTGAGGGACGTGTCCCGCCGTTCGAACAAGGTGGACAGAATGTCGCCCAGGAATCGATTACGCTGCATCAGCTCTCTCCTGCCTGTGTACAAACATCGTCAAAGGTCGGTGCATTTGCTTGTCTCAGTGAAACTATAGCTCGCTCAATGGGACTGTCAGATACTCACCAGTGAGACGATAGTGGTTGATCAACGCACTCGACGCCGCGTCAGCATCCCCGCGTACGGCCGCATCCAGGATCTCGTCATGTTCGGCACCTACATCTCTTTTGCGGTAGTCTGTGCCAGCGGCTGCAAGATAGCGGTAGCGGATGTTGAGATCATAGAGCTGACCACAATAGCGGATCAAAATCGGCGAGTTCGCATTGCTCAGCAACGCCATGTGAAAAGCCTTGTGCGCGGCTTCAAATGCCGGGACATCGTTCAGACCACTGGCGCGTTTCATCCGGTGGTGCACCAGAACAAGCTGCTCTTCCCATTCCGAACTTGCCCGCGCGATGGACTGACGCAAGGCCATATCCTCAAGTGCACAGCGCAACCCGAGGATTTCCTGAAAGTTCGCGAGATTGGCAGGCGCTGCACGAAACCCACGCTGATCCAGACGCTCAACCAGCATGTCCGAGGTCAGCAGGCTGAGTGCCTCCCGCACAGGTGAAGCA
>ERZ1740072.562-NODE-562-length-14842-cov-9.087104_pt1 | contig 14842 bp, 16 predicted proteins | sample MGYA00581733_ERZ1740072 | MGnify/ENA primary metagenome ERZ1740072 (study PRJEB43018, sample SAMN04849741) | marine metagenome | isolation source: floating plastic debris | place: Pacific Ocean | collected 2008-08-30 | study: EMG produced TPA metagenomics assembly...
ACTCATCTAAGGAAGCAGCTTCCCAGATGGGGTAGAAGTGAAGACCGATAGCGTTAGAAGAAGGAATTACCGCACCAGAGATGATGTTGTTGCCAAGAATCAAAGAACCAGCAACAGGCTCACGGATACCGTCGATGTCAACGGGAGGAGCAGCGATGAATGCGATGACGAAGCAAGCAGTGGCAGCCAGCAGTGTAGGAATCATCAGAACACCAAACCAACCCACATAAATGCGGTTGTCAGTGCTAGTGATCCAATTACAAAACTGATCCCACATGCTTGCCCGATCACGGGATTGCAAAGTAGAAGTCATAGTGATGAATGAAGTTATAAACATGAGTCGCTAATGTGAAGGCACGCAACAGCGAGAAACCTCATATTGCTGCACAAGTAAAAGCAGACTCGTTTATAAGATTAGTAATTATGCTTATTGGTTTGTAGGGGTAGGATACGAAACTTGCAACATTGATACATTTCTACGTAAAAACTGAGTGGCTACTCATTGCTCTAACCTGGAGGCCAAGCGAGCGGACGTCCCCCCAGTAGGTGCATGTGGAGATGAAAGACCGTTTGACCTCCGTCTTGGTCGGTATTAATTACGACTCGGTAGCCATTAGATAATCCTTCCTTTTGTGCAATTTCCTTAACAGTTAGCAACATATGGCCAAGCAGCTCCTTATCTTCAGCTTCAGCTGCGGCTAGCTTGGGGATAGGTTTTTTGGGGATAACCAGAATATGTGTGGGAGCCTGGGGGGTAATATCGCGAAAAGCCAGGCATAGGTCATCTTCGTAGACGATGTTTGCTGGAATTTCTTTGCGAATAATTTTGCTAAAAATCGTATCTTCACTCATGGTGCAGAGATAGGACAACGCTCTGCATTGTAATTGCTAGTGAGGTGTCAGTTGGTCGACGTAGATTCGTAGGCCGCGATTAATTCTTCGCCCAGCTCTGTCTTTGGAAACTGCACCTGACTGTAGAGCCAGGTGGCAATCAGCTTGGGGCAGTTTTTTTTAGACCAGCGTACAGCCAGGTAGTGAAAGGCGGGTTTGGTGAGCCTGGCAATCCATTTCATCAGGCGATTGAGACGTCGGGGTTTAACGCGATAGTTGATCAAGTTATTAGAGCCAATGTCGTAAAGACGATCTAAGACGAGCTGAAGAGTGGCTTCTTCGCGTTCAAACATACTTTCTAAAAGCAGTTCCACATCCTTCATGTGTTCATCAGCGAGCTGCTTTTCGCGAATGGTAATAGCGACTTTAGAGGCGCTAGACGTGGTTAGCATGATTTTAAGTGGATTATATATAGGTAAGATTCGTCGCTGATGAAAGAGATATGTGCAGCTGGATATTAGGCTAAGTACTGTTTTATCTGATATCCCACCAAATACCACAATTCGTAGTTTGAAGTGACGATCTTTGGGGGGATGATCCGTATCCTAACTGGGGGCGTAGAACTCTAGATGGGGCTGGGCATTCTACGTAAACACGTAGGAGTCCACCATGCTGGCAAGAATCTGGAGTGCATCGTTAGTTGGGATTGATGCTCTAAAAGTAGGCGTGGAGGTGGACCTTTCCGGCGGTTTGCCGGGGGTGGTCGTTGTGGGCTTGCCGGATGCGGCAGTACAGGAGTCGCGCGAGCGGGTAAAGGCGGCCCTAAAGAATGCCGGATTTCCGTTTCCGATGCGTAAGGTGGTGGTGAATCTGACGCCTGCAGATGTGCGTAAGGAGGGGCCAATTTATGATTTGCCCATAGCGATTGGGATCTTGGCTGCTGCCGACCTGGTAAGTCAGGAAAGTTTGGATCAGTATCTGCTGCTGGGAGAATTATCGCTTGACGGTAGCCTGCGGCCAATTGCGGGGGTGATGGCCATGGCGGCAGCAGCGCCTCAGCTAGGGATTAAGGGCCTAATTGTGCCGGAGGACAATGCTGAAGAGGCGGCGGTTGTGCCTGACCTATCGGTGTATGGGTTTAAGACGATTGCTGAGGTGGTGGAGTTTTTGAATGGGAGTTGCGATCGCATCCCCCTCACTATCGATGGCCGTCAAGCCCTTGCCCGCTCCCAGCCCCACGCGGTCGATTTACGCGATGTCAAAGGCCAGGCTCAGGCGCGACGTGCCTTAGAGATTGCCGCAGCGGGAGGCCATAACCTGATTTTTGTTGGCCCGCCAGGAAGCGGTAAAACCATGCTGGCCCGCAGGCTTTCCACCATTTTACCCCCGTTAAACTTTCAAGAAGCGCTAGAAGTTACCCAAATTCATTCGGTGGCAGGGCTGCTCAAAGAAAAAGGTTCCCTCGTCACAGAACGTCCGTTTCGCAGTCCGCATCACTCAGCTTCGGGTCCCTCGCTCGTGGGCGGTGGCACCTTTCCCAAACCAGGAGAAATCTCGTTATCCCATCGCGGCATTCTCTTTCTAGACGAGCTAACGGAATTTAATCGCAAGGTATTAGAGTTCCTAAGACAGCCTTTAGAAGACGGCTATGTCAGTATTGCTCGCACCAAACAGTCGGTAGAATTTCCGGCTCAATTTACCCTGGTGGCCAGTACCAATCCCTGCCCCTGCGGGTTCTTTGGTGACACAGTGCAGCCTTGTACCTGTACGCCTCGCAGTCGCGAACAATATTGGGCCAAGCTCTCAGGACCGCTGATGGATCGGATTGATCTGCAAGTGATTGTCAGTCGCTTAAAGCCAGAAGAGATTACCCAGCATAGCCCTGGAGAACCCTCAGAACCCATTCGTCAGCGGGTGGAATCCGCGCGTCAGCGAGCCCAGGCTCGCTTTATCAAAGAACCCAAACTCCAGTGCAATGCCGATTTAGAAAGCCGTCATCTGCGTCAGTGGTGTGCGCTAGACGATACATCACGTACATTATTAGAAACAGCGGTGCGCAAGCTCGGACTGTCAGCTCGGGCTACGGACCGAATTTTGAAAGTGGCGCGAACGATTGCTGACTTAGCCGCTACAGATAGTCTGCAAGCTTCCCATATTGCCGAAGCCATTCAATATCGAACGATTGATCGGATGCAGTAGATCATATCGATTGCGCCCCACGGCAGGTAAGGCACGGTCTAAATGTCCTGAAGAAAAGCTATCAAAGCTATCTAGAATAGAGGAGTCAGCTGTGATTCCTTGGGAGAGTTTAGTAAGCTCCATGGCCATTGATACGGCAAAAATTCAATCAGCCTTACATAGCTTTGTTAGCGGTACAAATGAAATTGAAGGAGCTGCTCTGGTAACACCTGATGGCCTGCCTTTGGTAACGGTATTACCCACTCATATGGATGAAGAACGAGTGTCAGCGATGTCAGCGGCATTACTCTCTTTGGGAGAACGGATCGGTAGCGAGCTGATGCGCGGGGATATTAGCCAGATTGCCATCGATGGTGAAGACGGATACTGCATGCTAAGCAGCTGTGGAGAGGAAGCTATTTTCTTGGTATTAGCCACGCGCATGGTCAAAAAAGGAATTTTGAACCTGGAGGTCAGGCGCGTTGTGGGCGAGGTGCAGCTGCTGCTGTCATAGGTACAATGTCGCGATACCAACTGAATTGAGTACTTTTAGAGCACATATCAGCCCTGATATATGCTGTTACAATAGCGCCTCGTTATGCCGTATCGTCGTAGTCGTACAGCATGTCCGTCAATGGTTATCTATCAGACCGGTCTCTGCCGGAAGTTTTTCAGCTTTTGCAGGATGGCAAAAAGACGGGACTCCTTTCTATTCAGGGGCTAGCTTCGTCTGCACGGACGACCCAATACTATTTTTTATGGCTGCACCGTGGTCGTATCGTTGCGTTGACCCATCGCTTAAACAGCCGTGGACTGGCGGCGCTCATTAGCAATCGTGGCTATCTGAGTACGACGATGACTGAGCGTCTAATTCGCCGCTGCCCACCGGATGAACCCTTGGGGCGATTTTTACGGTCTCAGGGCGTTCTGACCACTAAGCAGCTGCAGATATTATTTGTGAATCAGGTTATCCGTCGGATGTCCGATGTCCTACGAGTAGCGGATGGCTATTTTCTGTTTGACCCTGAGGCTCCTATCCCAAAAGTGGAAATGACCGGGCTCAGTGTTGTTGCTACTGAAGCGGTCTTACCTGGGCTGCGGCTTTTGGAAGATTGGGAAGTATTTAAAGACAAACTGCCCCATCCTCAGTCAGCCCTGGTGAGTCTAGTGCGCGGGCGGCCTCATATCCGGATTAATCAGGTGGAGTGGAGCGTCTGGCGGCTGATCGATGAGAAAACGGCCATACATCAAATTGCAGACTATCTAAATTTGCCTATTTTGGAGGTACAGCAAATTGCATTTCGCCTGATTTTTGTGGGGCTGGTGCAGGCTGTTCCCCAAAGGCTAGACGAACCGGTTCAACAACTGCCTGAGTCACTTTTTTCTACTGAGACTTCTGAGGCTGAAGTGCTGAGCCCAAGCTTTTTTCGCAACCTAATTGGGTTTTTGCGTCAGGCTCCTAAATGACCATAAGCGTCATCGCAGGGGAAAACGGTGCTATGCTAGTGAGCGACTCGGATCTATGCGATCGCAACGCCCAAATCTTGTCAGGACCGGAAGGTAGCAGCAATACGGGATGCTTGAGATAGGCGTAGTCTCCGGGTCTCCTCTGTTTTTAAACCCGCTTTTAGGTACGGCTATCCGACGGTTAATCCCGCTACACACTGTTGGATTCCATTGCTAAAACTAAACGTATAAGGTGATATCCGCCCGACGGGGTGATTCCCTCAGTATTATTAGAGGAGCATAGGCTGTGGCAGATTTTAGCCAGTTAGTGCAAAAGGCATTTTATTTAGGTGTAGGGCTAGCCTCCTATGCCTCTGAAAAAGCAGGCGATGGGTTTAGTGATTTGCGCCAGCAGGCTCAAAAGCTCGTGGATGAGCTAGTAGAGCGGGGGGAAATTACGGCTGACGAAGCTCAGAAAATGGTGAATGACATGGTTGCTCGTGCCCAGAGTGCTGCTCCGGCTGAACCCACTGCTAAGCCTGCAGATACGGCTCCTCGTAAGATTGAAATTATTGAAGAGACTGAGCCTGACGATCGTGCAGCAACAGACGCCCTACGTAAGGAAATTGATGAGCTGCAGGCTGAGCTACAGCGACTAAAGGATGAAGAGGACCAATAATGGACGACTGGTTGAAGCAATGGCAGGCCGATATACAGGCCACGGTTGATGAGGCGCTGGAGCAAACTGGACAATTTTTAGACGAGCTGTCAGAGCAGGTGGTCGAAGCCGTTAGTCCTATGGTGAATGCGGCTGATGATGCGCTCGATGAGCTGGCGGAGCAGGTGACTGAGAATATTGCGCCTCCATTGACCCAGGCGCTAGATGAGCTAGAAGCGCAGCTCGACCCGTGGGTGGGGTCTGCGGTGACCTGGTGCGAGCAGACGATGGCCCCTATTCATCAAACGCTGACGCCCTGGCTGCAAAATCATCCTAAATGTGCTGGATGCTCTTATTACCATGGTGAAAGCTACGGCGGCGAGATACTGGTCTGTGCGCTGCATCCTACCGGTCCTGAGCAAGAAACCTGCCCCGATTGGGATAGCGTGTGGCCTCAGCCTGAGGATTAGGCTGATGTGGAGACGTTACATGCAACGTCCCCACATCCAGAGCTATGGTCTTTTGGGGTCGAGTAGCGGGTAGAAATGGCCGACCGGTCCCTGACCTTTGCCAATTCGTAGGGAGTAACTGAGGGCCTTGGTAACGTAGTCTTTAGCCCGTTTTGTTGCAGCTAGAGGCGCATGGCCCAGGGCCAGATTGGCTGAGATCGCAGCCGACAGCGTACAGCCCGTGCCGTGGGTATCGGCCGTATCCACGCAGGCGGTGGTGAGCTTGGTCAGCGTTGTACCGTCGTACCAAACGTCAACGCCCCGTAACTCTCCGGTAAATCCACCCCCTTTGACAATGACGGCGCTAGCGCCCAACTTCTGAATAGTCTGAGCGGCGGTCTCCATGTCTTTTAGCGTGGCGATGGACTGACCGCTGAGGATTTCGGCTTCGTAGCGGTTGGGAGTGAGCACTGTGGCTATGGGAATCAGCTGATGTCGCAGGGTTGCGATCGCATCGTCATCGATCAGCTGCGCCCCGGTGCGAGAAACCATCACCGGGTCAATGACAAAGCTTGTATCTGTATTCGATAGGTCACTAAGACAGGCTGCCACGGCTGAGATAATTGGCTGATTTAGCAGCATCCCCGTTTTGAGTGCCTGTATCCCAATATCATTGACGACGGCATCAATTTGGGCGACTACAGCCTCAGGTGGCAGGGCATCAACCCGAGAGACCCCCTGGGTATTTTGCGCTGTGATACACGTGAGCGCGCTGGTTCCGTGGACGGCATGGAACGCAAACGTGCGCAAATCGGCTTGAATTCCAGCACCGCCACCACTATCAGAACCCGCAATAGTCAAAGCCACGGGTGGAGTATGGGCCATAGCTATCGACATTTACAACAAATACCGCTAAGAACGGTGGTCAAAGCATGGGATACGGGGCTCCCACTATCTTGACTGACGTCGTCGTTGTAAAAAATCTGGAATATCAAGATCGGGAGCAACGCTAGGGCGGCTGCTGGGCGGCGGTGGTGCCATCTCAGACGGAGTAGAACCAATCGATGACGGTCGCTTTAGAGGCGCTATCCGAGGGGGGACCGACGTCGCTGCTGCACTGCTGCTGCCAAATTCAGATACGGTGTTAAACCCGGTTGCGATCACCGTAATCCGGACCTCACCTTGCATTCGTTCATCGATGACAGCGCCAAAGATAATATTGGCATTGGGATCAACCGCTTCGTAGATGATTTCAGCAGCGGCATTGACCTCATGCAGAGTGAGATCGTTACCTCCAGTAATGTTGAGAACGGCACCTGCAGCCCCGTCGATAGAGGTTTCAAGCAGCGGTGACGAAATTGCGGCAATAGCGGCTTCACGGGCGCGAGACTTACCAGAGCCGACGCCAATACCCATCAGAGCGGAGCCCGCATCGGCCATCACCGCCCGCACATCAGCAAAGTCCACATTCACCAGACCAGAAATTGTAATGATGTCGGAAATGCCCTGGACACCCTGACGCAAAATATCATCTGCAAAGCGAAACGCCTCTTGTACCGGAGTTTGCTCTGAAATTACTGATAGCAGCTTATCGTTTGGAATAATGATTAGCGTATCGACACATTCTTGCAGGGCCATGATCCCGTCTTCTGCCTGGGATGTCCGGCGACGCCCCTCAAACGTAAACGGGCGAGTCACCACACCGACGGTTAACGCACCGGCTTCTTTGGCGGCTTCTGCTACCACTGGAGCCGCGCCAGTACCGGTACCCCCACCCATGCCAGCGGTAATAAAGACTAGGTCTGCCCCTTCAATGGCCGTAGAGATTTCATCCCGTGACTCTTCGGCTGCTTTTTGGCCAATGGCAGGGTTGCCGCCCGCGCCTAGGCCACGGGTAAGCTTTTGCCCTAGCTGCAGGGCGTTGGCTGTTGCTGCTTTAGTCAGCGCTTGGGCATCGGTATTAAGCGTCCAAAACTCGATCCCCAAAACACCGCTGTCAATCATGCGGTTTACTGCGTTACAGCCACCACCGCCGACACCGACAACCTTGATCCTCGCCGTACTCCCCGGCACAATGTCATTTCCCATAGCCGCATTGCCTAATGCAGTTTCATTACGATGATTATTATTCATATCAGACATATTGAGACCCAAGCCCGAATTTCCGTGATTATTTTGTGAGGATGAATTAGACATAGGGCGAGTGTATACGAGGTATTAGCAAGCTACTGAGTCAATCAGCCACAGAAAACACGAGACTGTCGTAAAAGGTAAGGACTAACTATATATCAATTACAATCGCGACAGGTTAGGTCTGCTGTAAACGACCCATCATGTCAGCTATTAACTGATGTGGAAAAAGCTTGAAATATGCTTATGGAGAAGTTTACAGAGACTTTGAAGATTAGTTTCAAATATGCTAAGGCATATTCTAGTTAACTATACGGGAAGCTGCTGACAAAACCAATAAAACCTACGGATTAATTCAAGAATTTAATTCACTAAGAATATCTGTTCAAACTAGGCAGACTAAACCTCTGCATTAAGTCTCAAAGACGGCCATTATAGGCATCCTATAAGTATCACTATCTAGAGACGCGAACATTCGTCTGACAACACCTTCAGCGATTTAGATAGGTCGTTGGTATAGCTCTTGTTAGGGATCTGGAGTTGTTGTTGCCTGCAATATTTCTAGGGTGGGATTTTCGGGATTGCGCAGGTCAATGAAGGCGATTTCTTCAATATCCATCTCGGCGTTCAAATTGCGCATTCGGTCGAGTGCTGTCAGCTGTTGGTCAAAGTTTTGTCCGTAAGAGCCAACATGCACTGTCCCCAGTTCTGTGTGGAGGATCAAATTGGCTGGGTCTCGCCAATCGAGCTGAGAGATCGCAACCGGTGTTGCCTGCAGCGCCTGATAGATCTCGGGCCAGTCTTTCTGATAGGCCGGACGCATTCCGCGCACCTGGAGCTGGGGTTCTTGGGTGCCAAGCTTGGTAAAACTGTCGTAGGGCATCCAGTACCCATTGGCGTCGAGAAGTCCCATTTGGGTGAAACTTTGGGGATCGTCATCTAGGGCGGTGACGGCAATATCGGTATTGGGTAGCGCGATCGCAACGGGCGTCCGTTCTTGAATACGAATATTGAGACCCGGTGGCAGCAGCCGTCGCCGCACAATAGCATCTGCAATCGGGCCCTTGGCCACCAATGACTTCTCTATATCTAGAGGGTGCAGCTTGAGCAGCGACTGGGGATATTCAATATCCATTAGCCTGTGAACCTTTTCGTCCGGGAGCAGCTGGTTGCCGCTGAGGGTGATTTGCTCAGCAGACTGTAGCTGCCAGCGGCTAGAGGTCGCCATACTCAAACAGCCTACCGTCAACCCGACAATGGCCGCCTGTCGCCATAGACGCTGCCAAAAAAGCCGCTGACGTCTGCGCTTAAGGTCCTGACGACGAGTGGTGAGACGATTTTTGGAGAGTTCAGTAATATCCGGCATGGAAACCAAAAATGTGTTTGCAGAGGCGTTTTATGGAACGCCCATACAGCAAAAGGGAGGGCATCATAAACCCTTATCCCTAAGGGGTAGGCGGATGCTTTGAACAGAGAACCCCGAATGAAGCATACATTTAAGCATTCAAGCTTCCCCATGGGGGCTTATTCTGACACTTCTTTGAAAAAAAGTGTGGGCCCGGACAATCTCATCGCCGATCTGTATATCAGGACGAAGTTGAATCTGCCGGTTTATTTAGCCCTGATGTTGAGCGGTCTCAAGTGTTTTGACTAAGAATCCATGCCACTGCTTAGCTAGGTCTGTATCTGTAAATGGGATTTGCGGGGTGGTGCCGTTTTCTAAACTGAGTTGAATAACGGCGTCACTTTTTTTGCCCGCGCCTTTGACCGTCTGCTTAAATGACTCTTCCCCGTTGAGCAGCAGGTCAACGCTGCGAACGCTGTCTAGCTGAGCGGTTTGCAGATCCATTATCCCTTTGCTTGTAGGCGATCCCCAAGTCAGGGTGTTTTCTGCCTGGCCCAGGGCTGCGTAGATGTCGTATTTTGCGCGCTCAAACTGGGTAGCCCATGCCTTATATGCCTCTACTTTTTGGTACTCGTTCCGACCGGCCCAGGTAATCCAAACAAAGAAGACGAGTAGCGGTAGCCAAAGTAAGCCGTGCAGCATAGGGATGAAGGATAAGTATTTATGCTCCCATTGTAAATTCTTGCAACGACGCGGTCGCTGAGAATACAGCTTGATGAAAGATGATTACAAGGTTTGTACTTAGTTTGCACTAAGTCGAGCCTCAAGCTTTAAAACCATACTATTTCTGAGAGGAGACGGTAAATTGCTTTACTTACCTTCTTTATTGGCCGTGACCCCTAGCACAGTACAGTGGAGCCCCAAGGTTGCACTCGTGATGATTATTTGCAACATAATTGCGATCGCAATTGGCAGTTATGGCATCAAGAACAAGAATGTTGGCCTTGGCCTCCCCTCCCCCGAATTGTTTGGTGGTATGGGTCATGGTGCAATGTTGGCTTGTACCAGTCTGGGCCATGTGATCGGCATCGGTGCCATCATCGGTCTGGCCTCCATCGGTGTTCTCTAGAACAAACCGGAGAATCTACCCGATTGACGCTCGGGCTATTTAGATAGCCGAGTATCGTCAGATTAATTTCACGAGAACATTGCATTGCCATTAAAGCTGGAGTCTATAGGCTCCAGCTTTTTTTATGGTTGTATACCGTCAGGCATCCCTTGGGTCAATCGTGCGGTCGCTAGTCATAAGGCCAGCGGGATTGTTCTAGCCCAGGACTGCCTGCAGACGTTTGCGAAATTCTCCCTTGGGATGACCGCCTTTGACTTCACCTAAGATTTTGAACTCTCCCTCGGGCTCTTCACACACAAGATACGTCGGCCAGCCCATGTCTGCCTTGTCGGGATACTGTGCCAGTAGCACCTGGCGATACTTGCGATAGGTGGCTGTGTCCTGCATCTTAATATCCACAAACGTCAGCCCTAGCTCATCGGCTACTTTGGCGTCATAAAAGGACATTTTGTGGCAGATGCCGCAGTCTTCAGAAGAGAATTTTAAAACAGCTTTAGCCATGCCTACTTACTCAAAACTTTCTAATTTTTGCTGTTGCCGATGAGGATGAATCGGGTCGATTAGATGGCTGATGAGTCAGCCGCCTGCCCGTGAACCCAGCTTTAGATCGGCAGCGCATCTCCCATTCTAAAGCTGGGCTGTCTTTTGCCCACGTAGAAACTGACCCAATGGGGGCAATACCGGACAGGGGTTGCTTTCTTGAAGATTATCTGGATTACTCCAGGCAAAAGGAGCCTGCTTGGCTGCACTCATCCACAGCAGCCGTTTAGCTCGGGTCATAGCGACATAGAGCAGACGAAACTCCTCCGCCTTTTTGAGGTCATTGGCACGATGCCAGGCGTTCGTCATATTTGGTATCGCTAGACGACCATGGACGTGAGCCCGAATCTGAGCACGCACCACATCCGGTAGAGATACACTGCCCAGAAATTCGGTTTGGGGCGGAATCCAGGTTTCGCCAGGAATCAGTTTGGCATGGAGAAAGGGCAAAAACACCGCATCCCAATCTAGCCCCTTGGCTTTGTGCATGGTGATAATAGTGAGCTGACCGGCACGGGTGTAGCGGGCTTCAGTATCTTCTGCCTCAATCGCGTCAAATCGTTCGGCACTGACAATATCTTGGAGTGCGCCGATCATCGTATTCAGACTGCTGTCGTCTGCGGTTTGCTGGGCGATGCGGGCAGCCAGCTTATCGGCGGTGGCCAGCTCGCTTTGAGCATAGTTAAGGGTAGTGCCGAGAAATGGGATTAGATGATATGGAGGCAGATTAAATCGGGCTCTGAGCAGACTGTTGCAGTAGCGTCGCGCACTGAGGGCGGCTTCAGTAGTTAACGGTGGATCGAGGGGGCCCGGATAGAGAAACTGCTCTGGGCTGGTGACGAGAGGATTGAGATCCTGGGTGGGAATACGCTGACGATCGACCAGGACTCTGAGGGCTCCTTTTAGATAGTCGGGGGCATGGGGACGCTCAATAAATTGCAGCAGTCGCAGCATTTCAATCGGTACTTGAGTGTTGCGATCGCGACTGCCCACATCATAAATTTTTAGACCTGTCACCTCAGTAAAATCAAACCCAAGGATTTCTGGATTTTCTAAAATCTCTCGAACAAATCGACCCTGACGATTTTCTCGTATAAGGACCGCTAGCGTCGGTGGCGGCAACCGTTGATCGCCAGTCTCTTTTGCTGTTTTCCAGTCATCAACTAAGGTTCTGACCCGCTGGGCAATATGGCGAACAGACGCGATTACATCAGCCGGTTTGAATAGCTCTACGCCCTGACCCAGAGGAGCGGGATTAGCATTAGGCTGCGGATCGTTGACACCGACAGGCTGAATCTCCTGGTCGCGAAAGGGCGGAGCATCGTCAGGAAACTGTTGATTGACCCACTGTAGTACGTAGTTGGCGGCGTCCATAATCTGTTGGGTGCTGCGTCCGGCCTGGTTAATGGTAGCCAGACGCTCAGGCCGATTGGCATCGCAAAACTGATTAAAGAAAACAGGATCGGCAGGGGTAAATGTGGAATTGATTGCCTGATTGGGGTCACCCACACGCACCAGGTTTGGCGGATTTAGAGGGGCTGAAAAATCACTCGCCGCTTCTCGAGAACTAGGCTCCAGTGCTAATTTCTCCAACAGCCGCGTCTGCAGCGGCGACGAATCCTGGGCTTCATCTTCAAATACGGCAAAAATTTGTGTTTGCCAACGGCGACAGATATCAGCATCGTCTAGCGCCTTAAGCGCTGCTAGGATCATATCGTCATAGTCAATGAGACCGCGCTGGCTCAGTAGCTCCTGATACTGCTTATAGAGCCCAGCGGCGACCTCTAAGAGCTGATAGCGATCGGGGGGAGCCTCCCGGCTGATATGCCTGAGGTCTGTGGGCTGTAGCCCCGAACTTTTGGCTTCATGGATAGCGGTGTAGGCTAGGGCCGGTAGAACTTCGGTTCGCAGTACCGATTGTCGTCGCAGTCGCTCAGTTTCTTCTCCATCAAACGTTTGCCCTTCGATCAGACGCTGGTATAGCTCTGGGTCATTGTGAATCCAGGCTTCGACCGCTGTGCGAATGAGGCGATTGCTTTGGTTGGGAGAAACTAACGTGGTCGTTTCTAGATTAATGCCAGAAACTTCGGGGTTGTGGGTGGCAATGTTGAGGGCCAGGCCATGTAATGTTTGGACGACAAAGCTGTTGTAGGGCAGTTTGAGGATTTTGAGATGGGTGCGCACTTTGGCCTTTAAATTGGCGGCAGCGGAGCGGGTGAAGGTGACTAGAACCAGCTGTTTGCGGGCGTGGAGTTGGAAGTGGGCGATTGCGATCGCAGCCCCTGCTGCCATCCCTGTGGATTTACCAGATCCGGGCACAGCCGATACTGCCAGCGGTCCACCCCGCCAGTCTGCCAGACGACGTTGGCCAGGACGCAGGCTATCGCGCAATGCCTGAAGTTGAGCGGTGCGATCAGGGATGTTCATCAAAGCAGCGGGCAACGTTTAGCCATAGGGTACTGCACTGACGCTGCTAATCTTAGGAAAGAATCCCGTTAAAGACTCCATCCTTACTACAATTGTGTCTGTATACCGTCGGCGCTGACCATGATGAATCTTTCCCAACGTATGATCGCGATTCTTGGCAGCGTCATGTTTGGCATTGGGCTGTTGTTTACGGCTATTAGCCTCATTCCCAATCGCGAGGTATCTGGTGTGGCGGCGCTGCTCATGGGTGGCGGTGTTGGGCTAATTACGATGGCATCTAGAGAGTAAACCAATGAATGGCAAACAGCTAAAACGTCGAGAGCCCACCGTGCAAAAAACATCTGCTCAGACCTCATATGCTGACGGCAGACGATACACCATCGGCAAAGGGATTGGTCTATTTATCGTCGCATTTGCCCTAATCTTTACCGCCAGCGATAACTCAGGGCGACTGATCGGGTCTTCAGAACCGCTAATCGATTCTCATCCAGGCCAGTTTGCCGTCTACTTTTTTGCAGGCTTTGCCGGTATTTGTGGTTTGGACCTGATTCGTAAAAGCTAGAAACGTTCATTGACTGCCTCTGTACACTGTCTGCGAACAGAGGGTGGACCAAACGAAAAGCTAGGTTCTCCGGCCATGCGAATATGTCTCAGCGCATATTCACCGCTCTGAGGTGGTGTTTCTGCTCTGAGAACAGGGTCATCCAAACTAGCCTGTCCCCGATAGACCAAACTTAAATACATCATGACAGCGGCCTCGCCTCGGCTAAGGGATGGCTGATAGGGATAAAACTCAAGCGGCCAATCAAGTGCGACCAGATTGGCTAGCAATGCTCCATGTAGCGCTGGGGCAAACCAAGCATCTTCCATCACACGACCGTTGATAAAGTAATCGGTGCCAATGGTGGCGGGGGGCTCTCCATGCTGTTGTTTGAGGCTGTCGATTTGTGGAACCAGATTGAGAGCAGCGGCTAGCGATGCGACCGTTTCGGCATAGTTGATGGTTTGCTGAGGGCGAAATGATCCATCTGGATAGCCGGATACCATGCCAGTTCTGTAGGCTTGAAACGTGGCTTGGTAATGTGGATTCGGCTTCGGTGAATTACCACCCAGAGTGGCAGAAATATCTGACAACGGACATTTCAAATCGGGACGATCTGGGCATACAGGAGCGCTGGCTATCGGGTTGCGTTCAGCGTCAGGCTGGTTGCCTAAATCGAGAACGTTAACAGAGAGCTGAATCCATTCCCCTCGGGTAATGGGGCATCCTGGTCGAAAGCGCTGGTCTGAACTGTCTAGATAGGACGTTTGAGTAGAATTGTTGCCAGCTAACCAGTTGATTACGTGACGGCTCCAGTGGGTCGCAATATCGTCAAAAATGTCTTCTTGTTCTAGCGAGCCTGCTGTATCTTCTGCAGACTGCTCTGCTACAGCATGGGGGGTGAACTGCAGGCCGAGAGATAAGCTTAGGATTGCTAACGGTATGTATTTGCCCGGAAGATATTTGAACATCAGCCATTTATGGAGACAAGCAGCTATATCCTCTAATATAGTTGACTCTGGGTAACTCTCTCTCAACAGGTGTTAGGCGTTTGCATGAAAATAATGTACTCCAGCAAATCATATCTGAGGATGACCGTCCCCCTTGCGAAGGGCAGGGCTGATCTATTGAAAAAAGGAAAATAGTTTTTCAATATCATGCGCGACCA
>ERZ1740072.563-NODE-563-length-14828-cov-9.745752_pt1 | contig 14828 bp, 10 predicted proteins | sample MGYA00581733_ERZ1740072 | MGnify/ENA primary metagenome ERZ1740072 (study PRJEB43018, sample SAMN04849741) | marine metagenome | isolation source: floating plastic debris | place: Pacific Ocean | collected 2008-08-30 | study: EMG produced TPA metagenomics assembly...
CTACTCCTGAGGCCGAAATGAGTGTCAGTTGCTTTGCTACTAAACCTTAGTATTAATTTTCTCAATAAATAAGAATAACACCTAGGCTTTACTAAAGAAAACAATATTGAATATACATACATTCCCTCTTCTCTAACTAACTAGGCTTTTTTTCCTTTGCTAGACAAGACCTCATTTGGCTAGGCTCTTCTGGCTGGGGTGTGAGAAAGGTACTAGTATATGAAGTATAAGATACTGGCTTCACTCACCTTTGATTCAAACTTCAACTCTAGAGGCAGTATCTGGAAAACACAAACACTTGCCTTAGTGGCTACCACAAGGTATCTAACCATAGGTAGTCCATCACCACTGCAAGACATGGGTCTCTATTTACATCACATGACCTATACCCTTAAAAAACTTACTTTGGAACTTTATTATTATTATTATTCTAAAAGATTTAGATTATTTAATTTCTTAAAATTTAAATTTTATTAGTATTTCGGTGGTAAATAATATTTTAAGCAAGATAAATAGTTTCCTCAATTTTGCACTGATGATTTTTTTTACATAGCTAATCCTATTTTTCTGTGATGTGATTGGTCAATTGGCAAGCCATGTGATTGTGTTACTTTTACTCAGAGAACATTGGTGAGAGATCAAACTAACATCAAGCTCTTGGATAGGTGGACATGGATGGGCAGCCTCCTCCGAAACGTAGATGTTTAGCTCCAAAGACAGACTCAAGGAATATCACTCACCATTTTAGACAGAGAGAATATTCTGGAGAAGGATATAAACGGTTTAGTGAGGTCAGTATGAAAGCCTGGTAGTGATTCTAGGTGGCATAACCAACAAGAGGACAGGTAAAAGATATTTTTACTGTCTGTAGTGTACTCCTCCTTGGAGTGGTAAATTATAACATTAACACATAAATGAGGCCAGCACAACTTTGATTAGTTTGTGTAATGAGATGGAAATGCCTTGTCACCTCATGGTAATCACCCTAAAATTACATCCATTTCACATTTCTCATCTTTTGCTAAGTAAATGTAACATGAAACCTGCCTCGTCTTCAAGTTATTTATTTTTGATTTTTCAACACTTCTTGTATCAAGGAGTAAACTAATAATCTGTTACTCCTTGCCTTTTTATACCCACTAAACTAAGCAAAATTGTTGTGAAATGGAAATGAGGCCCTGCCCAATCACACTTCCCATGATGAAATCTAGACAGATTTATTTGAACTCAAAAAAATAATATTTATATTGTTGCTGACTTAGATTAGACTGGTTGTCAATAAATTAAAGGAAGCCCGATTCTATGTATGTAGGTTGTATGTTGTCAATAGTCAATGCAAGTAGAAGCTACTCAGCAGCTGGTGCAACTCTCTGTTGTTGGTTGTTGAAGCTTGTGGTAAAAGGAAAATTTTAGGTTGAAGCAAGGAGTTAACTCATGAACTCATCTTGGTTGATCCACAAATTCTTCACCGGCCCTCTCACTCTAGAAAGTCTAGTAGCTAGTATTTAGCTAAAATCAGTTTATATTGGTAGGGTTAGCCTGGCCAGTTAATTTCAGTTAACTGCCTGTTTTGTCGGCTAGCACTGACTGACCATTGTTCAAGAAGCGAGTTACGATATCGAGATATAAAGATTCCCACAAACCAAGGAGTTATTTTTGCTTTTCCTTGATCTCAGAGACAGTGGCCAAGACCTGACCCGCAAGATCAAGCACCACATTTTAGTTTTATCTTCCCTTCGGGTTGGTTTCATAGACTTGTCATTGTCTTACTCGCAATCATTTAATTAGTTTGACCCTCCTAACATTTGTAGTAGGCGACATAAAGAGTTTTCTAAGGTATGCTCTGGTCTCATTTGTTGATATCAAATTAGGAAAGCCGTGTAAGGTTGGATTGATACTTTGTTTTTTATCAATCGAATAGGCCTACTGGTCCGAAGATTTCTGATACGATTTTCATATTTTTTGATATCGGTTGAAATCCAGTGGATATCACAGAAAAAAAGACATTTTACTTGCAATGGTGGAGTATTATTTTGAACCTCACCCTTTTAGATACTGGTACAAAAAAACAGAGAGGAGAGTTTACAGTAGAGTGTTAATAACTATGAACCAGCTTACTCTTTGACGGAATAACTCATCTTGAAGTTGACAATATTCCATATTGTTGATCGGATTCAGGTCACCAAAACTGGGTTGGATGTTTCATGCTAAAACACAAAACTGAGTTTAAGTAAGCATTCTGCTGGGTGGATTTGCTGTTTCCTTGAATCCCTATGCCTCTCATGGATATGTAACACGCTGGATGTTGCTTTTCAATAGTTCAGCTGCCCAGTAGATCTCAATGATTCTATTAAGATTTTTTTGTGTCCAGTTTGGTCTTCAACATAATGTAAACGATATAATACCAATAAAGTACCTTCTCTCGCTATGTCTTTGTTTTCAGGCTCGAAAACAGTATATAAGGGAATATGGTAAACAGACAGAATCCACAGATGTCTTGGATATTGTAGTAGATTTGGAAAACTATTTGCATGATGAACAATCAACTCATGAAGGATTATATAAAAGCTGCAAGGTGAGATTTGACTTGTGGTTGCTACCATTTGATAGCATCCTTTTAAGAGAGTGTTGCAAGACCATACCGGTACCAAATCACTGCGCAAAAGTGGTGAAATTTTCCTTTTTTTGCTTATTATGACTCTTAATCACCTCTGATTGAGTCTAAGATTTAGATAATGTTATAGTTAGGTGGGGTTTGTCAGATGGTAGCTACAACAACAAAGTGATGGGGTAAACCTTGGGACAGGCAAAAACTCTATGAACGAAAAGGTTATGTATAGCAGCTCTTGTTTTGCCTTGCTGCTCCTGTTTGACTACGTAGCCTACTCAGTTAACCTACGATAACATAGACCTATTTATTGTTGCAGGCTCTGTTTGAGTGTGTCACTTGCCTTGAAAGAAGAAATGCTGATGAGATTGAGCGGTATGAGCGAGAAGAAGCCAATGCAGAACATTTCTATAAATTGGGTGGTCTTGAGGTGACAATATTTGATGACTCTTTCTTCACTAGCTAATTTTTTCTCATAGAGCTCTTGGTACCAATAACTGGTACGTTGAACAAAGGTGGTTGACCTTGGCAAAGACGGTGAATGCCTCCTGCAAAGTTCGGCTGTGATGGTTCATTGTGTTATTTCATACACAGTACACAGACTAGAGCAGTTAGGAGAAATGTGCAAGAAGTCTGTACAACTGATTCTATTCTGTTTCTTTTATGCAGGCTGCCAAGAGGATAATCATGTTTGAAAGTGTTCTTCCTGAAAACTCACCTCACAGGCAGGGTAAGGTTTACTTAATTATATTTACTTTGATTTGTAGTAACTATGGGGACTCGGGTACCGTAGCTTGTGGATAAAAATAGGTTGTTTCGTTAAATAATGATAAACATAGAAGTGAGTCTTTGTCCGGGTATCACATTCTTTTAATGTGATTGACTCCATATGTCACTTAATCACCAGATAAAAATGTCAAGCCCTCATGAAGCTTGATGTGGGAGTAGAACTTGGCAATATATTAGACAAATTAAATTACTGCATAACTATGTGTAACAAAGATTTATGTTGAATTTTTTTAGAAGCAGATGAGTTGATTCTGATGAAATCAGTTTTATTTGAAGCGCTTGGTCGAATCATAAGTGCGGTAAGTATGGTATCCCATGGGAAAAAACTTGAGTTGAAATGTTTGATCATCTATTTTAATTTTCCAATAAGCAAACCATCTTTTCCTTCCCTAACCTTGAACAAATTCAATGTCACTCATATATTATCTATAAATACAAGTTTGTTCGAGGCATGGTAAGCTGTTGGTATTATTATACAATTTCCCTCGTCCACCATGGAACAGCTAAACAGGACGTAACTAGCAGCTCTGATGATGAGCAGGATATTAGTGTTATGTTTGTGGAGTTTTTATGGCCATCCAATGTACTACGTCATTAAACTACTTACATACTGCTCAACTCTTGCCTGTTTGATATCTGAAACTTTCATTTTTTGCATGTGTGCTGTTTATCTGATCATTCATCAATGCTAGTAACTTGTGCAGAGGGTTGATTGGGCTTCTATGACACAGTAACCAGTATTGATTATTCATTGCCAATACTGGTTCAGTATGCTCAATCACATTTAACACAGAAGTTTTGCAGCGGTGTTATTACGAAAAGAAAGAGGAAAATGTACTAATCCTTCAATTTGTAGGATACTGTCGGAGAAACTATAGCCAAAGAACTGGGGCATGATGATGATTTTCTTGTACACATGTTCCATTACCTCCAGTTTGACCAAACATTTGTATCAGCCTGCAGTCTAATTGAAGATTGCCTTCAAAACCGTCCCACACTCCGTCTGAGTGAAATACGTAAGCTCTTCAACATTACAAGCTCTATTGTTGACCTTGGTTGATATGGTATTCGTATAATTCTAGGATATTACATGGTGGCCAGATAGCGCTAACGATGGAATGCGTCTTTTTTTACCATTAGAGATCTTTCTGGTTCCAAGAATGTCATTTTTCATTTTTTTAATTTCATACCTTGAGCAAAATGTCACGATCAACAAAGCTTGTTTCCATGATCCTCATGGTTTCAATGAGCCAATGATGGATCCTTGCAGGAGGGTGGACAGTACTTCTGTCACCAGTTTGTAGGTGTCATAAATGGATTATGAGGAGTGGCTTTAAATTTATCAGCTGCCACAATCCTTTTTATGGTTATATTGGTTCATCAACTCAGGGACTATGCCATACATTTCTCTGGTGTGTTTGTAATACATGGTTTCAATTTGATTTATAGCCAACCTACATGAACTGATAATGAGATTTGATGATGAGAAGCTCATGAACTTCTGTCGGATATTGGTGATATGTGTTTCTGAGCTGGATATTTTCAGCAACAATGTTTCATGTGAGTACAGAATTGGAATAATGATGTAGTAAACTGTAGTACAAATTCAGACTATCCTGTCATCAAACCAGACTTGTGCCGCTTTGGTAGAATCCGGTTCAATCATCATTGGACTTGGACACTGAAACCAAGTGTGTGTGGATCCTGTTCAGAGTCTTGTTTCAGGAATTTAATCTCTTGAACCTAATCAATCATCCCTAAAATTATCACATAATATACACAGAAATATTAATTTATTAATGTTTTCGCTCTTGGTGATACCTATATTTTCATTCTTTGTGATAAAGGGGCCTTCTCCTCTATAGGTCGTGTCGATGTTTATATTTTTAGTGTATGCACAAAACAAGCAGAAAAGGGCAGCTGGATATGTCAATGTGCGAGATCTCAATCAAGACTACCTACTCAACATACCTGGCTTGGTGGATCGTCTCATAGCTGTAGCATGCAGTAAAGACTGTAAGTTTGCTCACTGAACAAATTTCCTGCTCAAATGTGTGGTAGTAATCTTTTCCTTGTTTAAGCCCACATACGCTTGCCAAATTCCTTGTGTTATATTGCCCATCCAAGCTTCTTCTTTCAACTTGAGTGACCCTCTTTTTTGGCTGTTAGTGTTTTGGTGACGTTAGTGTTGGGCAATTTTGAGACAGTGTTTGTGTGAATGGTGTCTGTTCTGTACATACATTAATGAGATTGTGCTGGTTGATTAGCGGTTACTTCTGTCGGTCTAGACTTTTCACAGGCTGGTCCTCTGGTTGAACACTCTGCTCTAACCAGCCAGCTACTGGTTATTTTTGTTATGTCAACATCATATCGGCTTAAGCAATCTTCAAGCTAAAGCAGCCATAACAGTATTGAGATCTGCACCATTTAGCTGGGGGGTCAAAAGTCTTTGATACTGCTAGATCTAGATATTCGCTCTTTGTTGTTGAGAATGATATTGTACAAGCCTGCTGTTTTTTGCTCATATGTTTTATATTCAAGATAATAGAAAGTTTACTTTGGCATTGTATCTGTCTGGATATACATCAGTTAGATTCTGTTGTCCTTTTGTAAATATTTTCTTTACTCCATTACCTGTCGACATACTGCAGGCTGTGGCTATCATGTATCCAAGGATGTAGAGGCCATCGATTTTTGAAGGGTAGCCATTTTTATGATCTTAAATCTTGATTGAACACACTGACCTCAGTTTGACATCCAGCAGCTGAGGAAAGTAGAGCTACCAGGTTTTGATACACATGCATTTCCTTGTAGTCAGGTTCATCCATTGAGATTTGGTGGAAATTTATTGTTTTGTTTTATTGTGTTTTACACGCTATGTCCAACTTCAAGCGTTGGTTCCCGTACATTATTCCATTCAGCTTTAAAGGAGCTGAGTTAAATATTATGTGAATTATTTTAATATGAAATGTCAACCATTCATGTTTTATTTTGATAGCTTTTCACAAAAATGTCCTTCAGCAGAGTAGTCATAAATAAGACGAGCCGTTCAGTTGTAGTGTTTGAGACAGGTTTTCTCTGTTATTTTTTGCAATATTTCATGGAAACTTTAGCATTGTTTATCCACCTCAAGTTGTGTCGCAATAATGCTCATCTGTGTGTGGCTAATGTTAGCCAATCACATCGAGGTGTTTTATCATCATCTCAGTGGAAGGATTGTATAATCTTATGTGTGCTATATCGAGCCTGGCTGTCTTGACAGTCATGTTCTAAAGTGCTGGCTGTATTTTTGTGTATCTTGTGAACATGAGACAGTATACAGAAATATTATTTCTGATGTGACGTAATCCGCTTCTCACGTTTACCTGTGTGTCTTAGACAGCGATAAACATATTTACTAGCATTCCAGGTGGTGAGAATATCAATAATTTCAGTCTCTTTTTGTATTTTCAGACGCACCCAGATATAGAGGTTTGACTGGTGAAGTCGAGAATTGGATGCAATGGATTGATGATTCAAACTCAGACGATCTCTTGGATATGCCAAGTCAAGATACTGATATTCGTGACTTTATAGCCGGTGGGTTAGGATAACAAAATTGATCAAACGATGAACAAACAAGTCGTTTACTGGGCAATGACCTACAAGAAGGCAGGGCATTAACCATTGACTCTCAACATTTGAGACGTGTCTAAAAATTTCATGTTAAACCGATGATTTTTTATGATGATGTTTAATAGTGAGCAAGTTTGGGAAATGTAGGTATAATGTTTATTGTATATGAGGTTGCTTAAGTGTATGTATACTAGTACGGGCAGTGTGTCATCTCATTACCATCTACATGCTTTTTCATCAGACATGTGTATCAATGTTGATTTGTGTCAAATCTAGGCTTGAGCCAACCATCTGAAGCTGACGCCCCTTGGATCAGACAACCAGGCATGGAGTCTATAAATAAACTGGTTTACAAAGTGGAGGCATTGTACACCATTGGGTTGCTGCTGCTCGGCAAAAACAGGAAGAGGGGTCAAAAAATAGTAGCTGAGAAAGGACTCATTCCGGGTCTCTCAACGTTGTTTGAGAACTTCATATGGAAAGTGCAAGGGTAAGAAACTCTGTTCTAATCCCCCGTGCTTTTAGTATAATGATGTCACAGGAAGGTGAACTGTGAACTTCTAGGCTGGTAACAGATTTGTTCTTTTATGTGATGACATTTCTATTCTTTTGAATCCTGTTATTGTTGGTATTGGTTGTGGTGATCCCAGACAGTCTTAATTGCATCATTAGGGATAACGGATGGAAATGCCTCTTCAGCTCATATTCAGCCCCCAGTTTGTGACGTCATCGAGTCATTAAAATCGCATGTGAGACAAGACCTTCCGCTTATTAAAATACATGTATATTTATATCGAGGGGCATGCAGCATTGCATATTTACATGTACCTCAGCGTCATTAGTTTATAGAACATTTATGATATTTTTAACTGCCACACTAAAAAAATCACCAGCATAGCCCAGCAGGTTTGTTGTGATGCCTTTAATATGTGGGAAATTAGGACACTATGATGAGGTTCATTGAGACAAATCTATTTCACAGCAATCGTACGGGACCTCGAAATAGACTGGCAGGACACAATGCTAGCTGTGAATGCTCACCAGAGGTGGCTGTGAAACTGCAGTTTCTCAGGCTGGTTCATTCCTTCTCCGACCATTCTGAGTAAGTTTCCTGCAAAAGTATTTCATGCCATAACTGAAAAGTCAGCGAACATTAAAGCCACCACTAACATGATAATTATTAGTCATTACTTCGATTCTCTATAATATCATTGGCAATGGAAGATGAGCACTTTGATATGCAGGGCTCTTAGACCGCAATTAACATGCAGTCTTTTTTTACTGATTCTTCCCAAAAGTACTCGCATCGGGCAAAAAATGAGAATTTCACTCTGTCAAGCCAGACTTAGAGACAATGATTTATCACATAGCCAGTTTTAACTGAGGTTGACTGGTACTTTTCGATCACTAAGTTCAATGTAGCAACAGGGATAATCACTAGCTGAATTTCCTTTAATGGAAATCACTTGCAAAACTGATTTCATAGCTTGGGAAAACATTTAAATTACAAAAACCTGTGAATTATTCTTCAATTATGCTTCAGCAAGGGGTATTGTGTCTTTTCTATGTTTTTACAGGCACAATCATCTTCTGTTATCAAAAAGCGAATTACAGGAAGTAAGGCGGATCAATGAAAAAGCTCATCCCATGCTTAAAGTTCCAGAACTCAGCTCAGTTGATGTGTAAGTATTACTAGCTCTCGCTTTATATCGTGACTTGATGGTGCATTCTGTGGGTGGTAGGGTGTCAGAAAAAGTTCAAAGTGGCTGAGACTTATTTCAGTCAGGACTGGTGGAATATTTCATTATGAACTAAAATTGCATCACTCATTATCCGTATTATGGCCTAACCCAGTCGTATTTTTGAAACATGTGGTTAAATTTGTTGATGGATCATCGTAGTACTTAAAATTATCATGGTATGTTCCCAACAACCTAGACCTACTAATCTTCATGAATTGCTGAAGCAGGAGGTTTTTACACTAATGAACTCATTGTGAGCTTTAAATAACCTGGTGATTATTTTGGGCAGGCGAAACATGTGTCGAGGAAAGGAAGGTCTGGTTACAAAAATGGTTGAAGTACTAAAGAAAGAACCCACTGCTTCAACCTACAGATTCTGGCTGTCCAGAAGTCTGGAAAGTTTTCTCAGAGGCAAAATCTCATACTGTGATCAAGTGTTTCTACTTCGCAGAGGTTTATTACAGGTAAGCATCTGTCTGTACTGTAGCAATTCTGTGTTACCCATCGGCCTCTCCAGCAAGGTTTTAGATGTGGCTACGTCCTTAATGGCATATTATTTTCTGGTTCAATGATAAATCAATATGGCTACTGGTGTGATGCAGACAAAGTGGTGCAAAGATGAGCAAAAAAATTAGAAAATGAATCAATCCTTGCATCCTATATCTTTTTTGATGGTACAGGAATTGTAATGCAGAAAACTTGAATTTTCCGTACCTGCTTTTTTCTTTCCATCAAATGACAATTGTGATTAATGACATCATTGGTTCGATTTCAACACTGCTCCCAGCACACAGAACATAGAGAAATCAATGTGTTGGGAAAATGTCTGGTTCAGTTATGTGGGTTTCAACACCTCTCCATTTGAAATGATAAATCATCTCGACAATCCAATTTCATTATTTTCTATTGCAAATATTACAGACTTTAAGTTCTTATTTCACAATATATTTTAACATAGTTTGCTGGGAAATAGACTTTTCATCTTTTTTCCTCATGATTGGTTTTGACAGGAGTAAATAAAAGCTTCAATTGAAATGTCCGCTTTCGCAGAATTTAGTCCTGAATGCATGCAGCTGGGTCGCCCTGGCCTAGAAACTTAATGTTACCCCACTTCTCATATCCAAGGTGCCATTCTTGTTCTTGTAGCATATTGTCAACTTCATGGTAGATAGCGAGCCTTCCCAAGAAAACACCCAGTGTTCGTTTGACCTGCTCGCATATCTTGTCAAGAACAACATCGAGGCATTCAAAATCATTCAGGATACACTCAAAACACCCGAGATTGTGAGTTGCCTTGCTGCTTTTATAATTTACAGTTAGTTACTAGCTGCTGTACTTTTTATTCAATTGTAGCACATAGTAAACCAGCTGATAGAAAGTGAAAACATGTCCCAAGAAATCACCCAATGTCACTTTGATCTGCTTGCCGAGATTGTCAAGCTCAACATCGAGGCATTCAAAATCATTGAGGATGTTCTCAAAACTCCCGAAATCGTGAGTCATCTCGCTCATCATCTGTCTTCATCATCGGGGGCTAACACTGATATAACTTCTGTGAAACATGATAATGCTTGCTGTCTAACCCAGTTTTTTATTAAAATCTGAAAGCATGAATCTTGTTAAATGTCCTGTGTGTGACACGTCTCAGCTCAAAGCATGACTCAAATGTGCTTCCGACAGGATGCTCCAGGCATAGATTTGTCTGTCTGTATTACTCATAGTACTTAAAATTTTAAGCTTTTTTATGCATGGTTAGGGTATTAGTAGAAAAGTAATGTTGGGAAATTTGTCAATGACTTATTTTGCTAGGCCATCATATTCACTCACACAACTTGATTGCGGAAACCTACATAAAACATTGCCCATTACCACAACTGCTTGGCCTCAGAATCTTGAAATTAAATTCTTGTGGATGATTGTAAGAATGCAATTTGAATTTTTTTCTTTAATATCAACCAATCGACTAGCTTTTGGCCAAGTATACCTTTGAAACAGAAATCAATTGAAAACTGCTAATTTTGAACTTAAAGTGGCACAATCCATGTCTTTCATGAGTTTCACCATTTCGCAAAAATTAGCAGCAGAGCTGTCTGCCCTGTTTAATCAGACTATCAGTACATTCAGGCATTTGCCCTGTAGCAATAATTTGTGTGGTGGTGATTCCTACCTGAGATATATTCTCTGTAATAGCCTCTGATTCTAACTTCATGTCCCTCATGCTGATCAATATTATTATTAGTACATGCTGCTACATATACCAGGAGTGAAGGCTTCAGTTCATAGTTTATAGTGCCAACCTACCATAAAAAATCTTGTTTTGACAGAGGAAGAAGTTCATTGGTTATGTAAATAGTGGTCTGGTGGATTCAAACATGTTTATTCGAAGTATCATCCTATCTTATGGATTCTTCATCAACGAGCTCACAGAACATGCAGGTAACGTTAGTGTACAGAGGGCAAAAAAATACCTCAACTTTTGTTGTCTTAGCTGGGGTAAATTGGCATTATTCTTTCCATTAGACAGTTGTGCAACATTTAGTCTATGTACCAATCTGTCTCGAGAGTTTTGCGTGAGCTAGCTGGTTAATATGGGTTCATCTTGACATGATCATCCTCATCATTGGTCAGTTAACAACGTCAGGCTGTCAGTAAATTTCACACATAACATGTCAAGGCGGTGTTGTACATGGTATATGAGGGATTTGAGCTTATCTTCATATACATAGAAATAGAAATGGGAGGGATGTCATTGTAAAGCTTTAATCTAAATCTGTACATCGGCTCTGTCATCATTTTTCCAATGAACCCAGTGATTATACCCACAGCACAGCTTTTTTGCGTTCACGATGATGGATGACTTAAATCTATTAACGAATATAGCTCATTGCTAAGGGCTGAAATATTACAAAATGTGTTTTTTGCCTATCAATAATCAGTGTCTAAGTATATGGCAGAAAACACATAAACAGGGAAAGGCTTATGATGGTTGTTGTACCTCTGTAACACTGTTAGGTAAACTATCAATCACAGTTTTCTTCACTCCGTGTTTCAGCTTGATTTCACTGGGACAGTTGCATCGATTGTCTTTTATTTTCTTGCAGAATATGCTCGAAACGTGAACTACATACTCAGTTATATTGGTGACTTTCAGCACCAAGTCAACTACTTGCACGAGCTCATAACATTCACAGGACCGCGAGGTGTCTGTCAGGTAAGAGGCTACGCTTTTCACAGCTATACTACATTATTAACTTTGATATGTTCTCATTTAGCTTTGGAACAGGAAATAGTGGTACGTTATTAATTTACACTTATAGACTTTATAATAATAATAATTCTCTGAAAAACAAGCTGATTATAATTTTACAGCCACTTTCGGTATTTAGACTTGAAGTAAGGTTCCACAATCTTGTTGATTTGATCCTGCACTTTACTCGTCCATTCAGTCCAGGTCATGGCACAATACAAAGCCAGTCGCCATTTTACTGTGAATGACATTGTTGTCTCATACTCTACAGGAGAATATCAGCTGTCTGAATACGACTATAGTGCTGCTGATGACAGCTATCAGAACTACGGGTAATAACGACCAAGCTGTCGTACCATATCTCAAGGCTCTCAAAGCTGAACAGGTCACTTACAACAATGCTGATAAAAAGGGCGGCAACCAAGTAATGAACAATTTCAGGTGTGTACTTCTCTTTTCTTGTTGGGAACACTAAAATTTCATCACTTAACATTCACGGAGTTCACTATTTCTCATAGAAATACTATCAAATGCTTAAAGTTTTTATTTGTCAGTGACTGCATGCAAATTTCAGTATTTTTGTTTATAAGAGAATTTACTGCTGTTGATTGTTCCTGCAAACAGGAATTATGGTTTGAGAGATGATTGATTAATGGCAATGTATCAATCTGCCCGTGTCTGCATATTGCGTCATAAAAATTCCACATTCTGATGTCAAATTATGTGGAGTAAATGGCGGTCACTGTGGTAAATAAATTTCTAGTCTGCTTTGTATTCCTCAGTACAATTACATTACTACAGAATACTGTGAAATGATGACTTGAACGTTTCTATTCTACACAACAAACATGGTTTCGCAGCCCTGTCCAGATTGGTGACTAATAAAATATAATATAAGCTCAGAGAATGTGAATTTGTTGGGGTCCTATCGTCATCCTAATGTTTATTTGGATTTTGGATGTTACAGGGATCTCTTACTGTTCTGGAAAGACCATTATCTAGCGAAAGACAAAGACTGTAGTGGCTTGGAAAGGACTTCTCGAATTAAATTTGAGGAGTGGAAAAGCATAGTGGAAAAACTGCTTGATACAGACTCCAGTATAGCCACATCTCTATCTCATTACATAGACGATGAAGATGATGAGGATGATGAATTCTCATGAGCTCAACTGCTACTCCTGCATAAGCATCATGCTATACTTCTTCTACTTTAGCTAGATAATGATACTCAATAACCACTGGTTGTCGTTGTCAAATCAGTGGACGTCTAGTCATTGTTCAGATGTACCCATAGTTTGCCATAGTTCACCTATCATACTATTACAGCAGCGTGTAGCCTCTTGTCTTTATTCCCGCCAATTGTTTAGCCTCGCTAATAGTAGTTAGTTCCCAGTGTATCACTTATCTTTGATGCTCGTAACATCATTCTATTTCATGTTCAACAAGAAGTTTTTATTTGATACTTTATCCCCAACATTGCGTTTTTATAGGGGACCAGGATGTTGAATTATTGTGCAATAGATCCTGGTCCATTTTTTTATGTTTTAGTGCGACTTTCTGTTCATGCAACATGTTGCTTGGTTATTGATCAGCAATATTCAGTGGCATTCCTGGATAAATTAATTATTCTTGACTGTAATTATTTTAGAGGACCTATCTTAATCACTTTCACTGGTGCAAAGCAGCCACTCACTCAGACATGTTTTATATTTAGCCACTTCAAAAATGGATATTCAATATCGCAGCAGGCCAATCTGTATGGCCCAATGCAATGCCACTGTTCATTATTCAATTTCAACTAAAATATCTTTTAATCTCAATGTTCTAAGATTAATTTTACGCTCCATCCAGTTATTGCTATTTTTGCAGATTTTATTGTGAATAGAGATCATAAAATGTAGTAGCAAATGAAAATTACTTTGCTCTTTTTCATGATTCTGATAAATGCTCAGACAGTCCTTATCATGTCTATGGTCCCTATAATCTTTTTTGTCCTGCTGTCCACTTGTCTGGTCAGAGCTGGTTGAAAACTTCTATTGGCCTTTATTTGGCTGGGACTAAATAATTTTGATGTCCCACATGGCAATTTCACCAATCAGGCCGGGTTATATCTTAATTTCCATCGCAAGAGGTTTGCTTATTTATTTTTGCACACTTTCTGTGGGAGGCAGTGTAGTCTGGTCTACCATACCCAAAAAAACGAAACAACGCAGCCTAGTTTCAGGTTTGGTAAACCAAACCAGAGACGGTGACTGCGCAATGGACTCCTAGCCACGCATGAACACAAATTCAAACTAGACCGCTTTAGTGAAAATGAGATCATGAGAGAGACGAACACCATCTTATTGGTTGTATTAGCCGGCAGGGAGTTCAGGGATAGATTGGATTGTTTTACCAAACCGATACCCTGCTCACCAAAGAACTTCCCCTTTTCATTGTGCTCACCGTCCCATTCTGGGTTTGAGAAACCAGACCAGTTCTTATTCTCCTTGGTTCAGGGAGAAGAGAGCCAATCGGAGCAATGAGTAGAACTCCTTGATGACATACAGCAGGGAGTAAGCCACCTTGCATACAGTGACTGGTGGATTCCCAGATATGCACATTTTCTGTATACTGCTATTTTCACTAGAGCAAAAACTGGGGGGGGGGTTTGATTTGAACCAAGAGTTATACTCTCAATCTGACACCATTTGCACTTTGTTATCAAGAGTTGTCCGTCCATGTAAATCTGTACCTGTAGTATTCCTTGAGGCTATATTTTTTTTCCCAGGTTTATTCTTTTTAATTTTTTCTTATTTTTGCTCATTTATGGTGGTTTGGGGTTTTG
>ERZ1740072.564-NODE-564-length-14810-cov-6.326669_pt1 | contig 14810 bp, 9 predicted proteins | sample MGYA00581733_ERZ1740072 | MGnify/ENA primary metagenome ERZ1740072 (study PRJEB43018, sample SAMN04849741) | marine metagenome | isolation source: floating plastic debris | place: Pacific Ocean | collected 2008-08-30 | study: EMG produced TPA metagenomics assembly...
AGTAGGAGCAGCTGATAGGTTGCACGGTCCTGACTTCGTTACAGTAGCCTTCGTGTGGCTCGCTCTTGATTTCCAGCGGGATACCGGCAGCTTGTGCCGATTGCTGGAACAGGGCGGCGGCATCGACTGCACCGGGGAAGGCGCCATCTGCAGTGCGCAAGATGATGGGCGATCCGTCGTGCCCAGACTTTTTGTAGTGCTCAGCGGCTTTTTCCAAGTCAAACTCGCGCTGTGGGATGGTTTCGTCAAACAGCGGGTATGCGGCATTGATCGGAATGTCGTTGCCAATCGCGCCGTAACCCTGAAGGATTTTCTCCACCATCTCCTGACGGTTCAACGCGTGCTTTAGCGCCAGACGCAGTTCGTTGTTATCGAACGGTGCCGTGTCGATATGCGCGATAAAGACGTAGTGACCTCGGCCCGGTGTCGACAACACGTCGATTGTGGGGGCGCGGTCCAGCAGTTTCGCGATTTTGGGTTCCACGCGGTTGATCGAGTCGACCTGACCGGACTGCAGGGCTGCAGTACGCGCCGTGGCGTCGTTCAGAACGATGACTTCAACCGCATCGTAGTGCGCTGTTACGCTCTGATCCCCGCCCCAATAATCCGGGCGGCGTTTGGCGACCATGCGTACACCGGGCTCATCGCTTTCCAGCGTATAGGCACCGGTGCCGATTGCGGCCGTCGGATCATCAAATCCGCCGTTCGGCTGGATCATCAGGTGGTAGTCGGCCATCAGGTAGGGCAAGTCCGCGTTGCCCACCGCCAGCGTTACTTCGAAAACGTCGCCATCCGTGCGCATGCTTTCGATGCCCTGCACGATGCCCAGAGCACCGGACTTGGAATCTTCGTTCGAGTGGCGCGCCATGGTTTGCATGACATCTTCGGATGTCACAGCCTGACCGTTGGAGAATGTGATGCCCTGACGGACCTTGAAACGCCAGGTTTTGGCGTCAGCGGAGCCTTCCCAGCTTTCCGCGACCAGACCGGTCAGCGAGCCGTCGGCTTCAACTTCGACGAGGCCTTCGCCCCAGAGCTGACCGCCTGCGATTGGTACGTCAGACGCCCAGCTTGCCGGGTCCTGGCTGTTGGTGGATTCGCCACCCTGAACACCCATTTTGAATGTTCCGCCTGCGACGGGCGTTTCTGCGTGTGCTGCATCGGCCAGCAGGGTCGAGGCTACAGCGGCGCTCACACCCAGTGCCGCGGCGCGGCTCATGAATTCACGGCGCGTCATTGCGCCTGCTGTCACGCGTGCGGACAGCTTTTCTAGTTCTTTCGACATTGATGTCTCCCGGTTGGATGATCTCCGCGTCTGTTGCGCGGTAGTTGGCTTCATAGGCCGGAGGGTAAGCATTTGCCGCCGCCTCGCAAGGGTTAATGCCATTTTCTGACATTGCACAACCTGAGCGGGAGTTGCGCGTAATTACAACAAGTCCCGCTCGATTTTGTCGCTCATTGTGCGGTGATACACCGATTTGTCATTTTCAAACGCGTCCAGAGTCGCATTGAGGTGGAAATGGGTCGCATCGCTCCACATCTCGCAGCGGGTCTCGGTGCGGAGTGCGATGCCGTCACGCTCCAACTCGTCCGACCAGTGGCAGGTGCCTTGGGCGGACAGCGGATCGTCGGGATGGATGTCCCACCTCTCGCGCGCGATGGATCCGGCGATCAGACCGTGATCGGAATCGCGCACCTTGCCGAAATCGTCCTCGATCACGAGGCTGGTCATGCCGGTGACCATGTCGGTTTCCTGTCGGCGCACGTGGTTTTCGGCGCGCAATTCTTCGGTCTGCCATGGCGGTGCGGACTCAGGTGGAGGAAAGTTCCAGTCGCCTGCGTCGCTCAACTCGTGAACCTGTAGCGTCCCGCTGTGTAGTTCCAATGTCGCGGGCGTCGGTGTCGGCCAGATCAGGGGCCAGTAAGCGGTCGAGATGGCCACCCGCAAACGGTGTCCCGCAGGCACAGTGTAGGCGATATTGTCCAGTGAGACATCGATCTCGTCGCGTTGTCCTGCCACCAAAGGGCGCCCAAGATGGCGCGCGAGGTTGAGCACTCCGTACGTGATCCGCGTCGCGGCCCCGTCCGGGTGCACATGAACCAGCCGGACAGCCATCTGCGCGACCTCTGTGTCGGCACTGAGGGTGATGCGTAGTTTGGGCGCATCCACAACCGACAGGGGGCTGTCCAAGGGGGCGGTGTCAAAGGTGGCACTGCGCGCATCATCGCGCCGCTGATCCCCCGGCAGTTCCGGGCCCAACCAGATCGCGCAATATTCGCCCGCATCCGCCCCGGTGTCCGGCGGAGAAGAGACGGTCTGCTGCAGATGTCCTTGCGTTTCCGTGAGGCCCGCGTCGGTCAGATGCCACGTGCGTGTGACGCTTTGGGCATCCGCCAGCCAACGACCGGCACGTTCGCTGTACCATGTCGCAGGGCGCACCCCGTCCATCAGATAGGTACGTAAATCGGGATCATCCTCGACGCCGGTGTCGATGTCCTTGAGCCACTTGTCCCACCACCTGAGCGCTTCTTGAAGAAAGCCGATGCGGGGTTCGGGCACGGCAAAGTGCGGATACTTGTGCACCCACGGCCCGATGATCCCCTTGGCACCGGGCAGGGCGGCCACCAGTTGGGGCACAGCATTTTTGTAGGCATCGCCCCAGCCTCCGATGGCCAGCACCTTGGCTTTCATTGTGTCATAGGATTCAATGACTGACCCGTGTTTCCAGTAGTCATCGCGGGCCTGATGTCGCAACCAAACGGAGGGCAAAAAGGGTTCGTTCTCAAGCCGCTCCATCCATATCTCGCGCCAGTCGGGGCGCAGGGCTGGGTCGGGGGCGCGGGACGAATAGCTCCACATCGTGGCGCCCCAGCCAAGGTTTTCATTCAGCAGGCAACCGCCCTTGTAATGGATGTCGTCGTTGAATCGGTCCACGGTCGAACAGAGCGTGATGACGGCTTTGAGCGCGTCGGGTGCCATCGCAGCCACCTGCAGCGAATTGAACCCACCCCAGCTGATACCCATCATGCCAACGCTGCCGTTGCACCATGGCTGGGCCGCCACCCATTCGATCACAGTGACGGCGTCGTCCAGTTCCTGTTGGGTGTATTCATCTTCCATCAGCCCGTGGCTGTCGCCATTGCCACGCATGTCGACGCGCAAGCAGGCGTAGCCGCGCTGGGCGAAGTAGGGATGGGTCAGCGCATCGCGCGCGCACGTGCCATCGCGTTTGCGATAAGGCAGGTGTTCGAGGATCACTGGGACCGGATCGTCACCTGCATCCACGGGTCGCCACATCCGCGCGGACAGACGCGTGCCATCAGGCATCACGATGCCAAGGTCAGGGGTTTCTTCGATCTCACGCAGGGTGTTTTTCATAAGCGCACGGTTTCGCCAGCTCACGGGGCTGTCAAGCGGTTGTTCAGTCTTTGACGACCACCAGCAGGTCGGCGACGTTCGTGCCGGTGGGGCCACTTTTGACCAGCGCGCCGCGTGCGTCGAGCCACGGGTAAGCATCCGCGCGTGCCAGAGCGTCCGCGCCGCTGGCCTCCCACGTCTGTCCATCGACCAGCGCACCAGCCGCATCCGTGGGGCCGTCAGTGCCGTCAGTGCCCGCCACAAGAATGCGCAGACCTTCTGTGCCTGCAATCTCACGCGCCAGATGCAAGGCCAACGCCATATTTCGCCCGCCCTTGCCAGGGTTCGGAGGCAGGACCACGACGGGCTCACCTCCTAAAACCATGACACCAGACGGTGCCGCATGGATTTCAACACTTAGTCTCGGCACCAGTTCGGAGACGTCGCCATAAAGCGTTTCTGCATTGGCTGTTACGGGCAGGGCACTGGCAGCCGCGACCGCATCGCGGGCGATTGTGTTGCTGGCAACGATGTGGGGAAGAAAGTCAAAAGGCGGGTTTGACGGCGCATCCGCGATGCCCGACCCGATCGTGGCCAGTGCATCGCCTTCCACATCCGACAGGGCCAGAGTGGTCACGGAGGCTCCGCCAAATCCTGCAAGCAGCTTGCCGCCTTTGATCTGCGAGCGCGCTGTGCGGTGGGCGTTCATCTCGGCAATGGCCGCGCCATAGGCGAGCAGCGCGTTTGTACTGGCCATCAGGTCATCAAGGCTTAGGCCGTCATTGGGCACTTCGGCCAGTGCCGAGGCACCGCCGGACACAAGCATCAGCAAATGCGAGCCTGGGGCGCAGTCCGCCACCGCCCGTTGCAAGGCCCGCCCTGCCGTGATCGAGGCGGCGTCGGGGACCGGGTGCGCGGCCTCCATAACTGTCGCGGCGGCGGCGGCGCCCTCTGCATGGTCGTATTTGGTGACGATGAGGCAAGGCACATCCGGCCACGTTTCGCAGGCGGGTCCGGCCATGGCGACGGCCGCTTTGCCAACCGCGACAATACGGTCAGGTTTGGGCACATGCCCGTCCTTTATCGCACGGGCAACGGCGACATCGCCCCGTACGGCGGTGACCCCGGCTTGCCACAAAGACAGGATGTTATCGGTTGGTTGCATGCAAACTTCCCCTTGCTGAGCAGGTTGATTGAGTCTGAGTTGCCACAATATTTGGCCTTGTGCGCCCCAAATTGTGTTTTGAAGTCAAAAAGACTCTATCCCTTGATTCGCGATTCCGTTAACGTTACGTCCATAACCTGTTGCCAGCACCGCGAATAATGCGGGCGGCGGTGTAAAACAATGGATCGCGAAACGCGGCCAGAGGCGAGAGTGGTATTGGTATGAAAGCGATTGATTTCGTTGTCCGCGATGGTGCGGGCTCTTTGCAACGTGGTAGTGTCCCTATTGATCAGGACGCAACGATTGCCCTAAGCGGCGATCAGGAAGTTTCCCTGAACCTTAGACAGATCGACTTTGCCGGGCAGCAGCGCGTCGGCAATGATCTGGTGATTACCCTCGTCGATGGTCGTGTGATCACGCTTGAAAGTTACTTTGATGCCGAAGGGCCTGCAAACCGGCTTTTCATATCGGCGGATGGGTATCTGAACGAGGTGGCATTTGTTGCAGCCGAGGACGGCGCGCTTTACGCCCAATACGGGCCGACCGAGCAGTGGGGTAAGTGGAGCCCTTCTGATGACCTGATTTATCTTGGCCGCACCGAAGTGGCAGGTGCTGCGGCTTCGGAAGGCGAAGATGTTTCGATGCTGGGCGCTGCCCTTTTGGGCGGATTTGGCGGGCTGGGAGCAGGCACGGCCGCTGTGGCGGCGGTTGGTGGTGCTGCACTGCTTGCAGGCGGCGGTGGCGACGGCGACGATGCGAGCACGGGTGGCGGAGGTGCGGGCGCAGGTGGCGTGAATGCGCCTGCCACACCGACTGTTGATGAAGCCGGCACGTCGACCGATCTTGGCGGCGACGATACATCGACGCATGTTTTTGTGGTCTCTGGTACTGGTGAGCCTGGCGACACAGTCGAAATTGATGCGGGTGGCTCGGTTCAGACGACAACCATCGGAGATGATGGTACGTGGTCCGTAACGTACGAGGGCGATACCTTCCCTGACGACGGCACGGCGCAAACCAACGTTGTCTTTACCCACGCAGGCGGCGGCCAGACAACAATAGATGGTCCCGTTTTTGTCATAGACACAACCGGGCCTGATGTTGCCTTTGGAACTGGTGTTGAAAGCGCAGGCCACATCGTCAACGGCACCGAACTGGCGGGCGGCGTGACGCTGACCGGCACAGGCGAGGCGGGTGCCAACCTTCAGATCACAATCGCAAGTGTGACGCGGACCGTCACTGTTTCAGACGCAGGAACATGGACTGCCACCTGGCAGCCCGGGACCTTGGCTGAGGGGGAATACGCCTCTGACGTGTCGGTCGTGGCCACGGATTCCTTCGGCAACACGACCACAGTGAGCGACAGGCTTGTGGTCGACACCGTGGCTGAGTTGAGCATGGTCACAACCACCGTTGAAGGCGATGGGGTGATCAATGCAGAAGAGGCGGCAGATGGCGTCATGCTGACTGGCACCGCGCAGCCCGGATCGACTGTTGAAGTTACCTTTAACGGCGTCACCCAAGACGCGGATGTGGACGGATCGGGCAACTGGACGACGACTTATAGCCCGTCCGACATCCCGTCCGGTGAAACACAGGTGGACGTGTCCGCGACCGCAACGGATGCAGCGGGCAATACCTCGACCGCCAGCGGCACGATCGACGTCGACACGCTGGTGAACACCCTTGAATTCACATCGACCTCTGGTGGGGCGGACGGCGTGATAAACGCAGCCGAAGCCGCATCGGGCATGGCTGTCACCGGCAACACTGAATCGGGATCGACTGTGGTTGTGACCATGGGCGCGACGTCTATTCCAGCTGTCGTTGCCGCAGACGGGTCATGGACGGCGAATTTCTCCAGCGACGCGATCGTGCCGGGCACTTACTCTTCGCAAATCACTGCGACAGCGACGGATGCAGCGGGCAATACACGCAGCATCAATCAGGGGGTCAACGTCGATACAGAAGCCAGCGTTCTGACCATTCAGGGCCCGATTGAAGGTGACGATATCGTTAACGGTGTCGAAGCCAGCGACGGCGTGATCCTGACAGGCAACGCGGATCCCGGAGCCTTGGTCAGCGTGACCATGAATGGCGTCACCCATCAGGCGGTGGCGAATGGAGCCGGGGTCTGGCAGGCGGTCTATTCGGCGGCTGAAATCCCGCAAGGGACTTATCAGGCACAAATCACCGCGACCACCACGGATGCCGCAGGCAACACCGCAACGGCCAGCGACACAGTACAAGTCGACACGCAGGTGGATAACCTGTCCCTCGCCGCAGATGTGATCGAGGGCGACAATGTCATCTCCGAGGCCGAACGTGCAGACGGCGTCGTTCTGACTGGTACGACTGAACCGGGATCAACTGTTTTCGTGACTATGGGGGCGCACACTGTGCAGGCCGTCGTGGACGCGCAAGGCAACTGGCAAGCGCCATTTACCCCGGCACAAATCCCCTTGGGTGAATATGTCACCGACGTCAGCGTGACGGCCACTGATCTGGCGGGCAATGTTGCATCGGTCAGTGATACAGTGCGGGTCGATACACTGGTCAATCAGCTCGATATACAGGACACTGTCACAGCCGACGATGTGATCAGCGGGCCGGAGGCACGCACTGGCATTGCACTGGGTGGTCAGGTCGAGGCCGGATCGACCGTGATGGTGGATTTCAATGGCACAGTGCTGGCGGCAGCCGTCGATGCTGGCGGAACATGGTCCCTGACAATTCCACCCTCGGCCATCCCGGGTGGCACCTATGACGCTGTCATCACCGTTATGGCGACGGATTCAGTGGGCAATACGGATACGATCAGCGACACACTGGCCATCGATACAGAAGCGCCAAACGGCCCGGTCATCGCAAGCTACACACGGGACGGGGACGGTATTCGCGGTATCTCCACCGAACAGAGCGACGGCGATCTCAGCGTCGCGCAAGTCAACGCAGACGGCACCATCAATGATGTTGAGGCCACTCAGGTCGACATTGATGTACTGGGCGAGACAAACTTCCAGTTTGCCTCCAACGTACCGGACGGTTCGCACCTGATCGTGAATTCAACGGATGCCGCGGGCAATACCAACGGTTCGTATGTGGTGCTGGATGACGAAAGCGCCAATACGACGGTTGATCTGGCCAACCCGTCCCTTGGCGGCTTCCAGATCGAAGCGGTGGACCTGCAATTTGCCGAAGAGGCCAACCTGACCATCACCGACGCCCAATTGCTGGGCCTGTCGGATGCGACAGACACACTGACCATCCATGGCGGTGCAGATGACACGGTAACCATTGCGGGCGCCACGCGCACCGGGTCGGTCAGCGTCGATAGCGAAACCTACGATGTATATTCGCTGGGCACCGAAGGCACCGTCATTCTGGACGATGACATCACGGTTAATACGGCCATAGCGTAACATTCAGAGACAAAACGAAATTTTCACTGGGCAAGACAACAAAAACAATATCGAGCACTCCAGAAAGACATGAGGCGCGGACCGGATCATCCGCAACCGCGCCCACCCTCAACAACAATAAACCCGAAACGGGACAGGACGATGAGGCAAGGTGGTATCAAGGTGGCGGCGATTTGCGTCGCGGCTTCCCTACAAGCAGGGTGCATGGGCAGCGGGGGCGATGGGGCTTTCGTGTCGCGCGCCAACACGGGCGTTTCCACGTCCGGCCAAGCCGCGCTGCGCCAGACCCCAACCAAGAATGACGAAACCCTCAACAGTGAAAGTGCCGTTATTCAAGGGCTTTTGTCGCGCACATCTGTGCTGCCTTCGGGCAGTGCCTATGAACAAGTGACAACGGCCGTGCTGGCCGCCAATGCGCGCGCTGCGGAAACGGAACTGCGGGCGGCACGTTTGCGGGCAGAGGCAGCATCTAAGAACTGGCTACCGACGATCGGCCCGAACATCAGTCTCAATTCCCTTGGCGACATTGTCAGCCAGATCGTCGTGGAACAGGTGATCTTTGACAACGGACGTAAAAAGGGCGAGCGCGCATTTGCCAAAGCCGATGTGGAAGTCGCTGCTGTCGCGCTGGCTGAGGACACCAATGACCGCGTTGCGACGGGCCTTGGCCTCTACCTGAGCGCGGCAGAGGGGCGCGAGTCCGCCTATGTACACCGGGCCACGCTGCGCGAGATGGAGCATTTCGAGTACATCATGTCTGAACGCGTCCGGGGCGGCGTGTCTGACATGTCCGACCTCAACGTGATCCGCCAAAAGCTGTCCGAAATCCGCGCTTCCATTGCTGCGAGTGAAGAGGCGGCGGCGACGGCCCTCGCCGAACTCAATGCGATGTCCATTTCGCCGCAAAACGACGTGCGCGGCCTCAAACCGCTGAACATCAGCGCCTCAGCGGCTGAACCCTTGGCCGTCATCCGCGCTGAAGCGCAAAAGGAACGCGATATCGCGCAGGCAAGGATCGACCGGGCCAACCAATTGCCCGGAGTCAATGCCGAAGCGGCTGTGGGTGAAAACAGCGGGGGCGGGATTACGTTTGGCGGTGCCGCTTTGGGCCTTGGAACAAACGCGCGCCTCAAATCCATTGAGGCTGCCGGCGAGGCTGCGGGCCGGCGCGTCGCGCAAGCCAATGAAGATGCCAACCGCACATTGCGCAAGCTTGAAGGGCAAGTGGCAGCCAAGGCTCGCCAGGCGCAAGAGGCGCATGAGCTGACGGGCCAAGCCAAAGAGAACCTTGATCTGTTTACCGCACAATACGAGGCGGGCCGCCGTCCTGTCATGGATGTCGTCGGAGTTTATGAGACCTTTGCCGACCGTCAAACAGCGGAAACTTCGCTGAAATTCGAAGCGCTGCGCCTGCAGATTGAACTCGCCCGCGTTCAGGGTGTTCTCGCGGATGGAGATCAGATTTGACGGCCAAGCGTCCCTTCACCCTCACCATCAGGAATGGCGACCACGCGGTGATCAGCGCGGGCACGGGTCTGACGGCGACCATCAAAAACGCCGACAATTCCAACCGGTTTGAAGATCGCTTGCGCGCGCGGGCCGATGTGTGCGTTGTCTATACGGGCTTGTTGGGGGTAACCACGGCGCTCAACGACATCTTTGACGCCTTGCGCGCACAGACTGTCGAAGGTGCCAGCAACCGCGCCGAAGCTGACGCAATTGTCACCGGATTGCGCGCCGCAGGGATGATCGCGCAGGTTCAGACCGTCAGCCATCTGCGCACCGATCAATGGCCGGCGCTGGCCTATATGACCAGCGGTCAGGTGGTGCTGGTACTAGGCATGTCGAAGGGCGAACTGACCCTTTATGACAAAACCTGCACCGACAATCGCGCCACGGTCAGCGTGGCAGAATTCTTGCCATTCTTTGCAGGGTTTCTTGTGCGTGCCGAGGCGCCTCTTGAGCGCGTGGCACAGACCCACCAGACGGCGCAGGCCAGACCGCATTGGTTCTGGGGTGAGTTCCACCGCTATCGCAAAGCGTTGGGCGAAATTGCACTGGGGTCATTTGTGGCCAACCTGCTGGCTGTGTCGGTCGCGTTGTTTTCGCTGCAGGTCTATGACCGCGTGATCCCGCACCAGTCAGAAGCGACGTTGTGGGTGCTGGCCATTGGCGCTTGCCTTGCCCTGCTCCTAGAGGCGTTTTTGAAAATTGCGCGCGCCCGTTTGATGGACGGAGCCGGGCGTCAGATTGAGCTCAACGTGCTGAGCCTGCTGATGGCGCGGGTGATGGGCATGCGTTCGGATTTGCGCGGGCAATCCCCGTCGATGACTTTTTCGGCGATGCGTGAATTCGGCTCGGTCCGCGAGTTCTTTACCGCCTCCACCATTGGCACGATTGCCGACATTCCCTTCATTTTTGTCTTCCTCTTGCTTGTCGCCTCCATTGCAGGCCCGGTCGTCTGGGTTCTGATCCTTGGCGGCGCACTGATGGTTATCCCCGGCTTCTTCCTGCAAAAACGCATGCTGAAACTGACACAGGAAACCCAAGGGGCCTCGGCCAAATCCTCGCGTCTGCTGCATGAAGCCGTATTCGAGCGCGACACAGTCAAAACCCAGCGTGCCGAAGATCGCGTGATGCGCCTCTGGCAGGAATTGAACACGCTCAGTGCCATGAAATCGTCAGAGCAGCGCCGTCTGGCCTCGGCGCTGACGTTCTGGTCCCAAGGCATGCAGCAGATGACCTATGTGGCCGCCGTTATCGCAGGAACCTATCTGGTTTTTGCAGGGCAGTTCACCGTTGGGTCGATCATCGCTGTCGGTATTCTGACGTCACGCACCCTTGCACCACTCACGCAACTGGCAGGGACCATGGCGCGTTGGGGTAACGTCAAGGCTGCGCTTGATGGGTTGGATGCGATTGCAGAGGCTCCGCAGGATGCACTTCCCGAACGCACCTATCTGCGCCGCGACGCACTGCAGGGCCATTTTGAACTGCGCGATGCCCAGTTTCAGTACGAAGATGATGGCGGGCCAACGCTCGACATCGGGGCGGTTCAGATCAAACCGGGCCAGAAGATCGCCGTGATGGGATCGAACGGGGCGGGCAAATCCTCGCTGCTGATATTGCTCTCGTGGTTTTATGCACCCACGAAAGGGCGCGTGCTGATCGATGGCACTGATATGGCGCAGATTGAACCGCGCGACCTGCGCCGCCTGATCGGTTATCTGGGGCAGGACGTGCGTCTGTTCTCGGGTACTTTGCGCGATAACCTGAACCTCACCATGCTTGAGCGAGACGATGCGCGGCTGATGCAGGCGCTGAACTTTGCCGGGCTGGGCCCGTTTGTGAAAGAGCATCACAAGGGCCTCGATCTGGAAATTCTGGATGGTGGGCAGGGCCTGAGCATTGGCCAGCGCCAGTCTATCGGATGGGCACGCTTGTGGTTGCAAGACCCCAAGGTGTGTCTGCTGGATGAACCGACCGCGGCGCTGGATCAGGCATTGGAAGCAGCGCTGGTCAGCCGCTTGGAGACATGGATGGCCGGCCGCACCGCAATCATTGCCACCCACCGGGTCCCGATCCTCGCGCTCACACACCGCACGCTGATCTTGCAAAACGGGCGGATGACCATCGACGGGCCACAGGATCAGGTGCTGGCCCATCTGGGCAAACCAATCCCATTGCGGGGTAAAATCGCATGACGATGGCCCCCGCCAGCCTGGACGCGCAGCTTGAGGCCGACATGCGTGGCCCTTCTCGCATCATCTATCTGTGTGGCGCGGCGGTTCTGGTCTTTGTCCTGTGGGCTGCATTTGCATGGGTCGACGAGATCGTGCGCGGGCAGGGCGAGATGATTTCATCCTCACGCCCCCAGATCATCCAGAATCTCGAAGGCGGTATTCTGGCCGAACTGCTGGTCAGCGAAGGCGATATTGTAAACCGGGGTGAAGTGCTCGCGCGGCTCGAGGGGACGCAATTTCAGTCTCAGGCGGACGATCTGAACAACCAGATCACCGCACTGACAGTGCGCAAGGTACGACTAGAGGCTGAGTTGGCCGGCCAGTTCGACTTTGTGGTGCCCAAAGGGATCGGGGATGACATGCAGAGCCTGATGGCCAGTGAACGCGCTTTGCTGAATGCGCGCCAGACCGATTTTCTAAGCCGCCGAGAAGGCGCCCAGCGTGTACTTGATCAAGCGGCCAAGGAAAGAGCCCTGCTGGAGGATTTGCTGGAGCGCAACATCGTGGCTTTGATCGAAGTGACCCGCGCGCGAAAGGCCCATGCCGATGCGCGGATCAAATTGGATGAGATCATCACACAGACTGAATTGGAGCGCGCGCAGGCCTATTCCGACACGCTCAAGGAACTGGGCACGCTGCGCCAGAACTTTCGCGCGGCACAGGATCAGTTGAACCGCACCGTACTGGTCAGCCCGATGCGCGGCGTGGTGAACAATCTGTCCGTGACGACCATCGGCGGGGTGGTGCGCCCTGGCGAAGAGATTTTGCAGATTATCCCGCTGGATGAAGAGCTGTTTGTCGAGGCCCGCGTCTCGCCCAAGGACATTGCCGGCGTGCGCCCGGGGCAAGAGGCCACGATCAAGCTGAGCGCATATGACTATACGATCTATGGCTCGCTCAAAGGGCAGGTGCGACTGATCTCAGCGGACACATTCAAGGACGAGCGCAAAAGCGACGGGGACCCGCACTACAAGGTGACACTGGGCGTGGATACGTCTGATCTGAGTGTACGGCAGCGCTCCATCGCGATCCGACCGGGTATGCAGGCCGAGGTGGAGTTGCACACGGGATCAAAGACCGTGCTGCAGTACCTTTTGAAGCCGCTCTACAAATCCAAACAGGCGTTGCGGGAACCATAGTTTGTCTCGGTGCGTTGGTTGCCATTTATGGCCTTCGCACTCTTCCCCCTTTTTCGGACGGCTCCAAAGGACAAGACTCTCTTTCTCAAAGGAGATAGGACAAACCGGTTCCATCCTGCCCGACACGCAAAGCGAAACGCGTGTGCACCGCTTTAGCTGCTGCGGTCCTCCGATGCAGCCTCCAGCGCGTCTGTTACACGCAAAAACGTCTCAATATCATCGGCCGATATGTTCTTTCTTAGGTCAGCTTGCCGTCTGCGCATGCGAGGCAAGGCGGTTTCATAGATTTTCCTGCCGGACGCTGTCAGTCTGAGCAAATGCACTCTGCTGTCCGTTTCATGCGGGGTCGAGACGACGTAATTCGCTTCAATAAGCGACTTGATGTTTCGGCTGACCAGCCCTTTGTCCAACGCGGTTATGCTGATCAATTGCGACGCTGTAATCTGTTGGGCACCACCGATGAACGCGATCATACGCCACTGATTCAACGTGATGCCGACCGCATTGCTCAGAATCTTGGTTGCCTGCGCGTTCAGCTTCCCGTGCAACCGTGACACGCGATAGGTCAAAAAGCTGCTGAGTTGCTTCAGCTCGGTGGCTTTTGTGATGTCTGGTAATTCGTTCATTCAAACCCTCTGTCGTCACTTTCGCGCTGGAAAGATGTATGGTCAACCTTTTAGTTGACGAGGCAACTAAATTATGCGTTCATGTCCGCACGATAGGGAGGACATCATGAAACGAATTTTTACTGCGGCCATCGCAGCCTTTGGGCTTGTCGCAACAACTCTTTCCGCAACCGCAAAAGACTGGAGCCCGCCGGGCCCGATCAAACTGATGATCGCCTTTGCGGCGGGGGGTGGCGCTGACACGCAGGCCCGTCTGATCGCTGAAGAGCTGGAAAACCGCATGGGATGGCAGTTCATCCCTGAGCAGGTGACCGGCAAGGGGGGCGTAAACCTGCTGGCGGCCATGAAAGATGAACCAAATGACGGGTCGGTCATTGGCATGGTTGTGGCGGAATCGTTGGGCTACAACCTTTACACCGCCAATGCTGGTATGACGCCTTCGGACTTCACTCCGATTACATCAACTGCTGGAACACAAATGGGCATCGTGTCCTTGTCTTCCAAAGGGTGGGCCAATTTGAATGATGTGCTGGATGCGGCCAAAGCGGGCGAGACCATCCGCTTTGGCACCATGAGCGCGCGGCTGAGTGACATTGCCTACCTGCTTGGCAAGGCACAGGGTGTGGATTTCAACATCGTTCAGGTTCGTGGCGGACGCGCGGTCATGAACGGCGTGAACGCGGGTGACATGGACGTGGGTTTCATGGCTGGCATTCAGGGAAAAGGAGTCGCTGCGGGCGATCTTGTCAATCTCGCGTCTGCCATGGCGGAACCACTCAAGCAAACACCGGACGCCCCCATGATCAGCGAGTTTGGCGTCAAGTATGATGCAAATGCGTTGTTCATGATCGCAGGTCCGGGGGGCATGCCGGATGAGGCAAGAGACGCGTTGGCATCAGCCATCTCTGAGGTCGTGTCTGATCCGGAGAGCAAGGCGGGTGCGCTGATCCAGCGGGCCTTTGGGGGTGCGTTGACGATTCAGGGTGATGACCTTGCTGCGATCGTGGCTCAGGGATTTGATGAATCTGAACAGCTGCTTGAGGCTGTATCGCAGTAATGACGCTTTGACCGGGCGCGGGATTTGTCCTGCGCCGGTCGGGGTTCGGAGGCTGCAATGGAAAAGAAGTCGCTCACAAACACAGTGATTGGTGTGCTTGTGCTGCTTTTCGCGGTGCTGTGTGTCTTTGTCTGGATACCTTTGGACACCCAGTCCGGGTTGATTGAGAAGGTCCGCGGACGTCAGGCGATCGGCGATGCGCTTGCCCCTACACTGGCCTGCGGATTTCTCATCTTCGGGGGCGTGATGCTGCTGCTGTTTGAGCGCAATGCGACCGACCAGCCAACCGTTTCGCGCGCG
>ERZ1740072.566-NODE-566-length-14791-cov-4.234256_pt1 | contig 14791 bp, 15 predicted proteins | sample MGYA00581733_ERZ1740072 | MGnify/ENA primary metagenome ERZ1740072 (study PRJEB43018, sample SAMN04849741) | marine metagenome | isolation source: floating plastic debris | place: Pacific Ocean | collected 2008-08-30 | study: EMG produced TPA metagenomics assembly...
GTCAATCAGGCGATCCAGTTTCCATTGGTGGAACTTGCGACGGACGCGGAGATGCTCCGCCTTCTAATCTTCAAGACTGCCTGGGAAATGGACCAGATGACCAAGCCCGAAGTGGCACAAAGACTGTCCGATAAAGTATCGATGTGTAACTATCGCGCGAACCGGCTGTGTTGCAACGCTGCCGACCGGGCGATGCAAGTGCATGGTGGGATCGGATATTCGCGGCATAAGCCGTTTGAACATATCTACCGTCATCACCGCCGATACCGGATTACGGAAGGCAGTGAGGAAATCCAGATGCGCAAAGTCGCGGGCCATTTGTTCGGCTTCATGGGTGGACGCAACCGTAAATAGCCCGGAGTCAATTTCGCCAGCGCAGAATTCATTTCGTTAAAACCACTCCAATAGACCCGAGACACACGTACTGGGGGCACAGTGCGACTTCAAAGGAAGCGCATGAGGGAGCCTGGACGTGAAGCCTTCTCAATGGATGAGGGTGAGCCGGAACATACGCGGCAATGTCGCTGTGTTGTTTGCGGTATTACTTTTTCCGATTTTGATTTTCGTCGCCTTTACGATCGACACATCTCGCCAAATCAGCACCGGTCGGCACTTGCAAGTCGCCGTCGATGTGGCGGCAATGGCAGGCGTCAGGGCCATTCAGGAAGGTGATTTGAGCACCGCTGAAATCGAATCCCGAATGGCGGATGCGTTTTCAGCCAATAAGAGTTTCTCAAATTGGGGCGTAACCTGCGGCAATCCCGTCACCGAGTTTGATGAAGAAGATGCATTTGCCGCCTCGTTTGAGATGACCTGCCAGTTTCCGGCGCTGATCGGATCGTCTGTCTTTCAAAATGAGGTGATTTCAGTCACGCGGGCGGCGCATTCGACAACATCTCAACCAAGCCTGGACATTGCCTTGATGCTGGATCTGTCGGGCTCGATGGATGATGGCGCGCGCCTGCCGGCATTGAAGACGGCAGCCAAGGACCTGATCTCGACATTGATCACTGAAGACACGGGCGACCGCGTCCGGGTGGCATTGGTGCCATATGGCGAAGCTGTAAATGCGGGTGTTTATGGCAATCGTGCACAAGGCAAAGCCGATGATGATGATTCAGACGGAGACGGCGACAAAGTCTGCGTCTCGCATCGCGAAAACACCGAATCCGCATTCACCGATGCTGCGCCCGTTGAGGGCCATTATGTCGGCGATTGGTCGGGCTCAATCTGCCAAACGCCGATGGTTGTTCCGCTATCCTACGATGTTGCTGCGCTCCATACGACCATTGATGGTTTTGATGCGCCCGGCTATGCGACTGCCGGTCATCTCGGGTTGGCCTGGTCCTGGTATACGATTTCTTCCAACTGGAACGACATCTGGCCGGAGGTGTCTGATGCCGTACCAAATGATGAGCCAACCGCGCTTAAGGCGGTGGTGATGATGACGGATGGGGCGTTCAACCGGCACCATGATTATGGCTCGCGCGATCGATATACGTACAGTGCGCTGGACGCGATGAACTTGTGCACAAATATGCAGAATGCAGGCGTTTTGATCTATGTCGTTGGACTCGATGTAGAGGCGCCGACATTTGCCTGGATAACGCCGGAATGGTTGGAGTTGTACGGACCAGACCAGATGCTTGAACACTGCGCCGGTGAACCTGAACGCCTTTATAAACCGGCTAATGTGTCAGAACTGATCACGATGTATCAGGAGATTACCGGCAAACTGGAGATGGAGTCGGTCCGGCTGACGCATTGAGGCGACGACGCCGCCGAGTGGATGAACTTCGGATAAATTTCAACGAGTTGAACGCCGACTTGTTAAACCAGTGCGGGTAATCTCCCCGAACGTACTAGGGGCGCAGTGTGACTTCAAAAGAAGCGCATGAGGAGCAAGTACGTGATCCAGAATTTATCCCGCCTATGGGCGACTGAAAGTCGTGGGCAAACCGCCGTGCTGTTTACACTTCTGGTTTTCCCGATCCTCACGGTTTTGGGCTTTTCGATCGATACGATGCGCCAGGTGAGTTTAAAAAAAAGTCTGCAGGAGGTCGTCGATTCGGCAGCTTTGGCTGGTGCGCGCTCTTTCAGCCATAGTCTCCTGCTTGCGGATGCCGGACTTAGCGCCACGACCGCCTATGATTTGAATATTGCCACCTTGCCTGGCAATGCGACCTGTACATTAAATCCCCATCAATTCGATCGATCTTCGTTTTCGGTGACGGTGTCAGCGACATGTGCTGTGCCGACTTTTTTCGGCATTGGGATCTCCGGCATGAGCGAGGTTTCTGCTGAAGTAGAATCGACAGGTGCGGCGATCCACAGAACAGCAGACGTCGCGATGATGTTCGACTTGTCGAGTTCCATGGATGCGAGTGAATTACTGGCGATCAAAGCCGCCGGTAAGCGGGCGGCAGAACTGATTATTGGGGCTCAAGCCGGCGCGCGTGGCCGCGTTGCAATCGTGCCCTTTGCGGGTGGGGTCAATGCTGGCGATTTTGGCAACCTGGCCACGGGACGCGCGTCTGGCAATGACGATGAGGCTGATGGGGTAACTCGCGTTTGTGTGACGGAGCGATCCGGCACGGAAGCTTTTACTGACGCAGACCCGACGACTGATAATGTGGGCGGCGTTCTGACCTGGCCGGCCACGATTGCGAGCTCTGGTTTCGATAGAGTGTCGGCGTATCAGTGCCCCGACTCTCCGGTTCTTCCTCTGGAAGATGATTTGACGGTCGTCAAATCAGTGATTGACAATATGGCACGATCGTCAGGCATTGCGGGTGGTGCGACGGCAGGGCATTTGGGAATCGCCTGGTCATGGTACACGATATCCCCCAACTGGAACGCCGTCTGGGAAGACTCGACCTATGGGGGGCATAGCGATCATGGCGCGAAACCTTATGGCAATCCAAACATTCTGAAGGTCGCCATCCTGATGACGGATGGGACATTTACGCAAGCCTTCGCGGACGGAGTCGCTGCCCCCGACACCGGCATACAAGAGTCCAATATCGCAACAGCGTCCAGCAATTTGTGCGCTGGAATGCGGGCGGCCGGCATAACCATTTATGCCGTTGCTTTTAATGCTTCGACCGAGGCGGAAACCCTGCTGAGAGACTGTACCGATAATGCCCCTGATTTGTATTTCGAGACGAATGTTATGACGGATCTCGAGGACATATACGAGCAAATTGCCGGCAAGTACCTCACAGTGGGAATTATTGATTAGATACTGCTGGGGAGGAGATGGCCGTTCGCCAGGCGCGATAAAAGAGCCTAAAATTCAAGGCGCTTTCGCACATAAGGTCGGCCGGTCAAAACAGATCCACCTAAAACAAGCCGTCCGCGTATCATGGTTACTTATCCCTTAATGCGCGAACTGGCATACAACTTGCTCGCCTGAGACGCGAAAACGGCAATTGTGCCGCTTTGATGCGTCGGGGACTTAGCAATGTTCACAAGCGATACGAAGAATTGGGCAAAAGAGACCGGCGGCAATGTCGCCATGTTGTTCGCACTCTGTCTGGTGCCGATTTTAGTGGTCGTCGCGTTTGCCGTCGACGGTGCACGCCAGATCAATACCGACCGCCATCTTCAGGCGGCCATTGATGCGGCGTCGCTCGCCGGTGCCCGCGCGATGGAAGATGCCAGCGCGGATAATGCGAAAATCACGACAATTGCGCTCGATTCCTATCGCGCCAATTTGAGAACAACGCATGCAGATGTTGCGTGCGTAGATGCTACGGTCACGATTGACCGCCTTGCCGCGACGGTGAAAGTAGAATCCAACTGCGCCGTACAGACCATTTTCGGTGAAAATATCTCGCCTGAGACGGTCAGCGTTTCGAGTGCTGCCACGGCACAAGCGAATGTGACGAAACTGGACCTGGCTCTGATGCTGGATGTTTCCGGCTCCATGTCTGGTCAAAAACTGATCGACCTGAAAACGGCCGCCAAAAGTGCCGCCAGCACGCTGATTACGCCGGCAACCGGCGATCGGGTCCGCATCTCATTTGTGAGTTACGCGACCTCCGTGAATGCGGGGGCTTACGGCAATGCAGCTCTTGGTCGATCAGATGACGACGATTCCGATGACGATGGTGCTGACAAGGTCTGTGTTTCAGAGCGCACTGGCTCTGCTGCCTGGAATGCGGACAAGCCCGAAATCGGTAAATGGGTCGGCGCTGACGCTGACAGTTGCCCGGATTCGAGCCTGTTGCCATTGACCAATGACCTGACCACATTTGAAACGCAAATTGACAGTCTGACAGCAGATGGTTGGACCGCGGGTCATCTCGGCATTGCCTGGTCCTGGTATCTGATTTCGGCCGATTGGGACGATATCTGGCCCGCCGACTCGGCACCCTTGCCGAAAACGGAACCTCATGCAGTTAAAGCGGTTATTTTGATGACGGACGGACAATTCAACACTGCGTATGAATCTACGATGGGCAACAGCAATGAGCAAGCCAAGAAAATGTGCGATGAAATGCGCGACGAAGACGTCATCGTCTATGCTGTCGCGTTCCAGGCGCCAAGTACGGCCAAGGATACGCTGGAAGACTGTGCCGGGGATACGAGCCGTTTCTTTGATGCGGCCAACGGCGAGCAGCTGCTCAATGCTTATGCAGCGATTGCCAGCCAATTGTCCGCGCTGACCATTGTCGACTAAACATCTGTGATAAACCGGATCCGAGACTTGTCGCTGTCTCGGATTCGGACTAGCTAAGGTCCATCAATTCCGTTCCGGGAGAGAATCGAACTCCCGATCGCCGAAGGCGCAACCGCCCCGGAAACGCTCAGGCAAAAGGACCGGTTCGGAACCAACACGCTGGAAAGAGGCGCGCGAGCGATCGTGGCAGCCTCGCCGAAGGAGCAAGCTGGCAAAGCCCGGCGGAATCTCTCAGGCGCCAGGACAGCGGGGGCAGCACAGTGACGCCTTGGGCGTAAGCTGTCCTGCTTTGGAAGGCGCCAGATTGGCCGAAACCGAAACCCTCCGGCGGACCCCGCTCTACGATGTTCATGTCGCCCATGGCGGCAAGATGGTGCCGTTTGCCGGGTATGACATGCCGGTACAGTTTGAAGGCGTGAAGCCTGAACATTTGTGGACACGGGCGCATGCGGGTCTGTTTGATGTCTCGCATATGGGGCCGTGTTTCCTGTTCCTGAAAGAGGGATTGGGCACTGCCGATGGGCATGAGAAAATCGCTGCTTTGTTAGAGCGTCTGGTGCCCAGCAATATTGCGGGCCTGAAGCCTGGTCAGGGGCGGCTTTCTGTCTTGCTCAATGATCAGGGCGGCATTCTCGATGATCTCATCATTACCCGCATGCCGGGCGAGGGCCTGGACGGCATGCTCTACATCGTCGTGAATGGCGCCGTAAAAGCGCAGGACTGGGCGTTGATCGAAGAGACGCTTGAGGGTGAGGCCGTGCTGCAGCGCGCCGATGACCGCATGCTGATCGCGCTTCAAGGACCGGAAGCGGAAGCTGTGATCGTAAAACACTTTCCCGAGGCCGCTGATCTCAGCTTCATGCGCTGCGCTTACGTTGAAAAAGGCGAAGAGAAATTCATGGTCTCTCGATCCGGCTATACGGGCGAAGATGGCTTTGAGATGCTATTGCCGGACAATCATGCCGGGCATGCTATTGTTGAAGCCTTGCTGAGCGATGAGCGGGTCAAGCCGATTGGTCTCGGCGCCCGGGACAGCCTGCGTCTAGAAGCCGGCCTTTGCCTGTATGGCCATGATATGAATGCCAGCCGCGATCCGATTGAGGCGGACCTTGGTTGGGTGATCCAGAAATCACGCCGGGAGCGCGCAGACTTTCCAGGCGCGGCACGCATTCTTGGTGCGATCGCGTCGGGACCCGCCGAAAAGCGCGTCGGGATCCAGCCGCTGGAGCGTGCACCGGCGCGGGAAGGTACCGAGATTCATTTGGATGGCGCCCATGTTGGCATGGTGACGTCCGGCGGATTTGGGCCGAGCGTCGATCGTCCGATCGCGATGGGGTATGTGCGCACGGATCTCGCTGTTCCCGGCACCAAAATCGACTTGATGGTGCGTGGCAAGGCGCGCCCGGCGGAGGTCTGCGACCTGCCATTCGTTCAACCAAATTACAAACGCTGAGGGGTGAGAGCTATGAGTACTTATTTTACGGAAGACCATGAGTGGATTGTCGTCGACGGTGATGTCGGAACCGTTGGCATTACAAAGTATGCGGCCGAGCAACTGGGCGATGTCGTCTTCGTTGAAGTGCCGGAGGCAGGGGCCAGCTTTGGCAAGGGCGATGACATGGCTGTCGTCGAGAGCGTCAAAGCCGCTTCGGATGTATACGCGCCCGTTGGCGGCGAAGTGACGGCGGGCAATGACGCGCTGGCAGATGCACCCGAGACCGTCAATGAAGATCCGGAAGGCAAAGGCTGGTTTTGCAAGATCAAGCTTTCCAACGCGGGTGAGCTGGACGGGCTGATGAACGCTGACGCCTATAAGAGTTTCTGCGAAGGGCTATAAACTGATGCATCCGTCTTCGCTGTTCCACACGGATGCCAATGAAGTGCGCGCCATCATTGCGCATAACCCATTGGCGACGATTGCCATGAACGGACCCGATGGTCCGATCGTCGCGGTTGTTCCCGTGGTGTGGAGCGAAGACGAAACCAGGCTGATCGGGCATATCGGGCGCACGAACGCATTCTGGACCGCCGCGGAAGGCACGACACCCAGCGTGACCGCAGTGTTCAGAGCCGACGATGCTTATGTGTCTGCCTCGGCTTATCCGTCCAAAGCAGAGCATGGAAAAGTCGTTCCAACCTGGAATTACGTCGCTGCCGAAGCGCGCGGCTGTCTCAGCTTCAAAACCGAACGCGATGATATTCGCGCCAGCGTCGCGGCTCTGTCCGATCAAATGGAAGCTGATCGGGAAACCCCATGGGCGATCACGGACGCACCGGAGAGCTATATCAATAAGCTCAGCAAAGCGATTGTCGCTTTCGAGATTGAGGTCATCGCGTTGAAAGGTGTGCGCAAGCTCAGTCAAAACAAAAACGAAACCGAACGCGCCGGTGTGATCGCAGATTTAACGAGCCGGTCTGGGAATGGGGCGGCGATCGCCGAGGCGATGCGGCGGGACCTGTCATGAGCCTTGTCGCAATCCTCTTCTGCGTATTAGCCGCGATCCATCTGTTGCCAGTGATTGCTGCTCTGTCGCCGCGCCAACTGACAGCGCTCTATGGTGTTTCGCCAGATGACACGGTCTTGCAGACTCTGTTGCAACACCGCGCAGTGTTGCTCGGTCTGGTCGGCAGCGCTTTCTTGGCGGCTGCATTCTTTCCGGGTCTAAGGTGGGCCGCTCTGATCGGCGGTTTCGTGAGCATGGTCACGTTTTTGATCATTGCGGCGCTCAATAGCGCGCTCACAGGGTCACTTCAAAAAATCACTATCGTGGATGCGGTCGGGCTTCCGATCGCTGCCATCCTGTTTTTTCTCTTAGCAAGGGGCGTTTAAGGCATGAGATATCTTCCTTTAACTCCAGAAGATCGCGCAGCGATGCTGAACACAATCGGTGCTGCTTCGGTGGATGACTTCTATGACGATGTGCCGCAGAGCGCACGGCTGTCCGGGACCATTGATGGCTTGCCAGATCACCAGGGCGAGTTGGCGGTCGAGCGGCACCTGGCCCGACTGTCCGAAAAAAACAGAACCGCCAGTGATGGCCCTTTCTATGTCGGCGCCGGGGCATATAAGCATCATGTCCCGGCAAGCGTGGATATGATCATTCAGCGCTCGGAATTTCTCACCACCTACACCCCTTATCAGCCTGAGATTGCGCAGGGCACACTGCAAACCCTGTTCGAGTTTCAGACCCAGGTGGCCGCGATGACCGCAATGGATGTCGCCAATGCCAGCATGTATGACGGCTCGACCGCGTGTGCTGAAGCCGCTGTGATGGCGTGCCGCGCGACCCGTCGCAAAAAGGTGGTCCTGTCCGGCGGATTGCATCCACACTATGCCGCTGCGACCCGTCTTTTGTGCGAGGCGCAGGGAATTGAGGTGATCGAACTGGAGCCGGCGATTGATAGTGAACTGGAACTTGCCAATCATGTCGATGAAACAACGGCATGTGTGATCGGGCAATCGCCAAACGTGTTTGGAACCGTAACCGACCTCAGCCCGGTCGCAGACGCCGCACATGCGCAAAAGGCGCTTCTGGTCAGCGTGTTCACAGAAGCGGTCTCGCTGGGCCTGGTGACGCCTCCGGGGGAGATGGGCGCGGATATTGCCGTCGGCGAGGGTCAATCGATCGGCAATCCGCTGACCTTTGGTGGCCCTTATGTCGGTCTATTCGCCTGCACGCAAAAGCTCGTTCGGCAAATGCCAGGACGGCTCTGCGGCGAAACGGTGGATGCCGACGGCGCACGTGGATTTGTGCTCACGCTTTCAACGCGCGAACAGCATATTCGACGAGACAAGGCGACCTCAAATATTTGTACAAATTCGGGGCTTTGTGCCCTGGCCTTCACGGCGCATATGACATTGCTCGGCGGCAAGGGGTTCGAGCATCTGGCACAGCTCAATCACGAAGCCGCGTGCGATCTGGCCGACGCTCTTTCGGCGGTGCCGGGGGTCGAAATTCTGACCCCGCGCTTCTTCAATGAGTTTGCATTTGAGACCTCGATCAATGCCGACGCCGTGCTCGCGATGTTGGATGAACGCGGTGTTCTTGGCGGCGTACGCGCCAGCCGATTATTGCCAGAGAGTGGTATGGGCAATGTCATTATTGCAGCTGCCACCGAATGCACGACGCAGGAAGATATCGCGGCTTATGCGGCCGCTTTGAAGGAGGTAATCTGATGGGAATGCAAACGATAGGACGCCCGACGACGCCAACCGCTTCCGGTGAGGGTGCCGGATCGACTGTATCCGGGGCCAAGGGGCTGTTGCAACGCGAAGACCTGATTTTTGAAGTCGGCGATATCGACAAGACCGGCGTTGATTTGCCATCCCCCAAAGGCGGTAAAGATCGACTGGGCGGCGTGCAACGCAAACGAAGGACTGAATTGCCGGGTCTGTCCGAACCTGAGGCTGTCCGGCACTATATGCGACTCAGCCAGCGCAATTACGCCATTGATCTCGGCCTGTTTCCACTTGGTTCATGCACGATGAAACACAATCCGCGCCTGAATGAGAAGGCGGCGCGCATGGCCGGCTTTGCCGACATTCATCCACTGCAGCCTCAGCATACGGTTCAGGGCGCCCTTGAACTAATTGATGAGCTGGCGACCTGGCTGAAGACTTTGACGGGTCTGCCCGCCGTTGCGATGAGCCCGAAAGCCGGCGCGCATGGCGAGCTCTGCGGCATGCTGGCCATTCGCCAGGCGTTGATCGCACGCGGCGAAGGGGATGCCCGCAAACGCGTTCTGGTCCCCGCGTCTGCACACGGCACCAATCCAGCCACCGCCATCCAGTGCGGTTTCATCGTTGATGAGATCAAGGCGGATGCCCGTGGCCGGGTCGATATGACCGACCTGCGGTCCAAGCTCGAGCAAACCGATGATATTGCAGGCATCATGCTGACGAATCCGAATACGTGCGGCCTATTCGAAACAGACATCCGCGAAATTGCCGACCTCATCCACGCCGCGGGCGGATACTTCTACTGTGATGGCGCGAATTTCAACGCTATTGTCGGTCGGGTGCGGCCAGGCGATCTGGGTGTGGATGCCATGCATATCAATCTGCACAAGACCTTCTCCACGCCGCATGGTGGGGGTGGTCCAGGGTCCGGCCCCACTGTCTTGTCTGATGCGCTGGCACCATTTGCGCCCGTGCCAGGCGTGGTGAAGGACGAAGACGGCTTTCATCTGGTCGAAAACGCTGAGGGCGAGGCGCGCGAGGCGTTCGGTCGAATGGTCGCCTTTCATGGCCAGATGGGCATGTTTGTGCGCGCACTGACCTATATGCTCAGTCATGGCGCGGACGGACTGAAACAGGTCGCTGAGGATGCGGTCTTGAACGCCAATTACGTTCAGGCGCGATTAAACCACATCATGACGCCCGCTTTTGAAGGTTATTGCATGCATGAAGCGCTGTTTTCTGACGCGTTCACCGCCGATGGCATTGATACGATCGATATCGCCAAGGCGCTGATCGATGAGGGCTATCATCCGATGACCATGTATTTCCCATTGGTCGTGCACGGGGCAATGCTGATCGAGCCAACCGAGACGGAAAGCAAGCAGGAGCTGGATCGTTTTTGTGACGCGCTCGCCGACGTCGCGCAGCGCGCGGCGCAGGGCGATGATGGTCTGAAAGGCGCTCCCTATCTGGCGCCCAAGAAACGACTGGATGAAACCCGTGCTGCGCGCAAACCGGTCTTGAAATGGACGCCGCCCGCACCGGAAGCCATCGCAGCGGAATAAATGCTCATGCTGGCGCTGAAAGCGAGAGATCGCGTTTGCCAGCGGTTTGACGACGGTGACGTTTGAAAAATGCACTGATTGGCCGTTCGAACAAATGATAGGTCACTGCAGCGACAGCGAATGTCGCTGCAGTGGCAAGTACCAGATATGCGCCAACGCTCCAGACTTGATCGGCGCCAAACGGTCGATATGTGAGCTGTCGGACAACGGAAATTACCGGAACATGACAGAGATAGAGGGCATAGCTGCAATCTCCGATGCGAACGAGCGGGGTTAGTCTGCGTGTGTCGCTTCGTGGCTGTAACTCCATCGCGACCACGCCGTATACGAGGAGCGCGGAGGGAATACCATATCGCAGGGTTCGTTCCCAAACTATCGAACGTAGTCCCGATCCTTCCATGCTGAGCCATGTTGCGAAGGTCGATAGTGTGGCCCGATCTATTTCCAGATAAACCACGATCCAGCCGGCAACACCCAGTAGAAAACAGATTCGGGCGAACCGACGATAATTTGCCTTAATCAGATAGGCTACGATCGCGCCAGCGATAAATTGCAAGGTCATCGGGTAGAATGCGAGTTGAATGAGTGTGTCAGCAAACTCGTCCGTCAGACCGACAGCGGTGCCGATCAGGGGCATCGCGCCCCAGAGACACAAGCCCGCCAGCCTTCTTCGCGCGGGCAAGAGCAGGACAAGGACTGTGAACGCCGCATAAAAGTACATTTCGTGTACCAGCGTCCAGCCGACACCCAGGACGGGGTGGTGCGCCTGTGGAAGAAGCAGGAGTGATTCAACCAGATGTGTGGGGCCATCCATACCGTGTTCCAGCATGCGCTCCGCTTGCCAGGGCGTTCCTCTAACAATCCAGAGCATGATCGCGGTCGCACCGGCGAAAAGCCACCAAAGCGGATAGATTCTTGCAATTCTCGCGAACAGAAAATCCAGCGCGCCCCGCCAACCTTGCCGTGCATCCGAGGCCACCCAAACGATGACGAATCCCGAGATGACAAAGAACAGGTCCACTCCATGTGCGCCATTCACCCAGAACGAGGTCAGTTTTTCCGACCGTCCAGCATGCACTTCTTCCATGGCAAACAGGTGGCACAGGAAAACCAGAAGGGCCGCGATGGCGCGCAAAGACTGGATAGAGTGAAGCTTGCCCATGCTGCGCCTTCATCAAGGATGGCGCAGCTATTCAGCGTTTAACTCCCGGTTCAATACGCCCCGAAAAGATCGAGACACCCGGACTATGAGCAGTGAGGATTTTCTGAAGTACCGGGTAAATTAGCGCGCTGGCTATCGCTTTACTTTGGCGACGCTGGTCCAAACCATGCGTTCCGCGCCCGGCGTGAGGCCAACAATACCGTACGCTCAAACAGATAGAAGGACAGGGCGGAAACGAGGATTGCGGCGCCCGTGGCCAGACCCAGGAAGATGAGATTGTCGACGATGCCGCCGCTCGCAAATCGCGGGTAGAATAAGCGCGCCACGGCGCTGATCACCAGCAGGTGGCAAAGATAGAGAGAATAGCTCCAATCGCCGACGCGAACGAGCCATTGGGGAATGACTTCACCGAGTCGGCCGTTCTGCTCAAATGCGACAGCGGCATAGACCAAAAGCGCGAAAGCCGGGCCATAAGCGAACGTTCTGATCGTGGGTGCAGAGGCGAGTGCCACCGAAAAGTTGACCGATACGGCAGCACCGAGCAACCACGCGGCCCCAAGAATCAGCGCTGGCCAACGAAACTGGCCATTTCTCGCCTTTAGAATCCACGCCGCGGCAGCACCAAACAGAAACTCGAGGGTCATGGGAAATAAAATGAGACTGAAAAATGAGTCGGCATAGAAGCCGGTCAATTGAAATCCGACAGAGATCAGGATGACGACGGCCCAAAGGATGAATGCTGGCATACGATACGCTGATGGCAGTAATAAAAGCGCTGCGAACACAACGTAGAAATACATCTCATGGATCAGGGTCCAGCCGACCTGAAGCACAGGCAGCGCCTCATGCGGGATCAGCAACATGGAGTTCGCCCAATGCTGCCAGCCGCCAACGTTCAGCTTCTCCAGAGCATCCGTATCCCATGGTGCACCGTAGCTGATCAAAAGATAGATCGACATCGCACCCGCGAAAAGCCACCAGACCGGGTAGATGCGCATAATGCGCGCAAACATGAACTTTCCCGAGGTGCGGAGTCCGGGTTCGAGGTCGCCCGCACTCCACACCATAATGAAGCCGGAGATCACAAAGAACAAATCGACCCCGCTGACGCCGCTGAGCATCGCGTCAGACAAAATTGGCGTACCGCCGCTATGTTTATTCTCGACGCCGTATAGATGGGCCAGCATAACCGCCAGCGCTGCCAGAGCGCGCAAGGCTTGAATGGACGTGAGTTGGTGCAATCGAGGTCCACCAGTGTGTTCTTGACGAAACTTCGCAATGAAATTCACGTCATTTCAACCGAAATTGTGTAGGCAAAACGGTTCAACCTTGCCAGAGTCATTTTTCAGTCAAATTTAGTTGGAACGTTGCGTTCGAGAACCATATTAAAAAACATGCCCGACGGATCATCCCCTTTTGACAAAGAGTCGCTCAAACAGAGCGCCGCCACAGCGCCTCTCGGCGTTGTTGGAGCGAGCGTGCGGACGCTTGTGCGGCAGGCCTTTGCCTTGCTGGGATTATTGCTGATTGCAATTGCCGTTCCCATCGCTTTCGTGACACCGCTTTTACCCATCGGGTTGCCAATCGCGATTCTCGGCGTGGTACTGCTCGGTCGCAACTCACTCTGGGGGCGGCGTTGGATGGAAGGCGTTCTGGAGCGTCACCCGCGCGTGGAGCGATTCGCCCCGAACTGGATGATGAAAGCCGTTTTTGGCCGCGAAAAGCGACCTTCTAAAAAATAAAAGCCGTCCTCTGGAGAGGGCGGGCTTTGAATGATTTCGTTTTGGAGCGTTTCGCCTAGTTCAAACGCTGATCGATCTCGCCAAGCGCTTTATCGAACAGGTCGTCTGCCTCACCGGATCCTGACAGGATAGAGCGGGCGGCGCTGGTCGCGGCATCGGCCGCCACTCGGCGCACGTCTGCCGCAGCTTCGGACTCAGCGCGGGCGATTCGGGCTTCAGCTTGAGCTTCGCGGCGCGCGACCTTGGCTTTCAAATCGGCTTTGGCCTGTTTCATCATCGTGTCGGCGTCCGCCTTGGCGCGTTTGATGATGTCTTCAGCGGCATCATCCGCCTCTTTCGCCTTTTTCTTGGCGTCGGCCATCAATTTGGCGGCCTCTTCACGCAAGGCTCTCGCTTCGTCGATCTGGCTCTGAATGCCTTCCGCGCGTGAGTCGAGCATCGAGAAAATGGTTTTGAACCCGCCAACAAAGGCGACGATCATGAGGAAGATCACCAGTGCTGCGAATGCGGTGGCGGTTGTCGGGTCGGCATACCAAGCGACTTTTTCGTCCGCGGCATGGGCGACGGGTGCAAATGCCAATGCAGGTATGAGAAGCAGGTAACGCATGAGCTTATCCTTCTCCCAGAGCCGACTTTACGGCTGCGGTGACATCCGATTTGCCAGCTTTGCTGCCAAACTTGCCGAGCACGCTTTCGGCGGCCTCGCCGGCTATACTTTCGACGCTTTTCATCGCTTCGGTGCGCAGCTCGGCATTACGGGCTTCGGACTCGCTGAGCTTCTTGTCGACCTCGGCGTCCACCTTGGCGGTTTCAGACGCGATTTCCTTGTCGATCTTGGCTTTCGCCTTGTCCGCGGTCTCGCGGGCTTTGGCGTGCGCCTTGGCGATTGAAACATCGACGGCTTTTTGCGCATCGATTGCGTCATCATTCAACCGAGCGGCCTCATCGAGGTCGCTGGCAATTGTGCTCTCGCGGCGTTCCAGCGTGTTGCCAATGCGCGGCAGAATGATCCGCGAAAGCACGATGTATAGGGTCCCGAACAGCACCACCAACCAGAAGATCTGGGAGGGGAAGTGCCAGGGGTCAAACGGTGGGAAGGCCGCTGTTTCAGCGTCCTTCGCAGCGTCTGCAGCGATCAGAATCGGATACATAGCCTATCAGGTCCCTAATGGTTTCGAGGTGTGAGTGTTGTGGCCTAGACCACAAACAGGATCAGGATCGAAACCAGGAAGGCCAGAATGCCGAGCGCTTCTGACAGCGCCATACCGATGAAGAGGTTACCGGTCTGCTGTGGCGCAGCCGATGGGTTACGCATGGCCGCATCCAGGAATGAGCCGAAAATATTACCCACACCAATCGCAGCACCGATCATGCCGAGAGTCGCGAGGCCGGCGCCTACATACTTAAGACCGAGAGTGATATCGCCTTCCATGAGAATCTCCTTTGGGAAGTCTTTCG
>ERZ1740072.567-NODE-567-length-14790-cov-4.808415_pt1 | contig 14790 bp, 15 predicted proteins | sample MGYA00581733_ERZ1740072 | MGnify/ENA primary metagenome ERZ1740072 (study PRJEB43018, sample SAMN04849741) | marine metagenome | isolation source: floating plastic debris | place: Pacific Ocean | collected 2008-08-30 | study: EMG produced TPA metagenomics assembly...
GGCGTTGCGGCGGCAATGGTCTGCGTTGTGCTGCACAGCCGCAGGCCCATGACCCTGATCGGCGCACCCGGTCTTGCGGTGCGCCAGTTCGGGGCAGTGTCGTTCATGCTCATGTTGGTGATTGTCGCCCTGTGGTTGCTGCCGCCTTACGACTATGGCGGCCCGCTTGAGCGCAACATGGCGCTGGGTCGCTGGCTGATGCTGTTGCCTTTTGGGCTGGTGGCCGTGCTGGTGCAGGTCAGTGCCGAAGAGGTGCTGTTTCGCGGGTACCTTCAGCAGCAGATTGCGGCGCGGTTTTCGTCGCCCTTTGTCTGGATGTTCATCCCGTCCGCGCTGTTTGGCGCGTTGCACTACCTGCCGGAAAGTGCTGGGTCCAACGCGTTTACCATCGCGCTGTTTGCCGGTGTGTTTGGCCTTGTCGCGGCTGATCTGACGGCGCGGTCCGGTACGCTGGGCCCGGCGATTGCAGTGCACTTTTTCAACAACGTACAGGCCATCCTCCTGACCAGTCCGCCGGATGAGATGTCGGGCCTTGCGCTTTATGTGCTGCCCTTTGGCATGGGGGATGAGGCACAGATGGCCGCATGGTTGCCGGTGGACCTCGGTTGGATGATCGTGGCATGGCTGGCCGCACGGCTGGCCCTGCGGCGCTGATTGCATTTCACCGGCGTGCCGATTATCTGGGCGGGGCACGGTAAGCGGATGAGCATATGAACTGGATCACCAACTACGTCCGGCCCCGGATCAACTCGATCTTTTCGCGGCGCGAGACCCCGGACAACCTGTGGACCAAGTGCGACGACTGCGGCACCATGCTGTTTCACCGCGAATTGTCGGACAATCTGAACGTCTGTACCAATTGCGGCCACCATATGGGCATCACGCCGCGCGACCGGTTTGCCAGCCTGTTCGACGGCGGCATTTTCACCGAGGTCGAGGTGCCCGCCCCGCTCACTGATCCGCTGCAATTCCGCGATCAGAAGAAATACCCCGACCGCATGAAGACCGCCCAGAAGGGCACCGGCGAGGAAGAGGCGATGCTGGTTGCGGCGGGCGAGATGGGGCGTACGCCGATCATCGCCGCCGGCCAGGACTTTTCCTTTATGGGCGGGTCGATGGGCATGTATGTGGGCAACGCCATCATCGCCGCCGCTGAAGAGGCGGTGCGGCTCAAGCGGCCGTTGATCCTGTTTTCCGCCGCCGGTGGCGCGCGCATGCAGGAGGGTATCCTGAGCCTGATGCAGATGCCGCGCACGACCGTCGCCGTGCAGCTGCTGAAGGAGGCGGGCCTGCCCTATATCGTGGTGCTGACGCACCCCACCACGGGCGGTGTCACGGCGAGCTATGCGATGCTGGGTGATGTGCATATCGCGGAGCCCAATGCGCTGATCTGTTTTGCCGGGCCGCGGGTGATCGAACAGACCATCCGCGAAAAGCTGCCAGAAGGGTTCCAGCGCGCCGAATACCTGCTGGATCACGGAATGCTGGACCGGGTGACGCCGCGCACGCAGATGCGGGACGAGCTGATCACGATCACGCGGATGCTGTTGGGCCTGCCCCCGGCGGTCAAGGGCGACCTGCCCGCGCCCGAGCCGGAACCTGAGGCCGAGCCCGTCGAAGAGACCAGCCCCGAACCCGATCAGCAAAGCAGCCCGCCCGCATGAGCAAGGCCGGTTCGGACGCCATCCTCGACCGGATGATGGCGCTGCACCCCAAAGTGATCGACCTGACGCTGGACCGGGTCTGGCGATTGCTCGATCGGTTGGGCAATCCGCAGAACGATCTGCCCCCGGTGATCCATATCGCGGGCACCAATGGCAAGGGCTCGACCCAGGCGATGATCCGCGCGGGGCTCGAGGCGGCGGGCCACCGGGTGCATGCCTACACATCGCCGCATCTGGCCCGGTTTCACGAGCGGATCAGGCTGGCGGGTGATCTGATTTCCGAAGACGCGCTGACGGCGCTGCTGGACGAATGCTATGCCGCGAATGGCGGCGATGACATCACCTATTTCGAGATCACGACCTGTGCCGCGCTGCTGGCCTTTGCGCGGAGCCCGGCGGATTACACCCTGCTCGAGGTCGGGCTTGGCGGGCGGCTGGATGCGACGAACGTGGTCGACCGTCCCGCGCTGACGGTGATCACGCCGGTGTCGATGGATCACGAGGCCTTTCTGGGCAACACGCTGGCCGCGATTGCCGGGGAAAAGGCGGGGATCATCAAGCGGTTGGTCCCGTGTGTCGTCGGGCCGCAGGAGGATGCCGGCCTCGAGGTGATCGAGGCGCGGGCCAGCGCACTGGGCGCGCCGCTGCTGGCTTACGGTCAGCACTGGCATGCCGGGCCGGAGCGGGACGGGATGGTCTATCAGGACGATCACGGATTGCTCGACCTGCCGCGCCCGGTGCTGCCCGGCGATCACCAGATCCGCAATGCCGGGGCGGCGCTGGCGGTGCTGCGCCATCTGGGCTGCGATGAGGCGGCCTGTCAGGCGGCTGTGACGCAGACCCATTGGCCCGCGCGGATGCAACGGCTGACAGCCGGACCGCTGGTGGATCGTGCATCGGCCAGCGGGGCGGAGTTGTGGCTGGACGGCGGGCACAACCCGGCGGCGGGGCAGGCGCTGGCGGATGTGCTGCGGTCCATGCCCGCGCGGCCCACATTCATGATCTGCGGGATGCTCAACACCAAGGATGTGCGCGGCTACCTGGCCCCGCTTGCGGGGGTGGTGGAGGCGCTGTACGCGGTGCCGATTCCGGGCGAAAGGAACACGCTGCCTGCCGAAGATACGGTGGCCGCCGCGCGCGATGCGCGGCTTTCCGCCCATGCGGCCGGGGATGTGGACGCGGCGCTGGAGCGCGTCCTGAGCGACGTTCCCCACGCTAGGGTGCTGATATGTGGATCACTTTATCTTGCGGGCCGCGTTCTCCAAAACCACAGTTGACGTAGGTCGCCGCAGTATGTTGACCAGACGTGACAGTCTGGGCTACATTTAGCGCATTACACCTGCCGATCGACCATTCAGTCGGCAGTTTCTGGGGGAATTTAGTATGGTATGGCGCGACGGAGAGGCGCCTGGGGGTGGTTCCGTTCCGGGCTCTGGCAAGAGCCGGGGCGGTCGACGATCCTCGGCAAAGATTACAGTTTTGATGGTGGTCATGACCTTTTTGCTGGTCACCATCGCGTTGGTTGCGATGCAGCCCCGGCCCGCGCCCGTGCCGCCCGTGACAGCGGCGGTGGCGCCCGCACCGGCCCCAGTCGCCCCCCTGCCCGAAGCACCGGTCGAGACGGTCGAATACATCCCGCCACCTGCGCCCGCACCCGCGCCTGTTGTTGAACAGGTGGTGAGCCGTGCCGACGCCTCGCTGCTGGAACTGCGCGAGGCGGTCCGGTCGCGCGAGGCGAGCGATGTGCTGCACCAGCTGGCGCTGAACGCCGGGACGGGCCCGGATGATCTGCCTGCGCTCGCGCGCGGCGTGCTGGGGGATTTCGGCTATCGGGTGCGCAGCGGGGACCGGCTTCATGCGCTGCTGGTGGCGTCCCTGTCGAACCAGAAATCCGACGCCTATATCGACGCGCTGCTGAACACGGCTGCGGCACGGGGTGAGTTCACGCCACCCTTTTCACTGGTGCTGCCCACCGGGCGGATGGACACCGGCAGCCTGTTGCAGGCGATGGTGCGCGCCGCGCAGAGCTAGCTGGCCCAGCCCTCACTTTGCATTTCGCGCAGGCGCGAGGCGGTGCGTTCGAACTCGAACGTGCCTTCGCCTTCGAGGTAGAGCATTTCGGGCACGGCCGCCGCGGAACAGATCAGCTGCACCCGCGCCTCGTAGAGCGCGTCGATCAGCGTGACAAAGCGCTTGGCCTCGTTGAAATTGCTGCGGCTCAGGCAGGGAACGTCGTCGATCATCAGCACCTTGCAGGCCTCGGCCACGGCGAGGTAGTCGGCCGGCCCCAGGGGCCGCGCGCACAGCTCAAAGAAGCTGGCCCGCCCGACGCCGTTGCGAAACCGGGGCAGGGTGACCGTGCGGCTGTTCACGGTCAGGTCCAGCGGCGTGTCGGCACCGCCCGCCAGATCCGCCCAGATCGCGTCCATCTGCTGGCGCGCCGCGGCGTTGTGCGGGGTGAAATAGGTGGGTGAGCCCGCCAGCCGGTCCTGCCGGTAATCGGTGGGCGAGGCCAGTTCGTGCACCACCATGCGTTCCTTGAGCAGGTCGATGAATGGCACAAAAAGCTGCCGGTTGAGCCCGTCCTTGTAGAGGTCATCCGGCACCCGGTTGGACGTGGTGACAACGACGACCCCGGCGGCAAAGAGCGCCTCGAACAGGCGTCCGACGATCATGGCGTCGGTGATGTCGGTGATCTGCATTTCGTCAAAGGCGAGCAGCCGGACAGACGCCGCCACGTCGGCTGCCACGGGCGCAATCGCGTCGTCGACACCGCGTTGTCGGGCGGCATGCATCGCGGCGTGGATTTCCTGCATGAACGCGTGAAAGTGCACGCGCCGGGCGGGTGCCTCCACGTGGCTGACAAAGAAATCCATGAGCATGGATTTCCCGCGCCCCACGCCGCCCCAGATATACAGACCCTTGGGCGCGTCGGGGGCCTTGCGAAAGAGCCCGCGCTTGACCGGGGTGGCGAGCGCCGAACGGATGCGTTCGAACTCGGGCAGGGCGGCCTGCTGGGCGGGGTCGGCCTGTAGCGTCCCGGCTGCGACAAGCGTCTGATATTCGGTCATCAAATTGGTCATGCGCGCGACCGTCCTAGCGCGCATGGTCGCCCTTGCAAAGCGGTGGTTCAGTATTTGTTGTGCGACGCGCAGAATTCCTGATTTGACGGTCGCAGTGCAGGTCGTAGTGTCGTCGGTGCAGAACGGAGACTTTGCATGCAGGCACGCGCGTCCATCATGACCCCGGTACTGATCGTGGGGTCGTTCATCATCATGATCAGCTTTGCGGTGCGTGCGTCCTTTGGCGTGTTCCAGATACCCATTGCCGAAGAGTTCGACTGGCTGCGCACGGAGTTTTCGCTGGCCATCGCCATCCAGAACCTCGCCTGGGGGATCGGCCAGCCGATTTTTGGCGCGATTGCGGAAAAGATCGGGGATCGCAGGGCGATCCTGATGGGCGCGATTGTCTATGCGGCGGGTATGGTCCTGTCGGCGTGGTCGGTCACGCCACTGGAACACCAGCTTTATGCATGGCTCGTGGGCTTTGGCGTGGCGGGCACGGGGTTCGGAGTTATCCTCGCCGTGGTGGGCCGCGCATCGTCGGACGAACATCGGTCCATGAGCCTCGCCATCGCTGCGGCGGCTGGGTCTGCGGGGCAGGTCTTTGGTCCGCCGGTGGCGGAGTGGATGCTGACACTGATGAGCTGGCAGAGCGTGTTTCTGATTTTTGCTGCAGCATTACTTGCCATGACCCTGACGTTGCCGCTGATGCGGGCGCCCGCGATGGCGTCAAAGGCGGAACTGGAAGATAGCATGGGGCAGGTTCTGGTCAGGGCGTTCAAGGATCCATCCTACACGCTGATCTTCCTTGGGTTCTTTTCCTGCGGCTATCAGGTGGCCTTTCTCTCGGCGCATTTCCCGGCATTTGTCTCGGAGGTGTGTGGTCCGATTGTGGCGGGCAGTGTTTTGCACAACATGGGCATTACGACGACATCGGCCTTGGGGGCGTGGGCCCTGTCCCTGATCGGGTTGGCCAATATCGCGGGCACGCTGGCGGCGGGCTGGGCTGGCAAGCGGTATCCAAAGAAGTACCTTTTGGCGGGTATTTACGTGGGGCGGACGGTGGTGGCGTCGCTGTTCATTCTGTTCCCGATGACACCCGAGACCGTGATCATCTTCTCTATCGCAATGGGCTCGCTCTGGCTCGCCACGGTGCCGCTGACCAGCGGACTTGTCGCGCATATCTACGGGCTGCGCTACATGGGCACGCTGTATGGCATCGTGTTCTTCAGCCACCAGTTGGGGTCGTTTCTGGGCGTGTGGCTGGGCGGGCGGATGTATGACCTTTATGGGTCGTACACGCAGGTGTGGTGGATCGGTGTGGCTGTGGGGGCGTTCAGTGCGATTGTGCATCTGCCCATACGGGAAAAGCCGTTGGGCCGGGCGGCGGTTGCCGCTTAACCGCGCGACGCGCGGATCGCCTCCAGCACCTGATCGGTGTGGGTGTAGGTCAGGCCGTGGCCCGCGCCGTCGATGACGGTGTGCCGGGCGTTCGGGTTCCATGCGGCCAGCACGTCCTTGCCCGCCAGTGCGATCACGTCGTCGTCGGCCCCCCAGATGGCGAGCACCGGCACATCGGCGGCGATGGCGGCGTGCTGTTCGGGCAGTGGCGCGCGCAGGACGCCACGCAGGCTGGACAGAACAGCGGGAAAGTATCCCCGTCGGTCCGTTTCGGCGCGTTGCAGTTCGGTGATGTTCTCGACCGAGCCGGGGGTGCCCGCCTCGGCGGTGATGCCCTTGCGCAGGATGAACGGATAGGTCGCGAGGAACAGCCAGTCGCCGATGAGGGGCAGATCGCGGGTGAGCTTGAGTTGAGTGTTTGTCAGCGCCTGCATCCCGGCCGGGGCGAGCAGGATCAGCTGCTTGACCCGGTCCGGTTGATGCGCGGCCACGTGGGCGGCAATGGCGCCGCCCATGGAATAGCCCAGCAGCGTGACGGGGCCGGTGATGTCCTCGCGCATCAGCAGGTCATTGTACTGGGTGAGGAAGAACGCGGCGTCCTGACGGCCCGTTGCGCTGTCGGAATAGCCGCGGCCGTAATGGTCGTAGACCAGCACCCGAAAGCCCATCAGCGCCAGCCCGCGCGCCAGCCCGCGCCACACAAAGGACGGTGTGGTAAGCCCGTGGATGCACACCGCCACTGGCCCGCGTTCAGGGCCAAGCCATTGGTAATGCGTGCGCCCCTGCGACAGCAGCGCGATCTGGCCCGGGGCCTTGTCCTGACGAGCCTCGGACATCGGCGTGCGCATCGCCTCGATGGTCAGGGGCACGGCGATCAGACCGGCGAGGATGACGACAACCCAGATCACTGCGCCTGCCACCGATCAAGGATATAGCGGCAGGTCATCAGGTCCAGATGCGCGCCGCCGCCGTTCTTGAACAGGGTGATGTCCTCGGGCTCGCGGGCAAAGGCGTCGAGGTCGTAATAATCCGCGACAAGGTGATCACGGGTGATGGTGCCCGCCTCAAGCGGGATCCTGACCTCACCGATATGGCCCACGGTGGTGTCGTAGCTGTCGACGAAGACGCGGGCGCGTTGCAGGGCGGTGTCGTCCGCCTCGCGCATGTCGGGGCGGTAGGCACCGATCAGGTCGAGGTGCTGGCCCGGTTGCAGCCAGTCGCCCCGGATCAGCGGGTCGGTCGACATGGTGGCAGAGGTGATGATGTCGGCGCTGCGCACGGCTGTCTCGAGGTCGCGGGCGACGTCGGTGTCGTGCGCCCTGGCAAAGGCGTCGGCCTTGTCCGGGGTCCGGTTCCAGATGGTGAAGCGGGCCTGCGGGAAGGCGGCGGCATAGGCGGCGCGCAGGCTGGCGCCCACGGTGCCCGCACCCACGATCAGGATGTTGCGGCTGTCGGGGCGCGCAAGGCGGCGGGCGGCCAGGAGGCTGTCGCCTGCGGTCTTCCATTTGGTGACGAGGTGGAAGTCGATGATGGCAGCAAGGGTGCCGGTGGCGTCGTCATAAAGGTTCACGCCGCCATTGATCATGGGCCGGCCCGCGGCGGGATTGCCGGGAAAGACGGTGGCGGTCTTGACGGCCATGCCCAGCCCGTTGATCCAGGCCGCACGGCTGAGCAGCGTGTCAGGGTCGCGGTAGAGAAATGTGTCGCCGATCTCGGCCCGGGGCAGGCCGTGGCCCGCAGCGAGCGCGTCTGTCAGGCCGATCCAGTCCAGCACCGCCTCACCTTCGGCGAAGGGGATGACGGGGACGTTCACGCGGCCTCGGACCGGGTCAGCAAGCCTTCGGCCACCAGCCGGTCGGCCCAGCCTTGCGGCCCGTCGAAGAGATGCGTGTGCCAGCCGCGGGCACCGGCGGCGGCGATGTTGTCGTCGCGGTCATCGGCAAAGATCAGGGCGTCACCGCTGAGACCGCTGGCCTGTTCGAGCATCTCGTAGATGCGGGCGCTGGGTTTGGTGACCTGCATATGGCCGGAGATGAAATCGCGGTCGAACTGGCGGAGAAAGTCGTAATGCGTGGCGGCGTAATCATAGCTGCCCACGCCGAAATTGGTCAGGGAAAACACGGGCGTGCCCCTAGCCTGCAAGGCGCGCATCAGGCGCACGGAATGGTCGATCGCGGGCGAGGCCAGTTCGATCCAGCGGTCGTGCCACATGCGGATCTCGTCGCGCCAGTCGGGATACTTGTCGGCCGTCTCGTAGATGGTTTCGGTGAAGGGGTGGCCGAGGTCGACCAGTTCGTTCATGGCGTGCAGGTCGACGGCGGCAAACATCTCGCGCCGCCGCGCCTCACCGATCTCTGCGTCGTAGAAGCGTTCCGGCTGCCACTCGATCAGCACGTTGCCGATGTCGAACACCACTGCCTTGATCGTCATCGTTTGGCCGCCCTCAGTTCCCGTTCCAATGCCTCCAGAAAACGCGATCTGTCGGCCTTGGTAAACCCTTTGCCGCCGCCCTGTCGGAACGGATCGGCGGCGCGCAGGTCGGTCATCAGGTCGCGGGTGGCCAGCACGTTGCCGATATTGGCCTCGGTCAGCGCCTCGCCGTTATGCTTGCGCACACGTGCGCCCGCCTCCACGCATTTGGCGGCCAGCGGGATGTCACCGGTGACGACCACGTCGCCCGTTGTGGCGCGGTCGGCGATCCACATGTCGGCGATGTCCGGCCCTTCCGGGACGATCACTGTTTCCACCAGCGGGTTTTGCGAGGGGCGCAGGCCGCCGTTCGAGACGACTTTCATCGGAACCTTGTGACGGGTGGCGACGCGCTCCGCCTCGGCCTTGCCCGGGCAGGCGTCGGCGTCGAAGTAGAGGGTCGGCACGTGTAAAGCGCCTCGGCGTGGAAGGCCACGTGATCCTCCATGAAGGTGCTCACGAAGAAGTAACTGTGGTCGTAACCGGGCTGCATGCGGAAGGTGATGTGCTGGCGGCGCGCGGCGGCGGCCTCGGCGAGGGCCTCGGGTTTGAGCAGGTCGAGGAACTGGTCACTGGCCCCCTGGTCGATGAGGATCGGACCGTCGAAGCCCTTGCTGCGCATACACAATGTGGCGTCGTGGGGCGACCAGAGACCTTCGTCGCTGCCCAGATAGGCGGCAAGCTGTTTGCGGCCCCAGTCGCTGGCGGTGGGGTTGGCGATGGGGGCAAAGGCCGACACAGAGCGGTAGCGGTCGGGATGCGCCATCGCCATGGTCAGCGCCCCGTGCCCGCCCATGGAGTGGCCGGTGATGCCCTGCCGCTCCATGTCGAGCGCGAAGTTCCGTTCGAGCAGCGTCGGCAGTTCTTCGGTGACGTAGTCCCACATGCGGTAATGCGGTGCCCACGGTTTTTCGGTGGCGTTGACGTAGAAGCCCGCCCCCTTGCCCAGATCATAGGCGTCGTCATCGGCCACATCATCGCCGCGCGGCGACGTGTCAGGGAAGCAGAGCGCGATACCGTGTTCAGCCGCCCAGGCCTGCGCACCTGCCTTGGTCATGGCGTTATCGTGGGTGCAGGTCAGGCCCGACAGGTACCAGAGCAGGGGAACGGGGCCGTCCCGCGCCTCTTGCGGCAGGAAGAGGCCAAAGGTCATGTCGCAGCCGCAAGCGGTCGAGGCGTGGGTGTATACGCCCTGGGTGCCGCCAAAGCAGGCGTTTTCGGATTGGGTTTGCATGGCTGTCCTCCTCGTTGGTTCATCGCTAGCGGGCGGGGGCGCATGGGGCAAGCGGCGGGTGCCTCCGGCGGTGGTATTTTTGGTCAGAAGAAGACTAGGGGCTGACCCAGCCGATGACGGCAGTCAGGGTGACGATGCTGACGGCTGTGGAGATCAGGATAGAAGCGGAGACGCGTTGCGGGGCGACCCCGTAGTGATGGGCAAGCATGTAGACATTGCCTGCAACGGGCATGGCGGCGCAGGCAATCAGGACGGCGAAAGCAAAGGGGTCGACCGGAAAGAGGTAAATCGCGGTGAGGGCGACAGCGGCGGGGTGCAGGATGAGTTTGGCAAAGCTGAGCCAGCCTGCGATCTCGATGCGCTCCGCACTTTTGGAGGCGAGGGATGTGCCGATGGCAAAGAGCGCGCCGGGGGTGGCCGCGCCGCCGAGGATCTGGAGGAAATCATTGGCGGGCGTTGGGATGGGCCAACCGGTTGCCGACCAGATCAGCCCGGCGGAGATGGCGACGATCATCGGGTTCCTGATCAGGCCGGTGCCGATGGTGCGCAGGATCGACAGGGACAGCGCCCCTTCGCGGCTGCCGGTGATCAGGATCACGATCAGGCTGGAGAACACGATCAGGTCGATGGACAGGATCAGGATCATGGGTGCCACCGCAGCCTGCCCGAGCAGCAGTGCCAGCATGGGCAGGCCGAGAAAGCCGACATTGCCGATCACGCTGCACTGCGCCTCGACCGCGCAGGTGGCGGTGTCGAGGCGGCGGACCCAGCCGACGGCTGTGGCCAGAAGATAGACGGCCACGGTGCCGGTCAGGTAGGCCGCGGCCAGTGAGCCGTCCCAGATTTGCGCGATATCCAGCGTTGCGGCAAAGCCGAAGAGCATGGCGGGCAGGGCGAAGTAGAACACGAATTTGGTCACCGCCGCCGTCGCGTCTTCGGAGAAGAAGCGGCTGCGCCCGGCGGCATAGCCCAGCCCGATCAGGGCGAAAAAAGGCAGAGTTTTGAGGAGGATCGGCAGCATGGGGCAGGTGTAGCCTACACGGTGGCGTGCGTCCATGCGGGGCCGTGCACGTCGGGGCAGGCGCGATTTTCCTGTCTTAACTGAACGGTTCGGTTTATGCTGGCAGCCTCTTAGACGGAGCCTGCATGAACGACGCCGCCCCCATCGTCCGCAAGGGCCGAAAATTCGACCAGGTGTTGGAAGGCGCCCGATCCGTTTTTATGGCGGACGGGTTCGAAGGGGCGAGCGTGGATGACATCGCCAGGGCGGCCGGTGTGAGCAAGGCGACGCTCTACAGTTACTTTCCCGACAAGCGGTTGCTGTTTGTCGAAGTGGCCACGCAGGAATGCGACCGGCAGAGCCAGGCAGCGCTTGATATCATCGACATGACCGGCCCGCCGCGGCAGGTGCTGGCCCAGGCGGGGCGGCATTTCGTGCGGTTCCTGACATCGCAGTTCGGGCAGCAGATCTTTCGCATCTGCGTGGCGGAATCGGACCGGTTTCCCGAGATCGGGCGGGCGTTCTACCAGTCCGGCCCGCAGCGGATGCGGACGGAAATGGGTGCATATTTTCAGGGCGCGATTGACCGGGGCGAGCTGGCCATAGACGACATCACGCTGGCCACGGACCAGTTTGGCGAGCTGTGCAAGGCCGACATCTGGCCGCGCCTGATGTTCGGGGTGATCCGCGCGGTGAGCGACGCCGATATCGACCGGGTGGTCGATGGCGCGGTCGAGACGTTCATGGCGCGCTACGGCACCTGATTTCCTGTGCTCTGACTCGACTCGGGCCGCGACTCGACCTAGTTTCGCAATGAGAACAAAGTGCGAACATAGATGCCCGACCGTCGTATCCTGTCCATCTGGTTTCCCAGGCTGGGGGCCGAGCGCCTGATCCGGCGGCAGCCGCTGTTGGCCGATCAGCCGGTGGCGGTGGTCGAGGACCGGCAGAACATGCAGGTTATCACATCCCTCAGCGGTGTTGCGCAAAATGCCGGTTTGCAGGTCGGCCAGCCGGTGCGCGATGCGCATGCGATGTGTCCGGGGCTGCTGACCTATGCGCGCAGCGTGCCCGCCGAGACGCGGTTTCTGGAAGCGTTGCAGCGCTGGGCGGGCAAGTTTTCCCCCTGGGTCGCGCCCGAAGAAACGGACGCGCTGGTGGTGGACCTTACGGGGTGTGCGCACCTTTTCGGGGGCGAGGCGGAGCTGATGCAGGTCGTCGAGGACGATTGCACCGATCTGGGCCTGAGCGTGCTGATGGGGCTGGCGGACACGCGCGGGGCGGCCTGGGCGCTGGCGCGTTTTGCGGGCCGCGCGGCGGGGTCGGACCGCAGCGGGGACGCCATTGATCAGGAGGCGCGCGCGACACGGTCGCGGGCGGGCAAGCGGCGGCACTGGACCAAGGGCGGTGCTGCCCCTGCTGTTCAGGCGCAAGCCGCTGATATCACACGGATTGCACCGCCTGGCCAGACCTATGGCGTGCTCAGCCCGCTGCCCATTGCGGCGCTGCGCCTTGAGCCGGAGATGACGGCGCAACTGGGCCGGTTGGGCCTGCGCCGGGTGGGCGAGTTGCTGGGCCAGCCGCGCGCATCGCTGGCGCGCCGCTTTGGGCGGGGGCTGGTGATGCGGATGGATCAGGCGATGGGCAGCGCGCCGGAGCCTGTGTCGCCGGCGCGGATGCCGGACCATTTCGTCGTGCGCATGACCCTGCCCGAGCCGATCGGTCTGGCCGAAGACGTGCTGGCCGCGATTGACCGGATGCTGCCGCGCTTGTGCAAGACGCTGGAAGACAAGGGAAAAGGGGTGCGGCGCGCCCGGCTTGAGGCCTATCGCAGCGACCATGGTGTGGAGGCGATCGAGGTGGGCCTGGCGCGGCCCAGCTTTGATCCGCAGCGGATCAGGCCCTTGCTGGAGATGAAGATCGACGAGATCGACGCAGGCTTTGGCATCGACATGATGCGGCTGGTGGCGGCCCAAGTGGAGCCGGTGCATGACGTGCAGGCCGTGGGCCATATGCAGGCGGGCGAGGCGGTGCGCAAGCGGCTGTCGGATGCCAATGCGCTGGACGATCTGATGGGGCGGCTGGGCGCGCGCGTCGGGCTGGATGCGATCCGCCGGTTTCACGCGGCCGACAGCCATATCCCTGAAAAGTCACATAAAATCCTGTCTGCCGCCTGGTCAAAGCCGCATGAGGGGCCGTGGCCCAAGCCCTCCAACCCGCGGCCCATGCTGATGTGGCACCCCGAGCCGGTGCATGCGCCCGCCACCCCGCGCCTGCCGGAGGTGTTCCGCTGGCGGGGCCGCGACCTGCGCCGCCTGCGCGCCATTGGGCCAGAGCGGATTGCGCCGGAATGGTGGCTGGACGATCCGAACTGGCGCAGCGGCACACGGGATTACTGGGTGACGGACACCGAGGATGGCCAGCGGTTGTGGCTGTTTTATGCACATGGCGGGGCGATGTCGCCGGGGTGGTTCTGTCAGGGGTCGTTTGCCTGAGGCGGCAGCGTACGCGCAACAGCGCGGGCCGGGGTCCGGGATTGGGCAACCGGCGGGGGCATTAACCCTTGCCACGGTGGGGTTTGAGGCCTGTCACACGCCGTACACACCCTGTGCACAACCTATGCACCGCGTGGCATACGATTTGGCCCGAAACCGGGTGTTAACGCAGCGCGCGGTGCTGAATGTGAACAAAAGGTAAAGGTTACTCGCGCACATCCCGGATCCCGGACCAGAGCAGGCTTGCCCCCATCGCGCCGAAGGCTGCGGCGAACAGCCCTTCGAAGCCGCGCGAAAACCGGGCGTAGCCGCGCATGGCCGCCCCGGTGGAGAACAGCATGGCGTAGGTGCCGTAGATCACCAGCCCCGACAGTGCACCCAGCGGCCCGAAGGCGAGCACATGCCAGATGCCCAGCCCCTGACCAAAGAGGAAGGACGCCACCGCGGCCCACATCAGCGCTGCCTTGGGGTTGGTGAGCAGCACCAGGATGCCGCGCCGCCATGCCGCGCCATCGGTGAGGGCCTTGCCGTCGGGCGCAAAGGTTGCCTTGGCCCCATGCACCAGCGTGGCGCGCGCGGCCCGGAGGCCGAGAAACAGCAGGTAGCCGCCACCGACGAATTTGAGCAGCAGCAGCGACATCGGGAACGCCTCGATCAGGGTGCCGAGGCCAAGCGCGGTCGCCAGCGACCAGATGAGCATGCCCGACGCGATGCCGGTGACAACAAAAAGCGCGGGCCTGCGCCCCTGCGCCAGCGCGACGGAGGCGACGGCGGCAAGGTTCGGCCCGGGCGACATCTGTGCGGCGAGGACGCCTGCCCAGGTCAATGCGTATAGTCCGAACATGTTCGGCGCTCCCTTGGTGCGTGATGGGTCAAGCCTTGCAAACGGCGGGCGGTTTGGCAATCAGCGGCCATTGCCCGGCACGTTGAGCATTTGCAGGTCGGTGGGTTCGGGCACGGCGCCGGCGCGGGGCAGCAGGGCGTGGACCTGCCCGCGATGGTGGGTCTGGTGGTTGATCATGTGCGCGACGTTGAAGCCGAACTGCGTCTCGACGGGTTCCGTGCCACGGACCCACGGAACGGACCGGGCAAGGTCCTGTTCGGTCAGGCCATCGGCCCAGACCACGAGGTCGTCATCGAGGGCGGCACGCCCGCGTTTGTACACGGACCAGTCGCGCGGGGTGTCGGTATAGGGGTGACGCCCGGCAATATCGGCGGCTGTGGCGGCGTCACCGTGCAGGCGGGCGATCCATATGCGGTCGTCCCAGAGGATATGGTTGAGCGTTTCGGCGATGGAGTTGAAGAACGCGCCGTCGGGCTGCCAGCGTTGCGCGTCGGTCAGCCCGTCGGCGGCCCGGATGAGGGAGCCGTTTTGCCAGCGGTTGTAGCGGGTCATTGTGCGCGCGTATTCGGGCGTGATCATTGCGGTGTCTCTGGCGTGCGGTTTGCGACCATGGGCAGGATC
>ERZ1740072.568-NODE-568-length-14789-cov-4.529184_pt1 | contig 14789 bp, 18 predicted proteins | sample MGYA00581733_ERZ1740072 | MGnify/ENA primary metagenome ERZ1740072 (study PRJEB43018, sample SAMN04849741) | marine metagenome | isolation source: floating plastic debris | place: Pacific Ocean | collected 2008-08-30 | study: EMG produced TPA metagenomics assembly...
ACCGGGCGGAAAGCGACGCGATTTCCAATCCAGGCGCAACCGTTTTCCGCGCCGGAAAACCGCCGGATTTTGCGTCAAAATCCGCTCAGTCTTTCAGGGCAAGCGTATGGTCGCGCAGCCAGGCCATGAACCCGCGCGGATCATCCTTCCACCCGCTGACGAAATCCGGGTCCAGCGGATGGCCCACGACAGGCCCCTGCGGCTTGTTCAGCGCATGCACGATCTCGTGCAGCAACAGACCCTGCCGGATCATCGGCGACACCTTGTTCGCGATCTGGTAGGCCCGGCTGTTCTGGCCCGGAAACTTCATCGGCAGCACCGTCGCCCCCGACCGGCGGATCAATTGCGCCGTGAACACGTTCCACTCGCCCTCCACCGCAGGCCCCCACCACGTCTCGGACGCGGCAACCACGCCCGACGGAAACAGCGCCACAACACCGCCTTCCTTGAGGTGCTTCATCGCCTTGGCGCGCATCTCCACGCCCTTGCGCTGCGCGTCCTTGTCATGCGGGAACGGCACCGGGATCATGTAGCTGCCCGCCACCTCGTCAATCGCCGTCAGCAGCGACCGGGTCAGGATGCGGTAATCCGGGCGCACCCGGCCGATCAGATCGGCAAAGATCATGCCGTCCACCATCCCGTGGGGATGGTTGGCCACGACGATGACAGGGCCTTCCTTGGGGATGCGATCCAGCTGCACCTGCGGCGTCGTCAGCTCGATCCCCATCACGTCCAGACAGGCCCGCCAGAACGCCTGCCCCGACGGCGCGCCCTTGCGCTCGAACTTGCGGATCAGGCGCAGGATCGTCAGCTTGCCCGTGAACGCCTCCATCACCCGGATAAAGCTCGCCTTCCACGGATCCTCGAAGGTCGACGCGTATGACAGGCTGCGGCGGTCGTATTTGTGAAACGACACCGTCTCGGGCTTGGCCAGATTGCCAGCGTTGTGCGTGCTGTCCACCAAAGCGGTCTTACCTCGTTGACGTTTCAGGCCCGCGCTCAGGCCTCTTCCCCGAATTTGTCGGCCACCAGCGCCTGCAGCGCATCGGCAAGAGCCTCCGCATCCGGACCCGACGTTTCAACGTCAATAAAACTTCCCATCGGCGCTGCCAACATCAAAAGCCCCATAATGCTGTCGCCCGAGGCCTGCATGCCATCCTTGGTCACATCGGCGCGGGCGTCAAATCCCTCGACCACTTCGACCAGTTTGGCCGAAGCACGGGCGTGCAGCCCCTTGATATTCACAATTTCCAACGTACGGGTGGGCATGGTTCAGGTATCTAGGCTGATGTTCTGGCTGTCGATGTACTTCTTGCCCGCATCGAGGGCGGCGCGCACCGCGGCACTTACGTCAAGTTGACGGCTCTTGGCCAGCTTTATCAGCATCGGCAGGTTCGCCCCGTAGAGAATCCGCCGATTTGTGGGGCGACAGGCCAGAAGGCTCAGGTTCGACGGCGACCCGCCGAACAGGTCCGTGACCACGACAACCCCGTCGCCGGTGTCCACATCGTCGGCGGCGGTGCAAATCTCGGTCTCCTTGGCGGCGCGGTCGTGATCAGCCTCTATGGCGATGGCGCGGATGCCCGACTGGCGGCCCACCACATGCTCGATCGCCTTGAGGTATTCCCCCGCGAGGCCGCCATGGGCAACGATCACAACTCCGATCAAACTGGGGCCTCTTTGCGCTGACCGCGATCCAATTCGCGATGCCGAATAGACACCTGCCAGCCCGCCGCCGCAAGGGCCCGCGCCAGCGTTTCGGCCATCGCCACCGACCGGTGTTGCCCGCCCGTGCAGCCAAAGGCGACCGACAGGTGCGATTTGCCCTCGTCCAGATAGGCCGGCAACAGCCACAGGATCATGTCGCGCACCTGTGCGGCAAAGGTGTCGGCGCGCGGGTCGGTGGCGATATATTCCTGCACCTCGGCGGCCTGCCCCGTCGCGGCCCGCAGCGCAGGCACCCAGTACGGATTCTTGAGAAACCGGCAGTCAAACACCATGTCCACCGACCGCGGCAGACCGCGCTTGTAGCTGAAGCTTTGCACCGACACGGCCAGCTGCGACTGGCCACCGGGCGAAAACCAGTGCTCCACCTCGCTGCGCAACTGGTGGACGTTCAGGCCGGATGTGTCGATCAGCACGTCCGCCTGCGCGCGCAGCGGCGCGAGGATGGCCAGCTCGCGCTGAATGCCCGCCTCGACCCGGTCGGTGGCGGCCAGAGGGTGGCGGCGGCGCGTCTCGGAAAACCGGTTCAGCAGGACGTCCGTGGCGCAATCGAGGTACAGCAGTTCGGGCGCCAGCCCCGGCTTGGTCGCGATCAGCCCCAGCGCGTCTGTCACCGCCGCGAGGGAAAAGTCGCGCGTGCGCGGGTCGATCCCCAGCGCCAGCGGCGTGGTCGCCTCCGGGTCGTCCAGCAGCGCGTGAACAAGGCGCAGCGGCAGGTTGTCGATGGCCTCGTAGCCCAGGTCCTCGAGCACGCGGATGGCGCTGGTGCGGCCTGCCCCTGACGGGCCTGTGACCAGCACAACGCGGCGTGCCTTGGCTTGGGTGTCGTTCATTCCGGGTTGCTCCTTCCGGACATGAGATATTGTGCAAGTGCAGCAGGCCAAGCCGGGCTCGCGACTTTTTGCAGTTGCGGCACATCCCTGTCCAGCAGTTTGATGTGGCGCACGGGCGGCAAACGCTCGGTTTCGACCGTGTCGAGGTCGACCGCAACGCAGATCGGCGCAGGCTGCGCATCCGCGTGCAGCAGGCCGACGCCACGCGCCTCGATCAGGCCGTGGATCGTGTCCGGCGCCCGGGCCCAGAGCGTGCCCTCGTGGATATAAAGCTCGGTCTGGTCGTCTGCGATCAGGGTCGCGCCCATCTGCATCAGCTGCAGCGCGAGGCTGGACTTACCGCTGCCCGACGCCCCCCGGATCAGCACACCGCGCCGGCCAAAGGCCACGGCGCTGGCGTGCACGCGCATCATGGCGCGTCAGACCGGCAGGCCCACGACAAACCGCGCGCCCAGCGGTTCGGAGGTGATGTCGGCATCCGTCGGCCGGATATTCTCGGCCCAGATCACACCGCCATGCGCCTCCACGATCTGCTTGGAGATGGCGAGGCCGAGGCCCGAATTGTTGCCGAAATGCTCTTCGGGACGTTGCGAGTAGAAGCGCTTGAAGATCTTGGTAAGCGCCTGATCCGGAATGCCGGGGCCGGTATCCTCGACCACCACCAGCACGCGGTTTTCGCGCTTGCGCGCCCAGACGCGGATCGCGTCGCCGTCCTCGCAGAAGGAAATGGCGTTGGTGATCAGGTTGACGAAAACCTGCGCCAGCCGCGCCTCCAGCCCGTGCACCTGAATGGGCTCTGCGGGCAGATCACTGATGAACTCGATCCCCTTGCCGCGCGCGTCCTCGCCCAGGTATTGGCCCAGATTGTCCAGCATTTGCAGCAGGTTGAACGCCTCTTCCTCTTCCTTGACCAGCTCGCTGTCGAGCCGCGATGCGTTGGAGATGTCGCTAACCAGCCGGTCCAGCCGGCGCACATCATGCTCGATCACATCCAGCAGCTTTTCGCGCTGATCGTCCCGCTTGACCATGCGCAACGTACCCACGGCCGACCGCAGCGAGGCGAGCGGGTTCTTGATCTCGTGCGCGACGTCCGCCGCGAATTGCTCGTTCCCGTCGATGCGGTTGTACAGCGCCGAGATCATGCCGCGCAGCGCGCCCGACAGGCGCCCGATCTCATCAGGCCGTGCCGTCAGGTCGGGGATACGGATGCGTCCGGGGTTCACCTTGCGCGCATTCTTGTCCCGCCCCAGTTCCGCCGCCGCCGCCAGATCAGCCAGCGGGTTGGCAATGGTCGAGGCCAGCACCAGGCTCAGCCCAATCGACACCAGCGTCGCGATGACGAACATCTGCAACACACGCTCCCGCTCGCCGCGCACCAGCGCATCAATCTCGCCAGACGCGCTGGTCAGGGCGACCGCACCGATGGCGATGGAGCCCTGCTGGATCGGTGTCACGATGGCAAAGAGCTGTGCGCCATTGGCGTTCACCACGTTGCCCACCTGCGTCTCACCGGCGAGGCTGGCGGCGACAAGGCCGCGCAACTGATCCTCTACCGGGACCTGCGGTGTGTGCGGCCCACCCGAGAACGGGCGCGACACAACCGTCCACAGCCACGTCAGACCATCCGTCAGGACCGCCTTGCCCTTTTGCTGTTCACCGTCGTTGCGCAGGTCCAGGCTGCCCTTGGTCTGGGCTGCCAACGCCTCCGTCGTATCGAAAACATAGACGTCTTTTCCAATACTTACATCAAGGCCTGCAAGTGTCGCATCAAGGTCGATCCCGTCACCACTGGACAGGCTGACAGGCGCGCCTGTGGGCATCTGCGCCTCGATCACGTCGGCGACCAGTTCGGCCTGCGCGATCACGCCCGAGATCCGTTGCACCGCAAGGCTGTCGCGGGTCGAGTTCAGGTAAAGAATGCCCGCCACCAGCACGTTCAACGCGATCAGGTTGAACGTGATGATCTTGCGGGCGAGCGGTGAGCTGCGCAGCGACACGAGGCCGCGCCGCGCGCGCGTGTCCCGCATTTCGGACGACGTCACGCTGTCCGGCGACACCCAGTCTTCGCCGAGCACCACATCGCCGTCTCGCATTGGTGGCGTGCCTGTATCTCGCACTGCGCATCCCTAGCCTGTTGTCAAAGGGCCCCGAGCGGCCCTTTGTGTGCGCCGTTCTGGCGTGTCTTATTCTTCGTTGTACCGATAGCCGATACCATACAGCGTCTCAATCGCCGAGAACGTATCGTCGGCGCTGCGCATCTTCTTGCGCAACCGCTTGATGTGGCTGTCGATGGTCCGGTCGTCGACATAGACCTGATCGTCATAGGCCACGTCCATCAGCTGATCGCGGGATTTCACGAAACCGGGGCGTTGCGCCAGCGCCTGCAACAGCAGGAACTCGGTCACGGTCAGCGACACGTCCTTGCCCTTCCAGCTGACCGAGTGGCGCAGCGGGTCCATCCGCAGATCGCCCCGCTCCATCACCTTGGTCTCTTCGGTTGTGCCGACCTCTTCGCTCGCGACCGCGTCCTGACGGCGCAGCAGCGCCCGGATACGTTCAACCAGCAGGCGCTGCGAAAACGGCTTTTTCACGTAATCGTCGGCGCCCATCCGGAGGCCCAGAACCTCGTCGATCTCATCATCCTTGGAGGTGAGAAAGATCACCGGCATCGTGGTTTTCTGCCGCAAGCGCTGCAGCAGGTCCATGCCGTCCATGCGCGGCATCTTGATGTCCAGCACCGCCATATCGGGCAAGCGTTTGTTGAACGCGTCAAGTGCGGCCTGACCGTCGTTGAACGTTTCGACCTCGAACCCCTCAGCCTCAAGCGTCATGGAGACGGACGTCAGGATATTCCTGTCGTCGTCAACCAGTGCAATTTTGTTCATTGCCTGTATCCTTTTACTACTCGAACTTATTGTTGTTTTTCGGACATATTCCCGTGTTTGGCCCCGCGAATCAATCAAGAAGTGCGAATCAGGTGTCGAATGCCCCCCAACTTTCGCCAGAAATTGGTTAGGAATGGCTAAATTGCCGCACATTCGCGTCTGACGCCGCGTTTTGGAAACAGTGTTTGCGCAACCGGTCGCGATGGTGGCGCTAACTGCGCGTTGCCCGCCTGTTCACCTCACAAATCAGCATGTTAAGACCGGCAGGCACCCTGACGCGCACCGGGGTCGCACCACTTCCAGCAACACCGCGAACCGCGGCACCAGGAGACATCGCATGACAATTGGACGGGTCAACCCGCACTTCCGCCTCGAAGATCAAGGGATCAATGGGCTGGGCGATGTCTATTACAACCTCATCGAACCGGCCCTGATCGAACGCGCCCTCGCCCGCGACGAAGGCACGCTGGGCAAAGGTGGTACGTTCCTTGTCACCACGGGCAAATTCACCGGCCGCTCGCCCAAGGACAAGCACGTGGTCAAGACCGACAGCGTTGCCGACAGCATCTGGTGGGACAACAACGCCGAAATGTCGCCCGACGGGTTCGAGGCGCTCTACCAGGACATGCTCGCCCACATGCAGGGGGGCGAATACTACGTGCAGGACCTCACCGGCGGGGCCGATCCCAGCTATTCGATCAACGTGCGCATGGTGACGGAACTGGCCTGGCACGGCCTCTTCATCCGCCACATGCTGCGCCGCCCCGATGCCGAGGATATCGCGGATTTCGTCGCCGACTTCACCGTGATCACCTGCCCCAGCTTCACGGCTGACCCGGCCAGGCACAATTGCCGGTCCGAGACCGTCATCGCGATGAATTTCGACCGCAAGATGATCCTGATCGGCGGCACCGAATATGCCGGCGAGAACAAGAAATCCGTGTTCACCCTGCTCAACTACCTGCTGCCCGACCTTGGCGTGATGCCGATGCACTGTTCGGCCAACCACGCCCACGGCAACCCGGTAGACACCGCCGTGTTCTTTGGCCTGTCGGGCACGGGCAAGACAACGCTCAGCGCCGATCCGGGCCGCACGCTGATCGGCGACGACGAACATGGCTGGTCCGATCGCGGCACCTTCAACTTCGAGGGCGGCTGTTACGCCAAGACGATCAACCTGAGCGCCGAGGCCGAGCCCGAAATCTACGCCACGACCGAGAAATTCGGGACCGTGATCGAGAACATGGTGCACGACCCCGACACCAAGGAACTGGACTTCGAGGATGACAGCCTGACGGCCAACATGCGCTGCGCCTACCCGCTTCACTACATCTCAAACGCGTCCACATCCGCGCTTGGCGGCCACCCCAAGAACATCATCATGCTGACCTGCGATGCCTTCGGCGTACTTCCGCCGATTGCACGCCTCACACCGGCCCAGGCCATGTATCACTTCCTGTCGGGCTTCACCGCCAAGGTGGCGGGGACAGAGCGGGGCGTGACCGAACCGCAGCCCACATTCTCCACCTGTTTCGGCGCGCCGTTCATGCCGCGGCGGCCCGAGGTCTATGGCAAGCTGCTGCAGGACAAGATCGCCAAACATGGTGCGACCTGCTGGCTGGTGAACACCGGCTGGACCGGTGGCGCCTATGGCACCGGCTCCCGGATGCCGATCCGCGCGACACGGGCGCTGCTGACGGCGGCGCTGGATGGCTCTCTTGCAGCGGGTGACTTCCGCAAGGATGCGCATTTCGGCTTTGACGTGCCGGTGTCGGTGCCGGGCGTGGCCGACATCCTGCTGGACCCCCGCCGGACCTGGGACGATGGTGCCGCCTACGACGTGCAGGCGGCCAAGCTGGTCGACATGTTCTCCGCCAATTTCGAGCAGTACCTGCCCTATATCGACGAAGACGTGCGCGCCGCCGCCATCGGCTAGGGTTACGCTGCCCGAGCGGCGTGCCGTTGTTCCGTCTTTTCGACCTTGATCGGCATGTGCAGCAGAAAGTCGACATCCTCGCGGTGCAGGTAGGCCATGACCGTCTCAAAGGCGGGCCGCCCATCGCGGGGATACCAGTGCAAAGCACCAGGATCCGTGTGCATCCAGCCGGTGCGCGCCGCCAGCCCCTTGTAGTGCACCTGGTTCAGCATGAAGGCAAAGATATGGTCGGGGTCCCAATGCTGGGTCGCCATCCAGAACCCGTAGCGGCACAGCACCGTCGACAGCCCGCTGCCGCGATAGGCCCCGTCCGCATCCGCAATCCAGAACTCGCCATGATAGGCCATACGCCCCGTCATCCGCTGTGCCCCCGGCCCCGCCTGATAGCACGACTGTTCCAGGTCTAGCGCAATGGACGGCGGCGGAAAGTCGGTGAAATTCGCGTTGAGGTAGCTGGCCAGCGTGCTTCCCGTCACATCCAGCAAGCGCAACGCCTGCGAATGGACCACCCGTCCGGCACCGTCAATTGCCACAATCCAGAACGCCGAACCGTCCGAAAAATCGTTCAGATCGGCATCAAATGGCACGCCCACACTATGGTCCGGACGCGCCTCGCGCAAAATGGCGCGGTACTGTTCAAAATCATAGCCCACCCGTAGGGTCAGGTCGTGAGATGCGAACAAACGCAAGCTCGAGGCAACAAAGCGTTCCCCCATCCGCATATTCTGAAAAGTCACCCGACTCTCTCCTTCTCGCAAAAGATGAAAACACCTTAGCCGAGAAAGTCGGAAAACACTAAAAGTGGTTAAGGCCCCTCAAAATCCACGACAACATCGTGCGACATTTCCACGAGAGAGGACTGATCGAGGCCCGCAACCCGGATCGTATCGGGCCGATCCACGAGCACCATCAGGGCGAAACTGCCATCGGGCATATGGCACCCCAACAGCAGCCGCTCGAACACGAGATGCTCGGGAATTCCACCCACCGTACGGGGGATGCGCGTGACGACCTGATCAAGGCGCATGCCGCAGGTGGTCTGTACCTCGCGCAGCGGCACATCCATCACCCGCGCCAGTTCGGGGCCGAACGGAAACTGGTCCAGCGACCGCCCGACGCTGCTGCGGGCCGCCGCCCAGCCCCACCATTTGGAATAGAACGATCGCTCACCCACTTCGGTGCACAGCCACCCCGCAGAGGTGTCGCGATAGACCAGCGCATAGGGCCGCACCGGCAAAATCTTTTCGCTTTCAAGCCCGCCCTCGGCCGCGGCCCAGCACTGGATCGCAGCGCGGAACAGGCCCGACGGATTGGACCACGCAACGCTGATCGGTTGTTGCTGCTGATGATAGTACCAGCCGGTTTCGTCGACATAGGACATGCCCATAAGGCCGTCGACATCCTTGATCTGGCCCCGCAGCCACAGCCGCCCGTGACCCAACAGCGATTCGGCCGCCGGCAACGCCGCCTGTCCTGCCTCGGTCAGCTCGTACCGGCGGTTGATCACATCAAACAGGGTCTCGCCCCGCATCTCTTCCAAAAGGGCAATATGGCGGCGCACCGTCTGCCGCGTGCTGTTCAGCTCGGACACTGCGTGCGACAGGTTCAACGTCTTGGCCAGTGTCGTGAAGGAGCGCAGCATCTCGAACAGCAGCGGCTGGTTGACTTCCTTCAGCTGTTTCACTGGTGCATTCACTAAGGTTGCCTCTCAATGTATTATGAGTAACACCTTAACGTTAAGAGTTTCACACATCAATGCTACATTGGCGTGTATTTGCGTTGCACATCTATTCAATTGAAACACAACTCCTGATTTCGGACACCACTGGGACGGAAACAACGGGAGTAATGGTACAATGTCACATCCAGTGGATGTCCATGTGGGGAAACGACTCAAGCAAATTCGGACACTGCGGAGAATGTCGCAGACCGATGTCGCCAAACGCCTGAACTTGTCCTTTCAGCAAATTCAGAAATATGAAATCGGCTCGAACCGCATCGCGGCAAGCCGTCTGTTCGAACTGTCGCGCATTCTGGACGTGCCGACGGCCTATTTCTTCGAAGGCATGGCCGAGGTGGAAAGCCTGCCGCGCCGTGACAATGGCCTTGATATCGTGAATGCACTGGCCGCCATCGAAGACGAAAAGATCAAGTCCCGCATCGTCACGTTCATCGAAGACGTCTCGGGCCTGACGGTGTCGCGGCGCGCGTCCTGAGGGACGTCAAACCGCCGACCGGACGCGTTCGGCCAGGCTCAGCCCGGCCAGCAGCAACACCAGACCAGAACGGTCGCGCGTCTGTGCCCGCCCCTTTCGACCTGATGCTTTCTGGCAGAATTTATTAACGAGTACCAAAAGCCTGCGCCCTCTGGGTCGCAGGCTTTGTTATGTCTGGCGCGGCGGCCAGCGAATCCCCCGGCGGCACGGCCCTGACCGCGCGATGCACCGTTCCGGCAGACGCCACAATCCGCTATACTCGCCGGGATCGTTGCCACCGCCGCCGTACCTGACGCCACGTCATCTCCGGGTTAGCGCTGCACCGCAAAAGATCAAGACGCAACTTATGAACAAATCGCGGACGCCAAACGAATAATTGTTGCGCTGCACCTGCATAATGACTAGGGAGGTGCGACGCGAAAAAGAGGATGTAGCAATGGCACATGATGGACAGGACATGGGGACGCTGGCCCCGGTACTGCTGGACAACCTGCTGGACCTGACAGGCGCGGCCATCGCCCCGCTCGAAGCCCTGCTGGACACCGCCCGCGACCGGGTCAAAACCCTCGTCAGCGCCGATGGCCGCGTCTCCTCCGCGCTCGTCGAACAGCACCAGACCGCCGCCCACGGGCTGGCGTGGCTCGCCACCTATGTCGAGGCCCTGCGCCAGATGCAGAAATGGGCTGAGGCGCTGTCGGAACAGTCCAAATTCGGCGAGGTCGAGGCGCTGATCCACCAGATCGCCTTCGGCGAATACCTCTGGCAGGTCTATGGCGGCATCCAGATGAACCAGGGCGAAATCCTGCGCCTGCAGGATCTGGGGCTGAGCCAGGATGACATGCGCGGTCTCATGGAACCTGCGATCATGACCCTGACCCAGGGCGGCAACACCCAGGCCGCGCGCATGCGTCTTGTCGCACTGATGCAGGAGCGCAGCGCCGAGATCACCGTGGGCGCCTCCGGCTTGGACGAAGAGCTGGAGATGATCCGCGAACAGTTCCGCCGCTATGCGGTGGAAAAGGTCGAACCCTTTGCCCATGACTGGCATCTCAAGGACGAACTGATCCCGATGGAGGTGATCGAGGAACTGGCCGAAATGGGCGTCTTCGGCCTGACCATCCCCGAGGAGTATGGCGGCTTTGGCCTGTCCAAGGCGTCCATGTGCGTCGTCTCCGAAGAGCTGTCGCGCGGCTATATCGGTGTGGGCTCGCTTGGCACCCGGTCCGAGATCGCCGCCGAGCTGATCATCGCCGGTGGTACCGAAGAGCAGAAACAGAAATGGCTGCCGCAACTGGCGTCCGCAGAAACCCTGCCCACAGCCGTCTTTACCGAGCCGAACACAGGCTCCGACCTCGGCGCCCTGCGCACCCGCGCGGTCAAGGACGAAAACGGCGATTATTCCATCACCGGGAACAAGACATGGATCACCCACGCCACCCGCACGCAAGTCATGACCCTGCTGGCCCGCACCGACCCCGACACGACCGACTACAAGGGCCTGTCGATGTTCCTCGCCGAAAAGACGCCCGGCACCGACGACAATCCCTTCCCCACCGACGGCATGACCGGCGGCGAGATCGAAGTGCTGGGCTATCGCGGCATGAAGGAATACGAGCTGGCCTTTGACGGCTTCGTAGTCAAAGGGGAAAACCTGCTGGGCGGCGAAGAGGGCAAAGGCTTCAAACAGCTGATGGAGACTTTCGAAAGCGCCCGCATCCAGACCGCCGCCCGCGCGATTGGCGTGGCTGCATCGGCGCTCGATATCTCGATGCAATACGCGCAGGACCGCAAGCAGTTCGGCAAATCGCTGATCGAATTCCCCCGTGTGGCCAGCAAACTGGCGATGATGGCGGTGGAGATCATGGTGGACCCCCTAACATAAAAAAAAAAATACTTCGAAAAGGACGAAGGCCGCCGCTGCGACGTGGAGGCCGGCATGGCCAAGCTGCTGGGCGCGCGCGTGGCGTGGGCGGCTGCCGACAACGGGCTGCAAATCCACGGCGGCAACGGCTTTGCGCTGGAATACAAGATTTCCCGCGTGCTGTGTGACGCCCGCATCCTCAACATCTTCGAAGGGGCGGCCGAGATCCAGGCCCAGGTCATCGCGCGCCGGATCCTGAGCTAGGCGCACCCGTTTTCCAACACGGAAAACGGCCGGAAACCGTGTCGGTTTCCGCAGTGCTCCCGGATTGACCGGAGCCGCAAAATGCCCACTGTGGCGGCATGCTCACCTTTGCCGCCGCCGTCTTTTTCCTGATCGTGACCCCCGGGCCGGGCGTGCTGTCGGCGGCCGGTGTCGGCGCGGCCTACGGGATGCGCGCAGGCCTGCGCTATGTGCTGGGCCTCTTTATCGGCAACAACCTGGTGATCCTGGCCGTGGTCACCGGCCTCGCCGGGCTGGTGCTGGCCAATCCGCTGATCCGCACCGTGCTGTCGGTCCTGTCGCTGGCCTATCTGCTCTATCTGGCCGCGCGCATCGCCTTTGCCGGATCGAACCTCGCCTTTGCCCCGGCCACGTCGCAACCCGGCGTGCGCGCAGGTATCCTGCTGCAACCGATCAATCCCAAGGCCTACGCGGTCAACACCGCCCTCTTTGCCGGGTTTTCCATCCTGCCCGACGCGCTCCTGACCGAAGCGATCTGGAAGGTGCTCATCGTCAACGCCATCTGGGTCCCGATCCATGTCATCTGGGTCTGGTTCGGCGGCGCGCTCAAGGCGCTCGACCTCGCCCCCCGCAAACAGCGCGTGGTCAACTTCGCCATGGCAGGCTCCATGCTGCTGGTCGTCGCGCTGGCGCTCGCCGCCCAGATCCGCAGCTGATCCTGCGGCAACACGCCTCGCCACCCTGCATGCAATATAGGCAAGACTTGGCGCGGCTTGCGCAGCAAAGCGCCCATTCGCCGCACAGCCCGTTGTTTCCCTTGAAACTGGAAATACGCAGTCGTATCGCGGACACATGGCCAAGACACCCCTCTCCCCCGCAGCATGGATCGACGCCGGCCTTGACCAGCTGGCCAAGTTGGGCCCCCAGGCCCTGCGCGCCGAACCGCTTTCGCGTCACCTGAAAACCTCCAAAGGATCTTTCTACTGGCATTTCAAAGACGTACCTGCCTTTCAGGCCGCCCTTCTCGAAGAATGGAAATCCCGGACCATGGCAACGTTGGCTGAGGATGAGGCCGCCGACGGCTCGTCCACCGACAAGCTCATACGCTTTGGGCAAAGCGTGCAGTCCGATGTGGCCGGCCCCGCCTTGCGGGCATGGGCACAGGCGGATGCGTCTGTTGCAAAGGTGCTGGCCGAGGTCGACACCGCCCGCATGAACCGCCTGCGCGACCTGATGCGCAGCATCGGCATCAAGAACGAGGATTTCAGCAAGGCCGCGTTCGGCACGCTGATCGGCCTGCAACAGACCCATCTCGACGACGGCGACGGGCTTGTCGCCTTTGCCGCGCTGATCGACGTGGTGCTGGCCAACGCGTGAGGGCCCTCGCGGCCCTCTGCGCCACCCTCGCCCTCTCGGCCTGCCAAAGCGTTGCACAAAACGACGGCTTCGGCGGGCCGGACACCACTTGGCGGCTCGTCACACTCGACGGGGCTGCCTTTGCCGCCACCGCCACGCTCACCTTCCCGGACGGCCGCCGCCTGACCGGGCAGGCCCCCTGCAACAGCTACTTTGGCGCGCTGACCGCACCCTATCCCGCCTTTGCCGCGCCGGTCATTGCCGCCAGCAAACGCGCCTGCCCCGACCTGCAGGCCGAACAGGCCTATTTCACCGCCCTCAGCGCGGTCACCGAGGCCCGCCGCGACGGCGATACGCTGACCCTCAGCGACGCCAGCGGCCCCCGGCTCGTCTTCACAATCGCCGCGTGAAGGCCGCCACAAACCGCGCCCGCGCCTCGGGCAAGGGGCGCGCGCCCATCGCGGGGGCCAGCCGATCCTCAAGGAAATACCCGGTGGTGCGCAGCGCCTGCGCCACCTCTGCGTCCGGCGCAACACCCTCGCCGCGCAGCACCGGCGGCAACGGCAACAGCCGATCGGCCCAGTCCCCAGCACCTTCCGCACTGACCGCCCGCCCCGATTTGGGCGACACGTAAATCAGCCCCTCCGTCGCTCCCGTCGCGGCACAGGATGTCAGATCAAGGCCAAAGCCCATCTCCTCCAGCAACGCCACCTCCCAGCGCAGATATGCCAGCGGCCAGACATCATCCTGCCCGAGCAGGTCCAAAAGCTGCTCTGTCCGCAGGTACAGCGCCGGATAGGCCGCCCGCTCCGGCAGGCAAAAGGCCAGCAGGCCGGTGACCGCGTTCAGCCCCGCCAGCGCCAGCCGGTTGCCCATCACCAGTGCCGCGCGGCTGCGCAACGGCTCGACCGCAAAGGTGCCGATATGGTCCTCCAGCCGGGCGCGCCAGGCCAGGTCCAGCTGCGCACCCGGTTGCAAGCTGGGCGCGAGCTTGCGGCTGGTGCCGCCGCGCACGACCCCGGCGTGACGGCCATGATCAGGCGTGAACACGTCGATGATGGCGCTGCTTTCCCCGTGCCGCCGCACCGTCAGCAGAATGCCTGCGCCGCGCCACTCCATCTCAGGCCAACCCCTCCTGATCCAGCAGATGCCGCCCCGCGCGGTCCTCCACCTCGATCACCCAGAGGTCCGGATCAAAGCCGCGCTGGCGCGCCACCGCCGCATCCACCTCCGCCTCGTCCCCGGTGGCCAGTTCCGCCCAGATCCGCGTGTCCGACATCAGGTCAAAGCTGCGCTGAAACAGCACGGCGCGCCCGTCCAGCGTGTTCAGCTTGACCAGGATCGCACCGCCCGTGTCATCGCCATGGGCCACGACAAAACCGGGGATGTCGGCAAATCGAAGCCGCGCAAGATACGCATCCACCCAAAACCGTGAGGTCAGTCGCGCCATGTCTTCTTCTGGCCCAAAATATCCCTCCCGGAGGATCGGACGGCCACATGCTCACGCATTGCCATCTTTGAAATCCAGCCCCATCTGGTCATAGCGCTCCGCCTCTTCCAGCCACTTTTCGCGCACCTTGACCTGCAAGAACAGGTGCACCTTGCGGCCCAGAAATTCCGTCAGTTCGGCCCGCGCCGCTTGGCTCACCGCCTTGATCGTCTCGCCCTTGTGGCCCAGTACGATCCCCTTGTGCCCGTCGCGGCTGACATAGATCAGCTGCTCGATCCGGGCCG
>ERZ1740072.570-NODE-570-length-14735-cov-8.173093_pt1 | contig 14735 bp, 8 predicted proteins | sample MGYA00581733_ERZ1740072 | MGnify/ENA primary metagenome ERZ1740072 (study PRJEB43018, sample SAMN04849741) | marine metagenome | isolation source: floating plastic debris | place: Pacific Ocean | collected 2008-08-30 | study: EMG produced TPA metagenomics assembly...
GGAAACAAGTGCATCAATGTTATTGATAGTACACATATTACAATGTATAAACAGGACCAATAGTTGCCTTTATGTCCACAGTCAAACCCATACACAATACTATGAATAAAGTCTATAAACAGCATGGTGACTGCTTCTACAACCCTTATAATTTTGACAGGAGAGAGCTCAAAATTTATGCGTGATCAAGGAGAAGTATAGGTAACATTGTAGCGGTTAGCGGCCCACCTGAGAAACTGAGTAATCAAATTTTTACCTCCCTGATCAGGCACAGTGACATGCTAGATAATTTTTCTTCTCTTCTGAGCTTCCCCTTGGCTTGTTTGAAAGCAATTGTTATAGCCTCAGTAAAAAAATTTCTCCCTCTTATGGTAGTTTTACACTGACAAGGATACTTTGCAAATCGTATTTGCAGCCTTCCTCATCTCGAGCAGAACTTGGAACACAAAAACCTGGTAAATACCAAAATTTACCTCTCTAATGGCTGCAACAGTAAATTCTTTCTTTATTGTGGCTAAACCCTCACTCCTTATAAAATGTAAATGAATGGTGTTTCAGAACATTTACATCTTACAACAAATGGGAAATCTTATTCAACCAAAAATGCTTACTCGAAATAATAACCCTAGGTTAAGTACACAAGGAAAAATCAGTTAAAATGCCTCACAACAAGCTCCTCTTTAGTTTCTCTGTAGTTGTGCAGATTTCAGTCCTATACTTGTCAGGTTTACGAAAAGATGGTTTAAAATCTTTTTTAATTTGATGCGATTTCACACTTATCTTGCTAAAATATCTCTCGGGTGTAGAAAACGAAACAATCATCAGTGGATTCAGATTTAATGATCACATTATCTCCTCCATTCCGTTCAGTTCCGTAAAAATAGCCTTTGTGGCTGATCTCTGGACGCTTTCTAGCTCTGTCTTGTCTTTAACAGCTAAAAACTGTACCATACATAAGATAAAACTGTCTTCAAATCAGCCTTGTAAAAAGTTATGAGTCCAATAGAGTACACAACCATCCTTTTAAGCTGCCTCACTTGAAAAAAAATTCAACCATTCTATTGTTAGGAAAATGTTAATGTTTTGTCAACTGGTACACCTAAAAATTTTACACCATATGGCACAATACTACTACATGTACATGTAATTCATCTTTCCAGTCACATTCAAAATGACAGTCATGCCATTATTTAACAAATTCTGGCAATAGCATGCAAGTTTTTCAACCATAAGTTTGATAATGGTGTGAATGAAGTGCACAGTTTGTTTGGCAGTAATCTAAAGGTTAGTTTTTAAGATAATACACAAAAACAGTTTCGCAATTCGGCAAAAATCTCACATCCAGCTGACCTTGAAATTTACTATTTCAACTTGGAGCTTGATATTGAGCAATATTGATGATACGCGATATTTTAGAAACTTGGTGTGCCAACTGATTGATTTTCTGCGATAATAATTTTTCATGGCCTGAATTCTTTGAAAGCATTACTTGACGCAAATGGGGAGTTGGAATAGTGGGCATTGCCAGTTTAGTGCTTAATTTAGCTTTAAGTGTGTCCTAAGCACATGGATCTTGGCGACACGCAAATAGGGACACTTGCAACGTACATCCTGGCCAGCTTCAATGCCAAATAGCTACTTCATTGATTTTGCTGTGTCTAAGAATGAACCAAAATTGTACCAAGCCACAACAATGAAACGTCAAAGTAAATAAATATGGCTGAAAATCAGTAGGTAATGAAAATGCTATGCTTCAATCACGTTCTATTTCTATATTGCTAATGACTGAAAACAATTACTGATTATTGATTTCTAATTTTCATTCTGATCGGAGATATTAATAAAGTATTCTTATGCTTGCATAATATTATACAACAATTAGCTTTATGTATCAAAGCGCATGCACCAAATGGCACATTTTATCAATCAATGGCTTGATTTTGCTTTAAAATGACCACCAACCTAGCTAAATGAAACATTATTTACTCGTTGCTTGGCTACGTGCTCTTTCAAATCGCGCTATTGGTCACTTTTCATGTCTTGGAATTTTCAGGTTTAACCCAGGGACAATAAAATTAATAGTAAGCAACTGTGATTGAAACCTACCTGAGCAGGCATGAACTGAAGACCATAGCACATTGGGAACAACAGGGTCGAGCTTGATTTTGAAGGTAAGAAAGACAGTTTGGATTTTGTAGGTACATATCTCGTCTATATTGTGCCCCACGCCCATACCCGACGCTGATTGCTAGGCGTCAATTGGATGAGTGAAATTCCGAATATTTTATACAAGGGAGACATTGACTTTTCTCAAATTTCAAGTATTGATATGTGTGAATGTTTTGAAAAGCTTTTGAGTATCAGTATGTGCAAGGCAAATATACCAATTAGTTGTCTCCAGCGAGCAGGCTGACATAAATCTAATTGATTAGTATTTTGTTTGCAGTCTACTGTTGATTTTATCAATTACTTGTGTTTGTTGAACTTTAAGAACTATTTGCTATGCTGTCGCTGTGTATTGAGTGATTGTGTCATACGTCCACTCAGGAGCTTGTTAGCAGCAGTGGAAGCATATAGATTGTGTGAATAGTGCTAACAGTAAGTCTATCATTAACGGCAATTTTGTAGCCGTAGGGCTCGCTCATACATAGATAGCTGCTTCTGTTACATGATAACCTGAGGGTATGTCAGAGGCCGACTGATGATAAACATGTCATCATCAGGTTGTGAAGAAATATGCTGACGGACAAAAAGGGCCGGCAGTGGTCTGTCTGCAAACAGCGTGTCACTGTCAGCTTGTCACTTCTTAAAATAACACCTCTTAGCACGATCCATCCATTTTGAAAGGGCATAATTTTTTGTTATAATATCATGCAAACCTATCAATCAGGACTCTCTCGTGTCCATATATATATATATATGTGTTTATTTGTGCTTTAGAGGGCCAGAAAAGCAGATCTGTCTATTGAAAAAACAAAACATCGGAATAAACAGATATACCTGTACGGCACCGGAGCCCATCATTACTCTGACGCTGATTACACTAAGCTCAATGGGCTGCGGATCCAGCTCTTCTGTTAAGACAGACTCTGAGGTTTCTCTTAAGCAAATTAGTGGTGGTAAGCAAGAGTCGTCATTGTCATCGAGAAACACAAGCAAAGTGGGCCCTGAGAATACTACAACTAATCTTCAACATGATGGCACTGAGAGCAGGGGATCCCGAACACAGTCTAGTAAGTTTGAACATGTAGTACCGAGGAGTTTCTCAAACTCCTTGTTACTACATATATAAATTATTTAATGTGTTATTGCATGATTGTTAAAACATTTTTTCATTATGTGATGAAAAGTTTCTTGGTTACGGTACCAATGCGTTTTAGGGTAGGCAGGCAGTACAACCACGTACCACAAAAATAGATCATTCCTACCAATTCCACTGCAAACACCGCTACATTAACCATTTTTATCATTAAAAATGGTAGATTTGCTTGAATACTTGCGGTTCAAAGCGTGAGAGTGGGTTTTCAAAATTTCACAGTGGGGGTTCAAAAATTGTTCACATTTAAGCACGGAATGGAATATTGAATATTGATAAGCCGCCAATGGATGTCATAGTAACCGCTAGGCACTCAAACACATATACAATCATAATTTTTGTGAGTGTTTGAGGTTGCAATATTGTAGAACCAAACATACAAAACTGAACAGTGAACAAATATGCCTAATTATGACCTATCAATGTGAAAAGGTTTTTAGTTTAAATCAAGTTCTAAGCGAGGGTTAATTCTGACGTCATGAAAGTGACTTAAATTTTTCAATTCAAAAAGTTTCTAAGCGTCTTAGAGGGATTAGATACATGGTACACGTTTATATCAACAGCACTTTCAGTAACAATGATGGGAATTAGCAATTAACGCAAGCAGTTAAGGTCGTACAACCCCTTGACCACCAACATTCGCAACAAGCATTGACTTTTGAATCAATGTTATTATTGTGCTATTATTCGTTAGCAGTACATGAACGGATATGAACTAGCATTATACCAACAGCTATAAGCTTGTTTATTTTTTCAGGTATTGCATTTGAGGTCATGCTAGGTGATGACAGCTCACAGCAGCGCAAATCTCCGCCCAAAAGACTCTCCTCTGTGAGTACCTAATGATTGTTATGAGTCAGCATCAGCTGGTCCATAACAAATTGACCAGTGTTGTGCGAATCCTGCCTCTCCGAACTTTCCCTGAAGAAATATAGCTATGAAAACAGGCATTTTATGATTATCCATGATTTCAGTGGTTGGTAATACCAACTTGGTATCCCTTAGGTGTCAATGATACACTGAGCTGCCTGCATGTGACTTAAAACAATATCTTCTAAAACAAGTTTTAATTAAAACCTTTGATCAATTCAACTTACTCCAATTTCTCTTAATACCCAATAGCTTTGAGTTTCCTTTGACATAGGAGTCTAGCATGCACGGAAATCAATAATCATAAGCTATTTGACTGTCTTTAATCACGGGAGAATCCAACACAACACAAAAAGTGTACACCATTCATAAGTGCGATTTCTAAACTAAGATTGTGCCTTTCATCGAAATATGTCGATACCATTCCTCCACTTGCTGCTCTTCTCATTAGATTCAAAAACGGAGTTTTCTTTTAATTCAGAAAAGTTAGTCTGTTTCAACAGTTGTGCCTGTACTTGAAAGAAATTAAATCATATCTTGGTTTGCACCCACAAGCTGTCAATACGAGTGAATGGAGTGGGGGGGGGGAGCAGTGCATTAAGTCACCGATAAGGTAACACAATTACACACCCCAGCTTTTTCGACTGTTGAACAGTTCACTAACATGTAAAACTGTGCATACTCGACAAACAGTATAGTTTCAACATGTAAACTTGATTATCAATTCTCACAACTATGCTATCTTTGTATGCAGAGACTTGATCCTATAGATGCTCCAAGGTTAACTGCTGAAGAGCTAGAGGAAAAGTTACGGATAGCAGAAAGGAAGAGAAATAATGTAAGTAAAGCAAAGACTAGAACAGGGAACATTTATCACTACAGGTACATGCAGACATATCGACATTGACAACCTGACTGCAAAATATTTGTCTTTGCAATATATCATACTAAGAGAAAAGAAAGTTTTCTTGATAATGATAGGTAGCAGCATCCCATTAAATGAAAGAATCGTCAAAAACACACAAAACATGGATCAAAGAATTTGAGTCATGATGTATAATTTTTTTTTAATAATGGTGTGAATGAAGTTCTCAGTTAATTTGGCACTTTCTGAGCAGTTTTCAAGATAAAAGACAAAACGATTTGGACGACAACAGACAGGTTTTCTGTTTTTTTATAGGAGCTGGAATCACGAGCTAAGACAGCATCAGAATCGAGAAGAGCGTCTAAAAGGAAAAGAGAACTGAAAGTGGCCAGAGAGCTAGAGAGACAGCACCAACAAGCTACAGAGGTAATCACATTCATTCTAACATATATATACTTTTATTGGCATCTAAGTCATTCTCAAGAAATGTTTTACACTAGTGCCAAAAAAAATAATGAAACAAAAAAAAAGCATACACCTAGGATGGCTGATTGCAATCATCAAGCAGTGCAATAAATGCAACCTTCCTTACACCAGTAGGTGACGTAAAATATAAAAACTTTCTTAATATTATATGAATCAATTTCACAATATAGTAACGCTGCCTAGAACAGGCTCTCTACAGACACAGCGAGAGAGCCTGTCCCAGGCTAAGATATAGCCAGTTATCATTTTCACAGGTCAAAATAATATGCAGTTCATATGTAAAGCCTTGAATTGTGTGAAAGCAACAGTATGACTCCGAGTTCCTCTAAAACAAAAGATAATGGTAATAGGCTAGGTGCAAGGGTAGGTTATTTTTGACAGCCTCTGAAACCAACCCCATCTAGATAGCCAACGTTGATCTAGGACCATCCGCGCATCACACAGGATTCCATCTCTAGATGTACCTGTAAATAAAAATTCCTTGTTTCAACTGCACCTTTCAAAATTTATAATATACGCATGTATTGGGTATGATGTGTTGTGTATACAGTTGGAGGCTAAGTTGAAGTCAGCTGAGCGACAGCGTGATCTACATAATCAGCAGAAGTCTGAGAGACAGCGTATACAGGAAGAGAGAATCAGAAGAGCTCGACAAAAGAAAGAGAAACTTCTCTTAGACGATGATGTCATATCAGATGTAGAGAGAGATGAAAACTTCAATAATGATGATGGTAAGATATATAGCCAGCCTTTGCTGACTAAATAATACTTAATAGCATGGCATAACATTTTGTCTCAAATGCGTGGTCATTGGTCAAAACCGCACTTTTTTTACGTTCCAACCCGAGGACTGGTTCACACCTAACTACATGGTATCTGATAATTAACCAAGATTGGAATTGGCGGCTGATATGATATTCAGTTCTAAGCTGCATGGAATGGGTTTTTCTACCAGTTTACACAAAACATCAACCTTGTAAGCTATCCTAAAAGAATGGTATTAAGATATTCAGACATCCAGGTTGGATTTGATGAACAGCTTTTTTAGTATTGAACAATATCAGGTACCAAAACTACTACTACTCATATTTTACAGTTGACTCATGGTTGGAAGGTTCAAACAATGAAACTAATACAGTGGACACAGGATTCTCTAGTGCCACCAGTGAAAGAATATACTCAGGCAGAGAAAGCCCTAAGAAGAGATTAAATCATAATCAACTGGTCTCGCGTAACACTTATATTAACTCAGCCAGCACTGTAGACAGTTGTGATATAGCTAGCTATAAGCAGTCAAGAGAAAATCTCAAGTCAAAGACTCATCTCCACTCAAGTCAAACTTTAGAGGAGGATGAATTTTTTGACACGTGATAATGGTATTATCTCATATTGTCGTTGGTCCAGTCTTGTTACCGCCCGATACAAGTCAGTCAGTGACACACTATGATGCAATGTCACAGTATTTATGCCAACCAAAACATGTCATCTATCGGTTATTCGCAATAGTGTTCTGACACGATACATGGACGTCATTTGCTCAATAACCAGAGAATAGTTGCGATGAACATCTAATAACAGCGAAAAGGATCCATCTGGTCTTACAATGATCAATTTATTTCCAGCGAATTTCAGTATTAGCAGCATTATAGTACACCCTGATGTCAAAACTGATGTTTCGATGCATCCTGGTCCTGGTTGAAAAATCAATATTTTTTTGAGAAACTTTTATCATCATTTGTGATGAATTTATGCCCATACTCATACCCCGTGTCAACAGCGATACATAAACATTACCATGTATCATCAAGTTGGTGCTACCCTGTACTAGTTCTTTTATCATCTTACCTAACCATTGCTTGAAAATTGCTCAATCAGTTGTAGTTGTAAGACACAGCTTCTCCGCTCAATTAATAGATCTGCAGTATTTATTATGTACATGTGAGTTTGTTTACATACATGTATGTTTTGTCATGCAATTGTACCAACCCTATTATATATTGCTTAATTAATTGTTATTTTGAATTTGTGTTCCGACTTTCAAGCTTCATTCTATCAGCTTGCAATGCCATTACTACTATGGGCTTATTTCGTGTAAACAATTTTTCTATGTGATAAAAATGTATAAAACAACCATGATAAACTGTGTAATTATAACTACAGTTGACCAGGGCAGGGCTCAGTAGTTCAGTGTATGATTGGTAGGCAGTATATTTATAAATAATAAACACAAGATTAATTTTAGACACTTAATTCAATGCTACATATTTCGAAACACATATCTAATTTCTGTTCAAAGTCTTCAAACAATTTTTCCAAAATTTACACAAAAGTCAGCGTTTGTTTAGAGACGATCTTCAGCACTGAACTGAATTGTTGCGTGCACTACCATATGAGATGTGCAACGTCAAGTGGTACACAGTCAAACAACTCGCTTTACTCAAAATTTTAGCTTTATGACGGCTGCTAGTTAACTTATTACCACAATGTCAAGCTGTTCAGGGCTCAAGGCTAACTGAGTTACAAACTCTTTTTGTGTGCACTTGCACACCAATTTAAGTTACATGAACAGGATTCCAGCATGACCATTGTCATGGCAACAAATAATGCTGTTAGGTAGACAATGTTATCATATCTGCTGCATTATTCACCTTGGTCATCACGTCACCGTCACCGTATGATAAACAGTTTTGATACATGTATTTTCTTCAGCTGTTGGTTTGATGAGGTTTAGCTTGACTGTGTACAATCTTAGATCTCAGTGCTGATAAACTTATAAGCAGAGCTTCCTGCAATAGAATAATAAAATAGGCTGTACATACAAATAAACATTATACAGTATAATATGCACAAACAATGCGGAGTTACTGATCACATAAAACATGAATTTATCATAGACCCGGATTTTCTGAGTAAACATACTCCTCTCGTCGACATCTATACAAACATATGATGGAAAGGAATCTACCGACCGATCAGGAAAATGTGTCCGGTGTAGCAAAAAAGATTGCATCAGCTAGCTTATTCGTATATTTTCAATGAGATCAATAAATAATGATAAATAAATTATATTTTAGTGCTGAATTGCTTGAAGTTGCCTACACCTGCCTTAAGAGGGAACGGCTGCTTAATACGAATGTATATAATCACAAGAAACTGCTTTGTCGCCTTGGTTGGACAGATCAAACTCATCACAATTTTGGAGTTCTACAGATAATAGAGGCATGGAATAGTGGGGAGATCATGTTAAGTCAAAGCATTAGCTATAATTCTTATCTTTCAGAAGTGACGGATCCAAATGCGTCAGGGAAATACATGGATATTGAAGAAACATGAAGGAATTTGTGATTTCACTTATTAAATACTCAACTTCACCCCTACGATATAGACATATAGTTTTTAAGTGCTAAGACAGAAAATTTCAAAATTAAGTCACCTTTTAAATATCTGAATAGTGGAATGTGTAAATAAGAGTGAGTATTGAGCGAGCTTTTATTACCTCAGTACGTATAGTACCACTTCCCTGCACGGGACAAGTATTGAGATAGTTAGTGAATAATTCTCTCGGGTCATTCGCATCTAACTTATCATCTGCCTCTAAAGCTGCTTCTAATCCTTTCACTCCACCAAACACCACAAGCATGTGTCTGTATAACAATATTACATTTACTCCAAAGTAATGCGTTGGTAGGGTGATGGGTGAGGGGGAGTATGTGTAAAACTGATCAAACCAAACTTACAATTATAAGCAGATTAAAGAAACTAAAGAGTTTGCCACAAAGTTCTTTCTGATATTCAAAAGGAGCAGTTGTTTTGCAGGTGCAATAGCGAATAAAGATAATAACTTAATATATTAAAGCGCAAAACAATCATAAACAACAACAAATTATTGAATAATTGAGACTTGACAGCTAATTTTGTTAAATTTTCTACAGAGGTGTTGGAGCCTTGTTCAGTCAAAGAACACGCATCTCTCAACAGTCACAACAGACTTTGTCTGAACAATGAATCTGATAAATTCATTCTGCTCAATGAGTTTGATTCTTGCTCTGATTGCTAAGTACATGTACTAGGAAAACTTTTTATCACATGAGGGGACAATCCCGTAAAAAAAGGCAACCTTGGCTGGACAGTTCTGAAATTCTGAAAGAAATACATGTGTGCTATCTACAGCATAGTCTTACTTGAATCTGTGGGGTATAGTATAGCTGTCTACATCATCACCCCTCTCTGAAGTGCCGATAGTGAGATCATATCCGTCTTTATAAGGACACTGAGAGAAAACCTCAAAGAGAGATGACACTAGCCGAGTCTTATATCCCCAGTACTGTCCCTGTTCTGTACGCGGCTCACTCGGTGCTACGACTTTTCCCTTATATTTCCTTTTAGCATCTTACGTCAGACGAAAAAAAAAACAAATCGTGAGAAGGCTGAACTGTCGGACAAGTTTAAGGCATTAATCTCTTTGTCTCTTTGTTTGCCCTAGTCTGAAGTCAGTCCATGCAATAGGAAAATAAATGTAAACGCAAAGGTACTAATTAAGCTCACTTTGTCCGCCTTTGAATACATACATGAGATTATCTAATTAATGTAAACCTGGCTCGATCTCTATACGATCAGGTTTTATGCATAAAATGTACGTATAATACAGCAAAGGAGCATAAACTAACAATTTTGAAATCACAGCTCCAAAACACATTCCTAACAAATAGGATCTAGTAAAGCGACCCTCCGGTATACTACTCTCAAACAAGCACACACCATATTTATGCTTAGATTTGTACTTTCACCCCTTTTGGTTCCCACAATCACACTTTATCCTTAGTAAAATCTTAGTTGTAGCTTGTCACCATCTCAATAACTGAGAGAGCGTAAGTACCATCTATTTCATACACAACTTTTCCTAGGCACCAGGTCGACATCCTACAGCAGTACATTCAAACACAACAGTTAATGTGAATATAAATGTACACTTACCTTTAGATTCAGAATCTAGCCTTACAGTAACTCTCACACCAGCTACTAAATTTTTATCTATCTGACAATCCTACAATCAAAGTTAATAATGTCATTTACTGTATTAAATTCAGTGTCGATTGCAATAACAATAGACACATAAACATGTACATATATATTGATATCACGCAACAAATCTGAAGAAATGGTCAGTACACATTCATCTACATCATTTATATTCTACTATTAGCAGCCTACGCTGCTGAAAATGTGCAAAAAAAAAACAGAAACAGGTGTGATATCAAATATTAGTCACATTTTCCATTTGTGTATGTTGTAATTGTGACCATGACCAGATACCCTACAAGATTCAGCTCTACCCTATACTAATTGGTAGTGGTTTTCAATTTGAGCTTTTCTATGTTTTTATTCCAATTCATATTTTGTCATTATGCTAAATGAGCCCCACTTTTCAACCCAACCGTCTACTATGGGTAATTATGCAGCTGTGAATGAAACAGCAAAAACGGTTGAGAATTTCACAAGAAACAACAAATTATGCAATAAGCTCAAAAAATGCCCACTGTTTCTATAAGCCTGTTGTGAAGCCATGCCCATCATAAACATGTTTATGACCCATACCTCACTACCTTGTGAGAGTATTGGAACAAACAAGTAGTATGTTCTATTTTACCATGAATTCTATGCGCACAAAATTTCTATGTTCATAGGACGAATACGTATTGAAAATTTCCAAAAGACACCACTCGCAAGATTGGGCGACAGAAATGACTCAACTAATCAAAACTCATTTTGATTAGTTGCTTTGCCCAATCATTATAATTTGGAAAGCATACTTCATAGCAACATGAAATTTTTGCATATAGATCCCATTGGGAAATAAATAAACACAATAATCATATTCGTAGTATTGTATGATGCGGACGGCCTTCAGTAGGTTTACTTTGTATGCGTGTATGTACAAACCTTCTTCAGCCCTATATCCACATAACTTCCTTTTCCTTCTTTAGTAGCGAGTTCACGTACCACACCCTCTCTGTAGTCATTCCATGCATCTATTCTCAGGTGATGAGGTGCATCTAAAGGGTTCAATAAACCTGCAATACACTAACAATGTGAATTATCAAAACAATGATTGATTAAGGTAGACTCTGTGATTTTTAAGGTGAGGGACAAACATGAACACTCAGTATGATACTATTGAGAGAGGTAACAGAGACAAAAGTAGAGTTGTGAACCTCTACTGTGTAAATATCTGTAGCGTGATCGTGAACTAGAGCATGGAGCAGAGGAATGTACATTTGTATAAGGATAACACGGAAAGTGCAAAAAGCATCGCAATATATCTGCAAAAAAGTATTTGTATCTCCATTATCCCACCATATTGAGCTATATGGCTGCCAATATTTGAAACAATTACACAACGTTATTACCGCAAAAATTATAACGGATAAATTTCAAGGCAATGACAAGATTTATATCTATCCATGTATATTGGTTTGATTTACATCTTCATGACTATACCATATTTACTGATGCGGATACCAGATTGGAATAAGCAATATTTAGAGTGCCATATCTACCTGCGTATTTCAAGTCGGGCTGGGGTGGGAAGAAAGATTTTCTGAGATACTGCGGACAGTCCAAATATTGTAAGACTTTAGCTAACATTATGCTACCATTTCTTCTCTTGTTTGTAGATATATTCACAAATTCTCCATCCTCATTCCTAAAAGAATTGTATGAGATGATACTGACATTCACTGAGGTGGATTAATACATAACGAAGCTGATATAGTTCAAGAGCAGGGTAGTTTATGTAAATAAACTGACCAAAGGCCAATAATTCGGCGGGGTGTTCAGTGTGGAATTGTCTTCTCAATGCTCCTGCTAAAACTGATGGTAGTTCACATCTAGTGTGTGACTTGGTGAGATTTGTTTGCTGGTCTGTTACTATTTTAGGAATTGTGTTGGAATACTTGTCAATTTAAGTGTTGGGCTATTCCAGTAACGCATAAATCCCACCAAGTTAAGCACTTGTTGTGAAATGAACTTACGTTATACATGAATTAAGAAGGAGCAATGAGAAGGCAACTTCACACTGAACACTCCCCATTGACCTCACTTCAGCAGTCATAGCAGACATGAATATATTACTGTATTAAACGCACCGAAGACTGTTGAGTGTAGTACAAGCCTATACTCCATTAATTACAGCTAGATACTATAAGAGCACACAGAAACTAAATTTCTCACCTGGATATCGATTTGAGCTCATCAAAAACAATAATTTCATCGATACAGAATACAGTGGCAGCTCTGGCTATCTGAAGCATAACAGATTTATACAAGCGACAAAGAAAACTGTGTGTAGACTGTGTGGTTCTTTCTTGACAAACATTGTGTAATGTGTATGGTGGTCAATGGAACAAAAGTGCAGTTAAGATAAGGTTTATTTGAAACATTTGTCAATATAAGTTCATCTAGAGTCAAGCTAGACATTACAGCTTTTTCGAGCTTCAGGACATGAACAAGTCGACACATACTTGACCAGCCACATATGTTCTGAGTTCATCAGATTGAGCATTATCTACAATACTGCCTGGCAGAGCTATACTGACAGTCCAGTCTCTGCCTCTCTGCTCTCTCTCCTCCATCTGTCTTCTTATCTTATCTTCAGTCTCCTTCTCTATATCCATCTTCTTCTGTATCTTCTTCATGGCTTTCTCCTCCTCCCATTTCCTCTTCTGAGCTTTAACTGGTAGGTTAAAAATCAAATACATAGTTAGAGAACATCATTGAGCTTCAATATTATGGTCAATGTATCAGTATCATAGGCGGCACATCTGGATAGCAGGTATAAAGGCGTAGCAGCAATATTAGTGCTAGTGTATGCGTGATAGGTCCCCCAAAATCTCATTAAGTCAAAGAAAATGTGGTTGCACATCATCCAACTCCAACTATGTAGGCCCTATAAACGCGGGTGCTACTGACAGTGACATCCATTAGGGCCATTACTCAATATCCAGTATTCAAGAGTCAATGGTTCTTTGCCACTGCCCGCGGTAATTCTAAATATACATATAGTATAATATCGCTACCATGTTGGTTCTGGTTTTCTTCCTTGCCCTGAGGTGGTGGTTGAGCCATACATTCCCATTTTCTGTTTTGTCCCAAATGACAATATAATACAGCAAGTACAATTTAGGCCTTACAGCAGTACTGTTGGAACTCCTTTTTTACCCAACGGGTTGAAAATATATGGTAATGGGTTCCGCAATCCGGCTTATGGGCTAATATCGATTTTGAAAAATATAATGATTAACCAGGACCAAAACTCAATAGTGAATGAAGTCTGGAAATCGACATTCCATATGAAACTTTTCTTCTTATAAGGTACTAAAATTTTATTTTCGTACTTACATTCCTTCTTTTTATCCCTGAATCCAACAAACTCTGTTTTCTGTAAACATATATGGACAAATGAATGTGTTTCTAGACACTGAATTACAGTGGTAAAACGGTTTTCTATCGAAAGAACTCCGTTTCACTCCTGACCACAAATTGGAGGAACAAAAATACACACCTTAGTGGATCTCAAAATATAGCTCGTGGACATCGAATACAGCAACATACACTTGTAGTTTGAATGTTAATGAAAATCGCGTAGGCTTACAATTACAATCCTGGTTTAACCGCATTGATAGTTGGTGTGAGAGCTGCCCGAGAGTCATTTAAGCACACAAGGCGCTGGTATTACGGCAAAACGGTAGACACAACCATCGCATGACATCCTTTGTCCACATTCTGAGTGCATAGGGCAAAAGCTATCTTGATAGCTGTTATGCTTTTTTGTTTCATCATGAATTGCAGCATTGTGACGGCTTAGCTCGACAGTTGAGGATGTCACAGAAACATTTTAATTCTACATACAATGTACACTACAAAATGTGCTACTTATACAAGGGTTTTCAGGAGTGCTGGGTCCAAAAATGGCCTTCAGCACAGGAGTCACCTGTGCATGGCAAGACATGTCAGCAATGGAGCTGTGAACTCAAGCGATTGGACTCGTGATTTCATAGGTAGGCTATGCAATGCTGCCAAGTGACTTCCTTCTCAATTATTTTTTAAAGCCCTCAAACCAGATCCAAGCCTACAGTTGTTGTAGTCGTTTTTATTGGCCAACCATAACAAAACAACCGGTAGTATTGTACTTTCTGTCGG
>ERZ1740072.572-NODE-572-length-14702-cov-4.176077_pt1 | contig 14702 bp, 18 predicted proteins | sample MGYA00581733_ERZ1740072 | MGnify/ENA primary metagenome ERZ1740072 (study PRJEB43018, sample SAMN04849741) | marine metagenome | isolation source: floating plastic debris | place: Pacific Ocean | collected 2008-08-30 | study: EMG produced TPA metagenomics assembly...
TGACACATGAAGAATGGTAGCAGTTATTAGAAGCTAGCAGGGCGCGCGGTGTTGACTAAGCTGGATTCGAGGTTTTCTTGACCGCTGAAGTTCGAAGCGCTAACGTTCGATAGCTGGGGAGTATTTGTTCATGACCATAAACGAAGATGTAGCCGTTTTAACGTCAGGTGCGCGCACTCTGGGCGAAGAAGTCGGTTACAAATACGCAGAAGTCGAAAAACGGCATAAGTATCGCTTTCTCTTTGATCATCTTCGATTGCTGACAAATCGGGATTTCATCCAAAAATACGTGAACGGTGAAAACCCCTTTCCTCAGTCAGTAGAAATTGACCCATCAAATGCGTGCAATCACGACTGCAGTTTTTGTATCTATCATTCGATGCATTCGAAGGAGCGTAGTGAAACACTTAACCGCAGCCTTTTGTTGAAAACCATTGACGACTTGGCAGAGCTGGGTGTTAAGTCTATCTTGTTCGTCGGCGGCGGCGAGCCAATGGCGCATCCCGACACGACTGCCGCAATCGAAGCAGCGCATAAACATGGTATATCCGCTGGCTTAGTCACAAATGGGTCACTTGTAAAACCCAAATTCCAAGAAAGACTAAAAAAGTCTGCTGCATACGTTAGATTTAGTTTGGATGCCGCATCGGCTCCGTTGCATCTAAAGCTACATCGCAAGGACGATCATGATCAAATTATTGACAATTTGCGGAACCTTGCTGCACAGGAAGGGCCATGTACGGTTGGTACAGGTTACTTTATCAACGAAGATAACGTGCACGAGGTGCATGACTGCGCCAAATTAGTTAAGTCCACGGGCGCCAATTATATACAGCTTAAATCATACTCTGGTGTGCCAATGTCTAGCGAATTACAAACTGCTGCTTTGAAGCAGATTGAGCGTGTTCTGGAACTGCAGGACGATAAGTTTGACGTACATGTTATGGATCGGATCTTTGCGAACGAAACTCACCAGGTCCGCGGTTATACAAAATGCCACTGGCAAGCATTTAAACCTATAATTAACGCTGATGGGAATGTGTATCTGTGCGCCCAGAAGAGGACAAATAAGAATGGCATTATCGGTAACATATATGAGAAGTCTCTCAAGGAAATATGGAATAGCCGCGAGCGGCAAAAGGTTGTAAACGAGCTAGATTTGTTCACGTGCCCATATTGTGTGCATCATGAACAAAATCAGATGATAGAGTTCTTTGACGGTTTTGTGTCAAAGCACAAAGGTTTCTTTTGATATGGATGGGCAAGGTTCGGTTGATGAAGAAACCCAGATCACAATTACCAAAACACCGAAGAACTACTTTTCGGCCCATAAGGCACTCTATGCCGTAGAAGATGGTTTAAATTCAGGTGCCTTGGATTTGGATTCGCTTAAAGATGGAAGCCGGCCCAATCTTTTGCCACGCCCATGGTCCGTTGAGATTTATCCGACGATGGCGTGCCAAATTGAGTGCGTCCATTGCTATGCTCAAGATAGAAATCGAGAGTACCGATTCAAGAGCATGGACGCGGCAATGATGGATCGACTACATGGATCTTTGCACCGCATGGGTGTTCGCGGAGTGCAATATTGCGGTGGCGGTGAGCCATTGATCTGGAAGCGTGGCAAGATCGGAGAATATATAGCAAACCTTAATATCGAGACGACGCGCGCCGGCATGGCGTCGAATATGATCACAGGGGACTCGCTTGCTAACCCTGAGACATTGCGCCGTATGACGTTCATCGAAGTGGCAGTTTTTGCATATGATGATGAGACATATTTTGAAGTTGCCGGTCGTCGTGGATGCATTGAGAAGGTGGCGAAAAATGTGCGGCTGTTGCAAAAAGTCAAACGCGAAAACGGTATCGACGGCCCAAGTATAAACGCAAAGATACTGATCAATCGGCTCAACTACTGTTGGCTCAAAGAGATTTATGATTGGTCAGTGTCAGTCGGGTTCGACAACATTCACCTTCGTCTGGTTGACGACTACGAAGAGGGTGTCGATGTTGCTCTGTCTTCTCAGCAGCTTGTAGAATTCAGGCAGTCCTTACTTGAACTCTGTGATGAGTATCAGCTCGATTATTGGCGTGAAAATGTTGATTTCATATTGGGTGAGAAAGGTAGCACCGGTGAACACAACCGGTGTTGGACTGTGCGCCTTGGCTTGAATGCATGGGTCTTGGCAAACGGTGAAGTATATGTGTGCGGGCCGCAGTGGGGAAAACCGGAGTACTGCATTGGTAATCTCACCTATATGGATTTTCACGAAATCTGGGGTGGCCGAAAGCATCGCGAAGTTGCAAAAAAAGTGGAAGATCAGATGATGTCGTCTGGCTGTTACAAGATTGGCTGCCGACATATTAAGCAAACAAAAACAATATCAGCGGCACTATCCGGACAAGTCGATTTCTTACCCCCAGATGAGTTCGAATCCCGTCACTCGTGGTTCTTGTGAAACGCGACTAAACGCGCCATTGTTGAGATCAAACAAAAGTTCTTCAAGAGGTAGTTGGCAGCGTGCAAAAAAAGCGAGCGATTGTAACAGGCGGTGGCACCGGCGGACATCTTTATCCAGCACTTGCGATTATCGAAGCGATTTCTGTAGATTACGATATCTCTTATGTTGGCAACCCCAGCCGAATTGAGGCCGATGTTGTCCCTCAAAAGGGTATCCCCTTTTATGCGATACCTTCGATATACTTGCGGTCTGGGCTGCTTAGTCGGGCGGCGCTTGCATTGATGTTGGTCTGGGGCACTTTGAAAGGCTTTTGGCTTGTCCTTCGTTTGCGGCCCAAGCTGATTATTGGCGTCGGTGGCTTTGTCAGCGTTCCCATGATGCTCGCTGGCTGGATCGCGCGCCGCCGCCTCGTGCTGCATGAACAGAATGTCGGACCAGGACAGGCAAATAGGTTTCTTGGACGCATTGCCAAAATGCCCATATTAACCACTTTTCCTGTGGAAAAGCGGCACTTTCCAAAAAACGAGATGACAGTCACCGGGTGCCCAGTCCGAAAGTCATTTTGGACACTCTCAAAAGAAGAGTCTCGCACGCAGCTGGGTTTGTCAAACAGTAACAAGGTGATCTTGATTGTGGGCGGAAGCGGTGGCGCAGTTGCGTTGAACGACGCAGCAGCAACACTTTGCAAGCTGATCCCCGAGCGGCCAGATCTGGTTCTCTTGCATGGCACCGGTCGCAACTATTTTGATAGTGTATCCCAAACACGCAATGCGCTGCCAAAGGATGTACAAGAAAGGTACAGAGTTTTCGAGTATCTTGATGAGACTGCTGTGTTCATGAGCGCCGCTGATATGATCGTTTCGCGAAGCGGCGCTTCCACACTAAGCGAAATTTTTTGCTCAAACCTGCCATCGGTCCTTGTGCCGTCACCAAACGTTGCTGAGAACCACCAACTTGCAAATGCGTTGTTTGCCCAAGAGGCGAATGCAAGCGTCGTACTCGAAGAAGGACCAGATTTCGAAGCGCGTATTCTGAAAGCAACGACACAAGTGCTGGACGATGATGTCCTGCGATCACGTATGTCAGATGCCGCTAAGCAAAACTGCCGTGGGAAAGATGCTGGTCAGAAAATTCTTACTTTTGTCAATGCTTTAACGGCGACTTGACAGTATGGCTCACGACTGGAATAGTATTTGCCCGTCGTGTATTCTGTTTGTCAGCCCTCACCCAGACGACATTTGCATTGGTATGGGCGCTTTGGCCTTCAATCTGTCGCAGCGTACGACAGATACAAGCATGGTTCTCATAACCGATGGCTCCGAAGGCAGAATGGCTGATGTAACCTTGCTGCGCCATGGCTGGCAGAACAGCTTTGATCGTGCAAGCTCAACGCGCATACGCGGTAGCATTAGAATTGCGGAAGCCCGGAACGAAGCTGCACTGCTTAATATAGCGCAAGTCGTCAAGCTACCCTCTCAAGACTGGCATCAGAACCCACACACTGACGCCTCTGCCATGGATGCCTATGGTGGGCTTCTAGACATAGAAGGCTTCAAACCGGGCCCGATCGACGACAATGCGCGCCGAGCCGTTATCTCTATGATCCGGGCACTCAACACACAGGCTTTGATTTTTCTCCCACATCCCCATGACCGACAACATATACATCGCATAACCACAAGACTATTTTTGGACGCTATCTTGGCTGCTCCCGATATCCCAAGGATTGCATTTTATGAAGCGCTATCATGCCACAAAAAGGCTATAGTGCCCGATGGTTTCTTAGATGCTCCCTTTTGTTACGGAGAAGACGAGTCACGCATCAAAACCAAAGCAATTAAGGCACACATTTCACAGCATGAGCGGCGAGCCGCAATTGGCAGCTACACCTCTGCAGACAGTCGCGACTATGCAACCATAGCAAATGAAAGATCAGCAGATCTAGCACGCATCATGCGTTCACAACTGCCTTTTGCCGAGAGATATGTACTGTCTCACCCTGATCTTGACAAAGAAACGCTCATTACAGCTTTGTGGGATTTTCAAAAATGCTAGTTGCTATTCATCAGCCACATTACTTGCCATGGCTCGGCTATATTGACAAAGTCGCCCGCGCTGACTGTTTCGTATTTCTTGATACTGTAAATTTCACACGAGGCGGGTGGCAAAATCGAAACTACATACATGGTCCAAATGGTCGCCAACTTCTTTCGGTTCCTGTGGGGCACAGCGGGCACTCTCAGGCATTGATAGACACGAAGCTTAGTTATGTACGAGATTGGCGACGCAAGCATTTTGCTAGTATATTGCATAACTATGCATCGTCCTCATATTTTGACCATTTCTTAGAAACCGTTGATGCCTTTTATCAGAATCACTGGCAGTCATTGGCTGACCTTGGAAAACACAGCTGCCATCACATGTTCGATCTTTTTTGCTTGAAAACAATATACGTCAACGCAAGTGACCTCGGTAAAATCCAGCAGAAAAAGACCGCTCTTCTGGTCGAGATTTGCCGCAGATTAGGGGCGACGCAATACCTGTCAGGAGATGGCGCCAAATATCTTGATCTGCAACTTTTTGAAGATGATTAGATAGAAGTTATTACGCAGAAAATAATACATCCGACTAATGAACAAGGCGATAACAGCTTCACAAGCCACCTCGCCGCATGGGATGTCCTGTTTCATCTTGGCTTAACAGGGGCCCGGCAACGACTGGGCCTCACAGTGGCAAGGAGCTGAGAAAGACATGCATGAAGTGCCCAAAAACATTCCCTCAAAACACTTTGTTTTGCCGGAAAAGCTCGATGCATTGGACGAAATCAACGAAGCACTGACATCAGGTTGGCTAAGCAGCGGCCCTTACACACGGCGGCTAGAAGAAACCGTTGGTGATGCATTTGACCGTCATGCGATTTCGGCCTCCTCTGCCATGGATGCGTTGGAAATCGTATTTGAGCACATCGGGCTTGAAGGCCGGGATGTGTATCTAGCTGCAAATGCGTTTCAAGCCATTCCTTCAATGGTCATTGCATCAGGCGGGTATCCCATTGCTTTACCGATTAGAAAGGAAACCCATTGCGCGGATCTAACATCCTTACTGGGTAGTCCGCCCGCGATTTTGGTTCACATTCACAGCTATGGTGTATCAGACCCCTATGATCTGATGCTACTTCAGGAACTCAGCGACAAAGGATGGTGGGTCGTCGTCGACAGTGCAAACCTTTTGCCAGATTACAACTACTGCAAAGCTTCGGTCCAAGGCGACCACATTGTAGAAATCTTGTCGTTCAACCCGACAAAAGCAATCGCCTCGGCCAAAGGTGCCATTCTTCTGACATCTGATACAGGTCTGGCCAAACATGCGAAAGCATTCAGGTCACACAGTGGTGCTGAACCTGTTTGGCTGGCTGGCGGGCATATCTACCGAGACCGTCAGATAGGGGAGATAAACGCGATAATCGCTTACCATCAATGGATGCGCAGACACGATATCCGGGATAAGTATGCACTTCTCCACTCCAAGTACGAAACAGAGTTACAAGCTCGCGCTGACACAGTTTCCCCAGCTCTTGCACTGTCCTTCACTGTGCCAACACGGTTCCCGGTGACAGTACCAGAAGACGTGGATATATTTAACTTAAGCGCCGTCATGAAAAACGAGGGGGTTGGCTGCAGCATCATGTATGGTACTCCGTGGACGGATCTGAAAGGTTTCCTGGGAACACCAGACACATGCAATGTAACGCGACGCCTGATCGCACGTACGATTTGTCTGCCGCTGCATGAGGCTTTGGATCGAAATGATATTGATTTCATAATCGAAAAAATAACCCACACTTTGCCACATCAAAGGATAATCTGATTTGAGAACTTCTGAACTATAATCTGAATGTCAGGGGATGGTGCAAAAGAGCAGTGAATTTACCAACGTGGTAGCCAAAACTTGCACCAAAACCAACAGGAAGGATGAATGATGCCGGACTCTAAAAATCTGACAGCAGTCACATTGGGTGACGTCATGCTCGACTACCTTATTGATATTGGACCACAGCGTGAACCTGACAGCCAGTTGGTCAACAGATGCTACTTCAGCCCTATTCGAACCCAGGTCGCTGGCTTGGGCTGCATGTTTGCACGATACGCGAAGAACAATGGCTTTGATCGATCGGTGTTAATTGGTGCCATTGGGCAAGATAGCCAGGATCAATCTATCGCTGACTTCAATGGGCGCATCGCGATAGAGTCGCTTGAGCAAGAGAGTATTGAACTTGAACTCGCGCGTGTCCCAGCAGAAACCGGCCAAGTGGCTATGGTTTTCCCCGAGGAACGGCATCGATTTATTGTCGCCAATTCAGGTGCAAATGCTGAGTTTAATTGCGACGTATTTGACCAGATTGATTTGAGTCACCTTGATGGTTGTGACGTATTATTTGTCTCTGGATACTTCCTGGTTGAAGACAAGCAACGACAAGCAGCGGTTGAAATCATAACTCGCGCAAGACAGGCCGGCGCACTAGTAGTGGTTGATGTCGTGCCGCATGAGATATGGCAATCTGTACCATCAACAGAATATCTTGATCGGATTTCTCTGTGTAACTCCATCATGATAACAAATTACACCATGTTCGACCATCTTGGGTGGGATCGACAAAACGCTGGATGGGATGCTCCAAAGCAGCTTGTCACAGCACAGACGCTTGATCCACTTTTGGAGCAGATGGAACTGATTGTTGTAGTTCTGAATTCCAAAAGAGACTACCTTGTCGTGACACGGCAAGGTAGTCTTACGTTGTTTGTAGAGCATGTTCCGTACAAAGTATCACAGAAACGAGACTCTATGACTGTCCATGCCATGATCTTATCCGAATATCTGAGACATGACCGAAAGCTAGATCATTTGGCCAATAAATTTAACGTGCCAATTGCAGCACGTCGCTAGTGAAGGATCCATATTTATAAGTATTCAACCGCCCAATTAGAAAGCGACCCTGCTCCAGATCATCAAAGCATAAGAAATACGGCTTAGACAATGCAAGACTATAAAGCCTTTGTTCAGCATGCACCAAGCTGGTATCGTGCTACCAAGATGTGGAGTCAAAAAAAAGTGCGCCATTTGGTGAATATACTACTGCGCAGTGTAAACAGAAGTTGCTGGGTAGCGATCAATGCAGGGCAGCAGCAACAGAATAGTCTTTTGGTGCTGCCCCTACGTTGGGCACTTTGGGTCCATGCTGACAGCTCGCAAATAGTCTTTCGGCACAAAGGGGGAAACGCATGAGAATTTTCTTGACGGTTTTGATGTTGTGGCCAGGTTTGTCGCTGGGCCAAATGAACGAGGCCGATGTGGTAATTCTAGGTGAAGTGCACGACAATCCTGCTGCGCATCTCGGCCAAGCTCAGGCGCTGAAAGAGCTTACTCCCAATGCCGTTGTATTCGAGATGCTATCAGCCGAGGCCGCAGAAGCAGCCAACTCTGTCAGGCCGTCGGATATTGCGGCCGTAACGGGTTGGGCCGATAGCGGCTGGCCGGATTTCGCGCTATATGCTCCCATCTTTGAAGCTCTTGGACATGCCCAAATCGTCGGGGCTGCGCCTCTACGTGTGCAGGTCCGGGCGGCTTTTGCCGACGGGGCATTTGTGATCATGGGTCCGGACGGCCGACGTTTTGGCCTAGATCAATCGCTTTCAGGATCAGAGCAGGCTATGCGAGAGGCACTGCAATCTACGGCCCATTGTGATGCAATGCCGCAAGAGGCGATGTCGGGCATGGTAGAAGCACAACGCTTTCGTGATGCAGCCTTTGCTGCCGCAACTCTTGCTGCGCTGCGCGACTTTGGTGCACCTGTTGCGGTGATCACCGGCAATGCACATGCCCGCACGGATTGGGGAGTGCCAGCCATGATCGCTAGTGCCTCACCTGATACGACCGTTTACAGCATTGCTTTTGCCGAAACACCACCAGATGCACCCTATGATGAAGTACGGCTGGTACCCATAGTTGACCGTTCTGACTCTTGCGGGCAGTTTTCCAAAAAGAAATAGCTGGTATCTATAATCCTGATGCTGTGATCCGAGCTGTTCAGATACAGTATCTGGACCTGTCGCGGTTTGATGCCGCTCCTTTGATAGCATTTACTGCAACAAAGGAGACTGACTATGGGACTGAAACGGACGGCCGAATTCCGCCTGTCTGACGTCAGCGCTTATGGGCCCAAACAGGGTTGTTTGCTAAGAGAGAGTTTGTGAGACAGCGATTATGATCAGCCGGGCATTCTACAGCGCTCTCAAACCGGTGAATAAGGCGGCAGGTCAGGAACCAACCGCCATGTGCCGTGTGGGTCGAGCCGCCGATCAATGCGACAGTCTCAAGGGCCGCGTTATTCGCATGCGCAGCACCACGAAATGTTCTACAAAAAAGGGACTTGATTTTGCCTTATTAAAACAGTCAGGATATTGGAGGAGACCATATCGCCCTTGTCGAGCCCAGATTTCAGAATTGCCAGATAGGACGCCATCCTGATGCAAAAGAGGTTTCGACATGCCCCAATCCAAAAGCCAGTCCCATTGTGGCAGGCTTCCTGATCACAAAGAAATCCTGCGCACCGACGCAAAATTTGATTATGCAGAGGATCACATCCTCACAATTGCGCGTTTCTTTTTTCAATCCTTTGCGTGCCCGCAATCGCATGCATGGCTCAAGGCATCCGACATTGCGCAAACGGCCTTCGGGGATGAGTTGGGACCAGTCATCGCGGCGCGCCTTGTCGACGTTTTGCGTAGCGTACGCGGGGCACGGCGATCTGTTTTTCATTTCAACTCACCCGTCTGCGAAGGCTGTGCCCACATTGTCAGCGAACATGAGCGTCGGCTGATGGGCGCGCTGCAGGCCGTGCGTCGGGGAAATGCGGGGCGCGAGCAGATGGAACTGATGATGCTCTGCGAAGGGAACAACATCACCCAAAGCGTGGGCGCAATGACGCGGCTGTCGCTGATGCTGCCCATGGTGCAGTTGCAGGCGGAGGTGCCCGCCGATGTCTAGAAACCTGATTGATCTATTGGCCATGGATGCATTTGCCCAGCGGACTGGGGTAGGCCTGAACCCCCGGCTACGCGCGGCGATTGAAGCGGATGTGCGGTTTCCAGCGAAAAGAGCAGGGCCAATCCCTGAGGTTGCACCGGAAGACTTGCCGGAGGAAATCGCTGCATTCCCACAAAGCGATGCCGGCGAAAGGAAACAAGCATGACGGCCATTCATGCCGATATGGCCACGCGGGCAGAGCAGCTTGATGCGGCCAGCAAAGCGCTGCTGCCGGTCATGCGTCATTTTCTAAACGCTTATCTTCATCCCGAGACATTGGGATGGCGCACCGGCTTTGCCGCAGCGATAGGCACTTGGGGGGAAGCAAGGGGGCTTGCCATTGCCAACGCTGTGCAAACTTTCCTATCAGCCGTTTTGCTGAACAGACCGGTGCCGCTACGCTACAATGATCCGCTGGATGTGGGCGCGCGCCAGAACCTGACTACAGATGAAGTGGAGCTTCTAGCGCTGATCGCGGCCATGCGCGCTGACAAGACTGACCACGCCCGAACCATCATCACCCGTCTGACGGGCGGTTCGGTCAAGGCGGCAGTTGTAAGGACGGGTCTGGCGCTTGCAACGATACTCGATCCGACAGCGGCACAGCCCGCGCGAAAAAAGCGCCCGGTCTTGCGTGCGGTGACATGATTGATCTCGCCCCAGCAAATGCGCAGGGTAGGAAAAGGAGGAGACCATATGAAGCTGACAACTAAAGGCCGTTATGCCATGGTCGCCTTGACAGATCTGGCATTGGAGGCGTGCAGTCACCCGGTCAATCTGGCTGAACTGTCAAAGCGCCAGGATATCTCGCTGACCTATCTAGAACAGCTTTTCGTGAAAATGCGCCGTGCCGGACTGGTTGTCTCGGCCCGCGGACCTTCTGGAGGGTACAAGTTGGCGCGGGCGCCATCTGATATCCGAATTGTCGATATTTTGGCGGCGGTGGATGAGACCGTATCGGCACTGCATACCGGGGCAGGGGTGTCGGGCGGGGCGTCTGGTTCACAGGCGCAATCCATGGCCAATAGGCTTTGGGAGGGGCTGAGCGCCCATGTCTATGTGTTCCTGCACCAGGCGCGGCTGTCTGACGTTGTAGGCAACGATCTGGCCCCCTGTCCGGCGGTTCCAGCCTTGTTCGAACTGGTGGACCAGACCTGAGAAAGTATAGATTGTGGTTGGTACTGCTGGGTGTCACCATGCAATTATGTCTGTTAAATCCTCCATATCCTTAACCGACCAACAGGATGATTTTGTCCGCCATTTGGTGGCCGAAGGGCGATATGCCAGCGCCAGCGCGGTAATCCAGAAAGGTCTTGATCTGTTACAGCAGCAAACCGAGGCTGAAATGGCCGACACTGTCGCGCTAAAGGCTATCCTGGCAGAACGGGCGGCGGGTGATTTCGTTGGCGCAGACGCGATGCGTCAGCAGCTTGATATCATGATCGCCGAAAGACAAAGCGCTCGTGTGGCGGATTGAATTTGCGGCGGATGTCGCACATGACTTCGCGCTAATCTTCGATCATCTGATAGCAGCCTACGTTGATTTTGGCGATCCGCGCGATGTCGCTTTGGAGCGCGCCGCGGTGCGCATCAGAGCCATTCAGGCCGATGCAGAAAAACTGGCGGAGTTGCCCTTACAGGGGACATTGCGCCCTGACATCTTGCCCGATGTTCGCTTTGTCCGCCTCAATAACGCAGTCTTTTGGTTTCGTCCCGAGGCCGACGCACAGATAGTCCGGGTGCTCGCGATGTTCTTTGGTGCGCAGGATCACATTCGCCACATGATGGTGCACATGTTGGACCGTAAAGTGCCGCGCTAGCTAACCCAATGACACCAGATGATTGTCCCATTGTAGTGATGGCGTGTCTTGGCTCCGCTGAGTTGCGAGATCGACCAGCTGACCGGCGCCAGTGGTGATGATAACGCCTTGTGGCGTCGCAGCAGCCCCGCAGGCATCGGTCAGATCCACTTGGTCAAGCAACGCGAGCGTTTTTGCATCATAGCGCTGCACACGTCCGCCCCGCGGGGATGTTGCGATGATCTGCATGCCATCACCGGTGAAGGTGATGCTGCCGACATAGCCTTGCATCTGACGCTCGGTTGTGGAGGTCAGTAGTGGGACCGCGCCGCGTTGATGCACGCCCACCAAGGGTGGGGCAGGGCTGTCGCCTTGCCATTGCATGCCAAATGCAACGGTTCCGTCTTGAGCGACCGACAAATGCCGAATTGAGTTTTTTTGGTGGATTTGGTCGAGTTCCACCATTTCAACCACGTTCCCATCGACAACATAGGCAAGGTTAGGCCGCATGGTCGGGATGTTCAGCTTGGTCCGCCCGCTGTCGGGATGCGTGTCGATCCCACCGCTGGCGAACTCGCCGGCGCGGGCAAAACCTGCGGCCACATCCCAGACCCCAACACGGCCCGCGCCATCGTCATAATCGTTTTCGGTGGTATACAGCTACGCGCCATCCTGGCTAAAAGCGCCATGCCCATAGAAATGGTGGCCCCGAGGCGCATCAAGTGTGGCCGTTGGCTGTCCTGTGCTGCAGTCAAGCACTTGAGCAAAACGCCCAGGGCGGCGGGCAAATGCCACGGCAAGTGGTCTTGTCGGATGGGCTGCCGCCGCGTGCCCACGGGCGGGCAGGGGGATCTGGAAGAGCACCTGCATCGCGTCGCTAATGCCACAGAGCACATAGGTCCCGTCATCACGAAGGGCCGCTGACAGAAAGGCAGGCGAGCCCGCATCGGCCCAGCTTGGCACCGGCGTCAGCCCGGTTGCCAGAAGCCCCGCGATGAATTGCCGTCGGTTCGCCATTTCAATCGCCGTCAAGGGCGTTGAAGCCCGACGCCACCCCAAGGCTTGACCCCAATTCGTTTTCGGCGATTTCGCGGATTTCTTCGACACGGCTGCGGATCGCCTCTACCTTGATGCGCGACGCAGGACTGGCGACACCGGCGAAGGCCGGATCATCGAGAGCGGCGATCTGTGTCAGCGCGCGCATGAAGGCGGCGTTCAGGCTCTCTTGTAATTCCGGGTCATCGGCAGAAAGGCGGCTACCAAGATCGGCAAGGCTTTCAAGTGCTACGGCCACATGCCGGGCGGAGCGGCCCGAACGCCAGGCCTCAGCCCGGCGGGGGCGAGGCTGGTCAAACGTGCCCAAGGGGCGACCCAGCCGCGCCGCGGAAGTCAGCTGCAGGCCGGTTGTGAGCGCTTTGAAAAGCTCTTGCATCGCTTCCAGATCAGTCCGGTAAACACCATCATCGGATGGGTTGGTCAGCAGCGCTGCATAACTGTCTACCCAATCAGTAGCGATGTCTTGCGTCAGACTAGCGATATCTGTGGCGACCGTCCGGACAAGCTGACAGCGGTAGTCTGCATCGCCTAAAGCGCTGATTGTCTCGTCATAAAGCAGGAACTCCATCGCATAAAACCCGCGCGCGGCGATGGACATGTCGCGGTAGGCGTCGGGACTTTCAGCGATAGGGTCTTCGTCGCGGATCAGACTACCAAGCGCCTTGGGCGTAGCACCTCGGCCGTCGGGCCAAAAGGCAAGCGCGAAGGCGCGGTCATCGGTCTCAGATGGACCAAAACGCATATGGCTTGCTGCGATCCAAGTGTCGAAGGCGGCGCCATAGGCCGTGCGCAGCGGGTCTGACGTCGCAGCGCAATCCGTCGCGGCTGTATCCGACAGGGCCTGCCCTGCCTCTGCCAAAGCGGCGTAGCGCGGCGCGACATAGTTGTTGACGATGTCAGCGGTGATGGTCTGGGCCGACAAATGGCCGGGCAGGATGGCAATAACGCTAGCGGCAAGAAGGTGTTTCATAGGCTTTCCAAGAATCTTATCAGCGCGTCCCGGTCTTCTTTGGACAACTGTATCACGGCGTCCCGCTGTGCCTGCGCTTCACCTCCATGCCACAGGATCGCCTCAAGCAAGGACCGCGCGCGGCCGTCATGCAGGAAATAGGTGTGGTCGTTTACCTGTTCAGTCAGGCCAACCCCCCATAGCGGCGGAGTGCGCCATTCATAGCCATTCGCCATCGCTTCAGGCCGATGATCGGCGAGGCCCTCGCCCATGTCGTGTAGCAACATATCGGTGTACGGCCAGATCAACTGAAAGCTCTGTTCAGGCTGGTTTTCCAGCCGGTGGGTGACATAGCTTGGCGTGTGGCAGGCGGCACAGCCAGTGGTGTGGAACACCTCTTTGCCGCGCAGCACCTGCGGGTCGTCCATATCGCGGCGGGCGGGGACGGCGAGGTTGCGGCTGTAAAACGTCACAAGGTCGAGCATTTCGTCATCAACCTCGTGCACGCGTTCGTCGCCGTCGCCATGGATCGCATTCTGGCAGGCGGTTTGTGTGGGCATGCACTCACCGGCACCACCCGGATTTATAGGGGAGGAGATGCCGATATCCCCTGCAAAAGCGTCCGCTGTTTGCTGGCGGATCGTGGGTGTCCCCGCCTTCAGCCCGAACCGGCCCAGCATGTATTGGTCGAATTCCTTGGACCAGACGATGTTCGGCCGCCCGGAAATGCCGTCACCATCCAGATCATCCGGATCGGCATTGGCAAGGATATCTGCCGCTGGGATCGCCTCTAGCAGGCCGAGGCCGATCATCTGCGGTGCGATGCGCGGGCTGAGCATGATGTCGGGATGCAATGGCCCATAATTCAGATCAGTCAGCGAGTATTCCGGGCGACGCAGCGAAACAACTTCATCATCCGATAAAGTGATGATTTCTTCTTTATAGGTAATCGCAATCTGCGCTTCCGCCGCGTGGCCTTGGATCGAGAAATCCTGGATTTGGTTCCCGTAATTAGGGTCGGGCAAGGTGGCTAGATACGCCTCCAGCTCGTCCGTTTTTTCCTGATAGCTGCCGGGGATAGAGACGCGCATGAGCATGGAGATGACATTGTCATCACCAAGCTCTGGAGGGTGCCCGCGCCCGTCCTTGAGGTGACAGCGCTGACACGACCGCGCGTTGAAGAGTGGACCGAGGCCATCCGACGCGAGCGTAGAGGCTGGCGAAGACACCCACAGCTTGCGGAAAAGACCGTTGCCGACCTTAAAGGTCAGCTCGTCCTCGAACGCGATGTTTCCAGAGGGTTGCGAAAACGCATCGGCATTTGGTTTAGGACGCACTGTCGCTGCACCTGCT
>ERZ1740072.573-NODE-573-length-14672-cov-4.629336_pt1 | contig 14672 bp, 15 predicted proteins | sample MGYA00581733_ERZ1740072 | MGnify/ENA primary metagenome ERZ1740072 (study PRJEB43018, sample SAMN04849741) | marine metagenome | isolation source: floating plastic debris | place: Pacific Ocean | collected 2008-08-30 | study: EMG produced TPA metagenomics assembly...
ATCCGTCAGCGCCTTGATCGACAGATAGACACCAGGGAAGTTAACCCCTTTGTTGTTCGACAGCACGCCGCCCACCACGACACGACAGTGCAGCTCATTCTGCTCTTTGTCGATCGCTTCCACTTGCATCTCGACCTTGCCGTCGTCGAGCAAGATGGTGGCACCATTGGGCACTTCTTGGGCCAGTGGTTCGTAGGTGACCGAGCTGATGCTTTGGGTGCCCGGTAGAGCCCGACTCGTGAGCGTGAACTTATCCCCCTTATTCAGATGGATAGAGCCATCGGCAAAGCGACCGAGGCGAATTTTTGGGCCCTGCAGATCTTGCAAGATTCCCACGGGCTGGTTGAGTTCAAAGGAGACTTGGCGGATCAAACGAACGCTGCGCTGGTGATCTTCGTAGGTGCCATGGGAAAAATTGAGGCGGAGGGTGGTGGCACCCGCTTCGATCAGCGATCGCAAGACATCAGCATCTTGGGTAGCAGGCCCAATGGTGGCCACGATCTTGGTGCGTCGCAGAGCAGTTCGAAGTTGCATAACCGTTTCAGGGAAAATGAGCGCAGGCACGCGTCAGTTAAGAAGCCGTTCGCCAAACGGAACCAGCCCATCACAACGCTTGCGTAAACCTCCGGGATAGTAGCATGTTACCCCTTGCCCGACGATGTCTAAGACGGTTACGAGAAAGTCTAAAGGGCCAATTGAGCGAGCATCAGGAGATTTTTGGGCGCTCAATGAACCAAGCTGCCGGTAAAGCTGAAAGAAAACGGCAATAATCCGGCAAACTGCCCGCTCAAGCCGATAATGCAAAAGCGCTCAGGGGCGATCGCAAGAGCTAAATGAGAAACGTCACAAAACTTTATTGTCGCCCCTGAGTGACGTATACTACCTGAGTCAGATTATAAGGAGCTTTGCGTATGTCGGTGGCCGGTCAGCCCCTGACACTGCCCAGAACCGTTCCCTCAGACTATCTCAAAGCTGATGGCGGATTGAGTCCCAACTTATTGATGTTGCTGTTTTCGGTGGCCCTAATTGCCACTTCGACAGCCGGTTATTTTTTGTGGGGTTGGGCCAGTTGGTGTGTCTTTTGCATGAATGTGGTAGCTCTGCACCTAGCAGGGACGGTGATTCACGATGCGTCTCATAATTCTGCTCACCGCAACCGCATTGTCAATGCCGTTTTGGGCCACGCGAGTGCGCTGATTCTAGGCTTCTCTTACCCGGTCTTTACGCGCGTGCATCTACAGCATCACGCCCACGTCAATGATCCCGAAAACGATCCTGATCACTTTGTTTCCACGGGCGGGCCGCTGTGGCTCATTGCCGCTCGCTTTTTCTATCACGAGATTTATTTCTTTCAACGGCGGCTCTGGCGCCATTGGGAACTGCTGGAATGGTTTCTCGGTCGCTTAGCGGTTGGCTTGCTGGTGTTTACCGCCTGTCAGTTTGACTTCTTAGGCTATCTCTTTAACTACTGGTTTTCACCGGCCCTCGTCGTCGGCATTGCCCTGGGCCTGTTTTTTGACTACCTGCCTCATCGTCCTTTTGAAGACCGCGATCGCTGGAAAAATGCTCGCGTTTACCCCAGCGGCATTTTGAACCTGCTGATCATGGGCCAAAACTATCACCTAGTTCACCACCTCTGGCCTTCAGTGCCCTGGTATCGCTACAAGCCCACCTATGAAGTGATGAAGCCCTTGCTCGACTCAAAGGGCTCACCCCAATCTCTGGGCATTTTGACCGGCGCTAAGGACTTCTTTGGATTTCTCTATGACGTTGTGCTGGGCATTCGGTTTCACTCTCACAAACCGTCACCGAGTTCCGAGTCGAAGAATTCGTCAAAGACATGACAGATGGTTCATCACTACGCCAAGACTCAAAAGCTTGCATGACTTGAGAGTGGCGGCTTTTCATGCGACCTTGTCCAAAGCTACAGAAAGCTGCAATTTGATCAGGTTATTCCAGGCTGCTGAGATTGGCGTTTGATAGGGCTTTCAATTTCGAATTCTGCTGTGGCTATTCTCGCTGCGAGGAAACGGAGACAGCACGATCGTCCAAGTCAGGACGTAACTGCTGCGCTTCTCGCAAATAAACATGGCAAACAGCTTCGTGCAGTACGGGCACCTGAGTGTGAATTAGCACTCGAATGCAGCGCGGTAGGCTGCCTCTCACATGCATGTGCTGCACATCAAGGAGGGGGACAGCATCCCAACCCGGTCGCTGGCGGGCAGCAGCAGCCGGAAACAGAGCATCTAAATCTCTGGTCACCGAAAACGTCACACTGATGAGATGTTCGGGACTGAGGCGGTTGCGGGTTTCTAGAACCTCTAGAAGCTCGTGGGTGGCTGCGGCAATTTCCTCAGCATCATTATGGGAGACAGTAGTTGCTCCTCGAACTGCTTGCATGCGCCATTCCACGCTAACTTCCTCCAACTTTACTGACCTCATCCAAATTCACAGCCAATTGGCCTGATGCCTGAAAGCTCAGAGTCAATCCTAGCAGCCTCCTTCTAGCCCCTTGGGCAGCGATCGCTAGGGACGATACAGCCACAAGGGCAACCCAGACGTGCTGATTTCAAACTCTAGCCAGTTCGTCACCGTCTGTAGATTAGCGGCGGCTTCCGGAAAAATCTGTGACCAGACAGACTGATTACGACCGGGCACAAAGCGTTGAATGCCGGTCTTTTTAGGCTCAATTTTTAAGACTTCGGCCTCTTCTGGATCGAGGTCTGCCAGTTCTGCAGCCCAGCGCCGGGCATCCTCTTCAGTGCCTAACCGGTCCACGACACCGAGCGTCAGCGCCTGTTCGCCGGTAAAAATGCGACCATCGGCGAAGCTCCGGACTGTTTCTTCAGTGAGGCCACGGGCGTTAGCAACAGTTTTCACAAACTGGCCATAGCTAACGGCAATGAGTTCTTGCAAGATAGTTTGCTCAGCCTCGGTCAGCTCGCGATCAAAGGCCAAAATGTCTTTATAGGGGCCAGACTTAATAACTTTGAACGAAACCCCCACGCGATCGAGCAGTTGTTCCAAATTATTGCCGCGCAAAATGACGCCAATGCTGCCCGTGATCGTGCCGGGATTAGAAACAATGTGCTGTGCTCCCATGGCAATATAGACCCCACCCGAGGCAGAAATATTACCAAAGCTCGCTACGACAGGAATTTTTTTATCTTGCAGTCGCAGTAGAGCGTTGTAGATTTCTTGTGAGTCGCCCACAGTGCCACCGGGACTGTCAATCCGCAACAGCAGCGCCGGAAACTTTCTCTCCACCACTTCATCGAGAGCTTCTAAGACGTTTTTACGGGTTGCTCCCGCGATCGCGCCGGTAACTTCGATACGGGCAATCGATTTTTGGGCGCGAGATTTAAAAGGCCAAATCATAAACGAAGCTTACTGAGTAAAACGAGGCCTCTGGCCGCCGCACAGTTGAGACCCGAGTCTACATGGCTGCCGATTACCAGAGTGTAAGGCTCATTGTACTCTGACAGCTGAGGCAGCGGCACTGGCAGATCACCGCCGCCGCCGCTAGCTAGGGACTTCAAGTTTCTTTATATTGAAATAACTAACGTTTAATCTGAGCGATCGCCCCCTTGTTGCATGGACTCAAATTTGCCCGTCCGCTCACCGCTGCTGCGATTACCGCTGATGATTGCGCCGTTCTTCCTCTGGGGCACGGCCTTGGTGGCGATGATGGGAGTGATTCCAGATACTGCGCCCTTTTTTCTGGCGACGATGCGCCTACTGCCCGCCGGTGTGATCGTGCTGGTGGCGGCGATCGCTATGCGACGCAGCTTTCAGGTAACCGCCCGAGGCTGGTTGTGGATTGGCCTATTTGCGTTAGTCGATGGGGCCTTGTTTCAAGGATTTTTAGCCCAGGGATTGGTGCGCACAGGGGCTGGTCTCGGTTCTGTCATGATTGACTCGCAACCGCTCGCGGTGGCGCTGCTCGCCCGGTGGCTCTTCCACGAGCAGGTGGGGCCACTGGGCTGGCTCGGTTTGAGCGTCGGGCTGCTCGGCATCAGCCTGTTGGGCCTGCCCGACGAATGGTTGATTAGCGTCTTTCAATGCAACTTCACGCTGACGGAAATTCCTGCAGACTGGTTAGCGCTGCTGCGACTGCTGTTTGACCAAGGTGAGTGGCTGATGCTGATGGCGGCCCTGTCGATGGCAGTGGGCACGGTCTTGATTCGATACGTCGCTAAACATGCCGACCCGGTGGTAGCCACCGGCTGGCACATGATTTTGGGGGGTCTGCCCCTGGCAGTGCTCTCAGCCGTGAATGAAACGCAGCCCTGGGCCAACATTGGGCTGTCAGGCTGGGGCGCGATCGCCTACGCCACGATACTGGGCAGCGCCTTAGCCTACGGCATCTTTTTCTACCTGGCCTCTGAGGGCAACCTCACCAGCCTAAGCGCTCTCACCTTTTTGACACCAGTCTTTGCGCTCCTCTTTGGCAATCTATTTTTAGGTGAGGTGCTGAGTCCGATTCAAACGGGTGGTGTCGCTCTCACCATTGTCAGCATTTATTTGATCAATCAGCGCGAAGTGCTGACCACAGCTTTAACCCGGCAGTTTCGCGCAGACCAAGTTTCAACCGTAGACTCCAAGCCTGACTCGCTGACTTAGCGATGAGGCGCTAAACGATGTTTGATTAAGCGAATTCACCTATTTGTGGATAGTCTCCCTATGCTTGTCGCCCCTTAATCTGAGGCTGCTTCGCCAAGGCCTAGCCGCAAATTTTGCCTCTCAGCTGCTCAGTATCCTGGCATTTGCCGTTATCTGAGCAGGCCACTGATGGGACAACGATGTTGCCGCAGTCATCATCACATCGCAGGCAAAAACTGGGCAATGGTAACGCCTGCAGCATTTTTCAAATCTAATTGGTCAGGAGATAGGGCATAGGTCGCGACCGCCGGCAGCATCGCGAGAAAGGCCGCTTCTTGCTGCATGACGCCATCCGGTTGACCACAGAGGCGGCGAGTGCTGGCAGCCATCCCAACCGTGAGGGCGTGATCAGTTTGTTCGTAGGTCGCCTGATAGGTGTTGCAGCCAGCCGAGCCGGTGAGCCCCGTCTCGGGATTGAAGGTAGCGGTGATTTGAGTATCGGCCAGCGGCGTCACGAGACCACGACCATTGTGGTAAGCCACCAGCGTCCATTCGGTCTGGGTGAACTCAGCCGCTGGTGTGAAGAGCGTGAAGAGCGGGGTGCCTGCCTCATCCAACAAAACCAGCTGATTCGCTGACTGGGTATAAGTGGTGATTTGCGGTAAGCCTGACAAAATGGCCGCCTCTTGTTGCATCAGGGCTTCAGGACATCCCATCAAGGTGTTGCCACCACTGCTGACGGAGAGACTGTCACCAGTCAACTCATAGTCACTAAAAAATCGGTTGCAGCCAGTGGAGCCTGACAAGCGTCCGGCTTGAAATTCCAAGGTGGCTGGGCGATCGCCCACAACTTCTACCAGGGTGCCGTCAGCAGCCTGATAGCTCACAAATTGCCAAGGTTGCTCTAGGGGATGCGACATAAGGGTTTCTTCAATGGGAGCAGACGCCTCGATATCAGCCGAGGAGGATTCAGCGATCGCGCTCGATGCACCGCCGAGCCAACCGGCGATCGCGAGTGTGGCACCGAGCCAATGGGGCAATGCTTTGTTCAAGTGTGTTGCCTCCGGGCCATGTAAATGTAATGAGTTAATGAGATGTCAGACGGGTTGGCCTGAGTGACCTCCGACTTTTGATACTAAGGACTCTTGATTTACCGATGAGGCAGGTTACTAAAATCGATACCGGCACTGACAACATGCCAATTACCTAAGGCTGTGGCCAGTTAGCAGCTAAATGTCTGCACGGCAAAGATTTCAGCCTCTGATTTTATTGTGGAAGGGACGCGATAATACCTGTTCTATGGGGGGGTGATACTGACCTAATGATTTGCCCTAGCTTGCTGTTTTGTTGGGACGTGCCCCAGCCCTGATCGATAAAGCAACCACGCATAGACTCGCAGCAGAGGCTTTACCAAAGGGAGGGGCATCTTCTATGCTCACAGGGATAGAATCACCCAAGGCAACATGGCGCGCCCCCGCAGGTTTCCATTAAGCAGCTTGGCTCACAATCTGAAAGATGACGTCTTTCTGAAACGGTTGGGGCAGGTCGAGAGCATGGTGTCCAAAATTCTCTCGATCGCAATGGTGGTTGTCATTCTGGTAACCACCTTAGATTTAGCCCTGGTACTCTATCGATCGCTTTTCGTTTCAGACGATATTGGGTTCTTTAAGACCACCCTGACAGATATTTTTGGTCTCTTTTTGAGCGTGCTGATCGCGCTAGAAATTTTAGAGAACATTACTGCCTACATTCGTAAACACGTTGTGCAGGTGGAACTCGTCATTGCCACCGCATTAACTGCCGTCGGGCGCAAGCTCATAATTCTTGATTTAGAAAAGGTCCCCGGTGTCAGTCTCATCGGCCTAGCGATCGCGATATTCGCCTTATCGGTCAGCTATCTCATCGTGCGAACGGTTCACCGCTAAACAAAACGACTGAATTGCTTAATCTATTGCCAGGAACTTTAATCGGTTAGCGACTTCATGTCATCTGCCGATACGCATTTCATCCCTAGGGAATTTTGTGAAGCGGGCACAAGGACGGTGATTCCATGACATGGGGTCATGACATGACGGGAGCCCCTAGCCAGAGCATCCCGTTGCCAGTAAGATTAAACCGACCTTAAGTTACACAACTTTACGTAAGGATTTTATGAACACTCAACTTTTTTCTGTTAAGGCTTTGGCTTTAGCCAGCGTTCTGAGTCTCGGGGTCACGCTACCGGCCATCGCTGATAACCACGCCGCCACGGATGCGGTTGAGGGGGAAGCGATGGAAGCAGTTGAAGGAACGGCACAAGGGGTGGGTGATATCGTCGACGTGGCAAGTTCAGTCGAGGACTTTAGCACTTTAGTCGCTGCAGTTGAGGCGGCTGGGTTGGTTGATGCCCTCAAAAGTGAAGGCCCTTTTACTGTATTAGCCCCCACCAACGATGCCTTTGCGGCTCTGCCTGATGGTGTGCTCGATGCCCTACTGCTGCCCGAAAACGAAGACTTGCTCACCGAAATCCTCACCTATCACGTGATTCCGGGTGAAGTGCCATCTACCGACATTACCACCGGCCCCGTCCCCACCTTAAACGGTGACGACGTCATGGTGACCGCTGATAATGACATGATTATGGCTGATGACGCCATGGTGGTCGCAGCTGATGTGCCTGCCAGCAACGGCGTGATTCACGTGCTGGATGCCGTATTGGTGCCGGATGATGTGGCTGAGGAACTAGGCGCACGTCTAGCGGCAGCGGAAGAAGTCGAAGAACCCGCTCCAGCCGAACCCGCTCCGGCTGAGCCCGCTCCGGCTGAGCCCGCTCCAGCTGAGCCCGTTCGCGGTCTTTGGTAAGATAGCGGCGATTCTTTATGCGTGTGTTGTAACCCATGAACCAGCGGACAGCTCGTCACCAGACAGCCCGGCTTTGGCGAACGGTAGGTCTAGTAACGTTACTCTTGATCGGGTTGGCGTTACCAGTCTGGGCCAATGGTCAGACCGGTGCTGTGGTGACTGATGCTGTCCGCCTTGAGCTTGACTACACACCGGAGCGATCGCTGCCTGCCGACAACAACGTCTACGGTCTGGGGCGGCGATCTGATCATTTACCCGCAGCGATTCCACAGGCGGATCGTGTCGTCTTGCGGCTGGGTGATCGACGGGTCTATGTCTACGACGGCGAGCGAGTTTTAGATCATTATCCCGTGGCGATCGGCACCCCTGAGACGCCGACCCCAACCGGCCAATTTGCCGTCACACAGATGGTCGTCAACCCTGTCTGGCAAAGCCCTTGGACGGGTGAAATATTTGCTCCCGGTGCCAACAGCGCGCTGGGGCTACGATGGATTGGCTTTACCTCTCTGCCCAATGGGGATATTGGCTTTCACGGCACGCCGACCATCTCTTCCATTGGTCAGGCGGCTTCCAACGGCTGCGTGCGCCTCACCAATGAGGACGTACTGTCGCTCTACAGCCATGTCAAGATGGGAATGACTGTTGTGGTTGAGCCCTAACGATGGTGTCGTTTCTGAGTCGCTGTCGCCGTCCTATTCGATTGTCGCTGCAAACTGCGGCTGGTTTCTTCATCAGTCTCTGGATGGCAGGCAGTCTCAGCCTGGGGCAGGCCCAAGCAGTGGCTGTGACACCGCCTGACCGTCCGCTCCCGCTAGAAGTTTCCACGGCGGCGATCGCCTCCCCCCCAAACAACGATATCGTTCGTGACCCCGCGTTATTTTTGCCTCAGGCTCCCCGGCGTGTCTCGCGGCTGGTGCTCCGGCTGGCAGAACGCAGACTTTATGGCTATCACGGCGATAATGAAATCGTCGCCTATGACGTCGCGATCGGGCGTGATGAATGGGAAACCCCCACTGGCGCCTTCACGGTTTTTCAGCAGCAGCAACATCCCGCTTGGGAGCATCCTTTTACTGGAGAAGTGGTTCCCCCCGGCCCTGACAATCCGCTCGGGGCTAGGTGGATTGGCTTTTGGACTGATGGCACCAACGCCATTGGCTTTCACGGCACCCCCGACGAACATCTGATCGGCGAGGCAGTTTCTCATGGCTGCGTGCGCATGCGCAATGCAGACGTGATTGAACTGTATGACCTCATTGCGCTGGGAACCGCCGTTGTCGTTTTGCCCTGATGAAGATAGGACGCATCCTTGCTGAGTCACGCGATCGGGACGTGCCAGAAAAGCTGAACGCATGTATCATGCCTGTTGCAGGGTGGGTTGCTTGATGAACTCAGCGAACATCTAGCGTTATGCCTACCTGCGATGGCCCCTCGGGCTGGTCTCTGCATCTCGCCCCCTCGCCCCCCGCAGCAGCAAGGTTTTAAATCTGCTTACTCGCATTCTTGTTTGGGCCGCTTTTGGGCTGCTGATTTGGTACTTTATCAACAAAATCGTTCCCAAAAACTTCCTCACGGTGTTTGGGGGAGCCATCATTTTGGCGCTGATTTTTCTGTCCTTTGCCTTCACCGGCGATCCTACTATTAGTGCAATTCGGCGCATTATTTCTTTTCCGCTCACGCCTTTGGGCGCCACGATTACCACCTTGCTCTTCTCGTTTAGAGACGTCTCCTTTGAAAACGGCTTTAAGAAGATCAATGGTCAGTGGGTAGCGATCGCCTTCGTGATTTTAGTCGTGTCGAGTCTACCTCTAGTGGCGCGGGTGCTTGTGAATCAGGCTGAGCAATCGGTGCAGCGAGCCTACGCGGAGCAGCAGGGCATTTGTCAGGATGTTTGCCCTGCCGACATACCCGAAGCAGCCCCTCTGGGTCAAATTGTGGGGCTCGTGGTGTTGGGCGATAATATGGATGCCGTCCGCACCCCGGCGGAGCTCTCCAGCCGGATCGAAAATACGGTTACTCCCAGTCCAGCAGCGAGCTTAAGTCCCATTCTGCTCTCGCGATTAGACAGTGCCTCGCGGCTGTATGGCCGCGTGCAGCAAGCGGGTGGCGCTCCCTTTGTCATGGTGACGGCGGGGCCAGTGGTCGGCAACTCAGAACGCAGAACGCAAAAAGAACAAGTGCTTCGTCAAGTGCTGATCAACAACGGTGTGCCCGATGCTGCAATCAGTGTCAACCGCAATGGGCTCAATGCGCGCGAGGCGATGAAGGATGCGCAAGATCTGCTAGAAGAGCGGGGGCAGCTCGATGGCGACGGGACAAGTCAACTGAATTCCAACCGCGTGGCGATCGTGGCTCCAGCATTGACGATGCGCCGCGCTGCCCTCACTTTTGAAGAAGGTGACCTGCAGGTTGTGGCTTGGCCAACGAACTTTTACGGCAGCGATTTTTCGACCGATGACACGTTGGCACTGCTGTCTGACCTAGTGCCGAATGTCGAAGCACTCCGGTTAACCACCGCCTACGTCGAAGAAACGACCGCTCTGATCGGCTATTTTCTGCGGGGCTGGCTACCCGAGATTGACTCTCAGTGGAGCGAAATCGTCGAGCTAGTGCCTCAGTAAAACCGACAGTGTTGAGAAAACTATGTTGGAGCCCAGCCAAAGTTTTTTGTGATGGCTTCTTGGCATCGGCATTCACACAAAGAGCAGAACGCTCCCGTAAAAACCGCTGCTAGACTAGCGAACAATGACCGTGAAAGTCTTAGCCATGGAGATTGATTGTCATGCGTTACTCCAGCACGGTACAAATCGCAGCGATTGAACGGTCTGTGGTCAGGGCCGGTTTCTCGGAGCCTTATCACAAAGTGACATTTGACTTAGTCTCCGACGGCATTCCAGCTAGCCAGCTAGTGATCTGGGTGCATCCAGCTTTTCCCGATGACGACCTCGTTCGCGTGGCCCACACCTTTGCTTGGAGCCGATTAGTCGCCTTAACCGAGGCGGCGAGTAGCAATATCTTCGCTGCGAAGCAGATTCAAGCTCTGTGTGATCGGGTGCAGCCCGCTGATTTTGCCGCACAGTAGCCCGTTGTCACGCCATCCTAGTTCTGTAAGCCAACGCTACCCAGTCTTTCATCCCTACCCGGCATACAAAATTCCCCGACTGGAATTCTCTTGGGCAAACATGAAACCGCCCTGAGTTCTCAAGGGGCGCGGGCGATCGCTCCGATGCATCAATGGGTAGCCCAGTTTTCAAGAATGTGTGTTGCCTTCGGCCCACTCAAACCGGCGCTGCGTAATTATTCCAGTTCTCAGTGATCGGACTTCCGATGCAGTCTTGGAAACGCAGGGGAGCCAGATCTGTAGCCTTATTTTAGAGAATCGGTATTAACCAGAGCGGCAAAACAGGAGTGACGTCGCGTCGTCTAGGATGGGAGGGGCTGAAGATTTGGCAACAGCATGGCGCGTTCAAGCAACCCGGCACAGAAAAACTGGCATCTCAAAAAACTAGGACAATACATGCAGCCGCACTGGCGGCAGTGTGCGCTCGGCATTCTCGCGCTGCTGCTGGTCAACCTGTTAGGCGCGCGCATTCCGCTCCTGATTCGGGATGGTATTGATGAGCTACAGGTTACGTTTGGCTTTGACCAGATCGCCCAATATTCTCTCGTAGTGTTAGTGCTGGCGTCAGTCATGTGGATTCTGCGCATGGCGTCGCGCATTTTCCTGTTTGGGGTGGGGCGGCAGGTAGAGTTTGACCTGAAGCAGCGCATTTTTCAGCATCTGCTGACGATGGAGCCAAGCTACTTTGCCACCAACACGATTGGCGAACTGATTAGTCGGGCCACCAGCGATGTTGACAACATTCGGCGACTGCTGGGCTTTGCCGTGCTGAGTATTGCGAACACGTTATTTGCCTATGCCTTTACGGTGCCGGTAATGCTGTCGCTGAGCGTGCGACTGACCGTCGTGGCACTGTTGGTATATCCGGTCATGTTGGTGCTCGTGCGGCTGTTTAGCGATCGCCTGCGCAATCAGCAACTGCGGGTGCAGGAATCGACCTCCCGGCTGAGCGAGCTGATTCAAGAAGACCTCAGTGGAATCTCGCTGATCAAAATCTATGCCCAAGAAGACAACGAGCGCCAGGCTTTTGCTGAGCTGAACGACGATTTGCTCGATGCCAACCTGACGCTAGCGCGGACCCGCAACACGCTATTTCCCTTGCTGGGGGGCTTAGCGAGTATCAGCCTGCTGCTGATCTTGGCCACAGGGGCCGGGGCGATCGCGGATGGTTTCCTCTCGGTCGGTGATTTTGTGGCGATGGTGCTCTATGTTGAGCGGTTGGTGTTTCCGACAGCGCTGCTGGGCTTCACCATTACCGCCTATCAGCGGGGCGAGGTCAGCATCGATCGGGTCGAAGCCATTCTCATGAGCCAACCCAAAATCGCCGATGCGCCCACCTTACAGGCATTACCTGGAGACGCCATCCGCGGCCAGCTAGAGGCCCGCAACTTGATGTTCACCTATCCTGACAGCCAGGAGCCCGCATTAAATGGGGTGTCTTTTACCGCATATCCCGGCGAAACAGTGGCGATTGTGGGACCGATTGGAGCCGGTAAATCAACCCTCGCGAATGCTCTGCCGCGTCTGCTAGATATTGCTCCGGGCCAACTCTTTTTAGATGGCCAAGATATTACCCAGCTGCCCCTCGTTGATTTGCGCAGCGCGATCGCCTATGTCCCTCAAGAAAGCTTTCTGTTCAGCACGACGATCAATAACAACATCCGCTACGGGGAACCGCTGGCTGAGCTATCGGAAGTGAAATATGCGGCCAAGCTCGCTCAAATCGCCCCGGAAATTGGGAACTTTCCTATACAGTACGACAGGGTTGTGGGCGAACGCGGTATCACCTTCTAGGGGGGACAGCGACAGCGATCGGCCTTGGCGCGCGCCCTGATGATTGAAGCCCTCGTGGTGGTGCTAGACGATGCCCTGTCGAGCGTCGATAATCAGACCGCAACCGACATTTTGAACAATCTCAAAACCGGCACGCAAAATCAAACAGTGATGTTTATCTCGCATCAGATGGGGGTCGCGGCGCTGTCCGATCGCATCATGGTGATGGATCAGGGCCGCATCGTGCAAATCGGCACCCACCAAGAACTGGTGCGGCAAGCGGGCCTGTATCAAAAGCTGTGGGAGCAGCATCAGTTGGAAGAAGTGCTGCTATAAGGCCGGGGCTGAAAAATTACGTTCCCAGATGGCTCATCCTGACCAATAACGATTTTGCCCTAGAGATGGGACTGCAGCGCCGCCCCGTCAGCAGACGCCAGCAAAAAAAGTTTATGGCAGGCGTCCCAATCTCGGGGTAATCTCCAACCAAGCAAAGATTGTCTCAGCGAGACAATTATACAACGGACACTTTGCCATGCCACAGCTGCGCCGGTTGGGCTTCTTTTTAACGGTGGGTTTCAGCCTCGTGCTGACGCTGAGCTTAGGTAGCTGCAATCAGCAGACGGCCAACTCGGGTGCCCCCACGCGTCTGACCGTGGGAGTCGTCAGCTATGACACCGGTACCGCCTCTGTTGAGACCTACGCCCCCTTTCAGCAGTATCTCGCTGAAGCCCTGTCTGCTCAAATTGAGTTAGAGCCAGTTTTCAATGAAATTCGAGCCGTTGAGCAACTCGAGTCACAAGCCTGGGATTTAGCCTTCGCCCCAGCAGGCTTAGCTGCGATCGCCCTGAGCGAGGCGCAATATGTACCGTTGTTTCCCCTACAGGGCAGTCCCAATCAGCGATCGGTCATGGTCGTCGCGGCCGATAGCGCCGCCGAGGCACTGCCTGATTTGGCCAACACGATCATTGGGCTAGGTGAACCCGGTTCAGCGACCGGCTACTATCTGCCACTATATGACCTCTATGGCCTGACCCTAGCCGAAATTCGCTTTGCGCCCACCCCCAAATCCGTGCTGACCTGGGTAGCGAACGGTGATGTGGTGGCGGTGGCACTGTCAGAAGAAGATTTTCAGCAGTTTCGGAGTGAGTTTGACCGGGCGACCTTTCGGGTACTGCACGAAAGCCGGGCGATCACCACAGGAGCAGTATTGCTCAGTCCGACCGTTGATCGCAATCAACAGCGCTTGGTGGAAGCCGCGATGAAGGCGGCCCCAGCGAGTATTGCTTCGGATGCCGGTTACATTGCCAATGCGCCCCCGCCCCGCTTTGAGCAGTTGATTCAGCTGGTCGAACAGGTGCGTCCCCTCGAAGAACGGGTGCGAGAACAGCCAGCCGTACTCACAATCGAAGCAGAGACAGAACCGACCTCTCACCGCCGCATTCTACGATCGCGATTGCCGCTACCCGAGTTGAGCGTTGCTAACTGATGGGAAAGCGCGCGACGGTATCAGCCGCATTCAGTCTCAGAGCGATCGCATATTTACGGATAAAAGCACGGATATAAAAGGGCTCTGGTAGCGCATCTAAGTCGCCTTGCTCAATCGCTTCAAGGGCATAGCGCTGAATATACGTTTGGCAATGAATATCCTGTAGAGAGAGCCCCTGCCCTTCGCGCTCTTGTTTCAGATCATGGCCAATTTGCGCTAAGCAGTTTTGTTGAGCATCTTTGTGAGCCTGCCTGTCAGCCATCAGGCGCTGCTGCTTCGTCGAAAATCGAATCGGCGACACACTGTTCATCAAGCTGGGCTGGGCTGAGATCATCTCCGGCGCGGGACGCGCTACGGGGGCGGCCTGGGGCAGCTCTTGGTGACGCACTGATTGTTCCGCTGAGACCGGCCCCGTCGGTTCACTCGCTTTAATTTTCTGATCGAGGCGGCGGCGATTGATCAGGCCAATGGCGACCAAGGCGGTTAACGGTACCGAGGCGGCGGTCACCTGCTGGGCCGCCAAAGACATCGCTGCACTGGCGCCCGCCCCAAAAATGAGCGCATACTCTGTCGAAGACGACAGTTTAGAGTCTGACTTCGGTATTTCCATAGCATTCATGTATAGCAGGGACTTCTACGCTTTCGGAAACACTGATTCGCAATCCGGACAGTGCCATGGAAATCAGCAGATGCACGGAAGCATGGCGTATGCGATCAAACGTGCCTACATCCGTTCGATTACCTGAATGCCTAACAGCGATAGACCGAGCTGAAGGGTGCGTGCAGTCAGGTCACACAGCATGAGCCGCGAAGTGCGCTGCGGTTCGTCAGCCTGCAAAACCGAGCAGCGCT
>ERZ1740072.576-NODE-576-length-14631-cov-16.674671_pt1 | contig 14631 bp, 8 predicted proteins | sample MGYA00581733_ERZ1740072 | MGnify/ENA primary metagenome ERZ1740072 (study PRJEB43018, sample SAMN04849741) | marine metagenome | isolation source: floating plastic debris | place: Pacific Ocean | collected 2008-08-30 | study: EMG produced TPA metagenomics assembly...
GTCCCCTGCCGCGACAGCGATACCCTCTACCGCAGCATCCAGGGAATTGACTGGGAGCAGTATCTATCACCCGAGCAAACGCTGGCGGTAAAAGCCACGGGCAAAAACGATCGTCTCAACCACAGCCACTTCACCGCGCTCCGGGTAAAAAGCGCCATCGTCAATCAACAGCAAGATCGATATGGCGAACGCTCCGATGTGGATACGGAAATTCCCGATGTGCAGATTAACGTTCACATCAATGACAGTAATGCCACCGTCAGCCTCGACAGTTCTGGCAGCAGCCTGCACCGCCGGGGCTATCGCCCCGCCATGGGCACCGCCCCCCTCAAAGAATCTCTGGCCGCCGCCCTGGTGCAGTTGACCGAATGGTCTGGCGATGTGGCATTTCTTGACCCCATGTGCGGTTCTGGCACCTTGCCCATTGAAGGAGTGCTACAAACCCTAAACATTGCTCCCGGTTTGTTTCGAGAGGGCACCAGTCAGGGGTTTGGCTTTCAAACCTGGCCCGATTATGATCAAGCGCTCTGGCAGACGGTGGTCGCTGCAGCCAAGAAACAGCAGCGTAGCGAACTGGGGGGGCCGGTGGTGGGTTGCGATCGCGACCTCGATATTCTCGCCAATGCCCGTACCAATGCCGACAACAGCGGTGTCGATGAGTACATCGAATTTAACTACACTGACTTTGCCGACATCGAAGCCCCCGCCGACAGCGGTATCCTCATCTGTAACCCACCCTATGGCGAGCGTCTCGGCCATACAGAAAACCTCGCCCCGTTTTACAAACTCATGGGCGACATTCTCAAACAGCGCTTCAAAGGCTGGACCGCTTATATTCTGAGCGGTAACAAAGCATTAACGAAGTGTATTGGCCTTAGAACGGCCAGAAAAATTCCGGTTTATAACGGTTCGATTCCCTGTCAGTTTTTGAAATATGAAATGTACTAATTCGGGCTGCTAATTTTTGAGATAATTTCATCCAAAAAGTCCTGATGGCGTAATCTTCTCTCGACAGCACGACGTTCGACAGGGTAAGCCTTTCAGAAAGTCAAAAAAAATCCCTAGCCCAAAGGACTAAGGATTTAATCAGGGTGCATCTACCAACCCTATCTACGGCAAAACCATCTTTTTTCAGGATGTTCTGAAAAAACAATCAAAAAGGCAAAAAAAATTCCCTAGCCCGTGGGGCCAAGGAATTCATCAGGGTGCATCTACCAACTAAACGTACGGATAGTACACCCCTTTTCAGGATAGTCTTGGGCAATATCTGTAAAGATGCAAAAACTGAGGCAGAATTAAAGCAACTTGAGCTGGTTTGTTAGTCATGACCATCGCCACTTCACCAACTAAACCCTATACTGCTGACGAATATTTGGCTCTAGAGGTGGAGTCTGAGCATCGTCAGCGCTGGTGAAGGGTGACGGTCAGTGGCAAATGATCGGAGCCAATATAGGGGCCTGTTGTGCGCTGCTGCGTAATCAAATCGGGACTGTGTAAACAATGATCAATGGCAATTTGAAACAAAATAGGTACATTGCCGGGCCAGGTCATTTGCCATATCCAGCCCTGTTGAGAATTTTTAAGCTCCCCCCGCACCAGCATCTTTCGCAGGCGCTGTGACCAGGGTGTGGAATTAAAATCACCAATAATCACAACCGATTTGCCCGCATCCATCTGTCTGCGTCCCCAGTCGGCAACAGATTGAAATTCAATAGCTTGAAATTTTGATGCCCTGGGAGTGCCAGGTCGGGTAATGTGTACGCTCATCAAACTGAGGACCGCTTTACCCAGTCGTACATCAACAGTTAGTAGAGGACGTTGGGAATAGTTAGGTACTTGAACGATGTGCTTTTGAATAATCTCTAACGATGAGTCTAATGGCACAAACATAGCGCTGCCATGGGAGTTCGTTTTGGGTTCAGCGGCGACCAACCGATAGTTTTTTAACTGGTCCACAATCAGGGGCAGTGTCGTCGGTGTAATTTCCTGCAAAAAAACAATATCGGCAACTTGGTTATTAACGTACTCAATTGCCTGGCTAGGCTGAAGATTCTTATGATCAATATTGGTATGGAGGATCGTTAAACTAGGCTCGGTTGAACCGAGCTGCTGAAAAACTCCGGGGGGCCAAGCCAGGGAAAAAATTAGGACACTGTTAAGGGTTAAGGGCAACAGCCAGACCAGGCTCCACCGCTGCCGCTGCCATAGGCCAATTACTAAAAGGCATAACAACATCCAACAGTATTGCCACCGAAAGTGATCTAATAGGTCAAACCGCCACCACAGGTCACTGGCCAACCCACAAACCGTTGCCAGGGTGATGGCAAGGCCAAGAATAATGCTGAAAACCTTAAGGCTGCCCATGGTGCTAGTTGGTAAAGGGATGGCTAGCTCTAGAGAGCTTACCTGGGACCAGTTTGTTTCTGACTATGGAAATCATGGGGGCAATCATGGGGCAGTCGAGGGTTGCATATCTCCAAAGCAGAGGCTACGCCAACGACGACTATCACCTGGCATATACAGTAGAAAAAATGGGCTGAGTTGAAAGACTTAGACTAGGATTTGGCACAATAGCTGAGAGCGTTCAAAGAGGCCAGGGACCATGGATATAGAAGCGCCATCGTTTAGCATTGTGATTACGACCTATAACCGGGTGGAGCTGCTGAAACGTGCGATCGCAACTGCCCTCGACCAAACCGTGCCCTGCCAGGTAATCGTGGTGGACAATGCCTCTACCGATGGCACCCAGACCTATGTTGAAAGCTTGGGCAGCCAGGTGCTGTACCACCGCAACCCCACCAATGCCAACCACTCAGGTGCCGTCAATGCCGGGGTGGAGCGCGCCACTGGCACCTGGATTAAGCTGGTGGATGACGATGATTATCTAGCCCCCACCTGTATTGAAGAAATTGCCAGGGCGATCAAACAGCGACCTGAAGCAGTGATTTGCTCCTGCCAGGCCGCCCAGGTAGACGGTGAGGGTCAGGAGCTCAGCCGCACCCCCACCACGGGGCCAGGTGAGGCATTTTATATCCCCCAGGTCGACATCCACTACGGCATGTTTCTAGAAGTAGTCCCCTTTGGCACCCCAATCCAGGTGGCGGTGCGGCGCGATGCCTTTCTCAAATCTGGCGGCTGGGATCTGACCATGACCGGCTTTGACGACATTGACTCCTGGATTCGAGTGGCGGACTATGGCGATGCCCTATTTATCAATAAGTGTCTGACCTATCGCACCGTTTGGCCCGGTGGTTATGATCAAAAAATCACCCTGCAGCGTCGTCTAGATACTAATATTTTGATCAAGGAACGCATTTATCAACACATCAGCCCAAAGCATCAAAGTAAGCTGCCGACGCTACGGGCCATTCGCCAGTACCTCAGCCTGCACTGGATGATCGTTGCCCTCAAGCAAAAGCAGCTTCCCGCCGCCCTCAGTTTTGGTCTACCGGCGGTCTTCTCACCCAAGGCCTGGCAGCTGCTCCAGCAAGCCGTCAGGTTTCGTCAGCAAAAAGCCACCCCTGCCGTCGCTAAGCTGGTTCTAGACTAGCCCTTGACCACAAGCCCCCTGACCACAAGCCCCCATGACCGCTTCTCCAGAGGACACCCCCCATGACCGCAACAACAATATCCTCCTACCAAGTGGGCGGTAGCCTCCATGCCCAGGCCCCTACCTACATCAAGCGTCAGGCCGATGATCAGCTGTATGAGAGTTTGGAGCAGGGAGAGTTTTGCTATGTGTTTAATACCCGACAAATTGGCAAATCGAGTCTGCGGGTAAGAACAAAATATCGGCTTGAACAGGATGGTGTGTGCTGTGCGGCCATTGACTTAACCAACTTGGGCAGCGACAACGTCACAGCTGAAAAGTGGTACATGGGGATTGCAGCGGAGCTGTGGCGAAGCTTACGGCTGGGGGGCAACTTTCAGGAATGGTGGCACCAGGGCGATAGCCTCTCGGCGGTACATCGCCTGGAGCGGTTTATGAAGGATAGGGTGCTAAAGCAGATAGAGGCTGAACGGATTGTTATTTTTATTGATGAGATTGACAGTGTGCTAGCCCTGCCGTTTGCCGCTGACGATCTGTTTACCCTAATTCGCTACTGCTATAACCAGCGGGTGGATAATCCACAGTATCGCCGTCTGAGTTTTGCCTTGTTTGGGGTGGCCACCCCCACGGATCTCTGTCAAAACCCTAATCGCACGCCCTTTAACATTGGTACAGCTATTGAACTGAGCGGATTTACCCTCGAAGAGGCCATGCCCCTGAGCCGTTGGTTGGCGCCAACGGTCAACAACCCGGTTGAAACCCTGGATTACATTTTGACCTGGACCAACGGTCAGCCGTTTTTAACCCAGAAGCTATGTCAGCTGGTGGTCAGTCGTTTGGCGGCGCGGACAGATGTGTATGTTGAGCAACCTTGGGTGGATGGTCTGGTGCGATCGCAACTGATCAGAAACTGGGAATCCCAGGATGAACCTCCCCATCTAAGAATCATCCAAGATCGTTTACTCTCTCGTCCCCAGCTGATTAGTCGATTGTTGGGACGCTACAAAAAACTGTTGTTGGGTCAGTCCCTGTCCTTAGAAGACAATCATCTCCGAGAAGAACTGTTACTCTCGGGGTTAGTCATCAAAAAAAACGGCCAGTTAGACATTCACAACCGGCTTTATCGAGAGATTTTTAATGTCCACTGGATCGACTATCATTTAGCCCGGTTACGCCCCTATTCCCAAGCATTTGAAGCCTGGATTAATTCAGACCAAAAAGATCGCTCACGGCTGCTGCGGGGGCAGTCCCTGGTCGAGGCCCAGAACTGGGCTAAGGATCAACAACTGAGCGATCTAGACTACAAATTTTTAGCCCACAGTGGCGCTGTTGATCGCCAAGAAGTACAGCAGTCCCTAGAATCCGAGCGTCTAAAAGAACTGGAAGCCCGGCTCGAGGCCCAACAGCGCAATGTAATATTGCAGCGCTTTTTAATCGTTGGCATGGGGGCGGCCTTCCTCAGTATTACCAGTATTGCCATGTTGGCCTACTGGCAGTCGCGGCAGACCATGCTGACTCAACAAGCTAGCCAAAATAATCAGGCGCTGTCCACTAGCTACTATTCTGATGCGCTCTTTAATCAGGATAATCGTCTGCTGTCGCTGCTAGAAGCCGTGAGGGCCGGCAAACAGCTAGAGCGATTGCCGGTGCCACAGCCCAGCGTTAAACAACAGGTGGAGCAAACGCTCCATCGCACCCTCCAAAGCATTACCGAAGCCAATCAGCTACGCGGGCATCGAGCCCCGGTTTATGGCGTCACCTTTAGCCCCGACGGTCAGTACCTAGCCTCAGCCAGCTGGGACAATACCCTAAAGCTTTGGCATGCCGACGGACAGCTGATTACTACCCTCAGCGGTCACACCAACGCCGTTTGGGATGTTGCCTTTAGCCCCGACAGTGACTATCTGGTGTCTGCCAGTGCCGATGCCACGGCCAAAATTTGGCCCATGGGTTACGACAACGATATCCCGGTTGTGGTCGCTCCCCCAGTTACCCTGCGAGGCCATGCCGGACGGGTCAATGCTGTCGATATTTCCTTGGATAGCCAAACCTTGGTAACCGGTGGAGAGGATGGCCATCTAAAGTTCTGGGATAGAACCGGTAATCTGTTGCTAGATATTAAAGCCCACGAGGCCAGTGTCACCCAGGCAATCATTAGTCCCAACGGGCTGATGTTGGCCACCGCCAGTGAAGACCACACCATTAAACTCTGGGAGGCCACCACCGGACGGTTGTTACAGGAGTTTAAAGAACATCAGGCTCCGGTCTATGGCTTGGCCTTTAACCCCAGTGGCCAAATTTTGGCATCGACGAGTGATGATCAAACCGTTAAGCTTTGGCAGCTGCCAGACAGCCTTGACATTGGTCGCGCCGGTACCGGCGAAAACCAAGTGATCACCTTGGAAGGGCACCAGGATCGGGTCTGGAATGTTAAATTTAGCCCCGATGGTCGCCAGCTAGCTTCTACTAGTTGGGATAACACGGTCAAACTGTGGACCAGCAGCGGTACCCTATTGACCACCCTAAAGGGGCACGACGCTGGGACCTGGAGCGTTGACTTTAGCCCCGATGGCAATGTGCTGGCCTCTAGCAGTGATGACGCCACCGTCCGTCTGTGGCGCTTAGATAAAATTCCCCAGACCCTCCATGGCTATCAGGGACCAGTGACGGGGCTGACGCTGAATCAACAGACCGTGGCCGCCGGGAGCTGGGACAAAACCATTCGACTTTGGACCTGGCAGGGTCGGCTTCGGACGGTTCTGCGGGGCCACACCGACCGGGTTAGGCAGGTGGCCTTTAGCCCGGATGGCCAAACCCTAGCCTCGGCGAGTTCGGATAAAACCGTTAAGCTTTGGCGGTCTGAGGGGGGCCTGTTGCAAACGCTGGAGGGGCATCGAGATCGCGTTTGGGGAGTGGCCTTTAGCCCCGATGGCGAGGAAATTGCATCGGCCAGCTGGGACCAAACCGTTAAACTTTGGCGTCCTAACGGGGAACTGATACGTACCCTGCGCGGTCATCGAGATCGCGTGTATGGCATTGCCTACAGTCCCAACGGGCAATATCTGGTGTCAGCAGGCTGGGACCACACCATCAAGCTCTGGAACCGGCGGGGAGAAATGTTTAAGAGCATCCACGGTCATCGTGGGCCGATTTGGGGCGTGGCCATTAGCCCAGACAGCCAGATGATTGCGTCGGCCAGTGCCGACCATACGATCAAGCTTTGGTCGGACGAGGGGCTGCCCCTCGCTACCCTACGGGGGCATCGAGCCCGGGTACACAGCGTGGTTTTTAGCCCAGATAGTAAGCTATTGGCATCCAGCAGCTACGATCGGACTGTACGTATTTGGCAACAAGACGGCACCTTGGTAACCACGCTGTATGGTCACGGCGGCCCCACCTGGGGCGTTGCCTTTAGTCCCGATGGTCAAACCTTAATTTCCAGTGGCCATGACCGCCGGATTATTCTATGGGACTGGCAGGACAGTCGCAGCTTTGATCAGCTGCTGGAAGACGGCTGTCAGTGGTTAGACGATTACTTGGCCAATGGGGATAATCTATCGGATGCGGATCGCCAGCTATGTAGTGGGAGTATCTAGTGAGACCGTTAGGATGTTCTTTTAAATTACTTTTTTCACCTTACACAATTTCGGTGTTTTCCCTTAAATTGCTTTCATAGCGAGTTAGTTCATTCGATATTGGTTGACGTGCGGGCCAGTTGCATCTGAGGCTGCCGTCAAGGACAAAACAATATTAATCATCGTTGTTGCTGAGCAAAGGTGCCGAGAGGGACCCTTGCTCAACAGTTGTCGTTTTTACTCTTGTTCGATTCTTTTTTTTATCGGCGTTACAGCCCTATTCCCAACACTGTATTGATATCGCAGTATTGATGTTGCAATCATTACTGTCAGACGATTTGAAGGATCACAGGAGACGAGGTTTATGAAAGCTATTGCACTTGTTGGAAGTACTGGTCAGTCTCAAACGCTACTGGCTGATTTGTTGCACTGGCATGGGTTGTCTGTTTTTCAGGTGGATGAGGGAAACGCCCTGCTGCCGTTGCTCAGCTTTATTTCACCTGAATTAATTATCATTGAGTCTTCTCTATGGCGAGATGCCGAGATAGTTTGCGATCGCATCAAGAACAGCTCTGTCCTGGGCAGCGTGCCCATCATTGTCTGTGCCAATGGCGGCAGCACCCATAGCAGCGCCGACGCCTGCCTGTGCTCTCCCTACACGGCCGAAGACATCTTTGCCAACGTCCAAGCCCTGCGCCCGTTAACATCGCCCCTGTCGGACAGCGTGGTTACCTCAGCTTGGATTGATTCCTAGTCCATCCCCTAGCCAGTACCCAAGCGCCCACCAAAGTAGCGCCTATACAAGTTACAGCTGGCCGTTGCCGTATTCCCCACCAGGGTGACCAGCCCCATACTTTCTAGCCGATAGGCGGCCATGGGTTCTAGTTCAGCGGTCGATTCCTGCTCAATTACTCGATAAAACGTACGGGCCAGGTTGGGCTCCGCTTCAAAAATAGCCAGGTAGCTGCGCAGATGATCGCTATAAATTCCGCTCTGCTGAGGAGCCTCATCAATTAAACGTTCCAGGTCCATCTTATGGACGCTCAGATTATAAAGGGCCAGGTGGATTAAATAGGGATGGCCTTCTACCAAGGTATGAAGGGATATCAAACCGTCATCCCACGCCACCCTGTAGCGCTGAGCCAGCTGCTGAGTTTGGTCTAAGGTAAAGGCCGGTAGCCGCAGGGGCAACCCCACATTAAACGGCGACTGATGAATTTGGAGGGGAATAAAGGCTTCGGTGGCATAGGCCACCAGTAACCGGAGGTACCCCCATTCGGTTAAGTTTTTCGCTTCTTCATGCCACACCCGCAGCATGGGTAAAAATTCCTGGGCCATGGTCGGATGCTCAAACACCGCCTGGAGATCGTCAATCACCAGCAGCAGCGGCTGTTGCAGAGGATTTAAAACACTGCTTTGCATGTAGTTAGTGCAGCTGATCTTGCTACCCAAATCAATGTTCCAAACATCATCTAGCTGGGCGGTGAGTTTTAGCTGCTGGGCAATGTTGGCGCAAAACCAACGTAAAAATTTATCAAAATTGGCCAACACACCGCCATCGGCCTGACGGAAATTGAGCCGGACCACCTTAAAGTTTAGTTTTTGAGCTTGGGCCACCAGGCGGTTAACCAGGGAGGTTTTGCCCCATCGCTCCGGTGCGCGAATTCTGAGTAACGCCCCCGGCTTCAGTAACTCACCCATGGCCTGGTTTTCCACCGGGGGGCGTTCAATATAAAGGGGGCTGCCCAGGGGTAAGGGGCTGCCGGGAAAGGTGGTATCTGCTTGGTCTGCGCCGGGCCACCAGGGTTCTGGGGTAGTGGGCTGGTGCAGCTGATAGGCCTGCTGCCGTAAAACAGCATGGATATTCTTTTTTGTGACGCGCTCCCCCAGGGAATGGGAAATTTTTTGCCAGAGACGAGAGCCCGTCACCCGTACATAATCTGCATCGTAGCCCTCGCTGGCCGCGATTTGTGCGTAGGTCGATCCTTGCCAGCATCGTCTAAAAACGACTTCTTGGATAGCCGTTAACCGATACGGTGAAAGGAGTTTATCAACAAGTGCGATGGCATCTTCAGGAGACATGGGGCCACCACCGTCAATCAGAGGTATAGAAAAAGACTATCAGTGGAGGTACCTCCCATAACCATTGGACATAAGGAAGACACTAATATATCAGGCTGCTTGCGCTCTGTTTTGTAATCCAACGGGTGATTTTAGAATGGCGTATTGTCAAACCTATGCTGGGTAAGGATTTTCAGTTTAGTGCTATCCGTAGGTCTAGCTTCTTGAGGGGCAAGTTTTTGCTACAGAATGTTTGCACGCTGGACATCGCCATACCCGATGGCAGTGGCTGGTGGCTGGCCGCATCATGCCTGGTTATTTCTAAGATACGGACAGGCTCTGGGGAATCTGGGCCGGGGAGCTTGTCCAAAGAACAGGGAATGCTGATATTGGCCTAACCAGATTTGAGCGGGCTAGACCGCTTCTGTTGACATGTGACCGGTATGCAACATCTTTTAATTATTGAAGACGATGCGGGGAAACGCGCCGTCAGCCTGCAGGCTGATTCTGGCTCCATTGGTCGCGATGTTAGCAATTCTATTGTTTTACACTCCCAGGAAGTGTCGCGTCAGCATGCGATTTTACTCCGGGTAACCCGCCCCGGTGAAGACGACTATGGGTTTCGCATCATTGATGGCAATTTGCAGGGAAAACCCAGCACCAACGGTTTATTTATCAACGGTCGGCGCTGTAGCGCTCACAATTTGCGCCACGGCGATGAGATTGTTTTTGGAGCCAATGTCAAAATGCGCTACCACACAGCGACTGAGGATGTGGAATGGCTGTTGTCAGGTAGTGCCGAAGCGGCCAAGTATATGGAAACTCTGATTGCCACCCCCGTTGATCCTGGCCTTGTTGCTGAGTCAGATAAACAATACGACGATGCGACGATGGCTCGACTGGCCTCGTTTCCTGAGCTTTTCTCCCATCCGATTATTGAGATCTCCCTAGCGGGTGAGCTAATTTATCTAAATCCGGCTGCGGTGAGCCAATTTCCCACTATTCACATGGCCAAGTTAAGCCATCCTATCTTAGACGGGGCTATTGATACGGTAAAAGCGCAACAACAACAGCGCTTTGTTCGGAATGTTGCCGTGGGTTCTCAGATTTTTGAACAGTCATTTCACTACATTCCCCAGAGTGAACTCATTCGTTGTTATTTGGTCGACATTACCGATCGCAAACAAGCTGAATGTGAGCTTCAGACGCTGCACGATGGGTTAGAGGTCCAAGTCAAGGAGCGCACCACTCAGCTATTGGCAACAACGGAGCGATTAAAACAGGAACAACGGGCGCTTCAGTCTAGCTACGCCACTAATCGAGCCCTACTCAATGCCATCCCCGACCCGATGTTTCGCATTAGCAGCCACGGCCAGTTTGTAAATTTTAGTGCCCCCAACCACCACACCCTGCCGTTTGTCGTTGCCGACTGTCTACATCGAGGTTTGGCTGATATATTGCCAGATAATGTGGCGGTGGCGATGCAGCAGCACATTGATCGGGTATTGGTGACGGGAGATATCGAAATTCTCGATTTTCCACTTAGGGCGGGCGGTGGGGAGCGTCATTTTGAGGCTCGTATTGTTAGCAGTGACGCCCAGGAAGTTATTGTTATCATCCGAGATATTACTAAACGAAAACAGGCGGAGACTGAGATTCGTAATACCCTGGAGCGGGAACGGGAACTAAATGAGATGAAAACTCGATTTGTTTCGATGACGTCCCATGAGTTTAGAACACCGCTGACCACAATTCTGTCATCGGCGGAGCTATTGGAACACTACGGTGAGCAGTGGGAGCGGGCCAAACAGCACCAGTACCTAAAAAAGGTCCAAACCGCCGCCACCCACATGACTGAATTACTCAATGATGTGCTGCTGATTAATAAGGTAGAGGCGGGACGGATGGAGTTTAATCCTCAGCCGCTGGTGCTCAATGAATTTTGTCAGGAGATTATTGAGGAGTTGCAGATTACCACCGACCGCCATAGTTTGGAGCTGCGATCGCAACTTGCCAATCATCCCCACCAGGTTGATCGCAAGCTCATGCGCCATATCTTGACCAATTTACTAGCCAATGCCATTAACTACTCCCCCAGCGGTGGCGAGATTCTCATTAGCCTAGACTCCATGGGCGAGCACATTCAGCTACGGGTGCAGGACCCCGGTATCGGTATTCCCCCAGAAGCCCATGCCACTCTGTTTGACTCATTTGTCCGCGGTCCCAACGTTGCCACCATTTCAGGAACCGGGCTGGGACTGGCCATTGTCAAAAAATCCGTCGCGCTTCACCAGGGCCAGATTAGCTTTGAAAGTACGGTGGGCCAAGGCACCACATTTATCGTTACCCTACCCCAGATAGAAAGCGAGCCGGCCCTTCGGTAATCTAAAACTGTTCGCGGGCACTCTATTAAAAGTCTGGCGTTGTTGTTTCTCGAGGTGAGGTTATCTGTAATTTTTATCTGCAATGTGATGTCCCCTGGCATGTCTAACCGCCTCATCCTCTAAATCAGCAACAGCCAAGTCTGCATCTACTTGATCTATCCATAAAACAAGAGCATTGTAGTTACAAAAGAGAAACCATGGTCAAAATCTTAGTCATAGAAGACGAGGTAGAGATTCGCTCAAACCTGCTAGAGCTTCTAAGCCTAGAAGGTCATGACGTAGTCGGTGCAGACAATGGCGTTACGGGGCTGCTGGGGGCCATTGAGCACGCCCCAGATTTGATTGTCTGCGATGTGATGATGCCCGAGCTCGATGGCTACGATGTACTCCAGGCCCTACGTCAAGACCCCAAGACCCTGGCGATTCCCTTTATATTTCTAACGGCCCTGGCCAATAAGGGCGACATTCGTCGGGGTATGGTCCTGGGGGCTGACGACTATCTGACTAAACCGTTTACCCGTTCAGATGTGCTCACCGCCGTTGAAACCCGTTTGCAAAAACAAGCCGTTTCTCAATCCCGGACATATCATGACCAGGTGAACGCTCTACAGCAGGAGATTCAACGGTTTCGAGCGGGGCTTAACAGTGAGCAGACCAATTTATTGGGGGATGTGCGGCACCATTTCAAGGATGCCGTCGTTAAATTAGACATTGTCACTAATATCTTAAAAACCCTTCCCCCCGGCGAACAGCGTGAACGCAGCATTGCGCTGGTACAAAATGTCTGCGCTACTGAAATTAAGATGCTGACAAAGATTCCTAATTTTGAATATTTATTGGAAGCTACACCCGGATAAGGGAATTGTCCCTAGGAGATACTCTATGGTCTGTTAAGAGCTGTCATAAGTGGGGGGCTCAGTTAGCCATCAGTGATCGAGGCCTCCTCCCGTCCCCTTTTCTGGAATGCCCTTGGGGCTATATCCTGGGGGCGCTAGACTCAAAGCCCCCAGGCTTGGGGCCTGGGGGCAACGACTATGAAATTAAACAGCTTGTTCATGGTGTATGCAAAGATTGGGCGTTGCTGATCCTCGGGATGATTTTTATCTGTAAGGTGCTGCCCTACAGCATATTTAACCGATCTGTTCATCCTCTAAATCAGCAACGGCAAAGATCGAGTTCACCTACTTAGTTCCCTATCTCCTAGGATTTTGTCTTAATTAATAAACTTAGATGAAACAACGGCAACAACTACGATAACAACAAGTAGTGCTCCTATTAAAAGCAATAGGGTGGAGTACATATAATATCCATAAAATAGGTTCTGTATCAGAATACACCGTTTTTCTGTCAAAGTCAGGACTTGATTACATAGATTAAGTCTGAACTGTGGGCTGGATTGCGGGTGTTGATGACTCATACAAAATCCTGGCTGATGGTGCTCGGTATCAACGGGTATTCACCAGGTGTCACGCCCTGTAAGGTCGTGCCCCTACAGAACGCATTATTTTCTGCCCCTGCTAGGGTCAGGCAGACGGCCGTTTTCAAGGGAGGCAAAATGTTCCAGCAACAACCGATGAATAAACAGGTAGCCGCCCCCCACCTTCTGTAGAAAAATGCTGGCGGTGGCATAGTCTAAAAATTTACTGTAGTTCCAGGGGGTGACGCCGCTACCGGTCAGGATCAGCCGTAATAGGACATGTTTGATCAGGGCCTCGCCCCCACCGGCGGCAAAGCCAAAGGCGAGACCTGTTGCTGCCCAAAATGAGGCTTTGGTATTGCCTAGGAGAAACCCTGGAACATAGAGGGTGACCATGGCCACCAGGGCAAATAGGGTGGAGTTACGGGCCGATTGCCAAATCCCTGCATTGGGCTGACTGGTATTGCCAATGTGTTTGCCGCTGAGGCCGCGAATCAACCCAAAGGTAAGCCCCAGGGTGGCACCAAAGGACAGACCAATGAGACTGTGATTGGCCAAACAGCTGCCATTGAGTAAACAGGCACTGTCACCAAACATAAGGCCAAACCCTACCTTGAGGCACCACCCGAGCAGCGGCCCCAGGGTTACCCCCAAGAGCAGGTTGTTGCGAGCCTGTTGCCAGGACCAGCGCAACGTCTCGGCGGGGGTAATGCGATTGACGCCAAAAATACGGCTACAAATTAGACTGCCAAATAATACGCCTAAAAATAACCGGTCGTGGGTCAGTACCTGGGAACCCAGCAGGGTTGCGATCGCAAAAAAGCTACCCCACAGCCCGATCACATAGACCCGATGTTGGGGGGGCGGCAGCCAGTCCGGCTGGAGCCGCTCAATTAAAAACACTGTCTGGGAGGTGGTTACCAGGTATTGGGCCAGGGAGGTGAGCCAGCCTTGGATTTGAGCGGCGCTGTAGGTGCTGCCGCCAGGACGGCGGTCTAGCATGCGCCGGATATAGGCATTGAACAACTGTTGTTGATACTGGGGCCGCCGCCCTGGCAACACTCGCCCCAGGGGCAAAATCTCCTCTGGAGAGACTCCCTGGTAGGTGAGCACCATAATATTCAAAATTAGGGGTGAGCGGGCCAGCTCCATTAGGGAGGTGTTGGCATCCTGGATAGCGGCGTCCTTTTCTAACAGGGACTTTAGCCCCGTTAGCCCCTGGTCGGCCCGGTTAAGGTAGGCCAAAATCTGCCCGTCGGTGAGGGGACGCAGATACAGGGCGGCCTGAAACTGTAGCCGCTGGGGTAGTGCTTCATAGTCACGAATGCGGCTGCACACCACCATCTCGGGACCATAGTCACAGTGAAACTGATTTAAGCTGCTGACACAGGCTGCTCGCCGCTCTGGGGCAACCTCGTCTAGACCGTCCAGCAGCAACAGTAGCTGTTGTTCATCCACCCAGCGACGACCAATGGCCTTGGGAATCTGGTACTTACTGTTGAGTTCTTTTACCAGCCACTGTTCTATGGGCTCATGGCGCCATGATGAGAGATTGAAGATCACCGGCAGCCTGTTTTGGTCGCTTTCCGGGGCCTGGTCCAATAGCTGACGCGCCAGGCTCAGCAGGGTGGTGGTTTTCCCCGC
>ERZ1740072.577-NODE-577-length-14594-cov-5.005915_pt1 | contig 14594 bp, 10 predicted proteins | sample MGYA00581733_ERZ1740072 | MGnify/ENA primary metagenome ERZ1740072 (study PRJEB43018, sample SAMN04849741) | marine metagenome | isolation source: floating plastic debris | place: Pacific Ocean | collected 2008-08-30 | study: EMG produced TPA metagenomics assembly...
AGTGAAATCTTGTAAAATAGTAGCTACATTAAAAAAGTCAGAGGGAGACTCGGCTTGTACGCATTGGAAGTAGTCTAACGTTTTTGTGGGATTGCCAGAAGAAGCGGTTTTTCCAGATAAAATCATGGTCTGAAGAAGCATTAACCTTGCAATGGTATTTCCTTCAACTAAATTCACCTCAAATTCAGTTCCTGAAAGAGAGTTGATCACGCTCCAAAGTTGGTTGATACCTCCTGTGGCAGTGAGTATGTCATAGGCGGTATCGGCTGCAATGGTTCCAACAGGTGGTTGAATGGTTAAAATGGCTCCCGTTTCAATAGTTGCGGTTCCTCCTACAATGATCTTATCACTTAAATTATTTTCAATTTCTAGATCGTAAGAAGATCCTGCGCTTTGCGTGTAGTTGCCGGTTATGTTCAATGTTCCTATGGAATTTCCTGGGGCAATATTTCCTGAGTTTATAGCTAAGCTAGCAATGGTTCCATTTCCAGATACCGTTCCGCCGTCTACTGTTACCGATCCAAAAGAGCCGCTTCCATTTGCTGTAGCGCCGGTTCCTATATTGGTCGATGCGCCTTCTAAAGATCCGTTTTCATTCACAGTGAGCGTTCCTGCAGTGACGTTGACCGTACCTGTAAGAGTGGCGCTATTATCTGCATCAATGATCAGCTGACCTGATCCTGATTTAGCAAAACCATCGCCAGTAAGCGCTCCTGAAAGTGTGCATTCCACAGACTCATCGACTTCAAAAGAAGGGGTGATGCTAAAAGAGGTATCGCTTAAAGCGATCGCTTTTGTGGTAGAAAAAGAGCTTTGTGCACGCAAAGATGCGGAGTCTAAAGAAAGGTTTCCTGCGCCTAAATTACTTTCAGATACAACCGTACAGCTGACTTTTGTAAGTGTTGTGAGACCGGTATATGTATTTGTTCCCCTTAGACTGACTACAGGGGTGCCTGCTAAAGCTCCTGTAATATTTAAAGCGTTCGAGCCGCTAATTGCTCCTGTTAAAGACAATGTATGCGTGGGAGATGGGGTGATTGTAGTAGCGGCATTTAAAGCGATAGCATTTGTTAAAGAAACATCTGCTGAAGTAGCTAAAGCGCCTCCTGAAAACGTCACTGTTCCTGTTCCAAGAGCGTTTGATGCGCCTAGGTTACATGTTCCCTCACTGATAACAGAGCCGCCGCTAAAGGTGTTTTCTTGGTTTAGGGTAAGAGTGCTTGCTCCGAGTTTTGTCATTTGACCTGCACCTGTAATTACACCGTTAACGGTGAAGTCTGCAGAGGTGTTGATTCTACCATCACCTTCGAGTATGGCTATATTTCTTGCTGTGGCAAAGCTACTTGTGATCCCAAGAGTTCCGTTATTGCCTGTGATAAAATTACTATCGTTGAAGGTTAAATCCCCTGAAGGGTCGCCAAGGATTGCATCGGAAGAAACGTTGCAGGTACCCACATTGAGTATTGTGCCGCCTGTGTAGGTATTCGCTTGGCTTAAAGTGAGCGTATTTGATCCTAATTTTATGAAGGTGCCGTCTCCGCTGATGACTCCATCAATCGTAGTATCTGCAGCAGCAGTAATACTTCCTCTAGTTACTAAGGTGATATTCCTGCTAGAAGTAAAGCTACTTTGTATGACAAGGCCGCCCGTATTTAACGTAACACCCGAAGACACCTGTCCTAAGCTGGTATCGGAGAAGATTCCACAGGAACCTCCGTTAATGATTGTACCTCCTGTATAGGTGTTATTGCTAAATAGTAATAAGGTAGCTCCTGAATCTTTGACTAACTGTCCAGAACCGCTAATAACGCCAGTAATGTTCAGATCGCCAAATTCTGTTTCGACAGTAGCGGTTGAGGTGATGTTGATGTTTCTAGACATATTGACGTTACTGCGCATATGAAGCCTTCCATCATTGATCGATAAGGCGCCAGAGTCTCCCAGATTGTTATCTGAATTAATCGAAAGAGTACCAGCATTGATCGCTGTTCCACCTGTGTAAGTATTTGTTCCACTAAGATCGAGTCTACCTGCGCCAGTTTTCACAAATTGACCTGTTCCTGTAATAGTGGAAGAGATAGTGGGAGTGGCAGTAGCATTTTGCTGATCGAAAATACTACCGACGTTCAATGTCAAGTTAGCTGAAATCGTATGGTTTGCTGTACCGGTAAAAGAAATAGCTGGAGTATTAGCAGTAGCAGGGCCGTTAAAAAGTAGCGTATTTGGGCTAGAGCCAGCAGAGGCAATGGCATAGGCAATAGATCCGGTAAAACTCATTGTTGCATCATTTACAAAGTCTCCATTTACCGTAACGGTCACAGGATTAGAAATGGGAGCATCTTGAAATAAAAGAGTGGTGAAGTTGCCGTTAGCCACGGTGTTATTCGACCAGTTAGAAGCGGTGCCCCAAAGTCCATCTCCATCGAAATCCCAGTTTGCGTAGTTTTTTTTCAAGGGAACGATGCCCGCCAATAAAACAACAAAGAGCGCAAATCGTACATTTCTTATCATAGTTACCAGCAATATATAAAAAGAAAATAAATATAAATATATTTAGCGGCTTATACAGAAAACGCCAGGGTATAGGGCGTAATCTAGATGGCTTTTTTTTCAGGAATTTTCTTTGCATTTTGGCAACTGCTGTCTATAATGCGAAGTATGACAGGTACAACTTCTATCATTATGAATTACTTTTGGGTAATTCAATCATTTATCATCATCCTTTTTACTATGATTGCTGTCTATGTTGAACGGGTGATGTATAGAAGGCTTCTGCCTAAAAGCAAAAAAAGAAGTAAGGTTTGGGACAAAGCCTTAATCGAAGCGGTGCATTTGCCGCTACTTTCTTTTATTTGGCTCATCGGTCTTTCTTTTGCTTTAGAATCTGGTGGAAAATACATCGATCACCCCCTTTTGGATAGCTTACCCCAATTTTTACGCGATATGGGGACCGCTTTTCTGTTTATCTGGTTTTTAGTCCGGTTCATTAGAGAAGTGGAAAATGCGCTTATGGACCTTGAGTCGAGCCATTCAAAAATGGATAAAACATCTGTCCAGGCCATCTGCCAAATTTTGCGATTATCCGTTTTGATTACAGGCGCACTTGTCCTTCTGAGAGCATTTGGCGTGCCGCTTTCAGGTGTAGTGGCTTTTGCTGGAGCCGGTGGTTTATCTGTAGGTTTTGCTGCAAAAGATCTAGTTGCGAACTTTTTTGGCGGTTTGATTATTTTTCTCGATCGTCCTTTTAAAATTGGAGATTGGATCCGCTCACCTGATCGAGAGATTGAAGGAACGGTAGAGAAAATTGGCTGGCGTCTGACTAGGATACGCACTTTTGATAAGCGCCCTCTTTTTATACCTAACGGGATTTTTTCTAATATTTCTATTGAAAACGCATCTCGGATGCGCAATCGTAGAATCAAGACAAATATTGGCGTTCGGTATAAAGATGCTGATAAAATTCATACAATTGTGAATCAAGTAGAAGAGATGTTAAAGGCGCATCCCGATATCGATTGGACGCAGGCATCTTTTGTCAATTTAGTGCAATTTGGCTCCCATTCCTTGGAGTTTATGATCTATGCGTTTACCAAGACAACTGCTTGGATCCCTTTTCAAAAGATCCAAGAAGAGATCTACTTAAAAACCATCGATATCATTTTGAAAAATGGCGCAGAATGCGCTCTTCCTGCAAGTACGATTTATATTCCAAATCCTGTAGAGACAAAACGCACTGTATCTTAAGCGCTTTCATCAGGCTTTTTCTTGAATCTTTACCGTACATAATGCTAGCGCTATTTGCGTTTTTTCTTGCTCAATAGATACTTCCCAAAGATGCACCGATCTTCCCAAACGGATCGGGATAACAGATCCTTCCACTACGCCTTTTGTTGCAGGAGATAGGTGATGGATATTGAGCTGCATGCCTACAGCTACATTTTTTGTAGGATCAATACAACAATAAGACGCTGTAGATGCAAGCGTTTCTGCAAGAAATGCTGACGCGCCGCCATGTAAAATTCCAAAGGGTTGCATTGTTTTAGGACCTACTTGCATCGATGCTTTAAGAATACTGCGGCCTTGGTAGGTATACAAAATACCTAGGTGCTCTACCGCAGAGCCTTTTGTTAGTTTTTGCAGCTCTTCTAGATTAAGGTGCTGTTTCCAAATGGTGTTTTTCACGCCGCTTTTTTTGTAGATAGGTCAATATATTGCTGATGCAAAGTAAGATGGTCATCGCCATCACGATATAACCCATAAAAATGTTTGCATCATTTAACGACTGAATATACGACTGGCGGTTTACGTAGTCAATGATTTCTACTTTTGCTCTCATAGCGCCTTGACTTAGGGATCCAGCAAAGACCTCGTTTTTCAGGTTAAATACCGCATTTTTATAAGCGCTTAGGTGTTGATTCATCGATGTGAAAAATATTTCCTTATGAAAAATATTTCTGCGTATGGCAATTAACGAAAAAATGGATCCACCATATGTTGCTCCTACCTGACGGAAAAAGGTCAACATAGTCGATCCGTCGGATCCCAGCTCTTTTGGAAGCGCTTTTAAAGCGCTTGCAACAACAGGTCCTACAGAAATACCTACCGCAAGACCTCGGACGGTCAACATAATGATGATGGGAACTTCACTAGATTGGATCGAAATGATGTTACTTAGAAATAAGCTGCAAATCAGGACGCAAAGACCAAATACGCTTAAAATTGTAGGGGAGATTTTTTTCATGAGTAAATTGGCAATCAAAGGGCCTATTCCAAGCATGGTTCCATAAATAGATAAGATTTTTCCTATTTTTAACCGGTCGTATAATAGCCCTTCTTGCATGTATTCTACAGCTACATTTGTTGTAGAAAAAATCACACTGCCGATGGCAAATAAGGTCATAGACCCTGTAGTAAATGTTGCATATTTAAATAACGGTAGGGGAATAATCGGGTTGGTTGCCCCCTTTTCTAAAAGCAGCGTAGCGATCATAAAAACCACAGCTCCAATCATGCAAAAAATGATGTAAGAAGAGCGCCACCCTTCATTTGTCGAGGGAAGGTTTCCTTGCTCTAAAAATACGATGATGCAAGATACAAAACTTGCAAAAAAGAAAAACCCCGCGTAGTCAAAAGAGCCTCTTTGTACGCGTTTTGTTTCAGTGCATAAAATACATGCGATCACGAAGCTTAAAGAGATAGGAATAAGCGTCCATAAAAAAGAGCCTCTCCATAAGTTGAGAAAGCCGTAGTAGCCAGATACGATAGATCCCCCTGCAAAGCCGATACCAAATACAGCTGCCATGTAGATATTGATTGCTACAGATAGGTGCTTTTTTGAAAAAGATTGCACAATGATGGCAAGACCTACAGGGTAAATAAAGCCGCTTCCGACCCCTTCGATCAATCTAGAGGTCGTTATCATAAAAAAGTTTTGGGATAACCCCGACCCAAGAGTGCCTAGAAAGAAAAGAGCGACACCTAAAAGAAAAACCTTTTTGTAACCCAAACGATCTGCGATCCGGTTTGCAATAGGTACAATAGTATTTGCTCCAAGAAGATAAATGATCGTAATCCAAGAAGAGCGCGCCCCATCAATCGCTAAACTATCTGTGATCACCTGGCCCAGTAAAACAGTGCTCACGGTGCTATAAACGGCGAGTGTAGTGGTAATAGAAATAGCCGTAAGAATGAGCCACTGCAGGCTATGTTTTTTCATGGTAGGTGCTTTCGCGTAGTATCGATCATCACCTCACAGCTCATACCGGGAAATAGATAGAGACCACTTTCTTTGGGTTTTTCCAGTAAAATTTTCACAGGAATCCTCTGTACAACTTTTGTGAAATTACCCGTCGCATTTGATGGGGGAATTAACGCAAACTTTGCTGCGGCAGAGGGTTTGATAACCCATACTTTTCCCGTAAATACTCGATCTGGGTAGCAGTCGACTGTGATCGTTACCGGGTCACCTACTTTTACCTCTTGCAATTTTGTTTCTTCTAGTTTGGCATTTACCCATAAAAAATCTAGTTCATTCATAGTGAATAAAGGAGCTCCTACGGTGGCTACATCGCCAGGTAGAATCCAACGCTTTGCTATATAACCGTCTCTTGGTGCAAAAATAGTGGTATGATCTAAACGGGCTAAAATCACATCTTTAGAAGCGATGCTTTTTTCCAGAGCTTTTTCTGCAATTTTCACCTGCTGACTTGCAATGATGAAATCTTTTTCCACATGATCGTAGTCGAGAAAAGAGATGATGTTTTTTGCAAATTCATCTTTCGCAATGAAAAAATCATCTCGGATTTTTGCTAGAGATGCCTGTTCTTTTTTCAGGATTTCTTCTGCTAACACAGCTTCTTTTTCCGCTTCAATGAGCTCAGCGTCTAAAATATCTCTTTTAAGATCAATCATAGGAGCGCCTTTTTCTACGAAATCTCCTTCTGCAAAGTAGATCTTGGTGATTCTAGCTTCGATATCTGAGCTGATTTGTACATCATATGCTTCGATATAAGCATCGTTTGTCCACACATAGCTTTTCGGCAGCATGAACCACAAAGCAACAAATGCCATAATGAGTAAAGCAGAAGCAGATACAATGACTCTTCCTTTAAGAGTAGACAGAAACCAGGTAGATGTTTTCCCGATGGATGTTTTCATAGGCTTTTCCTCTCTATTTTTTTTATAAAGAAAGATTTTTAATAATACAAAAAAATTTTGAATAATGTATTTTTATATTGTTTTTTGGTAAAATATTTTTACTATGAAGCGATTTTTTTCAGTGATTTATCTATTTTTCGCAATTTTTTCCTTTCCGTTTTCTCTAGACAAAACGGCTGTAGAAGAAAAAAAATCTGCCTTTGAGCAGCCTGTGGTCTTAGTCAAAGTATTTGGTGGAAGCCCTTACCAAGTAGCTTTTCCAAAAGAACCGCAAAAAAAAGTCTCAGGGCAAATAGTCGAGTATAGCGCCTCTAATCAAGGTGTTGTCTACCGTATTGCGTATTACCCTTCTTGGCATACGTTTACAGGAGCCTTGAAAACACCTGCGTCTTTGCCGAATATACCGAACCCTTTTGCGCATAATCTAGCCGAAAGAGAAAAAATTATTCTGGTTGAAAATCAAGTTTTTGCTCTTCGCATGCAGAGTGGATCAGAACAAGAATTTGCCGCATTTTGTGACTCTTTTGCAAAAATTCAGGTTCTTCCTGGATAGTAAAAGACTTCTTTAGAGAAATTTACTTATCAAAAAAAAGAAACTGCGTTATTCTTTGTTACATATTTTGGTGATTTCCTTAAGTGGGGGCTTAGCTCAGTTGGTAGAGCATCAGATTTGCATTCTGAGGGTCAGGAGTTCGAATCTCCTAGCCTCCAATTTCACGGAAATGACCAGTCACAAATTGCGGTTATAGCTCAGTTGGTTAGAGCGCGACACTGATAATGTCGAGGTCCCAAGTTCAAGTCTTGGTAACCGCACATCTTTACAATTAATCTTCCTTGTTATACGTTGAAGTTATGTTTGGTATTATACAAAAGAAAAACTCTCTTCTGCGCTATTTTTTTTCGGCGATTTTATTTTTTTTCTTGGTGTTACTTGTGCAAGAAATCAACGCCTATATTATGAAGGTGCATGTAGGTAGTTGGTTTATCGCATTGAAAAAACCCGTCTGGAATCCTCCAGGCCCGATATTTTCCCTAGTCTGGCCGTTGCTTTACCTACTTGTATCTCTTGCAGGTTTTTTACTTTGGAATGAAGAGCCGAGTAAAGAAAGAGGTTTAGGGCGCTTTTTTTGGGTATTACAGCTCGGTTTCAATAGCATTTGGAGTTATCTATTTTTTGGGCTGCAAAGTCCTTTGGCAGGATTTATTGGTATTGTACTTTTACTGATCTGCAGTCTATTTGTCATTTTCTACGGAAGAAAGGTGCACCAGTGGATTGTGTATGCTTTTACCCCTTACGTTCTTTGGTTGGGTTATGCAGCGGCATTAAATGCAGCCATTATTTGGATGAATCTTTAACCTAAAGCCCCTCTCTTTTTAGTAAAAAAGCTTACTGCTCTTTTGTGCTCAAGACGTAGCCTTGTTTTTTTTCCTCTTGGTAGAGTAAAAACAGGCCAATAAATAAAACACCTGTAGATACAAATACAATAGGGGAGAGACTTTCTCCTAAAAAAATCCAGCTGGTAAATGAGGCAAAAATCGGGCTCAATAAACCCATAAACGATAGAAATGTAGCGCTATATTTTTTCAGTAAGTAGCCGTAGAGGTTGTAGCACAAAATATTCGAGATCAGCGTCATGGAAATCACTCCCTGCAAAAATCCCCAAGTATGAGAAGAGTCCATATGGTATAAAGGAAGAGGCGTCCAGCTATCAGCCAGAAGGGAGTGGATTAAACTTAACATGCCTCCAAAAAGCATGCTAAAGCCATTCACAATCAGCGGAGAATGCTCTTTTTCTTTAACCAAAAGTCGTAAAAGCACCCATCCATATACAGAGAAAATAGCAGCTGCTATGACGGCAAGTTCTGCTAAAGAAAATCCCCCTAAATTTTGCAATAAGCCACCTTCACCGCTCTGTAAAGAAAGCACAGGAAGAAACCCGCAAAATCCGATCACCATACCGATCCATTTTTTGCCGTTCATTTTTTCCCCAAAATGGATATAGGAAAAAAGCGCAGAGAAAAAAGGAGATAAGCTGTAGATAAAACAAGTTTTTGCTGCACTTAAATGCTGAAGGCCCCAAAATTCTAAACTATTTGTCAGGTAGATACTGAAAACTCCCAAAAGGCAAAAAGAAGCAATTTGCATCTTGGTTAATGGGATTTTTCCTTTTTGCTTGATCCAGGCGTATCCTACCAGAAGGGCTCCTGCAAAAAGCATTCTACAAGCAGTGAGAAATAATGGCGCCCCAAATCCAAGGGTCCACTTGCCTAGGGTAAATACGCTAGACCAAGCTGCATAGAGAAAGATGACAAGAAAAATTTGCATAAAACCCTTTTTATAAGCATTATAATCATTTTATTTGATTTTAAGCAAAATCAAACTATGATATGATCATTTTAATAGTATTTAATTATGAAAAAGCAAAAAAAACCTTTTGGTTCTTGGAAATCTCCCTTTTCTTTACATGACTTAGTGCATAAAAAAGAAACGATTTCTTTTCCAAAAATAGCTCCCCGAGACTCTACCCTCTATTGGACGCTCAAGACCGCATCGGGAAGAAAGACTATCTCTTCGATCAATACCCCCGACTTATTACCCCAAAATATGCGCCTTGGCACAAAGATTCATGAGTATGGAGGAGATGCCTATTTCCCGTATGATGAAGGGATTGTTTTTTCTTCTATTGAAGATGGACAGCTTTACTCATACCAAGGATCTCAACTAAAAAAAATCTCTAGATCAACAAAGGGAAAAACGCGCTACGCAGATGGCGCGTATGATCCTATACAAAAAAAATGGTACTTTGTTCGCGAAGAGCTAAAAGAAAAAACAGAGGAGCGCGCCATCATTTGTATCGATATGGCGCGGGAGCCGATCAAAGAAGAAATCGTGGAACAAGGAGAGGATTTTTACGCCAATCCCACACTTTCTCCTGATGGAAAAAAGCTGGCATTTATTTCCTGGAATAAACCAGATATGCCATGGCAAAATACTACACTTTGGATCCGGGTAAAAAAAGAAGGATCTCAACAACACTTTGAAAAAAAAATGCGCATCGCAGGAGGAGGATCGGAAACAATTTTTCAACCTACATTTTCCTCTACAGGAGCTTTGTACTTTTTATCAGACCGCTCGGGCTTTTCTAACCTGTATGTTTATCAAGAGGGTAAGGTAGTTTCTTTACATCAAGAAGACTATGAATTAGATCTACCTCAATGGATCTTTGGTCTTCGCACCTACGTTCTTTTAGAAGAACACATCGTTTGTATATACCGCGATCAAGGACAGGTCAAACTAGGAAAACTCAGCAGAGAAAAAGGCGCTATAGAGCCGATTTCTTTACCTATTTCTTCTTATGATGGTCTGGTGAAAGGCCGCTCTTTTGTTTATTCTATTGCGAGCTTTCAAGATAAAGACCCAGCTTTAGTAGCTATTGACCTCCAATCAAAGGTCCCTTCTTTTTCTTACGTGCAAAAGCCTCCTAGCATCTATCCTGCAAAAGATCGGTCGGTTGCAACCCCATTTTCTTGTCCTACAAAAAATGGAGAAAAGGTACATGGCTACTTTTATCCACCTATGCACTCTACTTGTGAAGGCATGGATGGGGAAAAACCTCCGGTGATTATGAAAATCCACAGCGGGCCTACCGCTTCTTTTCAAGATACATTTTCTTTAGAAACACAATTTTGGACTTCAAGAGGATTTGCCTACATTTGTGTAAACTACAGGGGAAGTACCGGCTATGGCAGAACCTATCGCGAAAAGCTCTATGGAAAATGGGGAGAAATCGATGTGGATGATGCGGTAGATGCTTTGCAGTATTGGATTGATCAAGGCTGCGTTGATCCAAAACGTACAGCGATTCGAGGAAGCTCTTCTGGCGGATATACAGCGCTTATGGCAGCTGTACATACAAATGCATTTCAAGCGGCGGTATCGTATTACGGCATTTGTGATTTAGAAAGCCTTAGTGCAACTACACATGCATTTGAAAGCGGTTATAATGAGAGTTTAATTGGCCCTTACCCAGAAGAAAAAGAGAGGTATTACAACAGATCTCCCATTCATTTTGTAGAGCGCACAAACAGCTCTTTTTTACTATTTCATGGAGAAAAAGATGTCGTTGTTCCAAAAGAGCAGTCAGAAAGGTTTGCAGATTCTTTAAAGGCGCATGGTAAACAAGTCGAGCTCTATCTTTTTCCTGAACAAGGGCATGGGTTTACCGATCCTTTTGTCCGAAAACAGGCGCTTTTATTAGAGCTTGCCTTCTATCAAAAGTTATGGGGCATACCAAAAACACCAGAAACACCAAAAATACAAGGAGAAAAGTAAAAAAAGTTATGTATACAGAACTGGTATTTATACTTCATATTGTTTTATCAGCAGGTTTTCTCCTTTTTTCTGCACGACTTGGAAAAGAGTGTTTGATTGCGTTTTTAAGCCTATCTGCTGTATTAGCCAATCTTTTTGTTACCAAAGAGATGACGCTATGTTCGCTTACGGTTACTTGTTCTGATGTCTATGCAGTACAAGCGATATTAGCTCTAAATTATTTGCAAGAGTACTACGGAAAAAAAGCTGCAGAAAAAGCCAGTGTTATTGGGTTTATCTGTCTCGTGTTTTTTGCGGTGATGGCAAAAATGCATCTTGCCTACCCTCCGTCCATTTACGATAGCGCATCGGACGCTTTTGCGAGGATACTTGTTTCTACTCCCCGTATTGTTCTTGCCTCTATTACTACATTTTTTCTAGTGCAGCGCTTGGATATTGTGTTTTTTCGTCTACTACAAAACTGGCTGAAGGGGAAGTATTTTCCTATTAGAGCAGGACTATCGATGATGGTTAGTCAAACGCTAGATACCACACTTTTTGCATTTTTAGGACTATACGGCATTGTGCATCATATCGGTCATGTAATTATGGTATCGCTTTTTGTGAAAATTCTTGTGATTTGGTTGAGCGCTCCTTTTACTACGCTTTCAGGGCGTTTTTTGGGAGAAAAAAGTCATGTTTGAAGTTGTATATCAATCAAAAAAATCTAGAGCGCGTCTCGGAAAAATTACAACAGCCCATGGCGTGATTGATACGCCAAACTTTGTTGCTGTGGGAACTAATGGCACGATTAAAGCGCTAGATACCCATATGGTGGAATCGATCGGCCTACAGCTTTTATTTTGTAATACCTACCATTTAATGCTACAACCTGGCGCAGATGTGGTAGCAAAAGCAGGAGGTTTACATAAATTTATGGGTAGATCTCAGCCGATCATCACCGATTCGGGGGGATTTCAGGTTTTTTCTCTTTTATATGGGTCTGTTGCAAGCGAGTTAAAAAGTCAGGGGAAATCGATTTCCAGAAATATGGTATTAAAGATCACTGAAGAAGGCGTTTTATTCCGTTCTTATCGAGATGGAAGAGCGCTTCACCTCACTCCAGAATCCTCCGTAGAAGCCCAAAAAAAACTAGGAGCAGATATCATCATTCCTTTTGATGAACTTCCCCCTTACCATACTCCACTGCAAAAGCTATCTTCTTCTTTAGACCGCACGCACCGTTGGGAAAAACGCTCTTTAGATGCGCATAAAAAAGACCCTCAACACCAATTGATGTATGGAGTGGTGCATGGGGGACTCGATCCTGTTTTGCGAAAAAAAAGCTGCCTTTATTTAAGCGATCTTCCGTTCGATGGCTTAGCTATTGGGGGAAGTTTTGGAAAAACTAAAGAAGAGATGCATCAGATGTTGCAACATCTGATGCCCTATATGCCTCAGCACCTGCCCAACCATCTTCTTGGTATAGGAGATCTGCCTTCGATATTTAAAGGGATTGCTTTGGGTATCGATACATTTGACAGCTCCTATCCCACAAAAGCTGCAAGACATGGGCTTCTTTTCACAAAAAATGGACCTGTGAAAATTGGACAAAGCCGCTACAAGCTGCAAATGTCTGCTGTCGATCCAGACTGCTCTTGTCATACCTGTACACATTTTACAGCGGCTTATTTACACCATTTATTTAAAGCACATGAGCTCACTGCATATAGCCTCGCTTCGATCCATAACCTCCATTTTATGGTTAAAACTTTAGAAGAATGTAGAAAAAAAATTGCGCAGGATGCGCTTTAGATTAAAATGTCCAACCGCCCTTAACAAATAATTGATGCACTTGGTAGTCATGCGCCATTTCTCCTAGATACGATGTAGATATTTGCAGCTGGTCTTTTTCGTAGACGACTTCAAAACTAGGAGAGAAAAAGCTTTTACTCTTACTTAGCGTATGCACTTGCAGAACAGGGACATCATCTCGAAAATCTGCTAACCTTGATGATCTTCTTCCTTTTTCTAAAGGAGTTTTGCATACCCAACTCACAGAGCCGCGAAGCTGCAGACAGCAGGGGAAAATGCCGATTACATGTTCCCACTTCCCTCCAAACTCTGAGCGGAGATAATGGCTATCTTTTTTGAAGACAAATAGATCTAATGCACCAGCGTTTTGCTCTAGAAATTCTGTTTCGTAGAGGTAGTTGTAGTCCATTTCTCCAAATACAAAAAGGTGTTTTTCTGGAAAGCATTCTTGGCTAAAGGCAAAATGTCCTGTAGCAAATGCTCCTGTGCGCCGTCCATAGGCCTCTCTTCTGATGCTAGCAAAGTTAATGTTTCTTTTGGTATCGAGGTGATCTGCCCCTGCAATAACCGATGCGTGTGTAGAAAGACCTCTATAATGACCGCTTGTATAGAAAGAGCCGTAAACCCGGTGGTTATCAGATCTTCCAGCAAGCTGGTCCCATTTCAGAGCAGTAAAATCATAACCCGCAGCGATACCGACAAGAGTATCTGGTAATCCTACATAGTCGTAACCTGCTAGTACTCCCCGCGTTTTTGCGCATGCACCGCGCACTTCTCCCAATACTCCTGTTTCTGTCACGCTACCGTAGGGACTCATCCAAAAGTGATTTTTTTTCTCCCACCCTTCAACCTCCTCTAAAGGGCATAGTCTACGCGCTTTTTGTTCTAATTGCGACGCTGCCCAGTGGTTGAGATCAAGGTTGATGAGGGGAAAGATCCCAAAAAGCGCTGGATTCAGTAAATTTAGCGCCTGGTCTAGTTCCTCTCCACTTAATGTATTGAGCGCAATAATTACATCGACGATATCTCCTTCTGTGGGGTAATTGAGGAGGTTGAGGTAGTCATTTGTTCTAGAAGGATTGCCAGGAGCAATGATCCTTGTGCCAAATATGGGAGCAACAATTGCCGTACTACCGGCAATGAGTCTGGCAATGGTGCCGTCTTCTGCAAGAAATGCTGTTAGCTCACAGCCATTTGGAAAATTTTGACTAGACCATAATTGATTGATCCCCCCATTTGCTGTTAGGATATCAAATGTAGTGCCTTCAGGTATCACGCCGCAGTGAAAGATCACATTGAGTATAGCGCCATCTTCGATGGTAGCAGAGCCTCCTACAATGAGCTTATCGTTCATCATATCTTCAATTTCTACTTCGTAGACAACGCCGCTACCTTGAACATAATTTCCTTCAATTTGTATGGTGCCGATCGATTCTCCTGGCGCAATTACTGAACTATTTTGTGCAGATAAGCTTTTATACGTGCCGTTTCCCTTTACAGTGCCTTTATTGATTGTAGTGGGTCCAAAATTACCTGAACCGGTTAGTAATGTTGTGATATCTGCATTTGCGGGATTTACACTGATCGTTGTATTCGCAAGTGAGCCAGAAGAGCTGATATTAAGCGTTCCTTCTACTACAGTTAAGGTGTTAGAAAATGCGCTATTATTTCCAGAGATGACTAAAGACCCAGCTCCTTCTTTTGCAAAGTTTCCACCAGAAAAAGTATTTGGAAGGGTAAGATCAGCGCCCGATCCGACGGAGAAAGTGGGCGTTTTTCCACTTACCGCTGCATTGGAAAATGTGAGGGA
>ERZ1740072.578-NODE-578-length-14588-cov-8.420147_pt1 | contig 14588 bp, 8 predicted proteins | sample MGYA00581733_ERZ1740072 | MGnify/ENA primary metagenome ERZ1740072 (study PRJEB43018, sample SAMN04849741) | marine metagenome | isolation source: floating plastic debris | place: Pacific Ocean | collected 2008-08-30 | study: EMG produced TPA metagenomics assembly...
TTGCTAAATTGATAGCTAATGCTGCTTGTGGCTGAGCTAACAATTTCCTGATTCCTTTATGTTTTTCATAGCGGTATCTATTGCAAAATCTGCGAGGCCAGATGTAAAAGGTATAAATATAGTTGCATGTCAAATTGTGTCATTCATAGCTAGTTTGAGCGGTTGATCTTTATTGGCCTTGCCAATCCATAGCAGTGATTCCCTGTCAATCAGTTAAAGATCAATTTTAAGACAATCTCCCTTTCGTCTAGTCAATTCCTGTCGTATCAATAGATTGTGTCTCTTTCCCAGCTAAATTGTACTCCAAAAGAATACAAATTCACAAATCATTAGATCGAATCTGACCAACTAGTATTCTTCGATTGGAATACGGATGCATGGATAAAAGCTGTTCAAGGTTTATTTGGTCCTCGGAAACTTTATCCAAGGATTTATATTCCTGTAATGCAGTGACAACCTAATATCTCAAACTGATGGTCACTGTGTAGAGTGCTGGAAATTTCAAAATGAAAAAATCTGAAGTCATCAGCGTGGAAATCTCTCAATAATTATCAAACCAAACAAAATGATGATTTTGTGTTACGTGCATTATATCACTTCCGGATAAAGAAGGAGTAAAAAGGAAGTGAAAGAGCATCGCTCCTTGCTCTGAGTGCTTAGATTAGCCAACATCAAGTAACTTCTATGACCAAGATTGCAGCTTCAATCTATCACCTTTTTCTGATGCTTCATTTCACGTGAAAGATATACTACCTTTAAATTAAAATGCAGGTATCTGACAAGAGAATAACTTCTCCGACAAATAGATTTCGGTTGTCATAATGTGTTCTACACTGATGCAGCCTGGTATTTTATGTATTAATCATTCTGCATTGTATCTTATGAATTTGATTTATATGTTTCAGACTGCGACGGAAGCGTTCCACAGAAGGTAGAATGGATCCTGCAGACTCTCTGGGCCCACCGGAGGCCTACTCACCCGGTGCACAAAATACTCGAGAACCATTCTTATCAACGTATAGCTCACCATCTCATGTATGTTTGATACAACTTATAATCAATTGCATGACAGCTGCCTCCTCAAAGGGATACATGGAGATGCCAAACACCAGTTCATTTTTTCCTTTGTATTCGAAATTTACGTGCTACGTGTGTGTAAAAGGCCAAGGCTAGCACAGGTTAAAAATGGCAGGATGGTTGCCCAAAATTATCCAGCACAAAACAGTAATTTTTGATCATTGGAACAAAAATAAGTATTTGACAAACTACCCTCAGAAATTTTGTGATTGAAATTATATGACCATGTCCACAAGTTCAAACACAGTCAACATTCTGCAATTTCCCAACTACTAATCAAGAGGATTGACACTTTTTGTTGCTTAGCGGCATAAACCAGTCATTTTGCTTCAGTAAGTTGTCATACTTTACAAAATGAGGAGACAAGTCTGAATTATGTGTGATTATTGTCGATGAGATAAATAACTATTTTTCACATTGTTAATGTTATTCAGAATGGAGATGCGCCTGGAGCTGATCCAGAGGACGGCACAGAAATGAGGCCTCTCAATAGCCTGCAATATTAACATGCACTACACGAATACGGGATGCAGCCATGAGTTCCTTTTTCCTCAATATAAGGCAGGTGCTTTTGCTTATAATTTCGAAGTCCAACTCGTGCTTTGTGAAAAAAGTAGGTTTCATTGGCACCCAGTGCGATTAGTGAATGTTAATTTAGTTGGATATGCTTTAAAACAGCTGTATTTGATAAGTTGAGTTTACGTGTTATATACATATATTTACATGTATATGAATTAGATGAATCTGACTGCCTTTATATACCTTTCCAAGCTTCATACATTAAAGAGTCGTATCTTATGTATAAGGTTTATTGCTAAGTGTACATATATTATGGATTTCTTTCTGTCTGACTCTGTAACGAAAAATTGTAGTGAAATTTTTATGGCTCTTTGCACCACTTTTACAAGCTCTATTGGCATTGTATATAAATATTGTTCTATTTAAGTCACTTCAATCCATGCGGGCTTTTTACTTACTTTTTCTTAATATGAACAATCATTTTTCTAACCTCAAACTTTCACTCAATCACCTTTTTAAATTTTAACTCTTCACTTTAAATTAACATCTTTGCAAAAGCGCTTAATGCTACGCATACCTACATGTATGACAAGTCATGAAATGTAGTTTGGAAACCAGTGCCATTCCTTAATAATTTTCTGCTCACGAAGGTGATGCTTATTTGAAAATTTTGTGGCTTCTACTATGGCAACTTGGATTGGTGTTGGCGAGAAAATATATTTATTTTGAATATGTTCATATTTCTGTACTTATTTGGCCATCAATGGTTTCTTAATGAACAACTCAATCTATAGCTTGTTCTGTCAGTCCCCTTACATTATTTATTCCATTGGCCGAAGAAATTTTGTACATTTTGTTTTGGCATATTTTTGCAAATGGTATTACATGTTATTCATGTATTGTATTTTGGAATTGATATCCATTTCTTCAACAAAAGCAATGCCTTGTACAGAATATAATATAGATTTTCTACAATGGCGATTTATTTTAATTAATGAAATAATTTTATCATATTTTTCTGTACATTTGTTAAGCATCCTCAAAAGAGGCATTGGACATTCTATTTCTAGCCTTATGTCAGCTGTGTTGCCAGATTAAACAACATGAAATTAAATTTATGTTGACATTAGGGAGAAAATAACCTATCTTTCTATAAATATTTGTAGGCACAAAAACAATGCACAACATAATGGCCAGTACTGTCTAAAAGATTAACACACGTTCGTGCAGCACCATATCAAATGAACAAATCACCTACAGCTTGCTCTGTTTAATTCAATACATATTGGAAGAGTTTTTTCTCTCGAGGATCACAAAACAAAAACCAAAAGCACTACACGTGTGATATATTTACTAGGATAAGAGTCTGAGATCATGGAGTAATGACGGTTATTGATCACATCAAATTAATTTGTCCGATCTGCGCTCCCTTATTACTAACCCAGAAGTTCTTCCAAACAATGCCTCAAATTCGTCAAAGCAGTTTTTGCGAATGTTCAGAGACATCAGCTGAATGTTGCTCAGAATCGTGCTGCAGACCTCAATGGCAAGGAAGAATGTTTGTAGCGCAGTACTGTCATATTCGCATACGAAAGAAAATGGCCTTTTTTCACTTGAAAGCCACAGACATTATTTCTGGTTGGAACTCCAGTCCCCTATTAGTTCGTCTGGCATGAGGAGTTGGAATTTTGTTCCAGTCAAAGTAATTGTATGTCCATAAAGCCTTTGTCTTAACCCTGTCTTCAAAAGCCTCCTCCAGCTCTGTGGTGGTAGGCCTGTAATCAAGCAGAACAAAGCGTGCAGGAGGGTTTGCTTGAAAAAAGATTACCTCTCTACTCTTAGGAACTTAATGATTGTGATATAACATTACAATTTGAGTAACTATGAAGTAAATTAGAACTAAAACAAAATTTCAATCACGAATTTGCAATTTGAGATATACATGAATCACTAAAAGAATAACATTTACACATGTAGGTTAAGGCATTGCACTTTGTCGGGTGGGATTTTTGTCCTACTAATGCCATGTGGGCAACCTGCCTGCTGGGATAAGTACTGTATGTATGGGCTGTATTCACATCTGACAAACTCACAATCTTGAAACACCTTAACCTACATGTGTATAAAATAATATTTATTTCGTACTACAAAATACCCTGATAACCCACACATCCTGCACACTCTGAGATAATGGACGAACCTGTGAAGATTTCTGCTGCTGTATCAGCTTCGCAAAGGGCTGTGATGTCCAACCATCATGACCGGTGTTATTTATTGGGTCTTGTGGTCAATGTCTCAAAATTTAAACTATGTACCATGCCGCCACTCGTTCTCATTGGGGAATTTTCCTGTGGTGTCACATGCGTTACATTTTTAATGAACTATAGTTTACCTGTAGGCAGATAAGTGTTGTGTTGGAGCTACTGGAGTTGTCAGTCTCATGTCATGTTTTCGTCTGTAGTATAATTCAGGTGGACCCTGTGATCTCCTCAGAAAAGCTATCGTCTCTCTCACCATCTCATTCTTCTGATCATAAACGCTGATGGCGACGTGCCTCTCCTTATTCTGTACCTCTGTTATGTCAAGCAGGGTAATAATAATTATAAACATGAATTTTTAAAATACTCTCGCTCGTATAACTCCTTGGTATAACTTTAATCTTATCAAAATTTTGAATATGAGCAACGTGTAAAGTGCATTGCTGTTGCAGAGAATCGGAAGTTAAATTATGTTGCGACATCTAGAAAAAAATAAGACATCTACATTATTTATGCTGCTACTTAGAACGTAAGTTTGTGAGGCTTTAGTGATCAAAGCTCTAAAAAGATGCAACTGCTGTAATGCCAAGCTCGTGACATGATCCATTAAATGGGCTCCCTAATAAATAAGCGATATGTCACCTATGGATAAGAACCTGCAGGCACTCAGGCAGACTTAAAAATGTTTGCATGTTTCCTGGTTGGTTAGAAGTAAATTACGTAGTTGAAAAAGGAAGTTTCATGGGGGAAAACATCATAAATTTGAGTCATAACTATTTTGTCATAAGTTGATAGAGGGCAACACAGAAAGCATAGAGTGCAAGACATTCAACATTCAGTTTACATAACCCAGTAATTGCTTTAGAATACCCATCACCATGTATAATTTGGGTAAAAAAAGCATCACAAACCTTCTAACTCATCTTCAAGAATATCTGAAATGGTGAATGATTTGATAAAGTTAGCAGTTAAACAATGCAGGCATGCATTACAGCTCTTTTTATTAAGAGTTATGCATCAATGTCCATAGCATTGACAACTCTCAAATACATGTACTGTAGGATGATATCAAGTGTCATCCGTACAAGAGTTGTATATGATTCCTGCACCCGTGATTCCGATTCCAATTCTGAGTACAGTAGTGCTGATTTCGATTCCAGGGTTTTCCAAAATCCATAATTCTGATTCCAATAGCAAGTGATTCCATTTCTGATTCCGATTCCAGCACCATGTGAATCGGATCCCAATTCCGATTCTAGTGTTTTACAAATTTGATGATTCCGATTCCAGGGTTTTAACAATGATTTGTGACCTTAACTCTTGTCAATAGTTAGTTTTTGATGCCCTCCGTAAAATGTTTGTATGTTGGGCAAGATTGCATTGTGTACCAGGCATAATATACATGTATGTGCAGTGGACTGCTGATTATTGTGTCCATGTAATCCATGTATAAGGGTTTATCTAGCAGGGTGTATGACGTTATTTAGAGAAGCGCCAGCCTTTTTGAAATTCATTACCTTTTCTATCCAGTATTGTGACGCTAGGTAGAGAAAATATCGTGAAATGTCTGTAGTCCTTCTCCTGTGCTAATGGATTATCGAACATGTCTGCAACAATTAGAACATGGCTAAAGCATAATCTGATTAATAATGGAGGCTGTGTTCTCACGGAAATTGAACGAAATGAAGACACTTACCATCTTAAGGCATAAATTGTAATTCAGATTCACTTTTATTAATCAACATGTACTTACTCAATATTTGCAAGTTTTGCATCTTCCTGAATTCTTTGACAACTTTCTCGAGGTTTGTAAGCTGGTTTCCCTGCAACATTAGAACTTGTAGTTGTGTCAGGTGACATAGTGCTCCGGTTATATCCTTCAAATAGTTGTACTGTAAGTGTAGCTCTGTTATTCTGAAGTTATCACCAAGACAGTCTATGCGCCGCAACTAAAATCGGTAAATGCACTTGTTGTTATGAATCTATGTGTATTCTTATTGATTGGCTCGTCTGACAGAAATAAATCTATAATATATTGCAACAGCTTGAATGAGGTTTATCTGTGATGGTCTCAGGTATTAAACAAGCATGAAAACATATCAACACCATTTGAAAATCACTTTGAGACGTGGATCTGCGAACGGTTATGCGAGCAACTTTTTTGCAAAATATGCAAATAATCGGTGGATGTTATGTGTTTTTATCAGAACGTCTTACAGATAGCTGCTTGTGTATATTTATGGTAAAGCACTTGAATTATAAAATAACAAACAAGATAGATAGATTCACTCACCCTGTTGTTTGAGAGCCATAGGTATTTTAGGTTGGTATATTTTGAGAAATTGCACACCCCCTCAAGTTTCCTGTGAATAAAAGTGGCATGCATGATTGATATAACATTATTACCGAACCAGCTTGTCTGTCTGATGTTACTCATGACCAAAATACATACAACAGCATCAAAGGCGTATTTAATCTCTCCGACCAACTCTCTAACTTTTCCAAAAACTGAGGAATGCAGCGCGATAAAACAGAATTTCATGAGTTTCAAGAGCTAATTTTACTACGTTTTTGCTATTCACGTTCAAAAATAGGAATAATTCCAACAATTTTTAGTGGAAAAAATTAGCTCGGAAACAATGGTTTGAGGGAATTAATATGAAAATATAGCTGATTTTGACCTTAAAAAGTGAAACATGACCCAAAATTTGTTAGAGACTCTAACTCCATTCTCAAGCTTCTAACTTTTCAAGTCTCTAATGTTAGAGAGTTAGAGACCATTAAATACACCTTTGAACAGCATTCAACATACATTCTCATTGGCAACTGAAGTAATGACAAAGAGGCCCGATTGATAGCCATGCAAAGGTACAGGTGCATGCACGAGTAAGTCAATATCAGTGTAGATACTATCTCAAATGCTGAATTGGCATTGGTGTAGCTGTGCTTAAAATATGCCTCCAGTGCTTGTAGGAATACCCCTAAAAAAGCACTGCGCAACAGATTTGTTGCCACTCACTTGTCATTCAAACAAATTTCTAAGACATCAAAGTCGCGCCTGACCTTTCTGTTTTTCTTTTGTTTTTCTATTATCTAAAAGCAGAAACAAAACAATAGGAGACAAATCATAGTCTCAATGTCTCAGAGTATTACAGGGTGGCATTCTGTGTGCAAATAAATGCTAACTTGAAGAGACAAGATCTTGTTTAGTCAATATCCATACTTTGATATGGAATTTGAATTTTGAGGTTTGATATGGAAAAGTGGCGGTTCAAAATTTTACATATGATGAGTTACAATTAGAATTAACCTTTTTTCAATACCAGGGGTTTTGGAGCCATTTTGGTGGAAATTATAAAAATAAACTTAGCAACTAGTGAGAATATCTTTGATACAGGGTTTGCGATTATTCGAAAGTTCCATCGATATATTATACACTTTCGAATTTGGCAACAGTACTCCGATATTGCAATTGGCGCTACTCGATAAAGTTGATTATTATACTGATATTGAATCAGCACTCTAGCTTACACTTCATATGAGTTAATTGATTTATCCCAGTCTAGTCATACTTCATTTATGGTTAGACAGTTCTGCTGTCCACACTGTCTGTGTTTTTGTGCTACCTATGGTTATTAGAATTGGTGTGACTGCTGTTCAAACCTGTTTGGAGGTTGGTTCCTCTGTTTGGTTGAACACAGACTGACTCTCAGTCCTTATTGTTGGGATGAGAGTCAGTTCAGGTTAAACATGCTCTACACCTTTGAATAAAGAGCAGTCTACTCTTTAGTAAAAACACAAAACACAAAGAAGTCACCAGAGAACTACTGGCAGGACAACCCTTTAAGCAGTTGGCCAAAAGTTCGTGTCTCATACCTCTTCACAGAATCTTTGCCATTTAGCATAGTCAGCCATCTTTGCAGTTGCCTAGCAATTCAGGTGCATATGCATCAAAATTTCACAGATTGAAGAACATTTTGAAGCTGTTTATTCGTATTTTAAATATAAAATTCTGAAATTTTAATATTTTCTTTTAACCTTTCATAAATGTTTTCATATTTGAGCCTTTTTCAACTTTCATCATGAAATCTGCTGCACACCACCAAACTTTGCACAATTTCTCCAATCAGAGTCTTGACATGTATCACGTGACAAATCAAGGTCAAACTGACAATGGAATCAACACTGAGTTAAGTTTCTTGTGTGAACATTTGGCACAGATGAGATGAGTCCTGTTACATTCTTCCAGGCTGGGTAGCTCTCATAAAGGTGTCACAGCATTTATATAAGGTAAGGGGTGCTGCTTTATCTGGCCCTGGTTGCAATAGTTTTCACAATAGTAATTGGTTGGGAGAGTTATAAAATAATGTGTTGTGTTCTGTAAGACAGTCGAGTCTAACAACAGAACACAACACATCATTGATTAACAAGCACCTGCCAATCAATGTCATGATGATGACATATTAATAAATGGTTAGTTTGGGCCTAAGTCCTAAATACAGGATTCAGTTTTGTTGCTGTCATGTTTCTATTCAATTGAAAGTGGCCAATAGTTGTTGCTGATCCACGTGACCGTGACCCTGATGTGGTCTTTCTATAATAATACATACTACTTACTTGCTATTCGAATCCGTATGTCACTGTGGTGGTTCAACAACAAGTCATCAGCAGAGCTACAAGAGTAAGACGATTCGTCCCACTCGGATTCGTGTTTTGAGCTTTTGATTATTGAATTGCGGTTAGGGTTTGGGGTTGGGGTTTTTGAATTTTGGGCTAGGGACGAGTTTTTAGGACGAATAGTCACAGATTCCATTGCTACTACACCTATCCTACCTACTAACTAAGTGAATCCGTGACTATTTGTCCCCAAAATTTGTCCCTAGCCCAAAACCCCAACTGCAAATTTATAATCCAAAACTCCAAAGATGAATTTGTCTGGGACGAATCGTCTTATTCCCGACTAAGGCTAAATAACATGGAAGATATACAACAGTTTTTAGCATAGGCCTAGGTATTTGTACTCTAAAGTACCACCTGCTGTGGGTTCCGACACCGTGGAAGCTACAAGCATAAGTTCTGTCGAGGCAGTCCTGCGTTGACAATACTCCGCAATACTCATGCTTGTTACTCCCAGAGGCCCTTATTGGGTGCACAGATAGTTTTGACAGGTCTTTGGGAGTAGGTCTAGGCCACTCTGATTTGGGTTCGGGAGTGATGCAATTTGCTGCGTTCTTTAATGTTACACTTCATACTGTGAGGAACTATAGTGTACCTACCTAGCATATCTTGTTCCATATTATTTAATAACCAAGAAATTGATAAAACTTAGACTAATCGATAGATTCTATAAGCAGCTCATTTTTTGACCACGAAAAACAATCGAGCCCTCATACTATCAGAGTGAATGATCAAGAGGAGGGAAGCAAGTGAGCAAGGCCTTATTGTGAGTCGGACATAGTGAGCTCAATCCCTGTATTAATGCGTTTTGAGAAAAGTATCACCTAGTAGTCATTTCACAGTTACCTGAAATTGTAGTCAATTGATTTGAGCTGAAATTTACTTGGCCTCTATCTTGAGTAACCTTTAGGCTGACATGATTATTTCTCTCAATTGTCAATGATATAATAATGGTGATTGGAATATAAAGTTGTCCCTATCTAAAATATATGGGCATCTATCCATCCCATCGACAAGTGAACACTTACCATTGGCCCAATAAAGGATGAAACTTGATTTAACAAGGATTGAAATGTTTTGGTCCCACTCATTGCTGGGTTAGTAATGAACGCTGGAGATATTGAGTTCGGGCAGAAAATACATCCTGGTGGTGCCCAGGGCTATACAACTAAGTACATATAGGGTATACTATACATGTACTTTGATTGCTTGATTTGCTTAAAATGCCCATGTACTTTTTGTTGGCCTCAGATTGTAAGGGGTGTGAATTGTGCTGTCATTATTGGTCACCTAATACACTGTCTTTTTATGGCCTGGTCATGGTCGTAACAGCACCAGTGTCATCTAATTCAGTTTTTTTTTACATTTCAAAACCCTGTAGTTATGTTTTATTGCCTATTTATATCCCATTTCATTGTGTATGAAGTAATTTCATTGTAGATGGACGATGTGCGGTGCATGTCAGAGCTTCCCTCGATGTTCAGATTCATCACCACAAAGAGAGAACAATTCCAGTTTCCATCAATTGATATCAGGGTGAGTGAATTTCAGATGAGCAGTCACTATATGAAGTCTTCGGCGTCAATTGTTGAAAGAGGAATGTAACTATAATGTACACATCTTCTAAAAACATTTTCAAGTAGCTAAAATATACTCCAGCTAACCGTAGACACGGTTGGAAAGTATTGAGATTAAACTCTAGCTATCATCTATCATTACCTTCCCTAGGGTTTATGTAAAATCATATCGCATTGCCAGTGGCATAATGTCATCTTTATATATCTGTTTTTGGCATCAATGTGAGAACTTGGGATCACAACGTTTTATCTAACAAAGAGAAGAAAAACAATTTACAAATGATTAGTTTGTGAGTCGTCCATGTGTAGGTACTGTTGTGCTTCCTAACTGTATTCATCACTATACCAGTATAGTGCTCAATTGACAAGGATTTAACTCCCAGACTGATTTGAAAAAAGTTGTGGAGTTGCCTTCTTTTGGGTGATTAGGGTGATAAAACCAGCCCTAATATAATTAGAAAGTGCCAGTGCATCTCTCTTAGAAAAATGTTTTTTTTTGTGCACAATACTGCTATGCTACTTGCTTTGCTTCAGGGGTTTGAAGCTAGTATATGTAATGGAGACTCAAACTTATTCGCTGACCTTGTGAGTCGTATTCTCAGGTTTATCAAAAAGAATAAGGAAATCAGGTATGCTCTACGTTTTTTCTGTGTCAAATTGAGAGAATATTGTTGTGTAACGCTGTCTATAGTAAAAGAGACCATAAAAGTCTCTGTTATTCTGTTAAATCATTGCAGTTTCAGTAGTTCAACTTGAGTTTGCATGTTTTGTATAAACGTTAGCTGAAAGTGGTCGGCCAAAACCCAGAGTACATTTATTTGACCTCGATCATGGAGAAAAGTGGAATTGTTCCCAAAGTTTTGGATGATGGATGTTCTTGTAATTAAGGCCTTACAACCATTTGTATGGTTTCATCCTCATTATCTTATCTCTGATCACTTTGCGTTAGCTTTTTTTTGGTGATTTATCTATGTCTATGTCCTGTGATTAATTGGGCTATCATTTCAATCTTATTATCAATAAATTAGTACAAGTATCCTGATCAACTATTGAGAATTTCGATCTATTTTGTATCTGTAGGATTAAGACGTGTGAAGAGCATCTAAAATCCTACGCTGAAGAAATCAACAAGCCAGACATCACATCTCTAGTCAAAACAGACATCAAATCCATATCTCCCACTGATAAGGTCTGGCCAGCAGTAATGTATTATCAAGTTAGACTGACGAGGTGTCAAAATAATCATTCCTTTACTGATCATGTTAATAGTCTTGTGGAAGTGTATTATGGTACAAACTCTGCCGGTACCTTTCTAATTGCATGGGTAGATGAAACGGCTAAGCTGTGACTGTGACATATTTTCCTCTGTATCATGGCCTATATTGTGCTGGGTCTATATTGTCTAATGTGATTATTCTGGAAGAAATTCACACTAAAAATGCTGGCACGTATCGTGTGATGGTAGATGGTGTCTGTGGCGGCTTGCGTGTCAATGTCCCTCACAGGCAGTGTGTTATTTTTGTAAGTCTATCGGAGCCTTGCGTTATGGAAGTAGCATACATAATCAAAAGTTATGATATGGTTCGCAAAAATCGAACTGTGGGATCTTAAGTGGGGATGCACTGTAGCTCATAATAAAGTTTTGTTTATACTTCAAAAGACTCAGAGAGGGCCCAGTGAGTTACGTGGCGGAGATAACTTTTAAATCAGTTGTGACATTGAAAATATTTGGTTTTATCTCACCCCAAGATCCAAGTTTAACCTAAAAGAAAACAGCTCTCCAGAACAATTTGAACTTACAGTAACTCCAATGCTGGCAATACAATGCTGTTGTAATAACCTCCCTGGTTGTTGTTGGTTGTGAACAGCACTGTGCAGTGTACAAGATAAGCATACCCAAATGCTTATATTTTATAACTTATTCCATAGACGCTTGGGAACCCTGGCTAAAAATCAACATACTCATGTTGATAATGCACGATTTTCTTTCTCCTGGATGTGACTGTGAGTAGCGGTACCTGCAGTAGCATATGTTGCAAAGTTGCAGTTGCAGAGTTGTAGCGATTTTTAGCTGGTCTCAATCTCAATATTACTTCTGTTTTCAGCTGAAAATATTAAAATGGCTGGCAGATCAAACCAAAGAAAAGAATGATATAGAAGATATTTTACAGGAGGAGTTTGGTACTGACCCTCAGGGTGATTCTGTAAGTCTTAACCTAGATATTAATTATTTGATATAGTAGTAGCAGCAGCAGCTACCAGCATGGTAGACTCTTCTTTGTAACACAGTCTTCACTTGGTGCCAGGACAGGAACATGGTATCTGTATGTATATACCCCTAACCCTGAGGTCCTGCCCCTCATCAGCGCCTGACTACTACAGCAGTGTTTTCAAAATTTATGACTGACATAATGTCAAATCTAAACTCAGAAAATGTGCCTTTTTTGTACCCAAAATTCTCAGTACTTTGATACCAGATTTTGGTCAAGACTCCTGAGTATTTGGGTTGTGTGTTTGTGATATGGAGTGTATGTAAATGAAATGATGTACCTGTAGGATTTTAGCAAGTTTTGAGGTATAATGGGTGATTAGCAAGATAAAAAATGCAGACATATGATGTATTTAATAAAATGCAATATCAAGTTGTCTGCTCTCTATGTGCAAGTTGAAGGGGACAGACTATTCCAAAATTTATTTAAGATGAAAGCAATGAGAATTGAATAAAGTAAAGTCGAGAGTAAAGTTTATCCAATTTCACCTTTTGGGTGGTGTTGTCATCATTAGTTGTTGGCAACTTGCGGGGTTCACAATTATTTATTGCTAACTTTGAAACCCATGACCAGAACTATATCTTTCAGCGTGCTGTGTGTCTTATCAATAGCTGGTAGGTAGGGAAATGGGTTTGTTTGCTTACCATTAAGGTCAGAGAAAAATATGTGTATCTGTTAGATGTTTTCACATGGACTGAGGCGTAAAAATTGGAAACTTGATATTTATTGTTTTATGCAAACTCTTAGCTTGATTTGGAGGAGGTAGGGGCCTCTTCCCCTCTTTATCCTTACCTGATCTAGAAGGACTATAGAGTTGTTTCTGCGAACAGACAAATGCTGTCTCCTGATATTTCTATGATTTTCCTGCCTATTTAAATCTGCGCGACGTACTGACTTTTTTCGTATGTTTTGCGGCGACAGAAATTTCCGTCACATTTTTAAAAGATTGTGACTAGGTCTAGGGCGAAAAGTGAAGCTGCCTCCCCTAGTGATCGGTAGATAACACATAATATATGTACACTGTGTAGGTACACAAAGCATCCGGAACTAAAACAACTACCCCATATACATGTATGACATACACTGTAATGCTTTTAGGTAAGGTGTCTTGAATAAAATTTAATTCAATTTGGAACATAATAAAGTTAAATTTGTCAGGGTTATAATTCACTGAGTGCATTGAATCCAAGTGCTGGATGTATGCTTGGTTTCAGTGTCACTTTGTTTTCCCATAGCATGTGCTTAGTGTCAATCTATCAGACTATATGACCTGTTTGTATAATAACTTAGGACATGCCAACCTTCAATAATTTTTTAAGCCCTTGAAGGCTGTTGACCCTGATATTAAGTTGATTTGGTTTTAAGATTTTGACTGAATTAGTATTATTTGACATCAAATCTGAGTGTAATTTCATGCACTGGTGGCGTTGGTGTTGACGTTTCATACTTGCCCAGAGACACCTTGCAGTCTTTACTGTGGCAACCAAACTGATTAGTTGTGCAAATGTCTGTATGCTGGATTTATATTCTTTTTAGATCATCAACGTTGGTCAAGACTCGGAACACCGTACCTACTGGTATTTTGATGGTATGTGTTATCAAATATATTATCATAATTTTATCATAATAACACATTGGCTCATGTTTATATCCTTCTCTTCTGCTCTATCAATCACTGTCACTAACATACTGACAGCTCCTTTGCTGAAAACTGGTTAAGGAATAAATTGCTTAAATGATGGACTTGAATCGGATGGAGTGTTTGTTTTGGTTTGTTTTTCTACACCTGAGGTGTTAGTTAGGTAACCTCTAAAAGACCATTTAACCTGCATTTCTTTGCGAATGATTCAGACTGGTATATTTCATGAATCATGTACATCAGCGGTGATGTCCAGCTCTTGTCACCAAATTCAGACTTGACCAACACATGTCAAATCTTACTGACAAACAAATTTGAATAAAAAGGTCATCATTGGCCATACAATTTATTCAACAATTTCATATAAAAACTCTTATCTATAACGGGGATCAGTCTATATTCCTAGCATTCATTCGCTGTGAGTGTTACTGGATCCAGACATACCACGTCATGTCTTCTTCTCTCCCAACTCTATAGACATATTGATCTCACCAACAGTTTGGGCTCACAGCAGCACAGTACAGGCAGAAAATTTACGACGAGACAGTTCTGTCACATCAAACCTACCTCC
>ERZ1740072.579-NODE-579-length-14584-cov-3.636245_pt1 | contig 14584 bp, 15 predicted proteins | sample MGYA00581733_ERZ1740072 | MGnify/ENA primary metagenome ERZ1740072 (study PRJEB43018, sample SAMN04849741) | marine metagenome | isolation source: floating plastic debris | place: Pacific Ocean | collected 2008-08-30 | study: EMG produced TPA metagenomics assembly...
GGCCCTTAAATGCACACCTGAGTTTTTGGCATCCCCCCTTAACTTACTGCCAATCGCCTCTACCTCCCCAACAATTATGCCGCGGGTCGCGGCGCCGAAGATGAACCCGATCGACAATTCCAGGGGCGACAAAGGCGGCATCAGGAAATCGACCTGGCTGCCCTGGACTTTCGCAATCGTCAGAGAGCTGGACGAATTCTGAAACGCATTTTGTAGCATCGCCATGACAATTAATCCTGGCGCGAGGAAGCTATTATAGTCTAAACCCGCGAAATCTCCGCTAAGTTCGCCGCGATTGCCAAACGCCAATTTGAAGACCGTCATAAACAAGAGGGTGGACACGACTGGGGCGAGCAGCGTTTGCATCCAGACCTTCATAAAACGGCCCACTTCTCGCTTATAGAGGGTCCACAAGCCGAGCCAGTTGACGGCCCCGTAAGAGCGTGGTTTTGGCGGCGACAGCAAGGAGTGGGATGAATCAGGCATGACCGAACACTTAAGAGGTGACTCGGCCTTTGGCGATAGGTTAAAACGTATCCACAAGTGCTACTATATGTTGATTGGCTGTGGACAGAAGTAATCAGCATCTTGTGTTTCATTTCGCCCCTGATACGATATGTAGCGTTAGAGCGGGGCTGGTGGCGACGCTCAAATCAATATCTAGGGGCTGCCAAGGAGCGGGGTTTTACGCATGGCGTGGACTGAAGATCGAGTAGAAGTACTGAAGAAGCTATGGGCAGAGGGCCATTCGGCCAGCCAAATAGCCAAGGAACTCGGAGGCGTGACACGCAATGCCGTGATCGGCAAAGTGCACCGTCTGGGCCTGTCCGGTCGGGCGACACCGTCCCGGCCTGTCAAACGTCCGCCGCGCCTGGCGCGTCCGAAGCCGCGTGTGCAGCCAGATGGCAGCGTCATCACGCCAAAACCGCAGCGCATTGTCGCTGATGCCGAACTGAAGCAGAACGAAAAAGCAGCTATGTTGACAGCCCTGGCACCACAGCCGCTGTCTGACGGCGAGGCCGCGACCATTCTGACTCTGCGCGACAGCATGTGCAAATGGCCGATCGGTGATCCAGCGGATCCGAAATTTGCCTTCTGTGGCCGCAAGGCAACCTGTGGGCCTTACTGTGCGGAGCACGCCAAGATTGCGTTCCAGCCGGCCAAGAAGCGCGAGAAGAAAAAAGCCGAATATGATTATGTTCGGAAGATTGCGGGCTAGCTCAGTCTGTTCATTTTCATCAACAGAACGGCCCGGGTCATCTCGGGTCGTTTTTTGTTGAGACATGGAAAGAATTATTCGGCGAACTCAGGGCGCCGCACGGCGACGTCAATGCCGCGCTGCAATCCAGTCTAGCACCACGTCCTCGCCGCGCTGATAGCTCTCAAAGGTCTGGCCAATTTCCGCCTGTGTCGCCAGAGAGCCGGCCGGAACCTCATGCTTTACGTTCATTGTGTAGCAATATTTTTCGCCCTTACAGCCAGTCTCCCAATTATGATAGCCCGTCGCGTAATTGATCGAATAGCCAGAGTTCGGCAGCGAAAACCGCGATCCACGCTCAGCCCAAAACTGCTCGCGGTCTCCCATTTGCTCGCCAATCACCATGGCCCGCTCGCCAGAGTAATACTTCAACATGGCCAATGTCACGATCCCCGCGGAGAACGTGTTCGGCCCCGTGATGAGATAGACTTTCCCATCTGGTTTTACTGACTTGGGTGCGTTTTTCGCAAAGGCCATGGACTTTGAGTAATCGCCGCCATCATGCAGGCGAAAGTCGCCCACCAGATAATCGAGGCTCTCGTCCTGATGGTCCGCCAGCATAGCGTTATATGCTTGCTGGATCGACTGATCTCCGGCCTTAAATCCTGGCAGCGCGCGAATATAAAGCCCGCCCTCATCCAAGGCGTAGGACAATGGTTCAGATGGATTGACCAGATAGCGCGGCAGCTGGTCGGCATCGTCTTCGCTGGAAACATGGCGCCAGCCCTCAAAGCCTTTTGTCGCTCCCGTCGGTATCAGGCTGTGCCAGGCGCTGCGCCAACCCATACCCTCCGGATCATCCGGCAATAAACCCTCAAACCGCACCTTCTCGAGCGCGCCCGCGTTGCTTTCCAGCGTCAGCTCCAACGCCTCCGCTGACGTTCCATGTCCCGACGCAGCAAATAATTCTGGTGACTCAATGATGTAAAGACTGTGCAGGTCGCGCCAGGCCTCATTCCCGCCCCGATATCTGCCAAGATCGCTGATCAGCGCCTCAATCGGTGCGCCATCGATCGCGATCACCCGCTGTCCCAGATAAGCGGCCTTATCCGGCGCAGCGCTCACAATGAAAACGCCATCACGAAATCGATAAAGTCGCGCGCCAATCGTCTTGAAGTCCGTATGCTGCGGATAGATGCTCACATTGGTGTGGCCATTATCGGCCAGCGCCACGGCCTCAGCGATGTCGAGATAGAACTGCGCGCTTGAGAGCTCCTCTGCCGCTGCCTCAATCTCCGCAATATGAGCGGCAAAAGACTCCCGCGCGCTATCACTAAAGGCTCGGTCATATTGAGTCAGAGTCGAAAGATAATCAGCATCCTGGCGCCGCGCCTCCGCCTCGCTGGCCGGCGGGTCATAATTCGCGGCCGCTACACTTGGCATAAACACCCACCACATCCGCGCATAGGGCCAATAAAGAGGCGCTGTAACAATGCTCAACAGTATCCAGCCGATGAAGGCGTATTTGATAAACTTCCACATGATCGGAGTGTTACACGGGGAACGAGTAAACTCAATTTTTTTGCAATCTATGCGAGATTTGCAGTATTGTGTATGATCAGAGTTTACCCGATCAGCGGGCCTTGTCGGTAAGTCTTGATAATGCGTTCCAAGTCACTCTGCTGACGTCCGCGTCGACGCCGGAAGCGGACATTAGATAAGCGGCTTAAGTCGCCCTAAAACGGCCTCTCACCGAATAATAATCAGCTAACAATTCTCTCTAGCGCTTTGTTGATAGAGTTTGTTGCAGCTTTGATCCCAATTCGCTCTCGAAGAGAAAGCAATCGCTCAGAAACGTCGCTCGCTCGAGTCATTGCAAGGCTTGCGATTGCTGCGTTTCCAAGTTTCATGTTTAGCGGACCCAAACTTGGAATTCGCTCATAACACTTCATCGCCACGTCACTTAGAACACAAACAGCATCCTCTCCGGCGAGATGAGCTGACCAAATTTTCCCGCGGAAAAGTTCCTCCTCCAGAAACCAATCTCGCGCGTTATTCGGGTCCTTGTGTTGAGAGGTCACTTGCGATGCGAACATATCAACAGGGTCAAACGGCGAAAAGCTCTCCAAACTATGCAATACAACGGATAATTCATCTCTACTGAATGCTTGCCTGATCCGCTTCAGCCAAGATTTGCTGGGTCGTGACTTTCTACTGTCTAGAACGAGTAAATGGAGGTGAGGCTGCAAGCCAACAGAACCTACGATCTGTTCGATACCAAGCTGCTTGATGACGAGCGCATCCAGCATTTTTTGCTCACTTTCAACGATTGCCCTTAAATTTGGACGTCCATTTCTATCAAATAGAGTGACCGCCCAACTGCTGTCTTTGTTTGCATAGAATGGAGACTTCGAAGGACCAATTTCTGGAACCGGGAAGTCACTCAACACGTCGGAATAACGTCGTTCGATAAATTCTCCCGAGCCGAGCTTAGCCAAGTTGGTTGTTCCGGTCTCAATTACGGTTTTTAAGCGCATTCGATCCTGTTGAGTTTTCAACAACACTAGAGCCGCGTCTATCGTCGCAGAGATCCAAGCGTTAACCTAGTCAAAATAGGGAAATACCTAATGGACATCGAAAATCACCTGGTTGTCGCAACCGGCGATTTGCAACCACAAACCCGGTCTTTTTTCCAGAGTGTCCAATACTCCGGCATGAGCTTCGCGCATTTTGTTCGAATAATTGTCATGGGCCAATAGGCTAATCCCGCACAACCACAGTCGGTCAAATCATTGTAAAATATAATGGAGAGCGCTTTATTAACGAGCCCGGATTCATTCTAATTCATATTGCTTCTATATTTAATGAAGTAAGTAAAACCGGCACTTCTTAGCTTCCGCGTAATCAAAATTTAAACTGCTTGTGCCTCTATAGCGATCGGCAAAGGGTCTAATCATGAGCGGTACGTCAACATTCTCGCCGACGACAGAGAATACACCTATCGACGATATTGATATTAATGCAGAGTCGATCGAACGATTGATGGCAGCCGCAGACGTTCCTCGCCTAGATGACACTCTCCTCGCATCCACAATCAATACTGAGTTTCGAACTTTCCTTGAGACCTTTCTTCGAAAGATGACAACGCTCAATGTCGAGCAAATCCTCAAAACGCAAACCCCTTGGTCTCGTCTCACCGGCGCCGATATAGAGGCTCGCATAAAATTTGAGTTAAGCGTGCTGGAACTCTCAGAAAAAGTTCAGACTTTGGCGGGACTAAAGAAAGAGGCGCAAGCAGCCCGGCAATTCTTAGCTGATGCCTGGCGGGCAATGCAGTCATCTCAAAAAAAACTGAGTGTTGAGATCCAAAGTGGACGCGATTTGTTGAAACGCTGCACCGCGCGATCGGACGAGCTTCGATCTCGTTTTGTAAGACAACTCGAAAAGATCGTGACCCTATATCAGTCGCAGTCAATGGCCATGCAACAAATGAAACTGTCAGCGGGCACGCTCGGAGCGCTGATCAAACGAGCTCATGAGCTTGAAACAAATTTGCTTCCCATATGGCAACACAATGCTCTGGCTGTCTCCCAATCGCCCCAACTTTTAAAGCGGGACCATCCGACGATTTCGACTTTCATTAATTTTCACGATCGCGTCTTACGCGAGCTGAATTAGGAGAAACACAATGTCTGAACTGGTAAAAACCGACTTCCCACCTGACAGTGAAACTATAGCTGATGAGCGAAAAGCGCGAACTGCTGAAGTCGATCGCCTCGCAGCTCTGATTGATGTGCAAGTGCCGATGACCATCGTATCTTTTGGCGAGGAAGTATCGGAGAAGACCACAGAGTATGCCGATGATCTATTGTCCCGCGCACGTTCCAAAGATATGGAGGCGGTTGGATTTCAACTGAACCAGATCGTCGAAACTGCCCAGTCTTTTAACCTCAATCAGTTCGATCATGCCTGGGCACGCACGCCTGTCGTTGGCGGGATTTTGAAGGCCGTCTTTTTGTCCAAAGAGAAACTCCTTGCCAGGTACGACTCCGTGAAAGGCCAAATCGACAGACTAATTGAAAGTGTGGAAGTGACGTCAGAGACGTTAACTGACCGCGGTTCAGAATTCGACGCAATGTATGCAGGTGTTCAAGCCGAACACGCTCTGCTGGGACTGCATGTAGAAGCGCTCCAGTCGAAAGTTAGCGAGCTCGAAGCGACGATTGCGAACACATCTGATGATGGGGTGAACGCTGACCATCAGGAAAGCCAGAGCCGGTTGCAAGATTCGCGAGAGGCCATGCTAAAGCGTGCGGATGACTTGAACATGCTGCAGCACACAGCCCTGCAAACATTGCCAATGATCCGCGTGATGCAGACTAACAATCTGGCTCTCATAGACAAATTCAATACGGTGCAGAAACTAACCCTCCCGGCTTGGAAGCGCACGCTGTTGATGGCGCTGACGCTTGATGAGCAAAAAAATGCGGCGGATTTGGCTGGAAAAATTGACGACGCTACCAACGACTTCATGAAGCGCAATGCTGATATGCTTCAACAGAACTCTGTCGCCATCGCTCAGTCTAATCAACGTTTAATCGTGGACATGGATACACTAAAGCACGTTCATGAAAAAATGCTCGAAACACTCGACGACGTGCGAACCATACATCGAGATGGGGCTGAGCGCCGGGAACGGATTGTTATTGAGCTTGAGAAAATGAACCGCGAAATGGTCTCTGGAACGCGAGAAGTTACAGAGCTTATCACGCAAGACGCTTAGTAGTATCAATCGAACGGTCGGGTCAGTGAATGATGAGTCACGGTCACGTTCTACGTCAATTTGAGCAACGCATTCGCTTGTTTCGCACCGCCGATGATGTGACTTGGCTAGCGCTCATATGTTTGTTCCTGGCGATGGGGCTTGCTCTGACCCCTTATGCTGGATTCACGGGCACAGCCGAGGTTCCCAAAGAGCTGATTCCGCTGTTCGAACGCGATAATTATCAAGGGTTTTCAAGGTCGCCGCCCGGCCTATTAATGCACATGCCAAGCCAGGTGCTTGGACTTGCGACTTTTATTCTGTGCGGAATGGCGTTTGGCGCGGCACTTCGCAGACGTTGGGTCTTCTTTTTCGGATCTTTAATGTTATTGCTGGCGCCAGCTTTTCTGTTTGGAGAAGCCAAAAACACCTCGCTCGGCGTTTGCACGGTGATCGCTTGTGGAGCGGGATTTGCCAAAGCCGTTACCCGAAAACAAATACGGCTCGCGATCATTATTGCTTCTCTGTTCTTTGCCCTCAATGCTTCAAATCACGTCATTTCAGAACGCATAAAAACGAACAATCAGAACGCAAGCCTGGACTTGGGCGACCGCGAAGGGTTAACCCGCGCAGAGTTTATGCGCAGGATTGCGGATACAGTTTCTTCTTTAAAGCCGCACCAACAAGCCGCTGGGCACTACCTCACCGCTCAAATATTGCATCAATACGAGGATACAGAAGGTCTTGCGATGACGACTGAGCGATTGCGCCCACGCTGGTTTACCAATTCGATTTTCACCGAAACTCGAATCAAAACGCTGAGATCGGCGGCGTTCCCTTCTGAGTCGACCTTCAATATGAGCACATCATCGTTGCCTGACTTCGCGTTACTGGCAATGGCGTTGATGTTGATCGCGACGGGCACCTTCACTGCCCGTGTGCGAAAGCGTCGAGATCGCGTGTCTTCGATGATCGATCAGATAGAAGCATATCAGCGGACAGTCACATGACATTGCGGAAGAAATACGAGGCCTTTTTCGAAGAACGTGTGAAAAAGTACCGCCAAATCGCATGGTCTCTGCTCCCCCGAATTGCTGTCCTCCTCTGTCTGGTTTGGGTGTTCTGGGTGCCGTGGCCAGGGGCAAATACGGGTTTTGAAAATTTAGACATACCTCCACGGTTCAGTGGACAGCTCGAGTCCGTCTCAGGCGGCGAAGTGATTTGGTTACATGAACCTGGCGTAAAAAACGTCTTAGGCTGGGCGATCGACTTCTTGTCGATGCCAGCTTTACTTGCGGTGAATGTCGGTTGGCTGATTTTAGCTCTATTGAGGCGATTTCGAACCATGGCTTTGGTGATCGGAGCGGCGCTCTTGGTGCTCGGTGCCAAGTATTCAATGGTGGATCGGACGGGCTTGCGATTTATCCCGGTTCATTCAATCTCACCCGAGCAAGTCGCGATGCTTGAGAGTGTCGAACCTGAAGATGAGCAGAAAGCGAACTACGTGCTCGCGCAACTTGCATATTTGAACAATGAACCTGAACAAGCCAATGTCCTGTCCGACGTTATTGGAAACCGACTGGATCACTCGACTCAAGCTGCGTCTTATCGACTAAACGTTATTCGCGAATGGATAAAGGCTAAGGGATACGCACCAGATGAAAATGCCCGCGGTTATTCGTTAAGACCGTTTTCACTGCAAATCCGACGATTGATATCTCGCGTGGCGCTGTTGGCGGCGGTTTTGATCGCTCTAGCATCGATCGGAGCGATGCTTGTTTCGATTTTGATGGAACGCCGCTCAGCCCGAGTTTCGGCTCTCATCATGGCTAGGCAAACCTAGAGATAATTATCGCAGGGTAAACCCAGAAAGGTGTTCGATTCTCTATGGATCAGCGTCTTAAACTCACCCCAAGTAAGCCGTGCAGGGGGAAACGATGCAACTCCCGCCGCCAATCAAGGCGGTTGCCAGATCTTGACCTTGGATCGCGTCATACGCCCCTGTTTCGCAAAGATCAGTGGGCGTCATATACTGACACGCGCTGACCACCATTCCAATTTGCAATGACGAGGCTGGATCGATTGGCGATCAGTCTCGGAGAAGCGGGTCCACCATCTGTTTGATGTGCCGTACGATCAGCTCCGGCTCAGAGAATTGAATATAGTGATTTTCGTGGGCGGAGATGACCGTCCGGGCGCTGGGATACGCCTGAGCGAGTTGTGCTTGAGCCGTCTGCCAATCCTGGTCGAAGGAAGTCGGTTCAGAGGGTGCAACTCTGGAAATGATCGTAACGGGCATATCAGACGAAACTGTCGGCAAGGCCGTATAATATGCAACATTTTGCGGCATCATGACCGCCTCATCCGATATTGTGGATAGCGCATCGGAGCGAACGGCTCTGGCCAAAATCTCTGGTTTAAGAACCGCCGGCGTATCCCGAGGCGTTTGCGCCAAACCGAGCAATCGCGGAAGGCCCAGATGCGATAGGACAGCGCCCATCCGCATCATTCCGATTTGAGACTTTGATTGAGCAGCATACTTTTCGAAGAAAGAGACTTCCAATTAATCAACCAGGACGATCCCGTCCACTTTTTCCGGGTAGATCCGCGCATTAGCCTGCGTTAGGAAGCCGCCGAAAGAGTGACCGACCAAGATGATTTGATCGTCGGTCTCAGACTGGATCATTTGATGCAGCTCACCAAGGATCGCTTCAAGATCTCTCTCCCCGCTCTGCTTTTCGCTCCACCCGAGACCGGCGCGGTCATATGAGCAAACGCGTGCGAATTGAGCCACTTCCGGCGCCACCAATCGCCAATCCAGAGACGTGCCACCGGCGCCCGCTTCAAACCAAACCGTGATTTTGGACGGCGCTCCTTCGCACAGGCGGTGGAGTTCTTTCGAAGATACGGTCACAAAGTCACCTTTCGGGGGGAACCGATCATTGTCCCGTGCCTGATTGACCTTCTCCAGCCCCCAAAGCGCGCAGAGCAGGACCAGGAGCGCGAAACCCAACCAAACGGCTATCTTCAATATCATTTCCACACCAATATTCGAATTCTGTTCCAAAGAGCGAGAACGCCCCCCGGAACTGGTATTTGGGGTAGAAAAAAAGCTGCACAAGTGGCCCTCTGGGCTCCGTGCAGACCACACGCTGAAAGCGTCAATCTTGAGGCGACCGGACCACGTTCTGTCGCCAGAAAAAGAAAAAGCCGCTGCGGAACCGAGAGCTCGGTAAACGCAGCGGCCAGTCAGACCCGCCCAGACAGGAGGGCAATAGGCGGGTTAAAAGCCTTCCGGCTCTTAAAGCGAACGACTCACGGTCAGAACGACGCGCTCGTCAGCGTTCGGATCACCATCAACATCGGTGCCCCAGAAACGCAGGTCGAAATCGACATATTCGGTGCTCAGCGTCGCGCCGAGAGAGTAATTCGTGTACTCATCAAAGCCGTCGAGATAGTTGCCGACGGAGGCGTCAAAGCCGAGCGTGTCCGTGGCGCTGAAGCCAGCGGTCACGTCGAGATAGGCTGTCTCATTGTCTGGATCGTAATAGATGTAGCCACCGACAGAAACCGCGTCGAAAGAGTAGCCGAGACCGCCATAGACTTCGACGAAGTCGAGATCGTCTGCGTCTGGATAAACATATCCAATGACACCCACATCCCAGGCCAGGCCAGCATCGGTTTCACCCGCAACGCCGCCATACAGGTCAAGCTCCATATTGGCGCCGCCAAAGTCGACGATCGAGGCCCAGGTGCCAGCATAGAACAAGCCGTTGGCATAATCGAACCCACCCTGTTTTCGCTATTCTGCGAGAATCCGCGCCAGACATAGTCCGTTGTCAGGGCCACGTTGCCCGAGAACTCGCCTTCAGCTATGGCTGCGGGGGCTGTGAATGCGCCGGCCACCATTGCGAGTGCCAGACCACGTGAAATCATTTTTCCCATCAATCCGTTCCTTCCAGATATTTTGATTGGTGGCGGCAAAAGACCCGACTGCCCGAACTTTAGCCACTCAAGAAGCCCGCAAGGGATGTATTTTCTGGCTTTCGCACGAAATTCGGGCAGATGACCCAAAACGCGCTCATATACGCGTCGAATAGGGTCAATTACAGTCGTGCGTGCGCGCACGGGCGAAAGCGTTACTGAAATGCCACACTGAATTTAGACGGCGTCGAGCAGAATCACCGCGAAATAGGACCGCGTATCGCGCCAGACCCGTGATGTCTGCCATCCGGCACGGGAGATTTGCTGACTGAGAGCTTCGAGATCGAATTTTCGCGAATTCTCAGTATGGATCGTTTCGCCTTTGTTGAAGGAGAAGCGGTCTTCAGCAATCGTCACCTGCTGATCGATCCGGCTTTCCAGATGCATCTCGATGCGCGACTTGTCATCGTTCCAGATGGCGCGATGGGCAAAGGCGTCGAGATCGAAATTCGCATCGAGTTCGCGATTGATCCGGGTCAACAGATTGAGATTGAAGGTCGCGGTCACACCGGCCGCATCATCATAAGCCGGGATTAGAATATCTGGCGATTTCCGGAGATCCACACCGATGACGAATTGTCCGGACTCGCCGAGCAGGGCGCGGGCCGCACGCATGAAGGCGTCAATGCTGTCATCATCGAGATTGCCAATCGTTGAGCCTGGAAAGAATCCGACGGGCCGCCCGGTCGCCTCGGCCGGTAAGCCAAGCCGGATCATGAAATCTCCAACAATCGGATGAACTGGCAGGTCAGGATAGTCGCGGCGGAGACCGTCCGCCGTTTGAAGTAGAAAGTCTTCCGACACATCGATTGGAACATAGCCGGCCGGCGCTGCCAGATGATCGAGTAGAATCCGCGTTTTGGTCGACGCACCCGCGCCATACTCGACCAACAGGATGTCGTTTCCGAGGGCTTCGGCAATTTCGCCTATATGGGCCTTCAGGATCTCGATCTCGGTTCGGGTCGGATAATATTCCGGCAATTCCGTGATTTGTTCGAACAGGACAGATCCGGCTTCGTCATAGAAATACTGGCAGGGCAGGGTTTTCTGTTTTTTTGACAGGCCCTGCACGACTTCCGCACGAAAGGTCGCCAACAGCTCTGCTGCGACGGGGTCGAAGAGGTCATCCATTTAAAAATCTCGCGCCAGGCGCAGCCCTGAAAATTGCCAGCGTTTGTCGGGGTGGAAGAAATTACGGTACGTCGCACGGATATGCGCATCAGGGGTGGCGCAAGAGCCGCCGCGCAGCACCATCTGACCGCTCATGAATTTGCCATTATACTCGCCAACGGCACCGGCGGCGGGGGCATAGCCGGGATATGACGTGAACGGGCTGGCCGTCCATTCCCAGACATCACCGAAATAATAGCGCTGGTCTGCGTCGGTCTGAACTTGCGGTTGATAATAGTCCGCGCCGGCAAAGGTACCGTCTGTGGCATGATCACGGGCTGCCACTTCCCATTCCTGTTCGCTTGGCAGGCGGGCGCCCGCCCAGGTGGCATAGGCGTCGGCTTCATAGAAGCTGATATGCGTCACCGGGGCTTCAAGATTGACCCGTTGCGGGCCGGACAGAGTCATGGTGTGCCAACCATCATCTCGCGGGGTCCAGTAAAGCGGGGCCTGCCATTGATTTTGCTGCGCGGTGGCGAATCCGTCCGATAGCCAATGTGCGGGGGTCTGGTATCCGCCATCCTGGATAAAGGCGAGCCAGTCGCGATTGGTGACGGCGCGGCTGGCCAGTTCGAACGGTCGAATGACAACCGGATGCTGCGGGGTTTCACAATCAAAGGCGAAATCTGTGCCGACATGTCCAATCTCGGTCAGGACGCCTTCGAACCGGTCCCAGCTCTGCGGCGCCGCTTCCAGATTGGCGGTTTGCAGGTTCACATCGCGCTTCAGTGCCGACTGCAAAGGGTTCTGGGCGAACAGATGAAAGAAAAAGGTGAGCAGCAATTCCTGATGCTGTTGCTCGTGCGCCAGGCCGAGATCCAAGAGATCCCAAGCCTGTTGGTCGTCGCTCAGCAGTTTCGTCATGCCGGCATCTACATGCGCGCGATAGGCGATCACCTCGTCCAGACTGGGGCGGGTGAGCAGGCCGCGTTTCGGGCGTTCGTGCCGGGCGCCAACTGCGTCATAATATGAGTTGAACAGATAGCTGAACCGCTCATGATACCGCACGGCATCGCCATAAACCGGCGCCAGCATGAATTCCTCGAAAAACCAGCTTGTATGCGCCAAATGCCACTTTGCCGGGCTGGCATCCGGCATGGATTGGGCCGTCGCATCTGCGTCAGAAAGAGTCGCGCACAGCCGGATGGACAGTGCGCGCACGGCACGGTAGCGCTCGAGTGAGGAAGGGGAGGAAAAGCGCTTTTTTATCGGTTGTGCCATGCGTTCTTGTTTCGCCTTTCACGGGTATCGTCAACCATAGCTGCTGACAGGTTGCGTCAGCAGTGGATCAGACCAGAGCGTAATCCGCCTGCGGAACATACTGGCTTTGCCGACGATGGCCCGTGAAACTTTCATAAAGGTGGAACGTGTCGACCAGGTAGGGCTCGCTGCGCAGGATCTGAAAATCCTCGCTCCAGGCCCGGACCGCCTCGAGCGGCGATTGATTGCAATAGGCGACGGTTATGTGCGGCACGAACGGGTCCTGGCTGAGTTTCAGACGAAATTGCCGGGCGAGCTTGCGGCACTGTTCGGCCAACTCGCTGAGCGCTTCATTCTCGGCGATGCGGGCATAGAGCGCCCGCGGTTCCCTGCGCCCGAACCAGCCGACGCCGGCCAGCTCCAGTGCAATCGCCGGTGCCCGCACTGCGTCCATCGCATTGGCGAGCTCCTCTGCCATCTCGCCATCAACGTTACCATAGAAACAGAGCGTGACATGATAGTGCTCCCGGCGACGCCAGCGCGCGCCATACAGGTCGACGGTGAGCGGGGTCAGGCGATTCGCCAGGTCATCCGGGATTGGCAGCGCGGAAAATAGTCGATGCATGAGCAGGCACATTTAGGCGAGGGGTTCGGACGAAACAAGCCCGACCAGCGGGCCGGGCGTGTTCAAATTCATTATTGGGGTGTCGCTTAACTGGCAAGCGCATCCAATTTTCCGAAGTGTTCGGCCAGGAGGTAATAGAAGGTCACACGGGACTTGTTGCCGCCTTCATCCTTCAGGGCCTCACAAACCGATCCGATGGCGGCGTCGAGCTGATCATTGGTATGCGCCAGAGACAGCTTGCCGCGGCACCATTTCTCTCGCACGCGCTGAAGCTCCGTATCGTCAGAGCACGAGACCAGTGAGCTATCGCGATTGCGCAGCGCAATGCCGAGATGTCCCACGATCTTCTCGGCCGCGGCTTGATTGTAGCCCTTGGCGTATTTCTTGATGTTGTCTTCGTATTTGGAGGCGTCTGCCATTGATGTTCCCCTTTGTTTTGACCGCTTCCTGTAATGATGGAAGCAGGTCCCGGGAAAATTGCCCGCAGACGCCCCTAAAGTCAAACCGATCCAACCTGTTCAATAGTTAAGGACAGGGCGACGGTTGGTCCGCGTGAAGGGCGTTGACTGCCGTTTCAAGCTCGTCTGACCAGGCCAGATCAAAGGCATCAATACAGATTTTAAGCTGCTCCATGCTGGTCGCGCCGATAATGGTCGACCCCATGAAGGGCCGCGTATCGCAGAATTTGATGGCGAGTTGCGCCGGATCGACGTCATGCTGTTCTGCCAGATCGAGATACGAGTCGATGGCTCGCAGCGCTTGCGGACTCTCATAGCGCTGCAGCCGCTCAAAGAGCTGTTTGCGCGACCCCTGAGGCAAGGCGCCATTACGATACTTGCCGGTCAAATAGCCTTGGCCAAGCGGCGAATAGGCGAGCAGGGACACCTCTTCGCGGACGCAAACCTCTTCCAGACCGCCATCTTCGAACCCGCGATTTACGAGATTATAGGCATTCTGGATGGACGCCATGCGGGGCAGGTCGCGGCCACTGCTCTCAGCTAGAAAGCGCATAACGCCAAACGGTGTTTCATTGGAAACCCCGATATGCCGGATCCGACCGGCTTTCACATGCGCGTCGAGATGCGAAAGAATCTCCTCAAACGGTTCGTACGGGAATCCGTAAGCCTTTGAATCCATTTAATTTCCGAACAAAGGTACGGGACGATCCGGCCAATGCAGCTGATACAGGTCAATATAGTCCGTTTGCAGCCGTTTCAGGCTTTTCATGACCGCTTCATCGACTTGATCTTTGGTATGGCGGGTCCAGCTGACATCCGCATCGCGGGTCCAGAGCTGTTTCGACAATCCAGCAATTTTTGTTGCTAAAACAATGTCTTGGCGACGGCCGCGCTTTTGAAGCCAGGTGCCGATGATGCGCTCGGTAGAGCCCTGTGTCTCGGCTTTGGGCGGAATCGAGTACATTTCCGCCGTGTCCCAGAAGTCGACGCCGCGCTCGAGTGCATAATCCATCTGGGCGTGGCCCTCGGCTTCCGTGTTCTGCTGACCCCAGGTCATGGTGCCAAGACAGCAGGCGCTGACCATCAAATCCGTTCGCCCCAGCCGTCGTCGCTCAATCGTCATATGTGTTTCCTCAATATTTGATCGCTAAAAACGATAGGTAGGGAATCTTGTCCTGACCAGTCGC
>ERZ1740072.580-NODE-580-length-14570-cov-5.898519_pt1 | contig 14570 bp, 11 predicted proteins | sample MGYA00581733_ERZ1740072 | MGnify/ENA primary metagenome ERZ1740072 (study PRJEB43018, sample SAMN04849741) | marine metagenome | isolation source: floating plastic debris | place: Pacific Ocean | collected 2008-08-30 | study: EMG produced TPA metagenomics assembly...
TACGGCCGCACAAGGTCGATGAAACGGCTTGTCATTGGCCTCCACCGTCTTTCGTTTCGCCAAGCGCAGGTGTGGGTGACCGCTGAGCATCCGTTGACGTAGTGAGCCTCAAGATTTCTGGGCGAACTGGGCTCGCTCGGAAATAGAGGCCAATGCGTTAACCCATATTTTGAGGACTCATCGGCGGCCCGGCGTCGTCTTTCCTAGTTTTTCCGCGCACGCTCGTCTGGGTAAACCAGCCTTTGCATCGGCGGTTCATCCGGATGGCTGATCCGGTGCATGACAGCGCGGGCGAGGAAATCGCCGGCTTCGTCGGCGTTTTCTTCCAAAACCATAATACCGGGCCGAAACCTTTGCAGGAAACTCAGTGCCTCTTTCGCTGCCATGTCGAAATCACGTTCCAGAACAAGACCCATCTGTTCAAAGGTCGAGACCATCGTCACGCACCCTCCGATGCTTGGCGCGATCAGACCGTCGGGCCTGTCCACCTCGGCAAACACTGCGCGCATCGCAGCTTCGACTTCTGCCACACTGCTGTGTGAGGTTGCGCCCTCGATGACGGACACGGTTACACCATGAGCTTCGGCAGCAGCGCGCGCGCCTGCGACCATATGAATGGCGTATGTCTGTGTTTGCGGTGGCGCGAGAAGTGCAAGGCGCGAACGCCCGCGCGCAACCAAAGCGTCGACCGCCAGCGACCCGAAAGCGGTATTGTCGAAGTCAAAATAGGCATGCGATTCCGTCAAAGCCGTACGGCCATGGGCCACAAAAGGAAACTTGTGCTCCATCAGGTAGCGCACTCTTGGATCATCTGGTTCCGTCTGATTCATGATCAGCCCGTCAGCTGATCCGGTTTCCACAATGTAGCGGATCGGCACCATCGGGTCTTCGTCCGCAAAGTACGGCGTGATGATCACATGGTAGGGTGTGCCGCGCAGCGCGGACGTGATCGCCGCAATCAGTTGCCCAGTGTTGTTCATCGCATCGTGCTCGGTCGACATAACGACACTGATCACATTGGTGCGGCCGGTCCGCAGACGCACGCCAGCGCGATTGGGCCGGTATCCGATCTGTGTTGCGATGTCGCGGATGCGCCGCTTGGTGTCCTTGCGAATGTCTGGCGCATCGGCAAGCGCGCGCGAAACCGTCGGCACGGCAAGGCCGGAAATGCGCGCAATGGTCTTTAGGGTTGGGCGTTCGCCCGCCTCAAGGACAATCTGCTTGGGTTCTTCTGGGGCCCCGGACTTGGTCATTTTGGGCGCTTTCCCTCGCAAACACTGGGAACCGGACAGGTCCACACGGTGATGAATATCAACAGAATCAAAACGTTGCACGCGCTCTGATAATTAGTTCGAGACTTGGCATAATTCTAGCTTGATCGCCAAATCTAAATCGTTGTAGCAATTACTATAACGATTTAGAAGTCAGGGAGGACTCAAAATGAAGACTTTGTCAAAACTGCTGGCCACCGGGGCATTCCTTGCCGCGGGCGCGGTCCACGCAACCGAACTGGAAGTCACCCATTGGTGGACATCCGGTGGCGAGGCTGCGGCGGTGGCCGAATTTGCCAAAGCGTTCGACGCCTCGGGCAACACATGGGTGGACGGTGCCATCGCCGGTTCGGGCGGCACGGCGCGCCCCATCATCATTTCACGCATTCTCGGCGGCGACCCGATGGGCGCAACGCAGCTTAACCACGGCCGTCAGGCCGAAGAACTGGTTGAGGCGGGCCTGATGCTCGACTTGACCGACATTGCCACCGAAGGGGATTGGGCCAACGTCGTGAACCCCACCTCGCTGTTGGATGCATGCACGCTTGACGGAAAAATCTACTGTGTGCCGGTAAACATCCACTCGTGGCAGTGGATTTGGCTGTCAAACAAAGCCTTTGCAGATGCAGGCGTAGACACGCCCGCCAACTGGAGTGAATTCGTAGCCGCAGCCCCAGCTTTAGAGGCGGCAGGCAAAGTCCCATTGGCCATGGGCCAGCAGCCCTGGCAGTCCAACGGCGCGTTTGGTGTGATCGCAATTGCAATCGGTGGTCAGGACCTGTGGAACAAGATCAACATCGACAAAGATGCCGATGCAGCGGCTGGCCCGGAAATGGCGAAAGTATTCGAGGCTGCGGTGGTTGCGCGCCAGATGGCGTCCAAATCGCGGGTGCAGGATTGGAACCAAGCCACAAATATGGTGATCACAGGCGAAGCTGGTGGACAGATCATGGGCGATTGGGCGCAGGGTGAGTTCCAGATTGCGGGGCAAACTGCGGGGAATGAGTATGAATGCCTGCCTGGCCTTGGTGTGAACGAAGTGATTTCGACGGGCGGCGACGCGTTCTATTTCCCAAAGAATGACGACCCGGCGATCACGGCAGCGCAAAAAGAACTGGCCAAACTGATGATCAGCCAAGAGGTTCAGGTCGCCTTCAACCTCAAAAAAGGGTCGCTTCCTGTGCGTGGCGACATTGATCTGAGCGCCGCCAATGACTGCATGCAAAAGGGCCTCCAAATCCTTGCAGATGGCAATGTGATGCTGAGCGGCGACGAAGTGTTGTCGGCAGATACCCAAGGCCAGATCGAAGACCTGATGGTCGAATTCTGGAACGACCCGTCCTATTCGGCAGCCGATGCACAAGCGGCCTATGCTGCGATCATCGCGGACGCTGACTGAACCAGCCGCCAGTCCCGACCGGTTCGGGACTGGCACCTTTGGGGGGCCTTTTCATGAGCATGCAAGACAATGCGGGCAAGCGCCCCGTGCGCCTTTTGCGCAATCTCAACGCCAAGATCGCATCCATCCCGATGATCGCAACCGCGCTCGTGGTCTTCATCGGCTGCACAACATGGACTGTGGTCTATTCTTTCACAGACTCAAAACTGTTGCCCCGCCTCAACTTTGTAGGTCTTGACCAATACGACCGTCTTTGGGGCACCCGTCGCTGGCTGGTCTCCATTGAAAACCTGGCATGGTACGGGTTTTGTTCGATGATCCTGACACTGCTGATCGGCTTTACCCTCGCCGCATTGCTTGATCGCAAGGTGCGGTTTGAAAATACGTTTCGCACCATTCTCCTTTACCCGTTTGCCCTGTCTTTCATCGTCACAGGCCTAGTCTGGCAATGGATCCTGAACCCCGATTTCGGTGTCCAGCAAGTGGTGCGTGATTGGGGGTGGACGACATTCACGTTCGATCCACTCTACAACCCGCAGATCGTGATCTTTGGCATTCTGATCGCAGGTATCTGGCAGGGGTCTGGCCTGATCATGGTCATCATGCTGGCAGGTCTGCGCGGCATCGACGAAGATATCTGGAAAGCGGCGCGCGTTGACGGCATTCCAACTTGGAAAACCTATGTTGTCGTGATCATCCCGATGATGCGACCGGTGTTTGTCACCGCGCTTGTCCTGATCGCGTCCGGCATCGTCAAGGTCTACGACCTTGTGGTCGCGCAAACCTCAGGTGGTCCGGGCATCGCGTCCGAAGTGCCGGCAAAATACGTCTACGACAAAATGTTTGCCTCGCAGAACCTCGCGCAGGGCTTTGCCGCCTCGACCATGATGCTGGTCAGCGTGATCATCATTCTGATCCCATGGGCCTATCTCGAATTCGGAGGCAAGAAGCGTGGATAACGCGATAACCCCACGCGGCCCCAAACCGCGCCGCCGCTTTTCCCGTGGCAACATCATGCTCTATGGCACGCTGATTGTGGTCGCCCTGTATTATGCGTTGCCACTTTACGTGATGATCGTCACATCGTTGAAGGGCATGCCGGAAATCCGGCTTGGCAACGTGTTTTCGCCCCCCGTCGAGATCACCTTCCAGCCTTGGGTCAAGGCATGGTCCGAGGCGTGTACCGGCATCAACTGCGATGGGTTAAGCCGGGGCTTCTGGAACTCCGTCCAGATCCTGATTCCATCGGTGTTCTTGTCTATCATCATCGCGTCGATCAACGGCTACGCGCTCGCCAACTGGCGCTTTAAAGGGGCGGATGTGTTTTTCACCATCCTGATCCTCGGCGCGTTCATTCCTTATCAGGTCATGCTTTATCCGATCGTGATCATCCTGCGTGAAATGGGCCTCTATGGATCTCTCTGGGGCCTTGTCCTTGTGCATACAGTCTTCGGAATGCCGATCCTGACGCTCCTCTTCAGAAACTACTTCACTGCCATCCCAGAGGAGCTGTTCAAGGCGGCCCGCGTCGACGGCGCCGGGTTCTGGGGTATCTATTTCCGCATCATGTTGCCGATGTCTCTACCAATCTTCGTGGTCGCGATGATCCTGCAAGTCACCGGTATCTGGAACGATTTTCTGTTCGGCGTGATTTATACCCGCCCCGAGATTTACCCCATGACGGTGCAACTCAACAACATCGTCAACTCGGTGCAGGGGGTCAAGGAGTACAACGTCAATATGGCGGCCACACTGCTCACGGGCCTTGTCCCCCTCATCATCTACTTCGCTTCGGGCAAACTATTCGTCCGGGGCATCGCCGCTGGCGCTGTGAAAGGCTGATCCATGACATCCGTTCTTGTCAAAGACCTGACTCTGAAGTTCGGCGCGGTCACCGTGCTCGACAACCTCAACATCGACATTCCTGAGGGCGAGTTTCTGGTCCTGCTCGGAGCGTCGGGATGTGGGAAATCCACGCTGCTCAACTGCATCGCGGGGCTGCTCGACCCCACGGACGGGGAAATCCACATCATCGACCGCAATGTGACATGGGAAGAACCCTCGGGCCGGGGCATTGGCATGGTGTTCCAATCCTATGCGCTTTACCCCCAGATGACGGTCGAGGGGAACCTGTCCTTTGGTCTCAAGAACGCGCGCATGCCTAAGGCAGAGATCAAAGAGCGTGTGGCGCGCGCCGCAGAGATATTGCAGATCGATCCACTGTTACACCGCAAGCCTGCCGCCCTCTCCGGCGGGCAGCGCCAGCGCGTCGCCATCGGTCGCGCGCTGGTGCGCGATGTAGATGTGTTCCTGTTTGACGAACCCCTGTCGAACCTGGACGCCAAACTGCGCGCCGACCTGCGGGTCGAGATCAAGCGCCTGCACCACAACCTGCAGAACACGATGATCTACGTTACCCATGATCAGGTTGAGGCCATGACGTTGGCCGACCGTATCGCGATCATGAAAAGCGGCATCATTCAGCAACTTGATACGCCGACCGAAATCTACAACCGCCCCCGCAACAAATACGTCGCTGGCTTTATCGGCAGCCCTGAAATCAACTTTTTCGAAGGGACGATCGAAGACGGGACATTTGAAACGGGCGGGGAACGGTTTTCGCTGGCGGGTTATGAATTCCAGAACGCAAGCCGCACCGGGCGTGCGTGGTTGGGTATACGGCCCGAGCATATCATGTCAGGCGATGCGGCTCGGGACCTGCCTGTCACTGCAAATGTAACCATCGACATTGTCGAACCTATGGGTTCGGACACTCTGGCATGGGCAACGTTGGCAGGCGTGGCAATTCGCATACGTATGGACGGACAAGCTGCTGTGTCGTCCGGCGACCAAATCCAGATCGGCTTTGATCCATCACGCGCCTCGCTCTTTGACAAGGCGACCGAGGCGAGGGTCTGAAACCTGATGTTGGACTTGTCCGGACACTGGGATTTGTCGGATGACACCGGGCAATACACAGCCCCGATGTCACTGCCCGGCGATGGCATCAGCGCACTGCGCGATGCGGGCGTCGTCCCCGACCCGTATTGGCGACACAACGAAAGTGATCTGCGCTGGATCGCCGAGCGTGACTGGCTTCTGACTCGTACATTTCAGGCAACCTCGCAGGACATGGCGCTCGTGATATCGATGTTGGACACCGTCGTTGATGTATCACTGAACGGCCAGATCGTGTTGAAAGCCGACAGCATGTTCCGCACGCATCGCGTGGATGTCTCAGACACCCTAACGGTCGGCGATAACGTGATCGAGCTGCGCTTTCGTTCTGTAACTGACGCCGCCAATGCACGCGCCGCCGAGCAACCTTATGTGGTGCCTTATCAGGCAGAAAACTGCCCGATCCCAAACGGAAACATGTTGCGCAAGCCCGAGTGCGATTTCGGCTGGGACTGGAACATCGCGCTCGCGCCTTTTGGGCTTTATGGCGACATCTACCTTGAACCGCTCGGCCCCCGCATCGCAGATGTGATCGTCGCGCAAGACCACAATGCGCATGGTGTGACTGTCACCGTAGATGTGCACACAGACGGTCAGCCGGACGGTGCAGCAGTGCGCGCGTCGCTTTGCACAGTCGTCGCTGAGGGGAGGATCACGGCAGGAACCGCCCGCCTGACACTGCACATTGATGCACCTGATTTGTGGTGGCCAACCGGGCTTGGCCAACAAGTATTGCACGATCTCTTGATCACTGTGGCCGAAACAAAAGCGTCGCGGCGCATCGGCCTCCGCGCCGTCGATCTAATAACTGAACCCGACGACGCAGGAACCGGGTTTGCCTTTCAAGTCAACGGCCACCCTGTGTTTATGAAAGGCGCCAATTGGATCCCGGCAGATGCCCTTGGAGGGGCAATCACGCCCGATATGTGCCGCGACCTGCTGCAATCGGCGGTCGATGCAAACATGAACATGATCCGTGTCTGGGGCGGTGGGCGTTACGAGCCAGACTGGTTTTATGACCTCTGCGACGAACTGGGGCTCTTGGTCTGGCACGATTTCATGTTTGCCTGCCATCTCTACCCAGCAACAGAAACCTTCCTGAGCGAAGTCGACGGCGAAGTGCGTGAACAAGTGGCCCGCCTCAATCACCATGCGTGCATTGCCCTGTGGTGCGGCGACAATGAACTCGTGGGCGCCTTGAATTGGTACGAGGAAAGCCGCAAGGACCGCGACCGCTACCTTGTAGCCTATGACCGGCTGAACCGCACAATTGAAAACGCGCTGAAACAGACCGCGCCGTCCGCTGTCTGGTGGCCTTCAAGCCCGTCAGCAGGCCAGCTGAACTTCGGCGATGCATGGCATGACGACGGATCGGGCGACATGCATTTCTGGTCCGTATGGCACGAGGGGCGCGACTTTGATCACTACCGTGATGTGTCGCCGCGATTTTGCTCCGAATTCGGGTTTCAATCCTACCCTTCGATGGATGTGATCCGCCGCTTTACCGAAGCACCGGACCGCAACATCGCCTCTCCAGTGATGGAGAGCCATCAGAAAAATGCGGGCGGAAATGCCCGGATTACGGAAACGATGTTCCGCTATTTCCGCTTCCCTGTGGGGTTCGAGAATTTCGTCTATCTCAGTCAGGTTCAACAGGCGCTGGCCATCAAAACCGCGGTGACCCACTGGCGCGGCCTCAAGCCACACTGCATGGGAACACTCTATTGGCAACTGAACGACACATGGCCGGTCTGCTCATGGTCCAGCCTTGACCATGGCGGAGGGTGGAAACTGTTGCATCATGCAGCCCGCCACTTTTACGCGCCTGTGGTGGTAGTCGCGGTCCCGACGACAGAAGGTATCGACTTGCGCGTGGTGAATGACAGGATGGATGCAGTGTCGGTTGAGATCGAAGCCTGCGCAGTTTCCACGGAAGGTGAGTTACGATCCTTGGAAAGGACAACTCTGGAGGCTCCCGCCGACAGAGCCGTCAGCAGCCTCCTGATCCCCTCAGACGCTTTGAGCGATAACGAGATTCTCGTGTACCAATGGACCGTTGACGGCACGCAACACAGCGATCACTTCGCCCTGCGCCCCTACAAGGCCTATCCCCTGATCGACGCCGGGATCGAAACGCAAATCGAAGAGCACACAAACTACGTCACCCTCACACTCAGTGCGCAACGTTTGGCACTATTTGTGGCCGTCGAAGCAGATCAACCCGGTCGGTTTAGCGACAATGGGTTTCATCTTGTTCCCGGTCAGGCGGTCACCCTGCGGTTTGCCCCCAAGACAGCAGGCACCACCACTCGATTTATTCTCAGAGACCTCTACTCCGCCACTCACGCACACTAAAAGGACCCACCCATGACCGACTTGTCCTACCAACTCTACAGCTCTCGCCTGAATCCACCGCTCGGGGACACGCTGCAAATGCTGTCCGATATCGGATACACACATGTCGAAGGTTACGGCGCGCTTGTTGTCGACAACGATGCGATGAATGCGTTGGAACAGGGCCTGCGGGCGACGGGCCTTACCATGCCCACCTGCCATGTTGGGCTGGATCTGTGTGAGGGCGAACCGGATACGGTAAAGGCTATCGCGCAGCGTTTTGGGATCGAGACCATCGTGATCCCCTTCATTATGCCGGAGGATCGCCCAACGGACGCAGAGGGCTGGTCCAACTATGGCGCCCGCCTGGCCGCAGTCGCTGACACTCTGGGTCACGCGGGACTGAAGCTGGCGTATCACAACCATGACTTCGAGTTTGTCGCGCTCCCTGATGGAACATTGCCGATTGATCTGATCCTTGCCGCAGCCCCTTCCGTCTTCTTCGAATACGACGTGGCTTGGGCAGTGCGCGCCGCCGCTGAACCATTTGCGCCGATTGAGCGTTACGGCCCACGCATCGCGATTGCGCATCTCAAGGACATCGCGCCCGCTGGCGAGGCGGTCGATGAAGATGGATGGGCCGATATGGGACACGGGACCATGGATTGGGCTGCTCTCATGACAGCACTCAAGGCAGCAGGCACCCGCTACTACGTCGCAGAACACGACAAACCCAGCGATCATCGTCGATTTGCGCAACGCGCATTTACATCTGCACAAACACTTTGAAAGGAGGCGCACATGCTCGGCATTGGTATCATTGGATGCGGCAATATCTCGACCGCATATCTTCGGCTGGCACCGCTGTTCAAAGGGCTGGAGGTGCGCGCGGTTGCTGACCTGAACCCAGCGACCGCGAAAGCCCAAGCAACGGAATTCAATGTGCGCGCTCACAGCGTGGAAGAGTTGTTGGCCGCAGGTGACATCGACATCGTGGTGAACCTAACGATTCCGGACGCGCATTTCGATGTGACACGCGCCATTTTGCAAGCGGGCAAGCACGCCTATTCGGAAAAACCGGTTGTGCTCACTCAGGAACAGGGTGAGGCATTGCGCGCTTTGGCCACCAAGAAAGGGCTGCGCGTTGGTTCAGCGCCGGACACCTTCCTCGGGGGAGCACATCAGGCAGCCCGCGCAGCGATTGATGCCGGGCAAATCGGCGATGTGGTTGCCGGAACGGCACATGTTATGAACCACGGGATGGAACACTGGCATCCGAACCCCGACTTCTTCTTTCTGCCGGGTGCGGGGCCGATGCTCGACATCGGGCCCTACTATGTCACCAATCTGATCCAGTTGCTTGGTCCTGTTGCCCGGGTTGCGGCGCTGACCTCCACTCCGACGACAACCCGCGAGATCCTGTCCGAACCCCGGCGGGGAGAGGTGATACCGGTGAAAACTCCGACCAACATCCACGCGCTGCTCGACTTTGAAAGCGGTGCCACGATCACCTTGTCGACGTCCTGGGATGTCTGGGCGCACCGCCACGGGCACATGGAACTTTATGGCTCGAAAGGTACGATGTTTCTGCCCGACCCGAACTGGTTCTCGGGCGAGGTCGAGGTTGTCGATGCGGCGGGTGTCAGCACGATGCTCGACACAGACACGCATCCCTTCGGCATCCCCAACCAAGACAATCATGGCACGGCCAAGGCCAACTACCGGACGGCAGGCCTGGCTGAAATGGCAGCGGCTTTGCATGATGGCCGGCCACATCGTTGCGCGCTTGAGCTGGCGCTGCATGCCGTCGATGTCATGACTGCAATTTTGGACGCTGACGAGAAAGGTGAAATGGTACAGGTTTCAAGCACATGCGAACGCCCCGAGCCGCTAAACGCCGCCGCAGCGCGCGCCTTGCTGAAGTAGCGGGAGCCAGAGTCGCGCACCGTCAAATCAACCTGAGCACCCAAGCCGCAAGCATCGAGCATCCAAAGCTAATTCATTGCGGCTGCGCCCTCACGAATTGGCGTATTCCTCCATCGGGGGGCACGTGCATGACAGGTTGCGGTCACCCCAGACGTTGTCGACCCGATTGACCGGGGGCCAGTATTTGTCGACACGGAACGATCCTGCGGGAAAACAGGCGCTTTCGCGGCTGTAGGGCCGGTCCCAGTCGCGCACTAGATCTTCCATGGTGTGTGGTGCGTTTTTCAGTGGGTTGTTTTCGGCGTCCATCGTGCCGTCCTCGATAGCCTGGATTTCCGCGCGGATACCCAGCATGGCATCACAGAAACGATCAAGCTCCGCTTTGGTTTCGGACTCCGTTGGTTCGATCATCAATGTACCCGCCACGGGCCAAGACATTGTCGGCGCGTGAAAGCCGCAATCGGCAAGTCGCTTGGCGATGTCGTCCACGGTAATGTGGGCACTGTCGGCAAAAGGGCGAGTGTCGATGATGCACTCATGCGCGATGCGACCCGTTGGCCCCTTGTAGAGGACGTCAAACGCGCCTTCGAGACGCTTGGCAATGTAGTTGGCATTGAGGATCGCAACGCGTGTTGCCTGTGTCAGACCGTCACCGCCCATCATCAGGCAATAGGCCCATGAGATCGGCAACAGTGATGGCGACCCGAAGGCAGCGGCACTGACCGCGCCCGAGCCACCGTTGGGGTCTCCGGGCAGGTGGGGCGTCAGATGCGCTTTTACCCCGATTGGTCCCATGCCGGGACCACCACCACCATGCGGGATGCAGAACGTCTTGTGCAAGTTCAGGTGGCTGACATCGCCGCCCAGATCACCTGGACGGCTGAGGCCGACCATGGCGTTCATGTTGGCCCCGTCGATATAGACCTGTCCACCTGCCTCATGGGTGATCTTACAGACGACAATCACCGTCTCTTCGAACACGCCGTGCGTGGACGGGTAAGTGATCATGCAGCCAGCCAGGTTGTCGCGATGCTCGGCCACTTTGGCCTTGAAGTCTTCCACGTCGATATCGCCGTTGGCGGCTGACTTCACCGGGACGACTTTCCATCCGACCATTTGCGCCGAGGCCGGGTTGGTGCCATGCGCGCTCATCGGGATGAGGCAGATGTTTCGGTGGCCTTGACCATTGGCGCGGTGCCAGCTTGCGATGCTCAGCAGGCCGGCATATTCGCCCTGCGCGCCTGAATTGGGCTGCATGGAAATGGCGTCATAGCCCGTGATGTCGCACAGCTTGGCCGACAGATCCTCGATGATTTCGAGATACCCCGCGGCCTGATCCGTTGGGCAGTAGGGGTGCAAAAGCGAGAATTCACGCCAGCTGACGGGCATCATTTCGGCGGCCGAGTTCAGTTTCATCGTGCAGGACCCCAGCGGGATCATAGCCCGGTCCAGAGCAAGATCGCGGTCCGCCAGACGGCGCATGTAGCGCATCATTTCGGTTTCCGCCCGGTTCATGTGGAAAATCGGGTGGGTCATGAAATCAGAGGTGCGGATCAGCTTGTCCGGCATGTTGTAATGCGGCGTGTAATCCTTGTCCTTCTGTTCGATGCCAAAGGCACGCCAGACCTTTTCAATGATTGCAGGCCGGGTGGCTTCATCCAGTGTGATGCCTACCGCAGTCGTGCCGATGCGGCGCAGGTTTTCCTCTTCGTCTGCGGCGGATTTGATCACCGCAGACTGCAGCGGCCCCACATCGACCGTGATCGTGTCAAAGAAGGTCGCAGGGCGCACGTCGAACCCTGCTTGCTTCAGACCTTCGGCCAAGCGCGCGGTTTTGCGATGGATCCGCTGCGCGATTGCTTTCAGTCCTTCGGGACCATGAAATACGCCGTAGAAGCCAGCCATCACAGCCAGAAGCGCCTGAGCGGTACACACGTTTGATGTGGCCTTTTCCCGGCGAATATGCTGTTCGCGCGTTTGCAGTGACAAGCGGTAGGCCCGGTTGCCATGACTGTCGACCGACACGCCAACAATACGACCCGGCATGTTGCGCGCATAGCCCGCCTTGGTCGCCATGTAGGCGGCATGCGGCCCCCCATAGCCCATCGGCACGCCAAAGCGCTGGGTTGAGCCAACAGCAATATCCGCCCCCATAGCACCGGGTTCCTTCAAAAGGGTCAGCGCCAAGGGGTCGGCAGACACGATGCCGATTGCCTTTGCCTCGTGCAACTGCGCGATGGCGTCGGTGAAGTCCCGAACGTGTCCGTATGTTCCGGGGTATTGAAAGATCGCGCCAAATACAGCACTTGCGTCCAGATCATTTGGGTTGCCCAAGATGATGTCGATGCCCAGCGGTGCGGCCCGCGTCTGCATCACGGCGATGTTCTGGGGATGACAGTTTTCGTCAATGAAGAAGCCCGTAACCTTCGACTTGCTGACCCGTTGCGCCATGGTCATGGCCTCGGCGCAGGCTGTGGCCTCGTCCAGAAGCGACGCGTTGGCAATCTCAAGCCCTGTGAGGTCCGACACCATGGTCTGGAAGTTCAAAAGCGCTTCAAGACGACCCTGACTGATCTCGGGCTGGTAGGGGGTGTAGGCGGTGTACCACGCGGGGTTTTCAAGGATATTCCGCTGGATCGCAGGGGGCGTGACGGTGCCGTGATACCCCTGCCCGATCAGCGACGTGAGCACTTTGTTCTTGGAGGCAGTCACCCGCATGTGGTGCAACAACTCTCGCTCGGACTTGGCCTTGCCGAAATCCAGCGGCTCCTTTTGCCGGATATTGACGGGGATCGTGTCATCGATCAGCGCATCAAGGTCTTTCGCCCCCACCACGTCCAGCATCGCGTCCATTTCGGCCGGAGACGGCCCGATATGGCGGCGGTTTGCGAAATCGTAAGGCAGGTAGTCGGTGGGTTTGAAAGTCATGTGCCGCGTTCCTTCAGCCGATCAGAGCGTTATAAGCGTCTTCGTCCATCAACCCGTCGAGTTGTGACGCATCGGACGGCTTGATCTTGAAGAACCAGCCGTTGCCCAATGGGTCGCTGTTGGCGAGGCTCGGGTCGTCCGCAAGGTCCGTGTTCACGGCGACGATCTCTCCGTCCACGGGGGCCATGATGTCCGAGGCTGCCTTGACGCTTTCGATCACAACGATTTCGTCATCCTTGCTGACAATCGTGCCCACCTCGGGCAATTCGACAAAGACGAGGTCGCCCAACTGAGTGGTGGCATGTTCGGTGATGCCCACAACGTAATCGTCCCCATCGGCGCGCAGCCATTCGTGTTCTTCGGTGTATTTCATTGGTTTCCCTCTCTGATTATCTTTTGAAGTTGGCCGGCGTGAACGGCATTTTGGCGACTGTCACCGGCTGGCGCTTGCCACGCAGTTCGCCGAAAAGAGTGGTGCCGAGTTCAGCATAGTCAGTACCAACGTACCCCATTGCGACAGGGCCACCGACCGTTGGCCCAAACCCGCCGGACGTGATTGTCCCGATGGGGTCTGCTGCATCTTCACTGGCAAACAGCGCCACGCCTTCGCGCATGGGCGCGCGGCCCGTTGGCAGCAGGCCAACGCGTCTTCGCGTCACCATGCCGCCAACCTGGCCCAACACGTGGTCCGCCCCAGGAAAGCCCCCTGCTCGGTCACCTCCAGTGCGGCGCACCTGTTGGATGGCCCAGAGCAGACCGCCCTCGACCGGTGTGGTGGTTGCATCGATGTCATGGCCGTAAAGGCAAAGACCACCCTCAAGTCGCAACGAATCCCGTGCACCAAGACCGATGGGTTCGACATCCGGATGATCAAGAAGATCCTGCGCGACGCGTGTTGCGGCCTCGGCAGGCACCGAAATTTCATAGCCGTCTTCGCCCGTATACCCGGACCGGGATACCCACGCGTCCACCCCGTTCAAATCCAGCGTCGCGACGTCCATGAACCGCATCTGCGCGGCCCGCGGGTCAAGCGCGCTCAGCACCCCTTCGGCGGCGGGCCCCTGCAGAGCAAGCAAGGCGCGGTCCGTGATTTCGGTTACCGTCACTTCGGGTTCAAGTGCGGCCTTCATATGCGCGATGTCCGCCTCCTTGCAGGCGGCATTGACCACGACAAAGACGTGATCCCCACGGTTGGCCAGCATCAGATCATCTTCGATGCCGCCCTCCGCATTGGTGAAAAACCCATAGCGCTGGCGGTTTTCGCCAAGGCCCAGCACATCGACCGGGATCAGCCCTTCAAGACCCGTCGCCGCCGCCTCGTAACTGGCCCCGCGCACGATGACCTGCCCCATGTGGCTGACATCAAACAGCCCCGCTTTGACCCGCGTATGCAGGTGTTCCTTCATCACGCCAAGAGGGTATTGCACCGGCATGTCATAGCCAGCAAAGGGCACCATCTTGCCCCCCAGCGACAGGTGCAGCGCGTGCAGCGGAGTTTGTTTGAGAGATGTCATGCCGTCACCGCCTGTCTTCAAGCCGACGAGATTACATCACATCACGCGGCACCCATTGGAACGCAGAAGAAGTCTGCGCATCGGTGCCTCCTCTGTCCTCTTTGCCTGAGATCATTATCCCTTCGGCGGGTGCGTTCGCACCACTCTCCAGAGCATTCGTTGTCCGGCGTTGGTCCTGTGGCCTGAGAGTTTCCGAGGCAGTTGCTCCTTCGGCACCAGTGATCTGGTTCTCCCAACGTC
>ERZ1740072.581-NODE-581-length-14559-cov-9.193671_pt1 | contig 14559 bp, 10 predicted proteins | sample MGYA00581733_ERZ1740072 | MGnify/ENA primary metagenome ERZ1740072 (study PRJEB43018, sample SAMN04849741) | marine metagenome | isolation source: floating plastic debris | place: Pacific Ocean | collected 2008-08-30 | study: EMG produced TPA metagenomics assembly...
CCGCCGAAGCTACCGCCGCTGCTGCCGTCACAACCGCCCCACATACCACCAGCAGAGCTAGACGAGGAAGATTGACGGGCAATGGTTCGGTTAAATCTGCGGTCGTAGTTACAACTTTGACAGGTGTGCCTGATATTGCGTTGACCCTGGCTGTAGCGGGTGGCCGGTTTCACCACTCGATTCGACCGCTTGAGCGTCAGTTTGCCACAGTTGGGGCAGCGTCTTCTCAGCGTCACAATCACACTGAGAACTAAAGCAACAAGACCGCCAGGGCCTGCCCAGCTCAACAATGGATCTAGAGCAGACGTTTTCTTAACCCAATAGTCAGTTTGGGCCTGGGCAATCGTGAGGGCATTGGTGGGAAATTCTAGACGAATGTTGAGGGCTTCCTGGGGGGCTAATGCTCTTTTGGTGACAAATTCAAAGGTGGTGGCGTCGAGTTTGCGATCGCGACTCATTACCCCCTCACTACGAAACCCTCTTACCTTACCCGCCAGCGCCTCTGGCACATGCACAATCACGGTGCCGCGATTGATGGGAGCGCTTCGCTGCGGAAAAATCGCATTCCAATACAGCTGAGCGCGATTGTCTTTGACCTGAATGCCACCTACCACCCGATACTGCACCACAAAAGTATGGGCAGCGGGTGGAGTTAAGGGATGCTGCCAGCGAATCCAATATTGATTATTTTGTCGCCCCGTATCCACCGAGAGCGGTTCATTGTTTTCATAAACAGCCACATCGGTAATCTCATCAATTCCTTTTAGAGGAATATAGCGATAGCGTTCGTTGCTATGGTCGCGGGTAAACACATACTTTTGCGTCTCTTTGACCAGCAGGTCGCCATCGGCTTCTAAGGTGATATCCACATCAATAGAGTCCCAAAAGAAGGGAGTGGCCGCTTGGGCTATCCCCATACTGAGACACAGGCAACAAGCCAACGCTGCTATGCATAACCGCCAGCCAACTCGTTTTAAGTTAGTCATACTTTAATTTTTGTGAGTCGATTTTCTTACCTTCAGCCTAGGAGCGCTTTTAGTTGGTGCGGTCATGCCCCTGGTTATGAAGTGGGTTATGAATAGCTATGCCGAGCCCACTGGAGTTGAGTCGTGATAGCCGATTTCCCACCCTGTCCAGCTATTGAGCTTATAACACAGCCACTGAATCTCGTCGGGGGAACCCTGCACATGAAGCGTGTAGGCCGACGAGCGATCGCCAATAAAATTTATCCGATAGTGTGCGTCATCATAGGGACCTGCAGAGATTCCTATCAGCTGCTGCTGCAAAATCCGACAGTCTATCCAAAACGTTTTCTTAAACAGGTGTAAAGAGAGGCCGCTGCTGTTGTCTTTAGGCATCAGTCTGAGATAGTACCTATTAGGAGAGTGGATTTTGTTAACCTCCTCCAGCAAAGGGCGCACAAATAGAGAAAACGCCAGAGATACCCCCATCCAAAACAGAATTGGTAGCCAAATAAACGACACCATCCCAGTGGAGCCAAACATCATAGGCAATATTGTGATCATAAATGTCCACAGCCCTACCTGCTTGATTCGCACCAGTGCCTTCGCCAACGCATGGCCATGGTGAAACTTTTTTTCTAACTGCTGGTTGGGTATCCGCAGAGTCAGGGAAGCCGAGGCGCAGTCTACAAAAATAAAGCTGTTATCAGGCTGTTGTTTTTTGACAGCCGTGTTTTGAGCAAGAGCCAGCTGGCCAGGGGGAGACTCAAACAGTGCAGCCGCGCGCTCAGCGCTTGGCGGTCGCTGACTCAAATCGGGTTCTAATAGCCACTGTAGCCAGTGACAAAAGGGTGGGCTCAGCTGTGCTTGGTCGGCAAACTGTAGCCGCAAATCTTGCTGGGGCAGGTCCGCTGGGTGCTGTCCAGTGGATAAATAGACCAGCGTCGCACCCAGGCTATACAAATCCGAAGCCGGGACGGCCCGACCGCCAAACTGTTCTAGCGGCATATAGCCATAGGTGCCCACAATCGTCACTGTACCGCCATGTTGGGGACCTTGAATCGCGCCAAAATCCACCAGATAGACCTGCCCTGGATGGTTGCCACTGCGATCGCTCAAGAGCACATTGCTGGGTTTAATATCGCGGTGAATCATTGATGGCTGGCGGCCGTGAAGGTAGGCCAAAATATCCAGTATGTCTTTAGCAATCTGGTGTAGCTCGGCTTCGCTAAAGGTGCGTCCCCGCTCCACCCAATCCTGCAGCGACGGCGCGTCAATGTAGGTTTGCACCAACAGAAATCCTTTGCGATCGCCAATCTCCACATCGGCAAAATCCAGATAGGCCGGAATCGCTGCATGCCGCAGTTCCTTGAGAGCAGCAGCTTCTCGCTCAAACAGCTTAAGATTTTCCCAGGTAAAGTCAGCGTCAAACAGTAACAGCTTCACTACTACCCGCTCTCCCGTGGTTAGATCCGTGGCCAGAAACGTTTTACTCCCAGGCTTATGACTCAGCTTTGAGCAAATTTGATAGCGCTGGTGCAGGACCTGATCAATTAAAGAGTCCATAGGGAAGCGGGCAAGCGTTCTTTCGAACCTCACATTAGACGGTGCGAATTCCAGAAATTATGGCCGGGACGGTGGTTAACTAGCCCATAGTCCTGGTTATGAAATTTGTTATGCACCCTAGCCGCAAATTGTCGGTTAAAATCCATCCATAGTCCGTCGTCGTCGCTATGGCTATAGAACAGCTTTTTGATCAAGCCTCAGCACAGTGGAATCTAGATCAGCTCTATGGGGATTTTGCCAAGGCCAAGGCTGAACTGATGCCCCATAAGCGCTACGGGCTGACGGATCTAGAGAAAACGCGGCTGAGGGGGCTATTGCTGAGATATAGCCCGGCGGAGATATCAGATCAAGAGGGGATAGAAGCTCGCACGGTGGAAGTGGCTCTAAGTCAGGGGCTATATCGATATGTAGAGCAGCTGACGGGGCGCGATCGCAACGCCCTAGACAGCTGGCGCGATGTGGCCGACTGGCTAGAAGCCGCCGGGTACCGCACGACCCAAGTTGCCATCAACTGGGAACAAATGCCCGATGTACCAGTGCTCTATGGCCGTCAGGTAGAGCTAGATCAAATCAAACAGTGGCTGCTCGGCACGTCAACCTGCCGATTGGTATCGATCATTGGCCCAGTGGGTATGGGTAAAACGTCTTTAGCAATTACCCTGGCCCAGGCGATCCAAACCCAGTTTGACGGTGTGATCTGGCAGTCCCTGCGGCATCGGCCCACTCTGGATAATGTTCTGGGCCAGTGGCTGACTCAGCTGCCTGACGACGTGACGGCCCATTCCGACGAATGGTACGACCAGCTGAGTGCCCTCATGGGCTATCTGCGAGAGCATCGGTGTCTGGTGGTGCTCGATAACTTAGAGAGCATTCTCAGCAGCGGCAGTCTGGTCAGCGAATACGAGTCGGCCTACAGCAACTATCGCGAACTGTTAAAACAACTGGGGGAGCATTCTCACCAAAGCTGTGTTGTCGTTACCAGCCGCGAACGCAACCGGGAGCTTGCCGGGTCCAAAGCGGCCAACAGCCCCGTGCGGTATCTAGAACTCAGCGGTCTCAATGAAGATGACGCCGCGCAGCTCCTCGCCGCAGAACGTCTGCCCGCCTCTGGTAAATCGCACTGGAGAAGCCTGATCGCTCAGTATCGGGGCAACCCGCTGATGCTGAGAATTGTTGCCATGACTATTCAGGAACTGTTTGACGGCGATGTTGACCGCTTTCGTCGCCACGGTAGAACCATGTTTGGCGATATTAAATATCTGATTGATCAGCAGTACGATCGGCTGTCTGCCGCCGAGCAAGATATTCTGGGACAGCTAGCGGAAAAAGCCGAACCCATGTCGATTGAAGATATTCAACATCCAGACTGCTTGGCTGCCATTAGCGCCCTGCTGAGCAAATCACTGATTGAAAAAAGTCCCGCTGGCTTTACCCTAATCCCTGTGGTGATGGAGTACGTGCGTGAGCAGCTGCCGTGAGCGAGTATCCATGAGCTATTGCATTAATCCCCGGTGCGGCCATCGCGAGAATCCTGACGGACTGTCTCACTGCAAGTCCTGTCAGACACCGCTGCTGATAGAAGGACGCTACCGACTGGTGCGACCGCTGCGGGAGCTGGATGAATGGGAGCCGTCTGAAGTATTTGAAGCTGACGACCAGGGACAGCCAAAAGTCCTCAAGGTGCTCAAAAAGAAAATTTTACATCCCCTGTTTGAGCGGGAAGCCGCCACATTACAAACCCTGAAGCACCCCGGTATTCCCCAGGTAGAACCCGATGGCTATTTCTCTTTAGAAATAGAGGGTCGCCAGCTTTACTGTCTGGTGATGGAAAATATTCAGGGCATTAATCTAGAAGACTGGCTGCAGCAGCATGGCCCCATCGACCAAACCAAGGCCATCGACTGGATGAAACAGCTGGTAGATCTCCTAGGACAGCTGCATCAAGAAGAACTTTTTCACCGAGATATCAAGCTCGCCAACATTATGCTGCGTCCCACAGGTCAGCTGGCCCTGGTGGACTTTGGCACCGTCCGGCCCATGACCAGCACCTATTTTGCCAAGGTGGCCGGCCAGCGAGATATTACAAGCGTAGTCTCGCCTGGCTACACCCCACTAGAGCAGATCAACGGTCGGGCCGTTCCCCAGTCTGACTTTTACGCCCTGGGTCGTTCGTTTGTATATTTGCTGACCGGCAAACATCCCATCGATTTACCTGAAGATGACACCACCGGGCAGCTGACCTGGCTAGACCAGGCAGGCCACCCCATCGATAGCGGCTTTGCCCAGCTGCTCAATGACATGATGGCTCCGTTTCCAGGCCAGCGTCCCCTCAATGCCGAGGTACTGCTGGCGCGACTGGCCAATCCGGGCTCCCCGACCGTCAGCCAAAATAACGGCAACGACAAAGAGACTATCAGCGTCCGGGTGCTGGCGGCGATTAACTTAGGGCTTTTATTGTTGCAGATGCTGATCGGCTGGCAGTGGTGGACGGCGCGTCAGCAGCTGAGCGAACAGTCTATCCGCCCTGAGCGGGAGGCTGTAACAGCTTTTCTGTCTCGGTCTGAGCCCAGGTCATAGCGGCTTTTGGCGACTGCTGCCCGCTGAGAATATCTCCTAGGGCAGTTTGTAGTTTCTCTGAGACGGCTCCGTATTCTTTAATAATGGGTCGAAAGACCGATGAGTTTTCTAGAAAGTCGAGTAGCTGTGGCATCTGCGGATATTGGGCAACAATATCGGGGTCTTGAAACAGGTCAGCGCGACTGGGTAAAAAACCCGAGGCGAGAACAAACTGTTTTTGAGCCGCGGCACTGGTGAAGTACTTGATCGCTTCCCAGGCTTCGTCAGGATGGGCCGCATTTTTCGGAATGCCAAACCCCCAGCCGCCGCGACAGCCGGTACCCAGGCTATCACTAAAGGAAAAGGGGCGTGCGATCGCAACTTTGCCAGCCAGGTCCGAGCGCTGCAGCTCCACCCAAAAATAGGGCCAGCCACGTAAAAAGATCGTTTGCCCTTCCAGAAATCGCTCCAGCGCATCCTGCTCGGTATAGGTAATCACCTCATCGGGTGAAATATCCTGCGCAATCAGCTGTTGCAGCAGCGTCGCAGCCTCAATAGCCATCGGTGTATCTAGGCCCACCTGCTGAGTTGCGGGCTCAATCCAGGTCGCGCCCAGGCCGCCCAGCACTTCAACAAAATTTGCCACTAGCCCTTCATAACGGCTGCCCTGCCACACGTAGCCCGTGTCTGCCTGCAGCGCCCTGACCACCTGCAATAGGTCAGCTAAGGTCTCTGGCAGCGTCAGACGCGCCTGCTTCAGCAGATCCTGACGGTAGTATAAAACCCCCACATCGGCTCGCATCGGTAAGCGGTAGAGGCTGTCACCAGACTGTCCGGCAGCTACTTCACTAGCTAAAAATCCAGACAGATCCAGCGCGTCTTTCTCAATGTAGGGGGTCAGATCCTGCAAGTGCTCGGCAAACTGCAACGGCCAGACAACATCCATATACACCAGATCGTTCTGCGCGGTGGCGGCTTGAAAATCGGCTGTATAGATCGCCTTACGCTGGTCTGTCGTAAAGTCGGCATCTGGGTCGCTCACCAAACGAATGCGAATATGCGGATGGCTCTTTTCAAACTCGGCGACGACCGTTTTCCAAGGCTGCACCTCATCTTGAGGAATGACAAACGAGAGTTTGACCGGTGGGGATTTTGGCCAGGTCAATCCCCATAGCAGCAAACATAGCAGCTGCGCCACCAGCGCTAGCAGCAACAATTTTAGCGGCTTAGGCCATCGTCTGATCGGACTCTGCACGTCAATACTGTTTCACTCGACTAACCACAGGCGTTTCCATCATAGAGGGACAAACCCCAAATGCTCGGCCTCGATCGCGGCAGATGCATCAAACACACCTAATTCATAATCATCGTTATGGCGTTCCTAACAGACGCCGCTCCTACGATGCAATTGTCAATCGAAGGAGTCATCATGAACAGTCGCTGGAGATTTACCCTTAGCAAATTCTTGGTATGGATCACCGCAGAGATCGTGTTGTCAATGCTGGGAATCGATGACTTAGCCGATTACAGCGAGTTTATTTTTGAAAAAAATGTGTCCGTCCTCAGCGCGCAAGAGCTGACGGTAAAGTAAGTGTCGCCTATCCAGACATATCAGCGGTCGGGCGATGCTTTAAAGTCATAACTCAGGTTATGAACGGCATAACTCAGGTGCCGTCTACCGTATATGTAGCTAGCAAGGGCACTGGTGGATATCCACTGGCGTACTGTCCTCAAATAACACCCGATAGGACTGCCTGTGGCAGCTACCCCCCTCACTACCATTGAGCAAGTGACATTGATCAAGTGATATCGGGATTGAACGACGGATGTGAACCTTGTGTAGATCAACTGGCCATTCCTGGAATGCCGCTTCAGCGATTGGTCCGTTGATTTTCCTTCTATGCCTGGTTAGCGATACTGTCCACTACTATTGAAGACGAGTGGACGGCTTTAATCATTGCGTATGGAGGCGCACTATGCCCATCAACTGGCCAGCCCTAGGACGGCAGCCGCAGACATATTTATTACTTTTGGGTACAGCATTTGGCTATGGTTTGCTGATTGCCCTCGCTGGTAACCGACCGGTGGCTTGGGTAGGCGGTGGGGCGGTGGCTACCGTGATGGCAAGCAGCTGGGTAACGGGCTATCGCTCGGCCTCTGTGGGTGCCCACGACGATAGCAACTTGCTTAATGCGAGCACCTTTCAGCGACGGATTGAGACGATCCAGGCCGAGGTGGCCCGCGATCGCACCTGGCAGCCGGTTAAAGATTGGGCGCTCCAGTCCCAGACATTTGCAGTGCGCATTTGCGATCGCGAACCCACCCTGCGCCCTGAGCTACTCGAAGCGCTATATACCGTGGTGGAGCTAGCCCAGCAGGTAGCCGACGGTCTGCGGGTGCAGGCCCAGATTCAAACCCCCAAATATCAGCAAATGGCCAAAAAGCAGCTTCAGCAAAGCTGCGATCGCATGCAGCAAACCCACCAGCAGCTCCAGCAGCTGCAAGACCAGGTGGCCCTGGCCAGCCTTTCCCAGGGAGATGCCTCTCTACCAAGACGTCTAGAAACCCTCATTGCCGCCAACAAAGAGATTTTAGAAACCTAAGAAATCAGGCTTCAATTGGGCTCTATTCCCTGACGTACGGGCGTTCCATAGAACGCCTCTTTAATTGCTTTCCCATACTATCGATGTTTAAACTACTGAATCGCACGTATCGACGGCTACTGCTGGCCACCCTAGGTCTGCTCGTTACCCTGAGTTTAGGGTTCCTAGGCGGCTGTCAGTCCCCCGTTACCTCTTTAGAAACGGCGCAGGCAAGTCTGGCCAAACAGGTGCTGCCCAACATCAACGTCGCTAGCAATCTAGTCGCCGACGAGGTAGCCAGTCGCTACACCGTCGATCAAATTGCCGAGCCCCTGCCCGATATTGAAAGTTTTCCTCTCTATGGAGCCCAGCCCCAGGCCAACCAGGTCTATCTAGAAATCTATAGCTCCTCTGAAAAGGCCAACATTGACCGGCAAAACGAGCGCTGGCTGGTGGAAGTAGCCGAAGCCTTTAACCAGCGACAGGAGACCAGCAGCTCTGGCAAAGTAATCCAGGTGGGCGTTCGCAAAATTGCCTCCGGTACCGCCGCACGCCTGCTCGCGGCGGGCGCAGTGCAGCCCACCGGCTATAGCCCCTCCAACGATCTGTGGGTGTCGATGATCCAAAGTCAGGGAGTGAATGTAACCCCTGTGGCAGAGCGGCTGGTGGCGAATACCGCTGGCTGGGTGGTGCCCGGTGATGTGTATCAACAGCTGGGAAGCAGTGGCGAGGTAACGTTTGATAGTTTATTGAATGCGATCGCAGCGGGTCAGGTCAGCGTCGCCTACCCCAACCCCTACAAAAGCTCCACCGCGCTTAACCTGCTATATACCCTCTACTGGCGCGCTGCCGGACACCAGAAAGACGGCGGCACCCTCACCCAGGCCGAGCTGCAAACCCCACAGGTAAAATCAGTCTTTGACCAGTTTCAATCCCAGGTGTTAATCACCACACCGACCACGTTAGAACTGCAAGAACTCTTTCTCAGAGACCAGACTAAACTTCAGGCATTTCCCCTGGAATACCAAAACTATTTGGCCCTTAAACAAGTGGCCGGGTTTGAATCCACCGAGTTTATTCCCTTTGGCATTCCCCACAACAACCCGCTAGTCGGCTTCAACTGGAACTCGCCCGAGACCGCCGCTGCCCTGCAAAAATTTGCCACCTTTGCCCAGTCTCCTGACATGGTCAATCTGGCCAACAATCAGGGCTTTGTTGACACCGACTATCTCCAGGCTAGCCATCCTCCTATCCCCAATGGCGAGACTCTGCTAGCCGCCCAATCCAGCTGGAAAATCAACAAAGACAGCGGTCGTACCGTCTATCTCGAAATGGTAATCGACACCAGCGGCTCCATGGAAGGAGAACCGCTGCAGGCCGTTCAAGCCGGTTTACGTATCGCCAGCCAGCAAATTAACCAGGGTAATCAGGTCGGTCTAGTCACCTTTGCTGACCAGCCCGTACGTCGTCTGGAGCTTACCCCCTACGACGAACTACAGCAGAAAAAACTGTTGGCCGCCATTGACCAGCTCCAAGCCGACGGCGGCACCGCCATGTACGACGGCGTTATGGTAGCTCTTTCTGAACTTATGGAGAAACGGGCTAACGACCCCAACGGTCGATTCTATCTGTTGCTGCTCTCAGACGGTGACGTCAATGAGGGTCACTTATTTCGCGACGTCAAAGACATTATGGAATATAGCGATGTGCGGTTTTATCCCATTGCTTACGGAGACGTCAACGAAGCTGAACTCCAGGCCATCGCTAGCCTGCGAGAATCCACCGTCAAACAAGGCAACCCTGAAAATGTACAAACCTTGTTTAAGGACTTATTCCAGGTAAATCTGTAATGACCCCACAACATCCAACAAAACGTCTGTTAAGTACCCTGGGTATGGGCTGGCTAGCCTTTGGGGGACTGGGACTGGGTCTTCGCTATGCCGTACAGGTGCCGGAGGTAACCGTCATCATTGACCAAAGCTACTGCCCTCCGGCCCAGTGGCAGACCGCTGTGGTCCAGCCCTACAGCGATCTCTATGCCAAAAGCCAGAGCAACCAGCGTCAGATCACTCAGGTGGTGGTTGTCACCGGCATTGACCAGACCACATTGGCAACGATTCCCACCCCCGATGAGCTGGGTCAGCCCTTTGGTCAGGCCCCTAACCCAGAAACATTGACTCAGCTACAGCAACAGTTTTCAGACACCGTTGTGCTTAAATGTCAGTCGTAACGGCCATAGTCTATCGGATGCCTTGTGACGCCCCCCGAGTCTGTGTATTCGATAGGGCCTAGAAAAATCTAAAGAACAGTTATTCAGTTGAAAAACAATGTTTAGACACACTACCCGCGTTCAGGCATTATTTCCCCTAGGTCTGCTACTTCTAGCAGTGGCAGCCTGTGAAGAACCTGCAGCAGATAGCGAAAGCAGTTCAGCCCCACCCCCCGTTGTTGAATCCACACCGGCTGAAGCACCACTCACGGTCGACGATCCAGACGCCGTACCCGCAGCAGAACTGACAGGAATGGCATTGGCCCTATCGGGAGAAGGCATATTAGTCGTCGATCAACAATCTGGCAACACTCAGACTATCCCCTTTGAAACCGATCTTGAAACATCACAAACAGCGGTTTCTGCGGCTTTAGGAGATCCTGAAAACACTAGCGAAAATGACGAATGCGGCGCTGGTCCTAAGAGCTTTGTCACCTGGTCCAACGGATTTACCATCAATGCCATGGAGGATCAGTTTGTTGGTTGGTCACTCAATGAAAATACTGCAAGTGGAAACTTAACTACAGTAGCCGGTGTCGGTCTAGGCTCAACCTTAGAAGAGCTAGAAGAGAACTATGACGTCGGCGTGATAGAAAGCTCGCTGGGGACAGAGTTTATTGCGGCGAACAGTCTGTTTGGGTTACTATCTGCTAACGATCCTGATGGAGTTATTACTAATCTATGGGCGGGCGTAGCCTGTAATTTTCGCTAAGAAAGTGTCACGCGTTGACTAGCTCATTGCTAACTTGGGCAAGGGCCTCATCTGGAAGCACATAGGTGCTCCCTATTAGTTGTTCATCAGTATCAACTACCTCAGGGAAGCGTTGACCTGGCAACACTGAGACCGAAAATATTTCCTGGACAGCATCTTGAAAACGCAAAAAGGCCACTGTTTTACCGCTAACAATATTGACTACCCAGATACCACAGATGCGCTCGGTTAGGGCTTCGGTCAGAGGAATACCACTGAAGACCGCAGACTCTCGCACCTGCGACAGACCAATAAAAGCAAAGTCTCCATAAAAGTCTAGACCTCTTGTAAAGCCTGGTAGTTGTGTAACTGTATTAAGCTGATCCGTCTTTAAATCAAGCCAGGCTAGAGTCCCTTTGCCAGATTCTAGCACCCATAATTTATCCCGATACCAGCGAGGAGAATGGGGCATAGAGAGACCCCGATAGAGGATCTCATTAGATGCAATATCCATTAAGATACCACCACTAGCTTTATTAGCCCGCCAGCCGTTGGGGCTATCGGTCTCACCCAGAGCGGTAACATAGCGAGGTCTCTGATCACGGATGCCTAGACCGTTGAGATGACAGCGATCGCTCATGCCATAGGCATTCACAAAGGGGGGCCGCCAGCGCGGGACAAAGCTGTAGCGATGATCTAGGGTGCAAAGACAGGAAAACCGAGTGTTGACAAACCAAAGGTCTTGCCCGGCCCAGGCCATTTCATGGATGTCGATATCGCCTGTGACATGGATTTGTCTGGGAATATAGCAGCCGTCGTGTTTGCCCACGGGTTCGAGCTTCTGACCAGCGGCGGGCACGTTGCGCAGTTCCCAAATATGGAGAGCCGTTCCTAAAGCAATTTTTTCTGAGTCTGCGGCCAGCCCCATGGGTTGGTCAAAGACCCGGAAGTGGGTATTGATTGTATCTCCATCAGCTCGCACCACAATCAGCTTACCGGCTTGATAGGTAGAAACCACCAAGGACGCTCCTATTTGTTGGAGCAGCTGGACAAAAGTCTGGGTATGGACACTGCTAAGGGGAGCCAACGTGTCTGAACTGGCAGTGGGAGGCGTTGCTTTCATTGGAGCATGCATGGGTTCCCAGAGCAGCAATACTGCCTAAATTTAGGTACATACGTACAGGTATCGAGTATATGGAATGCAGTTTTAGAAAGCTATGTTGTTTCTACGGCAGCCGTCCGCTCGATTAGTTGCTTCTGCCAGACAGTAATATTACCGATCAAACTTTAGCTATTAGAGATCTGCGAATATTTCGTTGCCCCCCTTTATACAATTGCAAATTCAACCACAATATCGTCAAAGTCACGATCGCCGAGGTTAGGCAGATCTTCAAAACCAAAGGTATTGTCGCCCAACATTTTAGCGCGATCAGTCTTGTTCTCGTTTATCCCAGCGTGGCTAAAATACACCTCACTGGCTGCCGGATCGCTGCCATCCACAATCAGAAACATCCCTAGATAATCTCCACCATCAATCGTCGCAGTAAAGGTGTTGACTTGATTATTCTGACCAGTGATATCGATATCTAACTGTCTGGTTATGGCCGCCTGCTCATAACCAGTTTCCCCTGGACGCAGCACAGTCCCGGTCAGCAGGTCAGTAACAATCCCGCCGTCAGCAAAATCGGTCGTGTAAAATCTGAGCGTATTGTCAAACTTAGCCTCACGATACACCGCAAAGTCAATATTCACAGTCTCACCAGCTAAACCGGTCAAATCAATGGCAGCAGCATCGTCAATCAGCAGATTTGTAGTACTGGTTTGATCAAAAAGGGAGGCGGCTAGCTGGGTACCCTCGCCAAAATCAAGCATGGCTTGACCATCACTGAGCGATGTCAGTGTCGCTACGCGGGTCCGACCATTCTCCACCAGCTCGAATTGTAGATAGTCCCCCTGCTCAACAGCACCGCTGTTGACAGTAAACTCAGGCCCATAGGCAGCGGGAAGCTTGCCTCCTTCTAAGAGCGAGAATCGACCAATCTGGGTGCGGTTAGTCCCCGATACATCGGTGCTAAAGATCAAAATCTCACTGACGCTGTCCATACCGACTTGGTTTACTTCAAGGCGCACAGTGTCGTCAGTGCCCAGACTAGTCACCTCAAGTACATTAGCCGCTGGCACAGGGGTCAACAGACCAGCGGTGTCATCGTCAATCGTATTGACGCTAAGGGTTTGATCGCTCAAACTATCGAAGGCATCATCGCTGTTGGCCGCATCGACGCTAACGGTTAGGGTACTGGTTTGGTCGCCATCTATCTCAGTGTCATCTTCTCCAGTGATGATGACATCTACTCCAGTATCCCAGTTGGTGCTGTCGAGAGTGACGCTGGTGGGAACAACAGTGGCTTCAGTCGGATCGCTACTGGTAATAGTTAGAACAACATCAGAGCTGGGTTCAGAGCCCAAGGTGATATTGAAAATCTCTGTATTGCCTGCTTCGCCGACGGTGACACTGGTCTTGTCAAGGATGAAACCAGCGGTATCGTTATCGGTGAGCGTGAGGGTAGCGTTAGCTTGGCTACCGATGGTGGCATTGCTTGCACCATTGATGCTGAGAAGAATGGTTTCTTCCTGCTCAACAAGCAGATCATCGGTAATTGGAATGGCAACTGTTTTGATGGTTTCGGTCGGGTCAAACGTAACGGTAAGGGGGAAACTGCTACTGGTGTAGTCGGTGTCGTCAGCGGTTCCTCCGGCGATATTGATCTCGACACTGGCAGTATTGCTAGTATCGCCTGTCCGAATTAGAGTGACGGCGTTGCTGGTAATGATGGTTTCGTCGGCGGTGAAGCTGGCGGCGGCAAACTCAATGGTCGATACCGTGTTGATACTGAATTCATCAGTTTGGGTAGAGGAGATTTGGAGATTGCCTGCGGTGTCTTGCGCGTCAGAGACCTGTACGTCGATGTTACTCACGGTTTCATTGGCATCGGCAACATCATAGGTGGCGATGTAAGTGTCGCTGTCGCTCCAGCTCCCTGTGGTTAGGATGAGAGTGTTGGCAGGATCTTCGACTGGGAAGGTGACTGTTGGAGTTACCGAAGTATTCATCGCTTCGCTAAAGTCCACCGTCAGGGTGAAGGCGCCTGTCCCAACGCTACTATCGATAATCGATGTGAGATTTGGTGTGACATTAGTGACTGTAGGCGCTGTCGCATCAAAGCTGCGAGAGAGTGTGGCGGCGGCTGTGTTATTGTTGCCAGCGGCATCGGTAGCCACACCGCTAGCAATATCGATATCGACAATCCCGTCAGTGGTAGGTGTGACATCAAAAGTATAAATGGTGCCTGAGCCGCTAAAGTTGCTGAGACTACCATTAGTGACAGAAATATCAGCATCGGTGAAGTCAGTGGTGGCTTCGCTAAAGGTAGCGGTGACACTAAAAGTCGAATTAATTGGGTCAGCCGTAGGGCTGGTTAGAGAAACGGTTGGAGCTGTCGCATCAAAGGTGCGAGAGAGCGTGGTGGCGGCCGTATTGTTGTTACCTGCTGTATCGGTAGCGACCCCGCTAGCAATATCGACATCGACAACCCCATCAGTGGTGGGCGTGATATCGAAGGTGTAGTTGGTGCCTGAGCCGCTAAAGTTACTGAGACTGCCATTAGTGACAGAGATATCAGCATCGGTGAAGTCGGTCGTGGCTTCGCTAAAGGTGGCCGTCACCGAGAATGTCGAGTTGATTGGGTCGGCCACAGCACTCGTCAGTGTGACTGTGGGAACCGTGGCATCAAAGGTACGAGAGAGCGTGGTGGCGGCTGTATTGTTGTTACCTGCTGTATCGGTGGCGACGCCACCCGCAATATCGACATCGACTGCACCGTCAGCGGTGGGAGTGACATCAAAGGTGTAAGTGGTGCCTGAGCCGCTGAAGTT
>ERZ1740072.582-NODE-582-length-14557-cov-7.997655_pt1 | contig 14557 bp, 13 predicted proteins | sample MGYA00581733_ERZ1740072 | MGnify/ENA primary metagenome ERZ1740072 (study PRJEB43018, sample SAMN04849741) | marine metagenome | isolation source: floating plastic debris | place: Pacific Ocean | collected 2008-08-30 | study: EMG produced TPA metagenomics assembly...
GTGAATCAGAAAATAAAACTCAATCCTTATTAGACCAGTTCATGTGGCCTACACTAGAGAAAAGACACAACTGTACCACAAATGGTACACAACAACTAGCTTGCTCGCGAGCAGCATATGTTTTTTTGTGATGTTGAGTGAAATCTTGAACTGCTCTCCATGGAGTGTCAGTTGTGGCAGGAATGGTTTAAATTCACAATAATTATTGCCTGCCTACCTGACAGCCCGAGACCTTCAGCTAAGCCGTATGGTATGTATGAGAATATAAGCATCAGGGCTACCTCTAAAGATGGAGTCTTACGCAAGTCTATAAACTTCAGCACCACTGCACTGAAAACTCCCGAAGTGATACCGATCAATGAGGAAACAGTGAACATCTTACAGAAGCTTAGTACGCCCTGTAGGAATGCCATACCACCACTTATCTCAGCCATCTCTGGGCGCCTCAAGTCCAGTATAGTACTACAAAATACAAGACCAACATTATATAATGATGGCAGTAAGCTACTAGTTGTACCGGTACCAATAAGGGCATCGCCAGCATAGGGTTTGAAAACTCATTTATTAAATTACATATTGAAAACCACTTTAGTCAAATACATACACATTTAATTGGTGTGGTGTAGCCAGTAAAACAGCGGAGGTATGTATTGTTTTGGTGCATACACATTCTAAGTGTTCATTAATTGAGTTATGAGCGGGGAGGAGGGGGGTTGTATGTATTTATACGGACAGAATTTTGATAACTTTGACACCGCAACCACTTTTATCACCTTTACTTTCACCGATAAGCATTGTGACAGGATATTAAAATGCTTCAAGTTATGTCAGGATACAAAACGCTACATAGAAGCTGTGAAGCACCCATGAACAGGAAATCCTCATTGTGATGAAAATTTCAAAGTCTTATCTGCAACATCTTTGCTTCAAAATGCAAAACTGTGATTGGAGAGACAGCAAGTTACATTGTGCACAGATACAACAACTGGGACTAAGTGTTGAAATCACTCAACAAGGAAATGAGATCCTCAATCGACATTCATGTGCCTAGTCCAATTTATCAATGGTAAAACACAATGTGCAGCATTTTTGTGTAGTACATATTGTGTGTGTATTAGATAATGCATACCCGCTAAATGTGTGAGAAAAGATTTCTATGACCACACACCCAACCGGTTTGAAGTTGAGGTAAATGCCACTGATTGGCCATGCAAGAAAACGAAGTAGAATGAAATAAGCATTGTTCAAGTTAGTTGATTTTCTGAGGGTATTCCAGGATATCACCGGCTGCATTTACCATGGACGATGATCACTCCCCACTGATGTCTGCACTCTGCACCAGGGAGTGCACATTACCATAAATGTAAACCATCATAAATGGTACAACTTAGAACAAAGTCACCACATGTTACCAAAATTGAAATTCTGAGAATTGATGGTAGGTGGAATCAGAACCCACCTTGTAAGCACAATAGAGACAGCATCATTGAGCACAGACTCGCCAAACACCAACATGTATAGTATAGCGTCTACATCTAAAGCCTGGAATATGGCCAGTGTAGCCACTGGATCAACAGCAGATATGAGAGAGCCAAAAGCAAAACTCTCCAGTAATGTAAGTTTGTATGCAACATCAGCCTGCAGATAAAATAATACATTTTTTACTGACACATTTCGTACATTTTCAACTCCTGGTATTTATGACATTTATCAAGAGCAATAAATGATAAATCCATCAATTTTATGGATCTGTCTTGGCTTCATCTCCCTGAAAATTAAATAAACCTTATGCAGTAAGTTCCTATATAAGGATTATTTGAGGCATGCCACCAATAAATTAGACAATTTGCATTATACTATTCATATTCACATGCATATCAACGTAACAGTAACTCATGCCTATTTTTGTAGTAGGTTTTGGCATTTCTTGCCAGCCTATGCTTTTATAACGCTAGAAATATCAGGTCTTATCTACATTAAATCTTACCAATCCAAGAAGATAAACTCCTCCGCCAACAACACATGCTGATATAACTGTACCAAATATTGCAAATATCAAGATGGTCCCAAAATTAGCAAAGAAGTTACCCTGTAAATAGGAGACATATTATAATAGATGCAGGCTAAGGCAATGTGGGGTTGTCCAACACAGACCCTTTCCCCACATTAATTGCTCGGACACATATCGAGAATGACTTCTGTGGTACATGTATTGAGAACCAGCACTGGTAGAGATGAAATTTTATGGATACTGAGAAAGAACATACTGCTTTATATGCTGCTCAAACACCAAGACACGGACAGAGTAAACCAAGAGGACTGTTATATAAAAACTTCTTGTACGAGCACTTGATATTATTTCAGGGGTGCTTTCCATACTTGACCCGTTTATTAAAGTTGTTGATTTTGTTTACCTTATGGAGATTATATCCTGACTCAAATATAATTGGAGGTAGAATAACAAGGAAGAATATCGTTGGAGGAAAAGCTTCTTCCTGATGCAAGTCTAGCTTTGATACTTTTACTATTCCTCCAATAATACCACCTGAAATAAAAAACAATACTATGACAGGTCTACAGTAAATAAAGAAATACACCCACTGATAATGACTGAAAGAAAATTTGGGGAATTAAGCTGTTAAGAAAAGGTACTGTTCATTACTCTGAAAGTCTGGTTGTAATTATGCGATGTGATTATGAATGATTTTTCTTTGCAGTCAAATCGGCCTACTGATTATCACTGTCACAGTTTTTATGTATTTTAAAAAAAGAGTATTTGTAGGCTACTGCAATGAAAGTATGCAAATTTGCATCATCTGAATTTCAGACAGATCGAGTCAACAGCTCGCATGCTGAGTTTTAGTTACAACTTCATTACAACTCACCAACAATGACAACAGCTACGCTCTCAGGTAAGTAGTGGAATTTGGTCACAATCAATAAATGTGTCGTCAAGATACAAAATGCTGAAAAAGAAGAGACTTGCACAATATCAATGCTGTGGATACATAGTTTGTCTATCAGGTATGTGTGTGAAATTACTTTTTTCAATAGTGAGTCAAATAAACAAGCATCAGAGATGTGTGTAATGCCTTTGTCGAAGTTGTAAAACCAAACCATACTCTTGTCCAGCCCTAATGATCAACCATCGATACACCGGTAGAGGTATATGGACAGAACCAATACTTCAGATAAAGGCGAGCCCACCACAGCAATGTATATGGTGTAATGCACGGAGATACCACTCGGATATACTAAGGATTATTATGTTATCTGATTTTTTCTATACTCTTACTTACCGAGAACAAGAAGAATAAAGAATATGGTGAAGCTGCTATGTTTTTCCTCTTGTTGATGGGTTATTGTTGTGACTACAGGCTGAGTTGTTGTAGTTGGTTCTGTTACTGTTGTATTGCTGAAAATAACGATAATTATATTATTGTGTTACTTTTAACAAATTCGTTATTGGTTAACTTTCCAGGAAACTAATAAAATACACAGGGAGCTGAATATCAGGATTGCATACACCACATGAAAAGCATCATAACTCAATACCCTGAAGGTTAAATTTAAAGCAATAGGTTGAAACGGTGATAGGGCTTCAACCGGTCGAGTCAGACTCAGATGGCCATTGGCCAGCAAACAAAGCACCTCATGAAACTATCCACTCACAGCAATGTGCCATTTTTTGTTCCTGCCTCCACAGAGCTTTGGTTTCCCGCAGGGTTGGCAGTTGATTGATCTTGTTTAATGTGGTGCAGGATTTGATCCACAGCATCTGTAGTGTGAGCATCTTCATGCTGTTTTTGTGATGCCAGAGGCAGCAATATACAAAGACACGCCAACTTCATCCACTTCATAGTCCTGCAACATAGAAAAATTTTGAATGATGGCTATTGGGTTGGCCTACCTCAATTTGTAAAAGACCTGAAATTGTGAGATGTACCCAAACTTTCGGATAATTGTTAACATCCATCAGGTTGAAAACTGAAGGATAGTAACAAAAAGCTGTATGCTGATAAAATTCAAAACCTGCACCCAGTTATGTTTTTGGTTATTTAACCAAAAATAAATACATTGAAATTAAACGACTGAGCTACGCTCTTGAAGCGTGATCATGTCAAAAACAAAAAAAAACTCGGAACAGGCTTTCACAGTGGGGTTAATTTTAACTTTAGTTGTTTGATGGTCTAGCGGGTCTGACGGCCAAACAGTATGTAAAAGCTTCATGTAGGCTAAGTGACCAATTTTGGAACAATTCATTGTAGGGAAGTGCTGTCCAATTGTTTCTTGCCCAGACAGACCATCAAACTTGAGGCATTTTTTAATGGTGAAATGAAAAGCCTTCAAACAACAAAACATAAAACCAATCAAAACTAACCAAAAAAACTCATACATACAAACAAGCTGATTTCAGACAAATTTTGCAGTTTAGGCCTACCTACCTGTGATCTCACTCAATTACCTCTTCAAAAAATAGGCAATGGGTAAGAATGAGTGAGACTATTTGCCCAATGTTCAACAGAAAATCAAAATCTCACTCCTTATCTGATATTATTTATCACAATGCATCTCACTCATTATATCCAATTGCCCCATAACCTATCTATCTCACTCAGTCACTGTCATTCCATCATCATTCATTGCCCCGCTCTTCTTCTGGGGTTGGCAAGTCTGGTAAAGCTGTCCTCACCAATTTTTATCTCCAGCAGTAGGAAAACTCAGCCACTACATTTCAGCTTTGACATCAAAAGCTACTCCCAGAACTTATCAGGCTAGAGAAGTGAATCACAGATGAGTCTGAGAAGAAGTATACGTACAAAACAAGTTGGTCTCTCTCATCTCTCTGCTTGTTTAGCTGTACCTTGAACTTAGAAGTGCTCTATTCATAGAAATAGACCTCTATGGCTCTATTATATATTGTGGGGGCCAAAGTGATAGCTCGCAACCCTTTTTGGCAATTCTTGTGATTATGTTTTATTATAATCTTCAAAAAATACTATAGATTTTTGAAAATCATTTTATTGGAGGGTATGGAAACCGGAAGTCACTCTTGTTGAGATAACAGCAGCAGAACACAATTTCAAGGTGCACACTTACAGCAGTGCACACATATTCATCTGTTGCCTCTTGATATCTCACAAAATGGCAGGGGTTATAGTTCAAACTGCCAGGAAGGTTTTAGCTAGCAATGCAACCACCTTTAGCCCTGCCAAATGCCAAACAACTATGGTAAGAAGGCTGGTCACTTCTAGCAGAGGTGAAATTTTGGCACAGCCTGAAAAAGTGAGCTTTGGGACAGTGAAGATATTGTTGGCTGCTGTGCCTGGTATCCTTGTTGGAGCAACTGCTGCCAAGAATGGTGCTGCATGGCTGGAAGAAAATGAGATCTTCATACCAGATGATGATGATGATGACTAGGAATAAAAGACAATAACCCTATCTTATCAGCTGTATCTTATATATTTTTAAAAGTAAGTGAGCTATATCAAGGAGTAATAGAAGACAAGACAAGAATTACTCCTTGGCTATATATATTGAAGCAGACACACATAGTACATTGCACAAACCAAGGAGTAAACTCCTTGCACAAACATTGATTTTTGAGTTGGTGCAGTAGTCCTATGCAGACACAACAATTTCACAGACAGATATGGTTATGGCTAAGGCTCAATTTATTTGGTGACTCCTAGGTTACATTGTCATACCCATTGTGTACTCAAGGATGACTCCTTGATTGACATGACCCTAAACTTGCCTGCTAACCTGCCTCACCACCTCTGTCACTTTCTTGTTTTGTATTGCAGTAACTAATTTATCTGTACATGTAGGACTATGCATGTAAGATGTATGCTGCTCCTGTAGTGCAGCCAGGCTTTTCATGCCCTCTCATAGTCTTGCTTCATTTAGCATGACTATTCATCGGGTGATTGCAACGGCTAGAGATCTGTGCTCAATGTGATCTATCTTGCCGCAGTTAGTTTTCTGTAATTATAAAACTTTACCATGATACAGCTTCCACATAGTTAGCATCAGAAATACTGACGGGAGTCCGAGACAAAAGGCCAGTTACTTGTTAGATTTAGCCGTTACTGCTGTTGACTAATGGGTTTTTTGTTGGTTTTGTGTTGACGAGGATGTGAAACTTTAATTGGAATCTCACCTCAAGAAACCACGGTCCTGAGAGCACCAATTAGGCTATAGTATTGTCAAGTTCTTGTCGGTCAGCCTAAGTACTTAGATAGTTAACTGTTTGGTCAGCTTCATTTTCAAGGAATTGCTTGCTCATGTTCAATAATTCCAATCCTTATGATTATAGCAGTTTATCTCAACCAAAGAGAATGACAATGACATCAAGTGGCACACCTAGGACCATGCTTTTCTCCAGATGAGAGTTCAATTAAAGTTTCACATTCATATCCTCAACAAAAACACAAAAGCCACCCCCTAAACCACTGTATAAATAGCTAAATCTCACAAGGAAGTGAACTATTGTCAGCAGGAATAAATGCGCGCTACCACAGAAATTCAGATAAAGGTATGGAATATCCTGCAATGAAATGAGGCGCAGAAAAAGTTGATTTTACCCCCATTTTACCCAGTAGGGCCTATAACATATGCTACTGGATATAATAAGACAGGAAAGTGATGAAATACCAGGATTGTCAGAAACTTTTCACTTGATTGAGCATAAATAGAGAAAACCTCATAGATGGAAAGACCATACAAAATCCTACAATTATCCAGCGTTTTTATGGGAGTTATGGGACTTCATCAAAGCCTGGAACTTATAGCTTTCATTGTGTGCTAACAATTTGACTGCCCCACCCTCTGCACATGTGAAAAATTGCATTTGTCTTCTCAGCTGCCATGGTACTCGGAGAGTTTGATGAATTTCTCTAGAATATTTGTCCCAATTTAGGAAGACAGACCTAATCATTATATCTTTCTGATAACGTAACAGTTGAAAATTGATATTGGCCAGATTTTGATCTCATGGAATCCTACAAGGGATTGTGGATATGATGAGCCTGCCTTCTGACTCATATTTCTTTCTGGGTGGTTCTACCCAAATTTTTCAGCCATTGTCTCAGAGGCACATTTGAACCCTTTGGTTGGAAAGGTCCTTAGTTGCTCTCCATCAGCTAAAACTACACATGATACAAGTATATTTTCAAATAGATCTTATATTTATTTAGGCCTAATAATCTTATGCCTATGTAATACACAGAAATAATTAGTTAGACCACCGAATACCTCAATACTTTTTGTTGATGTAGGTATTATGATGAAAACATAACATAATGCATATAAGTTCATACTCTATTTATTTTATTAGTGTGATCATGTACACTCAAAATACTTCCTGCTTGCCAGGCAAAAGTTGATATGACCTAGATGGAAATCACTGCTATGTGTTGTGTGGATGTATGGTATTGTATGATTGCTTCCCCGTAATCATAAACATAGTTAGAAAATTGACTTGTATAAATGGGTGGATTGTTGGATATTTGTCTCACTTGTATTATAATGAATTTTCCAATCTGATGATGAGGTGAATTAGGTGTTAATATATACTATATAGTTAGTTCACTGGGCATGACCAAGTAGTAATACTGATTAGACTCACTGCTACTGACTGAGCAATGAGATTATCTCATTGTACCGAGTTATGGTTACTGAGTTAACTGGAGTTGTCATGTCATGGTAACACAAGACAAGACAACTCCTTGTTAAACTGACATAGCTCATACAATTTGTGTTATAATCTAAAAGGTTATTATAATGTTGGTCAGTGGTGAGTTCATTTTTAGACCGGGATTCATTCCGACCTCATCCATTTCGCAATATCCATCCCGGTCAAAGTTCTATTTGTTACATCTCCAGAACGACAAGGTAGCAGCGTTAGGCCCGTGGCAGTGCACGTGTAATGTAGCGTAATAAGTAATGGTTTATGTAAAATACCAAGTTCTTTACAAGTGAAATGCTTCAGATAATGGTTCAATTGTCTCGGATAGGCCCTATCGAAAGAAATTTTTCATGCCTTTGTTTCCCCAAGAGCTAAATTTGAAACAGATAAGCATTTATAGTGAGGTTGGTGAGGGAAATGAAATCCCAAGTTCAATTGCGGTGGAGTGCTTCCGATAATACTAATTGCCCTATTTAGCTGAATTGTTTCAGCTACATCTGTTGATATCAATTTCAATTTGAAGGACATGTTAACATTTTCCGAAACTGTAATAAAGCTAAGTAATGAAATTCTAATCAATACCCATGTCCCTTTTATTTTATAAGCACTTTGTGGATTAAACCATTATTGATACAGTGTTAGGTAAATGAATTCTATTGGTTACTGTTTAAATTTCATTTTAATGTCTTTTCAGGTGTTTGGTGTGAGTAAACAAAAGTGAAAACCGTGACAAGAGATTATTTGTGCTGCTGACTCTATTAGCATATGCAGCAATCATTAGTAAACAGTGGCAGTCGCTGACTTACATTCAAAAATATCAACAGACTAGTATAATTGAGAAGCAACATGCCTTCTGACAGAGTACCACAAAATTCAGCTAATAGTGCTCATAGGGCAGCCTCCAGTGCCCACCGCAGACTACTTACTGACCTTCAGGCAGTTTATCAGAAGATTATACACACCAGTGGTTCTTCATTTCCATTTCGAGCTAAGGACAGTCGTAAATCAATCCAGCAACCTCACAAAGCAAGTAGCAGGTATGACTCAAGAAGAGTATACACTTCTGATTCTGCATTTTACAATCCAAGGGTACAGTCTGCTTGTCAGTCTATAGAAGAGATAGTCATCACACCCCTGAGTGTCCCTGAAAAGGATACAACCCATGAATCGAAAGCACGAAGAAATTCTACTCCAGCAACTGTGTGCACCAGGGGTATAGCTGAGGAACAGAATAAAGGGATGCCTATTAAACCTGACTGTATCAAACCTAGGATTGTGAGAAGTCGAGGCAAAACCAGTGTGGACTTTTCTACTGAGTACAGTGAGCAGAGCATCAGATATGTGGCAGAACAAGTTGCCATGGAACAGGCGCGTCAACTGAAACTCCACTCAAACCCGCAACAGCACAGAATAGACAGAAGGTATTTTGTATGTGGATCCAAATACCCTATTAAATCACAGGAATTTGATGAAGCTCATATGTCTGTGCTAAACGAGAATGGCCACAAGCCTGCGGCACTAATGCTAAATAAGTCTGGTCGTATCAAGTCACCCCCAAAGAGACATGTGAAAAGTGGAAGGCCTCAACTATTTACACTCTCGCGTCACCAGGTAGTAGGTAGCAGGATACAATCTGCTCATAGGTCCTCGTCTGGGGAAAGTGACGGTAATACAATGACTGTTAATATTCCTCGAGCGACGCCTGTTAGTAACAAAGAGACAATAGGGATGTCAGACTCGACCGCATATGTAGATTCTAGAGGAGATGCTGGATATGAGACAGAAGAACCAATGGGTGACAATGAAACTTCAAATCTTGAAGGTGTAACGCTGAATGTGTCAAATAAAACCAAATCAGAAAGTTAACCTTAAGATTCTTGTGAAATGTAAATTGCCGCTAATCTCTCAGCTCAGTTACAGTTTTGCAAATTAAATGAAGTTTGCCAAAAAAACTCCCTGATTCTCTCATTGGATTTGAACCTTGACACTTTTTAAACCACAATGAAAAATTATTTGCTTTATTAGTGCCCCCATGATATGTTTACATCAAGAATACATCCCAAATATAGCAAATTCCCATGCTGCCTTCTAGAAGCTCTTTAATTTGTTACATAATTTATTTCTGATCCATTTTGTAGCTGATTTTTCTTGATTACCTTTATTCTTGTACTTTCTTTTGAATAAATTAGTTCAAGTAGATTTAGCTACATGTACTCGTACAAACAGCGAGATCATTATTTTGTCACAACAGATTATTTTTGACCCTGGTTCTATGCCGAGTGAACGAGGGATAAAGATTCGATTCAAGAGCTCCTTACAAAGAGCTCACAAAAGATTACTGTAACTTGGATAAATTTGCACTTGAAACACATCTAGCAATACTAATAGGTACTTTAGATTTGAAACATGTCAAAAAATAAAAGGCAAGCTTTGCCTTGTGCGTTGATCCTGAAAATGTAAATACGTTACAATTGATTACTTGATCAAACAGAATGAAATTGTCGTGAGCGGGACCTCACAATCAGGCTTTGTTTCAACAGCTGGAGAGCTCAGTTTCCAATTTGATTGTGTATGCGTCGGAATGTGTGGATTGGATTTTTTTGATGCAAAAGCTGAAATTACAATATGGGAATTAGCGGAGTAATTCTGCAGAAGTTGTAGATATTGCCCGTTTTATTATCCTCAATGTCTTAGAACAACCATCCAACAAATGAAAGATTGAAAACCATGTTTGGTGGAAAACATACATGTAGATCCAATAATTATGTATGGCGGAAACTTTGCCTCCGATGGCTTTTGCTTTGTCCACCATTGGCATTGCTGCAATCGCGACTACTACGATTTTACAGGTTTTATGATTCAAAATAAAAGCGCAATAAAGGGAATTGTGGAGAGCAACAAACAGTAATCTGATGACTAGATTAATTTTTTGGGGGCTTCTCTGTTACGGCATCAATTTGATTGACAGTAAAAAATGCAAATAAATAAGTAAGGAATCGGTAAAAATGCTTCAAGACCAAAATTTGCCCATCTTGTCTCAATTTAGCAAACGGCGGAAGAGAAACCTACTTTTTGCACATACAGTGTTATAAATGTACACATGGATATTCAAATGATGGAAAGAACTATGATAAATGTTTATATTCATGACAGTTCCCCACAAATATCCAAAATATGTCCATGCCTCATAGTATGTGTTATTTCAAGTGTCAACTCTAGAAGACATCTACACTAACACAAACATACCTGCAGTGTATCAGTGGTAGATCATTAGGTCTTGATCTTCATTATCTATTAAAGCTGAAGGGAAGAAATAGTATGGCAGAGGACTAACAACAACAAGCACAGACTTTGCTACTGCTCCCAACAACTACACTGTCTATGTCATGAAAACAATTTTCCTTGTAGCTTTCGTCTGTCTTCAGCGTCCTTCTTTTTTATTTCAATGTCTAAATGTCTAAGTTCAGATTTGACTTTATTTTCTAAACTGGGGTCTAGTTCACAAACTTTTTGATAGTCATATTTTGCTTCATCTGTTCTCCACACAGCCGCGTTAGCTTTTGCTCGTCTGTAGTATGCTTTGACATTGTCTGCAATTAACAAAATCAATTGGATATACATGTATATTGACATTATATTTCATTAACCATCATAACAGTGTCTCTCAGTAATGGTTGGTAAGCATGGACAGTATTTGGGGATAGCCCTCTCACGTGGCCCGTTTAAGGATAATATCTGGCAGGAAGATAAGTTTCGGGACTTCGCTGATGAAAAATTAGTTAAGTTTAGTTTAAGCTTTTAATTCACTGTTTTCAAATCTTTTGATGGTAAAATATATGAGTTGATTAATAAATCAAATTTCGTTAATATTCAACTATGTCAATTTGACCATTCTGAACCAGGTTGCTAAATATTTTCATCATGCAGGGTGATATGCAAGAATGGTGATAGTGCTATTTTTTATGTTTGGAAAAGCATTAACGGTAGCTTACAAAAGGTTACGCAGCAAATCTATTTGCATACTGATGCCTTCTTTTGTAATTTATTCCAAACTTCGAAGAAAATACGATAAGATTCAGGGAAATACATGTAACACAGGAAATTTGTTGTTATCAAACTTAATTTTCAAATAAGCTTGTTTGCTTTGAATCAATCTGGCTCCAAGCTCAAGTCAATAGTGACCCTAAGTTCCGCCTTAGCAACAGCTATGCATAGTAAACAAAATCACTATTTTATATCAATTAATATCATCAAGGGAGCACTTGATTTCAATTGGACTGAGGCTCAGTAAGGCCTCTATCGTCCAATTTCTTATCTCACATTAGAAAAGTTCCTCAAACAACATAATTTATTATAGTGATTACCTGGACTCATTTTGAGTACCGCTGTTGTGTGTTCTATCACTTCATACCAATCGCCACTAAGAAGTTTGCATTGAGAAAAATTCAGTAAAAGTGGTACCTTCTGCACCTCCAGTTCCTTTTGTTCATCACTACCAGGCTTTTCTCTATAAACACATGTGGGGATATGTGGGTTGTGGAAAATATAATATGTGGGCATGTTTCATAAAGCACAGAGACCTCTGAGCTAACCTGATCACCTATCAATACTCGTATATACTGTGAATACTAGTATACAATGTAAAACCAAAAAGCATTTAAATAATGGTAACCCGCTGAACCTCATCTTTATTCGAGTTGAGATTTTCAATAACGGTTGTCCAAGTTCAAATATGTGGGTGGATCAAGTGAATTACACCTAGCTGCCGTTAGCGGATCGCATGAGATAAATTGGGGTTATCCACTCATTTTCAGTAGGATTCAGTGAGGGGACAATCCCAAATTAACATCAGTAAGCCAACCAGAAAAATCTCTGAGAGCTGAAGATAAAACCTACTGCATAATCAAACGCTCAAGTAAACCCAGTGCTGAGGAGTATTTTTCTGCAGCCTGTTCATATTGTTTGTCTTTATAGTGTGTGTTGCCTTCTTCCTTAAGCACCGGCACTTGGTTTGACTTTTCGTCAGTACTCATCGCCCACGCATCTTTCTCATAGTCACCGGGATGTTCGATGCTGACTATCTCTGACAACAAAATGTGGATATGATTGATTAAGACTCCCCTGTGGTATTACTTGGATTCCAACAAAATAGCAGCCTATATTTGTCTTGAAACAAATTATGCTCATGCTCATGATGTACGGCTTTTGGCTACTTAATGGCACATGGCCTTATTTATAGTCATGCTGAAAACCATAACACATAGGGGATACCAGGGGTAACAAGTATTTGTCAAGAAACTGCAATATGTGATCTGAAATACAATCCCATGGAGTTCAGTTCTGTTTATATCTAGGCTCAAACATGTGGAATGAACTGCTTGTTATTTGCATCTCATTCACACAACCGGCAGCACTGTCAGTTGAAAAAAAGCTGGTTTATGGGAGAAGTTTACAGTATAAAATATCATACTATGTTTTAGTATGTATGTAACTCACCTAATATGAATTCAAGAGCCTGTGGTTCATGCATCAATTTATTAAGATCTTCATATCCGAGGCCTTGATCACCAAGAGCCGTCATAGCACAACAGTGTCCAGATGGTGTGTTAGCTGGTTTTCCTATAAAGATCTCCCTCAAGCTTTTGGAGACCATTGGATATATACCAGTTAGCTGAAATATATATTTATAGTGTGACAGCAATGTAGCCTACCATGATTACACTACCATCTCTCCACCCTACTCATATTATGGTCAGACCAGATATTGAAAATTGGTTAAATCCTAAAACTCCTGCTGCTACAATTAAACGGGAGACAAGCTCCGATTTGTCATGGGATAACAACTTGAATTGTCTCCGGTTTTCTAAATTTGGGATAGTACTGTAATTGACCTTAGTGGAAGGTCGGCATAAATTAATGACGGACATTCAGATCACTCTAGCAGCGCAACGTTGGCATCAGTCATGGATTCATTGGATGTACTCCTGGCAAATTTAATCCGCACTATCACACCAATAAATAGAAGCTTGTTAGCCAAATCACATAAGTGTGCCATAAGAATATACATGTATTACCTTTTTGTCAACAGTAAATGAAGAAATTTCATTGAGAGCCATGGTTTTCAGGCATTCCTCCCAAGGTTCAAACTTGAACTTCTTCCCAATTATCAATTCCATAGGCTGTCTGTGCTTACGACTATCATCAATAATTACAGGCTCCTCTCCCACAGTCCGTGTCACATAATGAAATCTGACCTGTTAGAGGAAACATTACTAATCTCAGATTGAGGTTAACTGCGCCTTTCAGCCGACTTACTAGCTAAACAATTCCCAACAGCATGTGTGTTGATCATAGGCATTGAGGTTTCCTCAATATCTATGCTGATGATGAATATTTCCGAGACCTCTTAATTATCAATAGCCAAACCACTGCGTTTAATTCAAAACTCAATGAACCAAACAGATTATAGATTTGAAATAACTGCAACTCGAGATTTACCGGAGTGGTTGTTTACAACGCGATCACAAACCTTTGGGAGATGCAGATATGGAGTTTCAAAAAAGCTGAACTGGTATATACCTTAGTGTCATGAGTATAATTAGGCACAGGCCCTTTACCACTCTGTATGATCTTCTTTTGAATTGGCAAGTTCTCCATCTTTATTATGAGTTATCAATTGGTTACAATGAAGCCTGTAAAACAATGAATAAGATATCATTCTAATTTGTGTTCACAAAAATAGCGACATAGCGACAAATGTACATGTAAACAAGGACTACCACCGGAAGAATGAAAATAGAACATGCACAACAGAATCCAACAAAGACGCACATGGACAGTAGGTGTTTATGTGCCTGGTGAGACGGT
>ERZ1740072.583-NODE-583-length-14541-cov-4.093193_pt1 | contig 14541 bp, 13 predicted proteins | sample MGYA00581733_ERZ1740072 | MGnify/ENA primary metagenome ERZ1740072 (study PRJEB43018, sample SAMN04849741) | marine metagenome | isolation source: floating plastic debris | place: Pacific Ocean | collected 2008-08-30 | study: EMG produced TPA metagenomics assembly...
GGCCAGCCACTGCGACAAGCGAAATGGCGATGGATTCAAACAACCACCCCCGCGCCGTCTCTGAAAAACTGTCTCGGGCATATTCGGCGCGAAAGAGCATGCTCGCATCAGCGCCCCCCTCGAACCCGGATCTGATGCGGATATAGTCGATTATGATTATGGGAAGCGCCACACAGGCCAAAAACAGAAATCCAGATCCAATTCGTGACGTCATGTGCATGTCCGTGTTTGATGTTTGAGAAATAAGCGTTGGTCGCGGCACTAGAGAAAGGCCGGCGGCGTTTGAAAACCGGCAATTTCGGCGTGCGCGAGGGCCTCTGCGAAAGCGATCGATGTGGCATCTTCATAGTGCGGACCGAGGATCTGTACGCCAACGGGTAAACCGTCAGTTCCAATCCCGGCGGGTGCCGTCGTCGCCGGCAATCCTGTCACCGTGGCCGCGGCGAACCAAAGATGAGAGGCGAGGGCATCTTCATCTGTGAGTTCGCCATGGCCGCGCGCCGTGCGCGTCTGAACAGGCATCAGAAAAACGTCGAATTTCGAAAAATAGTGTTGCCAGGCGCGTCGAAGTTGCAGGCGTTCGATTTCCTTCGCGATGAAGTCTACGCGTCGATCTGCAAAGCCCTGATTATAGGCGCCATAATAGTCGCCAACGGCCCAACCGGGACCATCCTGTTCAGATTCCTGAATGATCTCATGCGCTTGATCTGGCGAGGCCATCATGGTGCCGATCGTTGCCCGAAAATAATGGCGCAGATCGCGCTGTCGGAGCGGATCGACGCCTTCGGGCCAACCTTCTATCAATTCAGCGACCTGACCATCCAGAGACTGGATCAACGCGTTTAATACGTTCCGAGACGCCGCATCCGGTTCAGCATCAGGATGAGACATCACATACCCAACCCTAAACGCTTTGAGGTGAGTCTGTCTCGGCGGGGGTGTCTGATAGGAGAGCGCGCTTTTCGCGGGCCCGTCTGGGCCGCCAAGAACGTTCAGAGCCAGCTGCAAATCGGCGGCGGATCGCGCCATAGGACCAGCCACAGGCAATTCAGATACGCTGGTAATTTCGGGCATGGCCACCTGCATGGCTGGCGGTGCGCCTGTCGGCATATGCCCGCGTTGCGGAACAATGCCCGCCGTAGGCTTGTGTCCATAGACACCGCAATTGGCGGCCGGTTGACGGATTGAACCGCCAAGATCTGAACCGACTTCAAGGAATGAAAGGCCGGATGACAAAGCTGCTGCGGCGCCACCCGACGAACCACCGGGGACGCGATCCAGGTTCCATGGATTGCTGGTGCGCCCGTAAACCGGGTTTTCGCTGTCCCAGTTCGCCAGCATCAGGGAGGCATTTGTCTTTCCAAGAATGATCGCCCCCGCGGCACATAACCGTTCAGCCACGGCGCTATGCTCTTGCGCCGGCGTGCTCGGAAAGTCCGGGTTCCCCCAAACCGTAGGCAGTCCCTTTACATTGAAGCTCTCCTTGAGGGTGACAGGTAATCCCGCCAATGGGCCAAGCGCATCCCCCGCAGCGCGTGCATCATCGATCCGCTTCGCCTCAGCCAGGGCCTGCTCTTCGCGGAGGCTCGCGACCGCATTGATGCTGTCAGATGTTGCCGCGATGCGATCCAGGCATAGGCGTGTCAATTCGTGCGCAGAAACATCGCGCGATCGCAAAGCTGACAGCGCCTTGCTCGCGCTTTCAAAGGCGAAAGGTTCGTGTTTAAGACCTGGCTGTCCAAAAGCAGTTTTCATGGGACTTGTGCTAGTGAACAGCGCTATCGCTGAGGATTGTAGAATGCGGCGTCGGCTGAGGTGCATCAAATGCTCCTGACTTCGATTCAAAGAATGGTGTCTTGCCATTGCCCTCAGAAATTCCGGAAGGGCGCGCAAGTGCGGCAGCGGTCATGACCGTTCGATGACCGGGTTTGGCCGCACTTGGCCGCAAAACAGACTTAGGATAGCCTTCGGTCCAGAGTGAGTTGTCCGCTCAAAGCGCGGATTGCATCAGGGAGCGCTGCTTGCAGGAATCAGAAGATCCTCGCCTCATTGGCTGGAAACGAATAGCCGCGCATTTGGGGTGCAGCGAACGAACGGCGCGACGTTGGGAAAAGGAGGAAGATCTTCCTGTTCACCGCCAAAACCATGCCTCGAAATCGACGGTCTTTGCGCGGGCGAAGGAATTAGAGGCGTGGCTCGCATCGCGGGCCGACTTCGCACCCCGATCCTCAAAAGGCCCCGCCTTTGGAGACTATAGAATGGGCTTGATCATTGGAGTGCTGATCGCAGTCGGGTTTTTCAGTATTCTTGGTTTTGGAACATTTTATTCAGACAGACGAGCCGATCCGGTTGGATCAGATGATCCCATCGCCGTTGATTTGTACGAACGCGGTCGCATGCTTTGGCTGGAACGCGGCAAGGTGCCAAATACGCGCGCGGTCAAGTTGCTTGAAGAAGCCGTAACACGCGACGACACCTATGCAGAAGCCTGGCAGGCGCTCGCATCGGCCTGGATGACCCTCCCGACTTATTCCGATGAGGTAGATCCTGGTCGGGCCTTTGCGGAAGCCCTTTATGCGGCGGACCAGGCGATCAACCTTGACGAAAATCTCGTTGAAGCCCGCTCCGTTATGGCTGGCGTGGCGAAAATGCGTGGCGATTGGGTCGAGTCGAAAAGAATTTATGATCAAGCCATTGAGCAAACGCCAGACAATACAATGCTGTTTTTGTGGCGGGCCGAAGTTTACCGGGATCTCGGGTTCATAAAGGAAAACCGGGCGCAGCTCGAAGCCGCGCTCGCGCGCGACCCGAATTCGCCTCCGATTCAAATAGCATTGGCGATGAATCAGCACATCACCGACGACTTCGAAGCGGGTCAGAAAACGCTTCTACACTTATGGAATGAGAAGGGTATTGAAACGCCAACGGGTTGGTTCGGCACCTGGCATATCTATGTCCGCCAAAGCGATTTTGATGCTGCTGAAGCCTGGCTGGAAAAGTCGCCATTGCCGATCGACGTTGAGCTGCTGACACGTTTTCTGGCCACAATGCGAGATGGCGGGATGGTAGCAAAGGAGGCGATGGCGTCAGAGGTTTTGGCCGCCTATTCGAACGGTTTTCCAGGCTGGTTCGCTTACGTGCTGCTCGATCATCTGGGGGCCACCGACACCGCGTTGGAAATAGCGTCACGAGAGGCAGACACAGGTCGATTTGACCTTTCCATAGTCATGTTCGATCCAAATTTTCCCGGCCCGCGCCAAACGGATCGGTTCGAACAGATTGTCCAGCGATTGGGCTATGTCGAGTACTGGCAAAAACACGGCCGACCAGATTTCTGCGCTGAGCTGCCGACGCCTGAGATTTGTCAGGGCCTATAAATCGATCGGGCAGGGCGGATTCCACGAACAGTGTTCGCTTAGCCGTTCGCGCTAAAATTTCGCTTCCAGCGTTATCCCGATTGTTCGAGGTTGGCCCACATTGGCGATTTGCAATGTTGGATCCAGGTCTGCGCGATTCACTGATGTAAAATAATCTTCGTCGAACACGTTTTCCGCAAATAGAAACACGCCCCAATGTCCGTGATCATAGCCAGCGCGGCCACCCACAACTGTACTGGATCCGACTTCGAATGCTTCCCCGTTTGGCAAATTGGAGAAATACGACCCATCATGCGAAATATCAACGCTCGCGCCCCAGCCGGCTGAATTCGTCCAGGTGCCACCAATTGCGGCACTGAAGCTTGGCGAAAACGCAAACTCGTCGCCCGCCGCATCAACGCCGCCAATCTCAAACGTCTTGAACTCAGACTCCTGAAATGCGGCAGAGGCGTAGAATGACCAATTGGAATCCGGGTTGAAAAGCGACTCGACTTCCAGACCGTAAAGTTCCGCCTCACCCACATTATCGACGAAGCGGATCAGGGGTAAAGTCGGATCCGGAGAGAAGCGAATCTGCATATCCGAATACTCAAAGAAAAACGCATTTGCGTTCAATACGAGACGTTCGTCATACCACGTGGATCGAAGTGCCAGATCGTAATTGTCGGTAATTTCAGGATCGAACTGAACGAGTGATTGATCTCGCGGATCCAGATTTGTTCCACCTGGACGATAGGCCTGTTGAAATGTGGCGCTCAGGCTGACCGCTTCAGAGACGTTATAGGTAACTCCCAATTTGGGCAAAAACGTCGAATCGTCACCGGTGCCTTCGAATGTGACCGTGCTATCGGGCAGACCCGGGAAATCAGGTTCAACATCGGTGATTGCAAAATTGGAGAATGTACGTTCTTCGCTCTCTATGCGTCCCCCAACATTCAGAGACCACGCTTGAGACAGGTCATATTCTATTTGACCAAAGAGGGCCGTGTTCTCAAAATCCTTGGCGAAACCGTCATTGCGGAACACCAGAAATGGGCCGAATGGGCCAGCAATCGTTCGATCCACCGTCTCTTCAATATCAGCGTAATAGAGTCCCAAAATTGCCCGTAGCGGCCCGTTGGCGTCATAAATCAAACGGAACTCCTGGGACAGGGTGTGGTCTTCCGAGGTTGAAGGCGCCGCCAACCCGTTCCCGCCCGCGGTGTTTGGATTGACTGTTTCAATGACGTCGACTTCGCTGAACGCGGTGACAGACTGAAGGCTGATGGCCTCATTCAGATTGTAGTTCAATGACAGCGACCCCGTGAACACTTCACTGTCGCGGAGATTGCTGATCTGGCTCGTGTCACGTTCAAAGAAATCAGGTCCACTCACGATGCTGGAGCCGCGGTTCCCTTCCACATAGGTGAGGCTGAGTAATGCTTCCAGTTGATCGGTGGGCGTGAACAATAACTTGCCGCGTACAAAATCGCGATTGTTTCGAGCGACCTTATCATCCCGCACCCCCCCAAAATCAAACACAGTCACACCGTCATCGTCGACGGTTTCAGCAACAATCCGGAACGCCAGCAGATCTTCCAAAATGGGACCACCAAATACCGCTGAAACTTGCTGCCGGTTTTGGTCAGTTGCAATCAGCTGCGCTTGCCCACCCCATTCAAATTCAGGATCTTTTGTATTGACGACAAATGCGCCAGCCAAACCCGCGCGCCCTTGTGTGGCGGTCTGGGGACCGCGGAAGATTTCGATTTGCTGCACATCCCAGGTGCTCAATGCACCATTCGCAACGGCTTGCTGCGTTTGCACCGCCCCATCAATGTAAATCGCGCTCGTAACAGCGACCGGATCGAACGTCCCGTTTCCGATTCCCTGTTGCGCAATGCCTCGAATGGATAATCCAAATCCATCCGGTGTGATCGTGACATTGGGAACGCGCTGAACAGCTTGTTCAAGGTCGAGGATGACACTGTTCTCGAGGGCGTCTGCCGTTAGCACGGACACGCTCGAAATCGTATCTTGCAGCGACCGATCAATTTTCTCTCCCGATACGATAATCGTTCTTTCGATCAGGGGACTTTCGTCGTCGATCGAAACAGGGGCGTCGTTCGAAGCCGGCGTTGCATTACCTGTCTCAGCGGTCGGCGGCACCGCTTCTGAAATAATGAAACCCCCATTGCGATCGGGCTGTGCGACCAGGCCAGACCCTTTTAGTAGTCTATTGAGCGCCTCTTCAGCGGACAACTCGCCGGAGACCGCGGGCGCGGTCTTGCCCGCGAGCAGATTTTCCGTTGCAAGGATGGTGATACCAAACTCGTTTCCAAGCGAGAGCAAAGCGACGTCGAGTGGGGCAGCAGGAAGATCGATGATGATTGCGCGTGCAGATTCGGATTGCGCGTGCGCAGGTACCGCCGCCGCGATCGCAAATGCAGAAGCAGCTGATACCAGGAGCGTACGACTCCATCGGTGAATTGAGTGGTTGTTCATACCAAACCTCTTCGAGTGTCCATTTTTGCGAATGCTACGCAATCGCGTTTGACTTAAGACGGATGAAGGGGGCGGATTTATACCTCGTCTAAGGAATAATTTTCGAAAATGACTAATTCAGCTCAGGACGCGCCGCAATCAAGACATCGCCTTCGGAATTTTCTTCCACAATTACAGGGAATAAGATGGGTAGACTGTTCAATAAGCGATCAATGTCATTGCCATCGAAAATCATCGTCGCGCGATCACCGGAATATGCAATCAGGTCTTCGCTCAGGATGATGCGCCGGTCCGAGTATCGGTTGGCGTCGACAATCAGTTCCGCCAGGGTGGCGTTTTTGTAGCGAAGTCGTCCCTCGCGCCAGGTGGCGAAGTCTTCGGGGCGAAGCGGTTCCACACCGGACAGCCCGTCTTTCTCCGTGGAGCTGATCAATAGACCGGCCGTGGTAGGCCGGTTGCTGCACATACAGGTCGGCGCGGGGATGAGCATGAATGGAAGATCGCATTCAACGGCGCCCTCGGCCACCGAAAGCCTGACAATGCCGGCGCTTTTGCGGACATCAAATACAGTGCCCAGGACGGTAGCTGTAAAGCGCTCCGCCTCAACGATAAAGGGGCGTGCGGGATCTTTGGAAACATCAAACACGGCGGCGCCACTTATGAGCGTCACACGCCGCTCCGTATCCGACATTGCGACCTGTAATTCTGAGGCAGCGCCAAGTGTTATGTTGGACTGGTCCGCAAGTGTGATGGTCTTGGTTTCACCGAGCTCGGAAGAATATGATAAGGGGGCAGGGGCGCTGACGATGGCAATCGATTGAGATGGCCAGGCTAGGCTAAAGATAACAAAACTAACCGCCGCAGCTACCCCGGTACGACCGCCAAATGCCCACCGGCTCCGTCGTGCGGAAAAGTGTGTGAGCTTGGAAAAGACATCGCGGATTGTAGTCTTGGATTTCGTATCCCGAAGCAATGCGGGGTCGAGCTTTGATTCATCCAGCGTTCCGAGAGCTGACCATAAGCTGACCGCCTGGTCATAGGCATCTTCATGGCGCGGGTCAGATGCACACCACAAGGCAAACGCCTTTTTTTGCTCAGCCGTCAAATTGCCCGAGCTCACTTTCAAGCGCCACTCAATTGCGGCTTCTTCAATTTCAGCAGGATAGTCCAAGTTCCGCCAAGTCATAACGCGTCTCGCTCTGCCGGTTCTTTTAGAGCGTTTTTGATGTCGAGCACGGCGCGCGCGACATGCTTGATCACCGCGCTTGGAGTTATTCCAAGGCGTCGGCCGGTCTGGCTGAAATTCAACCCGTCGATCCGGTGCAGGATAAAGGCTTTGCGACGATTTGTGGGCATAGCTGCGATCACGTCATTAATAAGCTCAAGTTGTTCCTTCACCTCTAAGACGTTTTCGGGACTGTTATCTAAACCCTCGAGCGCAAAAAACAGGTTTTCGATTTCGAAGTCATACTTGGTTCGTACGGCAATATGGCGCCGGCTATCGAGCATCAGGTTTCGAGCCGTGCGCCAGAGGAATGCGCGCAAGTGTTTGATGCGACTTAGGTCTTTATGTCCAGCAAGTTTGGCGAAGGCTTCATGCGTTACGTCTTCGGGATCTGGTGGGCCATTTCCAAAACGCTGTCGCAAATAGCCGGTCAACTCCCGCGACGTCGCCTCATACAGCAAGCTCAGATCGTTTCTCTGGCGCCCATTTTGAGGTCCATTCAGGGACTGATCATCGCTGGGCAGCGAGGGTGATGCCTCCTCCTCATTGTGTGCCGACACCGTCGTCCTCACGAGGCGCACCTCGATGCGATCTCATATTCTCGATGCTGATAGTCTTTTGCGTGGGTCACCCTGCACGTCCTTTGGTATCAGTGCGGCCAATCATTGCGATTGATTTGCATTAAACTACTCAGCCATGATCATTTTTCAAGAACTCTAGGGACGTCGTTCGGGTCTGCTCAGGTTTGCTCCCCGGAACAAGAAAATCATTTTGATTCTGGTATAAAATTCATCGATTCAATCGTCTTTAGAACATAAGCCTTATAATACGAGGGGCGCGCGCGCCCGCGCGCCATCGAGGCGATAGAGACCGATCAACTGGAATGATATCGGACATGAGCAAAAGCAATCTCGCAAAACGTGCCAGCCATGCGGGTGCCATGATCACGGAACAAAGACAGTTGGTTTGTCGGATTATGGAGCGATCCCACGACCATCCAGATGCCGAACAAGTATTTGCCAGAGCCCGCGATCATGATCCGCGCATATCACTCGCGACAGTCTATCGAACGCTGAAGACGCTCTCCGACCTGGATCTAGTCATCACTCATGATTTTGGCGACAATCGCACGCGCTATGAAATCAAAAAAGAGGATCACCACGATCACCTGATTTGCGTCGCAAGTGGTGAAGTGATCGAATTTCGAGATCCGGAACTGGAACGACTAAAGAAGAAGATTGCAAAAAGACTGGGCTATGAGCTGGAAAGCCATAGTCTGGAACTTTACGGACGCCCAAAATCGTAATCATCTTCACATCGCACAATCAGAGCATGCGCTGCAGACGGAATATATCTTCCGGCTTACAATTCAGAACGAAGAGGGGAGATGGCAACCCCGCCTCATTCCTTTATCAATGATCGCTCCTGCGCTTTCGCCATTCTGCTCATGTTTCGCGCTTTGCTCCGCGCAGAGGTACTTTGACGCATTGGTCGTGAAATAAATTCCTATAGTGTCGAGAATGACTTGCAATCGCAGGTATTGGAGTGTTCTATTGCCCACTGAAGAGCAGCATGCCCTTGAAGCTGACTCACATCCGCGCCCGAAGGGTCGTCTTGCACGTCGCGCCTTCTGGATCTGGATCGTGTATCAGTCGGTCAAAGGTATGATCACGCTTTCACTCATTTGGATCCCATTGCTCTGGTTTTGGCTCCGCGGATAACATCACCTTGAAAGGAACCTTTCTCGATGAAGACAGTTTTGATGAGACTATCAACCCTTGTGGCGACCTGCCTGTTTTTGAGTTTTGGCGCGTCAGCACAAGACCGCATCGTGTCTGTTGGCGGCGATGTGACCGAGATTATCTACGCGCTGGGCGAGGGCGATCGTATCGCGGCGACAGACTCAACAAGCGTGTATCCTCTGAAAGCGCTAGCGACCCCCAAGGTCGGGTATGTCCGGAATCTGTCAGCTGAAGGGGTCTTGTCCGTCGAACCCGATCTGATTTTGATCAGTGGGGCGGCCGGCCCTGCCGATGCCCTGGATCAAATTCGCGCCACAGGTGTGCCGATGGTCGAGATGGAAACGGAATACACCGTCGACGCCATTCTCGAAAAGACGCAGCGGGTTGCCGATGCGATTGGTGTCGCCGAAAAAGGCGCGGCGCTGGCAGCGACCATTGAAGCCGAGTGGACGGAAGCGCAGCAGGCGATTGATACATTAGATGGTGAGCCTAGCGTCCTGTTCTTCTCAACCGTGGCGGATGGCTCGCCGACGGCAGCCGGTAAGGATACGGCCGCGCATGGTGTTATTGAAATGATTGGCGGCAACAATGCCTTTGGCGAACGCACGGGCTATAAGCCGATTTCCTTTGAATCCGCCGTTGCGGCGGACCCGGACATTATCTTGGTTATGAATTTTGTTGTGGCGCGCATGGGCGGTATTGAGGAAGTGATTTCCCATCCGGCCATTTCGCTGACATCTGCCGCTCAAAATGACCGCGTCTTCATGGTGGATGCCGTGACGGTGATGCAGTTCAGTCCACGGACTCCGAAAGCCGCCGGCCGGCTTGCAGCGGAAATCAAAGCCAGACTTGATAGCGCTGATGCCAGTTGAGACGGCAGAGGGGGCAGAGGCGAACTCCCTATCCGTGGCGCGCGAGAAAACCGGTATTGCAGTCCTGGTCGCGAGCGGTGGACTCGCCATCCTGGGCATGATCTTCGCGGTCACGATGGGCCCGCTCAATATCAGCTCTGGCGATATGTTCACCGTGTTGCTCAGCCAGGTCGGCCTGGCCAATGCGGACTCCGTGTCGACCGTTAAGACCGGTGTGATTGAGAACATTCGCATGCCCCGCGCCGTGCTCGGCTGTTTGGTCGGCGCCGCGCTCGGTTCCGCTGGTGCCGCCATGCAGGGATTCTTCCGCAACCCTTTGGCCGATCCCGGCCTGATTGGCGTCTCAACAGGCGGTGCCTTGGCCGCCGTCGCTGTGATCGTTCTTGGCGGTTCACTTTTGGCGCCGGTGCTGGAACCGCGCGGCGCATTCGCCTTGCCGCTCATCGCCTTTCTTGGATCGCTCGGAGCCGTTGCCCTGATCTATCAGGTCTCGCTGATCGAAGGCCGCGTGATCGTCGCCACGATGCTGCTCGCCGGCGTTGCGGCCAATGCGCTGGCATTCTCGGGCATCGGTTATTTGACGTTTCTGGCAGATGATACGCAATTGCGCGATCTGACCTTCTGGACGCTGGGCTCCCTTGGAGGAGCGATCTGGGATCGGGTTTTACCGGCGGCCTTGCTTATGGGCATTTCGATTATCGGATTGATGACGCTTGCGCGGCCGATGAATTGCCTTCTGCTTGGCGAGGCCGATGCCTCGACGCTTGGTGTGAATGTTGAAGCCGTCAAACGGCGCGCCGCGTTCCTGACGGCGCTCGGGGTCGGCGCTGCGACGGCTGTTTGCGGTGTGGTCGGGTTTATCGGCCTGGTCGTTCCGCATCTGGTGCGCCTGATGACCGGGCCGGACCATCGCTATGTACTGCCTGGATCAGCCTTGCTTGGGGCGGCGTTGATCCTGTTTTCGGACCTGGTGGCGCGGCTGGCTGTGGCGCCAGCGGAACTTCCTCTGGGTGTAGTTACAGCCGCAATTGGCGCACCGTTCTTTTTCTGGCTGCTGATCAAAGACAAACGGCAAGGCATGTATGGATGAGTGCCGAGTTGGATCAAGCGCATGTCGTCCGATCCGGGCGCGCGATTCTGAACCAGGCGAGCGGGCAGTGCTTGCCCGGGAAATTCACGGCGCTATGCGGGCCCAACGGGGCCGGAAAGACAACGGCGCTGCGAGTCATGACGGGCAGCCTGATCGCCGACCAGGGTCGGGCCTTGCTGGATGGAACCGACCTGCAAAAGATCAAGCGTCTGGACCTGGCACGTCGCCGGGCGGTGGTGTCGCAGGCGAGTGCCCTCAGCTTTCCATTCCGTGTCCATGAGGTCGTGACCATGGGGCGCGCGCCGCATTTTGGCACGCCCAGTCAACAACGCGACGATCAAATCATCTCCGATGCCATTGATGCGATGCAGCTCCGGCCTTTTATCGAGCGCAACTATCTGACCCTGTCCGGCGGCGAAAAGAAACGGGCCGATATTGCACGATCACTGGCGCAGGTCTGGGACGCGCCGCCATCGGGTCAGTCGCGATGGTTGTTTCTGGATGAACCCACAAGCGCGCTGGATCTGAAGTATCAAATCGAGCTGATGAAGCGCTTGGCCAATCTGGCCCGGTCCGGCTGGGGGATTGTTGCTGTGCTGCATGATTTGCACCTGGTGCACGAATACGCCGATGATGTCTGGCTGTTCAAGGAAGGTGAGATCATCGAGAAAGGGCGTGCTCGTGAGGTGCTGACGGCGACCAGCATCCAGGAGACTTATGGCCTCGATGCGCCATACACATTGGCTTAGTCTACGAAACGGGCTTTCAGCTGCTTGAATTTCTCAACCTGATCCGCGAGCAATTCCCGTTTTTCGTCACGCCGGACAAAGACTTTCAGAATACTCTCGCCCGCATCGTCATAAAACAGGATCGAGAGCGATGTCCGTCCGCTGAATAAGCGCTCAACAAAAGCAACGTGCCGACAGGCATCCTGTTTCAAATGACCGCCAAAAGGCGCCCCTTTGCCAAAATTGAAATAGCCGCGCCCCTCGGATGCGCGCGGCAAAGCCGAAACGACTTCGGCCACAATTGAGCCGGTCTGAACAATGATCATCAGATCGCCCCAGCTTGATAAATCGTCGAGAATGTCCTTGACCGGAGGGTCTGCGATGATGAATTGCTGCTCCTCCGGCAGCAATCTCAACACGTCCAGGGTTGAGACACCATGATCTCGGGCGATCCATTCCAGAATGGAGGTTTGTCCGCTGGCAATCTGTTCGCGAATGGCTTCAGCGACAGACGGGTCCATCAGGTTGGTTCTTTGATTTGTTCCATGACGGGACTGAATCCTTCAAATTCCGGATGGCCCAGATACAGGCCGCGATTGTCACCGGCATTCTTGTGCGCGGCGCGGAAGGCTTCCGATTTAGTCCAGTCCAGAAACGCATCCTGTGTGGCCCAGATCGTATGCGATGCATACAAAGTATGATCTTCGTTTTCAGGGCCTTTAAGGAGCCTAAACTCCTGAAATCCAGGTACTTTATTCAAGTGTGTGTCCCGGGATTTCCAGACATTCTCAAACGCCTCTTCCTGACCCTTGGCTATGCGAAACCGATTCATCGCGATGTACATTTTATTGCTCCGATCAAAACATTCTCGATCACCCTAGACCGTAATCACGCGGCCGGAAACAGGCGATATTTGTACGGACTGGCACCCACTGGAGATCTACGTAACGCGGGTAAATCAAAACAAAGGCCCGCCAAGGCGAGACGTCTGAGTAGCAAAGATATTTTGCAAGAGCGTGTTGCAAAATCCTTTGCATTAGTGTAAATGATAATCATTCGCATAAATGCTTGAGGCTCGATACAGATGGATGGAGCAGTTTCTACCGGCAACAAGAATGACGAGCGGCAGGCCGCGAGTACGGCATCGCAGGAGACGGGGCCCCAGGACCAACCCAACTATATTGCCAGTCTGCGTCAGAGTGGCGGCTGACTCGGCGCATCAAAGTTCAAAATGATTGGCTCCATTTTATTGGCCACTTTGGCGACAGCTGCGGAGCTGGTACCTGTCTGGGCGGTGTATCGCGTTCTTGAAGCTGCAGTGGATGGCACGCTCAACTTGGCTTTCATTGGCGGGCATGCGCTCGCCGCGTTGATTGGTGTCGTCGTTGGCGGTCTTGCGCTGGGGTTCGCTTTGGGGCTGTCCCACATCGTCGCGTTCGAATCGATTTACCGGCTGCGTCTCGACATTGCCCGGCATATGGCGCGGCTGCCTCTTGGCTATTTCCAGAATCGCAAAAGCGGCGACGCGCGCAAACAAGTCATAGATGAACCCGAAAAGCTGGAACTGATCGTGGCGCATGGCTTGCCTGAAGGTGTGAGTTCGCTCGCAACTTGGCTTGCGGTGTCGATTTGGCTCTTTGCGGTTGACTGGCGGATGGCGCTTGCCTCGATTTTCGTCACGCCTGTTTCGTTTGTTCTGATGAGCGCCGCGATGGCCCAAGGTGGCAAGCGCGCCGGCGCTTATCACGCAGCGGCGGGCAGAATGAACGCATCGATTGTCGAATATCTGGCAGGGATGCCCGTCGTGAAAATATTCAATCGCACGGGCCAAAGCCTTGCAGAAACCAGCCGGACGGTGCGCGAGTATACCGCCATAGAAACCGCATGGGCGCGGGACTACATCCCCATGGGCGGCAGCTTCTATACCCTCATTCTCAGCAATATTGTGTTTATCCTGCCGGTAGGCCTTCTACTCATGCAAACCGGGACCCTGAGCCTGCCAACCTTGCTGTTCTTTGTCTTGTTAGGCGCGAATTACAGTCGTCCGCTGATGAAGCTGTTTAATCAGTTCCACACGCTTGCTCATATCAGCATGGGCGCAACGATGGTGTCCGACCTGCTGGCGACGCCACCGCAGTCTGACACAAAGCAGTCTTTCAGGCTGCCACACCACGATATTGCCTTTGAGAACGTATCCTTCGGCTACTCCGATCATGATGTTCTCCGCAATGTGAGCTTCGTTGCGCGCACCGGGGAGATTACAGCGCTCGTTGGCCCGTCTGGCGCAGGCAAAAGCACGGTGGCAAGTCTGGTCCCGAGGTTCTGGGACGTACGCGCCGGTCGAATCACGCTGGGGGGTGTCGACGTCCGCGAGATTGGTCTCGACCAGCTGATGGATACAGTGGCCTTTGTTTTTCAGGATACGTTTTTGTTCTCTGACACGATCGCCGCCAATATCCGCTTCGGAAATCCGGATGCAAGCGATGAAGAGGTTGAAGCGGCCGCGCGCGCGGCGCGCGCACACGATTTTGTAAGCGCGCTCCCGAACGGGTATGAGACCATGCTTGGCGAGCAAGGCGCCTCCCTTTCTGGCGGAGAGCGTCAGCGTATTGCGATTGCCCGCGCCATTCTCAAAGATGCCCCGGTCATCATCCTGGACGAAGCGACCGCCTTCGCGGACCCCGATAATGAGGCGGCTATCCAGGAAGCGCTTGGCGCTTTAACCCAAGGACGCACATTGATCGTCGTCGCGCATCGTCTTCATACCATTGCGCCTGCAGACCAGATCCTGGTTATGGATGACGGAGAGATTGTTGAACGCGGACGGCACGATGACCTCCGATCGAACGACGCCCTCTATGCGCGCATGTGGCAAGACTATACCGATGCACGGCGCCTGCACTATCGCTCCTCGACCGGGCACGTTCATGAGGAGATCAGCCAATGAGCGCAGCAACAAATAGTGAAATTCGCTCAGACCTGGACAGCCTCGCACGGGTGTGGGCCGTGTCAGGCCCAAAGCG
>ERZ1740072.584-NODE-584-length-14524-cov-16.869030_pt1 | contig 14524 bp, 12 predicted proteins | sample MGYA00581733_ERZ1740072 | MGnify/ENA primary metagenome ERZ1740072 (study PRJEB43018, sample SAMN04849741) | marine metagenome | isolation source: floating plastic debris | place: Pacific Ocean | collected 2008-08-30 | study: EMG produced TPA metagenomics...
TGCGATTCTGGGGAATGCACTTTTGATACCTCATCCCCCAAACCCATGGACAATAAAGCAATGCTAATGATTCCGGGGCCTACCCCGGTACCCGAGAAAGTCCTGCAAGCGATGGCCAAGCACCCCATCGGGCATCGCAGCGGCGACTTTGGCAAAATCATCGCCGAGGTCAATGAGGGCCTCCAGTGGCTGTTTCAGACCAAGAATGAAGTATTAACCCTATGTGCTAGCGGCACCGGCGTTGTCGAAGCAGGCATTATCAACTTCCTGAGCGCTGGCGATAAAGTTCTGGTGGGCAGCAACGGTAAGTTTGGCGATCGCTGGGCCCAAATTTCTAAGGCGTTTGGCCTGGATGTCCAGGTGATTCAGACGGACTGGGGTGTCCCCCTGGATCCTGAGGAGTTTGGCGCTGCGCTGACCGCTGATACTGAAAAAGCGATTAAGGCCGTTATCGTCACCCACAGTGAAACCTCCAGCGGTGTGCTCAACCCCGTGGAAGCTATTAATGAGAAGGTCAAAGCCCACGGTGACGCCATCATCATTGTGGATGCGGTCACGAGTTTGGCCTCCTACGACCTGAAGGTGGATGAGCTGGGGCTGGATGTGGTTGCTTCGGGCTCCCAGAAGGGCTTTATGATCCCGCCAGGTATGGGCTTTGTCTCGGTTAGTGAAAAGGCATGGGCGGCCTATGCTAATGCCACTCTCCCCAAGTTCTATATGGATCTGGGTAAGTATCGTAAGTCCTTTGCTAAGAGCAGCACACCATTTACCCCGCCGGTCAATTTGTACTTTGGCCTCCAGGCCGCCCTAGAGATGATGAAGGCAGAGGGTCTGGAAAATATCTTTGCTCGTCATGAGCGTCAGAAGCAGGCTAGCCGTGCGGCGATGAAAGCGTTGGGGCTGCCGCTGCTGGCGCCTGATGAGTTCAGCAGCCCGGCGGTGACGTCTGTGATCCCCGATGAAATTGTCAGTGCTGAGGCGATTCGCTCCACCATGAGCAAGCAGTTTGATATCGCGCTGGCGGGTGGTCAGGATCATCTAAAGGGCAAGATCTTTCGGATTGGGCATCTAGGGTTTGTTTGCGATCGCGACATTCTCACCACCGTCGCCGCCCTAGAAACCACCCTTCAAATCCTGGGCTACGAGGGCTTTACCCCCGGCAGTGGCGTATCGGCAGCCAGCCAGGTATTGCGTTAATCATCCCCGTAGGGGCGCACCATGGTGCGCCCCTACGGCTCCAAATACGTAATCTCCACCCGATCCCCTGCCTCCAGGCCCAGTTCTGCCGCCCGGCCAATCCGCAGCTCAATCACATTGTCCACCAGCAATCTACCTGGACTGTAGGTAGGACAAGGATCTGCTTCACAGGGGGGGGCTTCAGCAATGCCCTGCACCTGGCCTTGATATAAAAACACCATGTCCAGTCCCACCGGCACATTCTTCATCCAAAAGCCCACGGGGCGAGCCGGGCTAAAGGGAAACAACATCCCCCGGTTGTCCGGTAGGGCCTTGCGGTGCATCAGCCCCAGCTGCTGCTGTCGAGCCGTCTGAGCCACCTCTAGCTCGACGGTTTCACCCGCAATAATCGCTTGGGCCGTAATGGGGAGCACTTGACCAGGTCCAGTCAGCATTGAAGAAAGATCAGCGTCGTTAGGGTCAGGTTCTGATGTTACGACAGGAGACGCTGGGTCGATCTCAGCCGTCTCAGCAGAGTTTGGAGTGCTACAGGCCAGTAACAAACAACATAGTCCAACCAGCGGCAAATACTGCCGTCTACGCCAATCGCTCACGCTCGCTTTCCTCCATGTCCTTTCTAAGATTGCTAATGCTGGTGGTGCTAATGCTAATGGTGTTAACGCTGGACACAGCCTACCCCCTGTATCTTAAAACGTGTGACAGCTCAAAAAATTAATTGCGTTTCCCATGCCCTCCTCCCCTTATCGTGTCGGTGTCGCCGGTCCCGTGGGCTCTGGCAAAACCGCCCTCGTTGATGCCCTCTGCAAATCCATGCGCGATACCTATTCCATCGCCGTGGTGACTAACGATATCTATACCCAAGAAGACGCCCAGTTTTTGGTGCGTAGCCAGGCCCTACTCGACCACAACCGCATCGTTGGTGTTGAGACCGGTGGCTGTCCCCACACCGCTATCCGCGAAGATGCCTCCCTCAATTTAGTGGCGATTGAAGATTTAGAAGTGCGGTTTGACGATCTAGATTTAATCTTTGTCGAAAGCGGTGGCGATAACCTGGCTGCTACCTTCAGCCCAGAGCTGGTAGACCTTACCCTCTATGTCATCGATGTAGCCGCTGGCGATAAAATCCCTCGCAAAGGTGGCCCAGGCATTACCAAATCAGACTTACTGGTCATTAATAAAATTGACTTGGCCCCCATGGTCGGTGCCGATCTCAGCGTCATGGATCGAGATACCAAGACCATGCGTAAGGATAAACCCTTCGTATTTACAAACCTTAAAGCTAGTCACGGGTTAGAAACGATTCAGCAATTCATTCAGTTTCAGGGTCGGTTGCCTTTACCTCAATCTGCTTAGGATTTGATTAAGCCTTAAAACCGTCAGGGTTAGGGTGAAGTCACCTGAGACTGCCTAAAACCAGTCATGACAGATGCTGGGGATCAAAATAAAATTAAATCTGTAGAAATCAATAAAGTATCAAAAGCTACAATTTTCACTTTCCCCAAGACTTAACATCACTGAGCGAATAAGTGTATCTACGGTAACTGTGGCATCTTCTGTTGCAGCCGCCTATTTGTAGATTCCATCGGTGTGTGAGTCGTTAAAAAGGAACGCCCAATGACGAGGATTAATAGACGTAAATTTTTGGTGTACGGCTCTACTGCCGTAGGTACCAGCATTTTGCTCAAGGCCTGTGGTGGTGGTTCTGACCCCGCTGCTGACACCACTGCACCAGCCGAAGGCGAAGCTGCCCCGGCAGCGGCTGGCGGTGGCGATACTATTAAGGTGGGTATTCTGCACTCGCTGAGTGGCACCATGGCCATTAGTGAGACCACCGTAGTAGACGCTGAAGAGCTTGCAATCAAAGAAATCAACGCGGCTGGCGGTGTTCTAGGTAAGCAGATCGAAATCGTTAAGGAAGACGGTGCTTCTGACTGGGATACCTTTGCTGAGAAAGCTGAAAAGCTAATTGACCAGGACCAGGTCACCGTAGTATTCGGCTGCTGGACCTCTGCTAGCCGGAAGAAAGTACTGCCCGTATTCGAAGCCAAGGACCACATGCTGTGGTACCCCGTACAGTACGAAGGCCAAGAGTGCTCCAAGAACATCTTCTACACCGGTGCTGCCCCCAACCAGCAAATCGAGCCCGCCGTTGACTGGCTGCTTGAGAATAAAGGTACTGACTTCTTCCTCGTGGGGTCTGACTATGTATTCCCCCGGACTGCCAACAACATTATCAAAGAGCAGCTGAAGGCCAACGGCGGCAATACCGTCGGTGAAGACTACCTGCCCCTGGGTAACACCGAAGTCACCCCCATCATCACTAAGATCAAAGCCGCTCTCCCCGACGGCGGTGTGATCTTCAATAGCCTCAACGGTGATAGCAACGTTGCCTTCTTTAAGCAGCTCAAAGGTGCTGGCATGGGTCCCGATAAGTACCCCGTTATGTCCGTGAGTATTGCAGAAGAAGAAGTCCGCACCATTGGTCCCGACTTCCTCACCGGCCACTACGCTGCTTGGAACTACTTCCAGACAGTTGAGAGCGCTGAGAATGAGAAGTGGGTTTCCGACTTTAAGGCTGAGTATGGTGACGATCGCGTTACTAACGACCCCATGGAAGCGGCCTACATCATGGTCTATCTGTGGAAGCAAGCGGTCGAGAAAGCGGGCTCTACTGATATCGCCGCTGTGCGTGAAGCTGCCTACGGCCAAGTCTTCGATGCTCCCGGTGGTACGGTCACCATGAACCCCAACCACCACATCTCGAAGACTGTCCGTATCGGTGAAATTCGTGAAGACGGTCTGTTTGATATCGTCTCCGCAACCGATGGTCCTGTGACTCCCATTCCCTGGAACCAGTATGTGGCTGATACCAAGGGCTATGCCTGTGACTGGTCTGATCCAGCCAAGGGTGGCAAGTTCAAAGAAGCCTAAGGCTTTTGTAAGTTAGCTGACAGGGGGAGGGTCGCTGTGACCCTTCCCTTTTTTGATTTGGGTTGATAGCTTCCGTTAAAAATTCGTTTTTTCTCACAACAAACTAAGCAACAGTCAACGTATTTCGCAGGTAATTGTCGTGCTTGACGGTTTAATCAACGGCATATTTAACGGCATCAGCATTGGCGCGGTGCTCCTAATTGTGGCCCTGGGGCTGGCCATTGTCTTTGGCCTCATGGGGGTGATTAACCTGGCCCATGGAGAACTGATGATGCTAGGGGCCTACACCACCTATGTGGTTCAAAACGGGTTCAAATCCTTTGGTGATGGAGCCCAAGATTTTTATATTTTTGCCGCCTTGCCCCTCTCATTTGTTGTGGCGGCCCTGGTGGGATTATTGCTGGAGCGCAGTGTGATTCGACTGCTCTACGGACGACCGTTAGAGACGCTGCTGGCCACCTGGGGGGTAAGTCTCATCCTGCAGCAGTTTGTCCGCAGTGTCAGCTGGGCCATGACCTTTGGTATTTTGGCCGTATGTCTGTTGCTCTTTGGTGGGCGGGCCGCTTTGAACAAGTTTGCCAACCTGGGACCGCGTCAGAAGCTGGCTAATTTTGTTGTTTTGGTGCTGTCTGCCGGTATCGGTATTACCCTGGGGCGTTCTCTAAATGGGAGTGATGCCCTGGCTAAACCCTGGTTTAGTGCCCGTAATGTGGATGTGACGGCCCCTAGCTGGCTACAGGACAGTATCAGTGTTACCGATACCTTGTCTTTTCCCGCCGCGCGCATTTTTATCATTGCACTCACGATTATTTGCCTGGTGGGGACATTTTGGTTTCTCAATAAGTCCGCCTGGGGCTTACGGATTCGAGCCGTTACCCAAAACCGCGACATGAGTGCTTGTCTGGGTATTCCCACCAAGCGAGTGGATGCCCTCACCTTTGCCCTCGGCTCTGGTTTGGCTGGGATCGCCGGGTGTGCAGTTACCTTGCTAGGTTCAGTGGGCCCCAACCTCGGCAGTAACTATATTGTGGATGCCTTTATGGTGGTTGTCGTGGGCGGCGTCGGCAAGCTCGTGGGCAGTATTGTTGCCGCCCTACTCATTGGCATTGTTTCCTATATTTTGGGGTCTGGTACCTTGGTGCTGATGCTGCCGTCCAGCGAGGCTCTCCAGCCCTTGATCGATATGGCCACATTCTTTGCAACAACCAGTATGGCCAAGGTGCTGGTGTTTGCCCTGATTATTGCCTTTTTGCAGGTTAAGCCCGCTGGCTTATTCCCCCAAAAAGGTCGTTCGGTGGAGGCATAACGATGATAGAAACAAAACCCGTGGGCAAAAAACGCAGACGCACCCTCGAAGCAGGCATCGTCATTGGCCTAACTCTTTTGCTTATTTTTGTTGCTCCCCTATTGCTGAGCGGTTTTCGCTTAGGCCTACTGGGGCGATTTCTGGCGTTGGCCATTGTGGCCCTAGGGGTGGATCTAATCTGGGGTTATACCGGCTTGCTAAGTCTGGGCCAGGGGATCTTCTTTGCCCTGGGTGGCTATGCCTTTGCCATGCACCTACAGCTCAATTTGGCGGGCGATGGCATTCCTGAATTCTTTGGTCTGTATGGTGTGTCAGAGCTGCCGTGGTTCTGGCAGCCGTTTTACTCGTTGCCGGTTACCCTGATTGCCATTGTGGTGCTGCCGGGTGTGGTGGCAGGGTTGCTGGGCTATTTGGTCTTTCGTAACCGCATTCGAGGCGTCTATTTCTCGATTTTGACCCAGGCGATGCTGGTGGTCTTTTTTAACTTTTTTAATGGCCAGCAAAAGCTGATTAACGGCACTAACGGTCTCACCACCGATACGACGTTGCTATTTGGGCAGCAGGTGGGTAGCGATCGCATGCAGTTTGCCTTCTACGTCGCCACCGTAATCACCCTTGCCCTCACCTATGGTCTCTGTCGCTGGCTCACCCGAGGCCGCTTTGGCCGATTGCTCATCGCCATTCGCGACGATGAAAACCGGCTCAGATTTTCCGGCTACAACCCCGCCATGTTTAAGGTGCTCGTCTTTGCCGTTGCCGGTGGTATTGCGGGCGCGGCCGGTGCTCTCTACACCGTTCAATCCAGCGGTATTACCCCGCAGTACATGAGCGTGGCCTTCTCCATTGAAATGGTGATTTGGGTTGCCGTGGGTGGTCGGGCTACCCTAGGCGGTGCCGTCCTCGGTGCCCTCGTGGTCAACTGGGCCCAGGCTCTGTTGAGTGAGCAGTTTCCAGAAGTGTGGCTATTTTTCCAAGGAGCCCTCTTCTTGCTGGTAGTGACCATATTACCCAAAGGGATTGTGGGCTGGCTCCGCGATGACGCTGTCCGACAGATCCGTGATCTCCTAGGTCTCCAACCTCAACTCAGTACCTATCCCGATATCGAGCTAGACCCCGACGTCAAACGCGAACAGCGTGAACTGGCCGGAAAATAATCTCGACACCATCGATTATTGCACCCCACCATGGCAACCAAAATCCTCGAAATCGACGATCTTACCGTCAGCTTTGACGGGTTCAAAGCCCTAAACAACCTCACCTTCTCCATGAACGAAGGTGAGCTGCGCGTGATTATCGGTCCCAACGGCGCCGGTAAGACCACATTCCTCGATGTCATCACGGGCAAAGTCCAACCCACCCAAGGCAAAGTCCGGTTCAAAGGCAAAAAACTCAGCGGTCGTCCCGAACACGACATTGCCCGTCTAGGGATTGGCCGTAAGTTTCAGACCCCCCGCATCTATCTCAACCTGACGCCCCGCGAAAATCTGGAGCTGTGCTGTAACCAGAATAAAAACGTCTTGGCCACCCTCCTTAAGCCCACGTCTAAAGCAGAGCGCCGCACCGTGGGTGGGCTGCTGGAAACCATTGGTCTCGATCATAAGTCCGATAAACCGGCCGCATTACTATCCCATGGCGAAAAGCAATGGCTAGAAATCGGTATGCTCGTGGCCCAGTCCCCAGATTTACTCTTGGTCGATGAACCTGTTGCCGGGCTCACTGATGAAGAAACTGAGCGTACCGGTGAGCTGCTAATCTCCTTAGCTGAAAGCCATTCTGTGATCGTAATTGAGCACGATATGGAATTTGTCCGTCAAATTGCTCGCCAGGTGACGGTGCTCCATGAGGGCTCTGTCCTCTGTGAAGGCACCATGGATCAGGTACAAAACGATCCTCGAGTCATTGAGGTGTACCTTGGGACAGAAACGTCGATTACACCTGAGCAGATGTTGCTGCTGCGAATTGCGGCAACGATGGCCTGGGCTGATGGAGACTTTGAAGCGGCTGAGCAGGATATTATTCTCGAGCGCCTCAGTCGTCAGTTTGCTTCAGCAACCGACGATCAGGCCGCCCTAAAAATAGAACTGAAAGACTTATTGGCCAAACGTATCCCCTTAGAAGAGCTGGTTCCTCAGCTGCAATCTCCAGCCCAGCGAGAACAAGCGCTCATGCTTAGCTATGAGGTGATTGGCGCTAACAAAATTAACCCGGCTGAAGCCTCTGCTTACCATAAACTGTTGACCCTGCTAGCGTTATCCCCCGAGACGGTTAGCCGCTTGGAGGCAGCTACCGTATCCCACGGTAGCAACGGAGCTAACTAAAAAATAGATCTGCGTTTTTACCACAACAACTATTACCCATGACAGCGACTGCCGCCCAACCCAGCCATCAGGCTCCCTCCACAGCCCCCATGCTAAAGATTTCAGGGCTCAACTTTTATTATGGCGAGAGTCATATTCTACGAGATGTGGATCTCAATGTGCCTAGGGGGCAAATGGTTTGTTTGATTGGTCGTAATGGTGTGGGTAAGACTACGCTGCTCAAAAACATCATCGGGCTGTTGTCTCCCCGAGGCGGTGTCATTAATTACGATGGTCAGCCCATCAATTCATTGACGGCCGATCGCAGGGCTCGAGCGGGTATTGGCTATGTCCCCCAAGGGCGAGAAATCATTCCCCGCTTGAGTGTTAAAGAGAATCTCCTCATCGGTTTAGAAGCCCTAGGCAATCGAGCCCCCAAGGCTAAAAAAGAGATTCCTGAGCTAATTTTTGAGTTGTTTCCGGTCTTAAAAACAATGCTGTCGCGGATGGGGGGCGATCTCAGTGGCGGACAACAGCAGCAGCTATCTATCGCTCGGGCGCTGATGGGGCAGCCCCAGCTGTTGCTGCTAGATGAACCCACCGAAGGAATTCAGCCGTCAATTATCCTTGACATTGAAAACGCTGTTCGTCGGATTATTGAAACGACGGGTATTTCGGTACTGCTAGTGGAACAGCACTTACATTTTGTCCGTCAAGCTGACTATTACTACGCCATGCAGAAAGGCGGCATTGTGGCCTCTGGCTCTACTGACCAGCTTAGTAATGATGTCATTCAAGAGTTTTTGGCAGTTTAGGAACGTTAGGCTCGCTCACTGGGGTGTTTTTGAAAGCCGACATTGGTTGATGGTCTGTCGTAGACGCCGGCCCTTGCCAGCACGCGACGGCAGGCTAAAAACAGCAACCATGCGCCTAAGCAGGTAGGCACTAGAAAAATGGCGGTGGTGAGCCTGGGGAAATGTTGACCATTCCAAAACTGTGCCTGCCATGTAATTAGGGCCCTGGCAGGACCAGTTTCGGTGGAAACCCAGTGACCAATCAAGGCCATACAAAAGCCAAAGAAGCCAAGGGGCAGGAGGCAACCTAGGTTTTGTAACCAGTCTTTTAGGATTGGATTCATAGTTCTAAACGGATACAGACCGGGGAAAGTCTGTATCTGTGACGACGGAACTTTATACCTATAGACTTCCCGTGAAATTTATTGAATCCAGAAAATTTGATGCATCCTGCCTGCATTTTATGGAACTAATTCTTCAATGGTATATTTGGTAACTTTTTGTGTGGATGTTAGCAGCGAAAAGGTCTTCGCCTAAGTCCTGACAGAACTGGTTTTCAGCTTATCAGGTGGCATCATAGGGCCTGGGTTTACATAATGATGAAGCTTTGATGAAGCCCAGTCGGCTCAACCTATGTAAATTAACCTATGTAAAGCTACCGACGATGCATTCATGCTTACCATGTCTCACTCACTAAGCCTATGCCAAGGCCGCTGACTGCCAGTGGGTAAAAATGTGAGTGCCTTGTACCCGAAGATTGCAGGATTCCAGGTCAAAAATCATAGGCTCATACTTGGGATTGGCCGCTTCTAGCACCACCACCGACTCTTTTTGGTAGAAGTGTTTTAAGGTGGCACCTTGACCCTCTACATAGGCGGCAACAATCTCACCGGGTCTGGGGCTATAGTCATCGGACACGGGACGAATGCCCACATAGGCACCATCAGGAATACCCGCACCCACCATGCTATCTCCTGAAATTTTCAAGACGTAGTCATTGCGTTTGCGGCCACTGTACTCAATATTCAGATACTCATGGTCTTCGGTGGCGGGTTCGTGACAGTAACCAGCCGCAATCTCACCCCGAATAGGTAACCCGTCGGGCACCGGCTGCTCGGCGTAGGGTATATCAGACGATTCGAAGTTGACCAGTTTAATGCTGCGCGATGTGCGTTTTCGACGGGTGATGTATTGGTTTCCCTCTAGCCACTTCAGGCTGTTTTGCACACTGCCATGGGAGCGTTCAGTGCCCGTGATAATTTCTCGTATGGTGGGGCTATTTTGATGTTTACGCCAGTAAGCCTCGATGAAACTTAGTACAGTTCCGTGGGGTTTGCGAGCAGCCATGGGTTAACATCGTATAGAACACATGTATTGTAGTTCAAATGCTCTAAAGTGCCTAGAGGGTGCTAAAAAAATATGTCAGAAAATTTGACAGCGCACCGTCAGTGACATCCAGGGTGACATCCAGCCAGTTTGTGGTCTGCTGGGGGTGGCTTACTATCAAACAGGGCAGCTATAGCTAATTTGATCCGTTTCAAAGGGAAACCCAGTCAAAATCTCTGCGCCGCTCCCGATTTTTGCCTCCCCAACGTTCAAACTGTGTTGCCAGACTATGCCTGCTATTGATGTTCAGAACTTGACTAAGGTTTATCCGGTTGCCATTAAGCAGCCTGGGTTAGCGGGTACATTACGCCACTTTTTTCAACGCCAATATCGTCAGGTGAAGGCGGTTGATAATGTGTCTTTTACTGTGGAACCCGGTGAAGTGGTGGGTTTTTTGGGGCCCAATGGTGCTGGTAAAACCACCACGTTAAAAATGTTGACCGGGTTGATTTACCCTTCGTCTGGTCAGGTGCGGGTGGCTGGCCACATACCGTTTCAGCGTCAGCGACCGTTCTTAGAGCAAATCACCCTGGTAATGGGTCAAAAACAGCAGCTAATTTGGGACTTGCCCACCTTAGACTCGCTACGCATTAATGGGGCTATTTATGATCTCTCCCCCCAAGAGCAGCGGCGGCGCATCCATGAGCTAGCGGACATGCTGGACTTGGGCGATAAGCTTACCCAACCGGTGCGTAAGCTGTCGTTGGGCGAACGGATGAAGGCGGAAATGTTGGCTGCCCTGTTGCATCGACCTAAGGTTTTATTTCTGGATGAACCCACCCTGGGGCTGGATGTTAATGCCCAGATAGCTGTCCGTAAATTTCTACAGGATTACAATCAGCGCTATCGGGCCACTATTGTTTTAACCAGTCACTACATGGCCGATATTACGGCCCTTTGCGATCGCGTTTTACTCATCTATCAAGGGCAGCTGATTTATGACGGCTCTTTAAACAATTTAGTCGAGCAGTTTGCCCCCTATCGTGAAGTGACCGCTGAACTGGCCCACGACATCCCAGCCGAATCCCTAGGAGCCTACGGTGAAATCCAGTCCATTGAAGGAGGCAAAGTAGTACTGCTAGTGCGGCGCGACGATCTCACCCAAACCGTATCCCAGGTATTAGCCCAGCTACCCGTGCGCGATCTCACCGTCACCGATCCCCCCATTGAAGCCGTCATTGGGCGAGTCTTTGATGCGGGAGTCGTCTAGATAATAAAGGCAGTCAGACTAAAGGCAGCCTGGCTGCGTTAGCTCACATCACCAATAAAGGGCGTTCCCCAAAACGTCCAATTTTCCTTATTAAACGGCGAGCGCCACTTATATATCAACGCCGATTCAATTTTCTGACGAGGGCGGCGTTCAGCAGGCGCATGTCGCCAAAAAGCAATCCCAAGCTGGCTCTCTAGACCGTGGTGGTAATGGGCCTGGCGATAGTTCATCAAATAGCGTTTGCAGTCATGCTCCCCTTTCCAACGCTGGTTTGATTTAACGGTTTCACCAACATACAGCAGCAGCTCACTCTGGTAGTCAATCACAAAGTAAAGTGCCGCCACCCCAACGTCGCTAAACTGCCAGCGCCAAAATTCCGTATTTTGCTGGGGTAATGAAAACGGATCAATCGCCTCAGCCGGATCTAGGATGGGTTCAAAGAGACTCACTTGCTCCATAACGGGTGTCGTTTTTACGGACATCTGAAAGGTAGCAACCTTACACTTCCAGTCTGAGAGTTCCTGTTTCCCTAGGTCTGTTTGAGGCGGCAAATTTTGAAATCGAGACTGGCTAACGGCCCGTTGGCTCTCGTCACTAAGTAGGGAGACTTGATTTTGCGTACCCATGGCGGCATTCCAGGCTCAACGCTATATGTGGGGTAATTGTCGGTGTCAAAAACCGATAATACCTCTCTATCTAGCATCAAGAATATCTGCTTTACAATTCCCATTATTAGGTGCCCCAGCAGATTTAGTCTGGAAGTCGGCGATAGGCTTTGTAGATCTGGGTAGCGGCATCGGGCCAATAATGTTCTGAGTAATGACACGTCCTGCATAGTGACGCAAAAATCACTCAGATTGTGAAGACAACTACCGAATCCAAAGACGAGTTTGTATTGATTCTGTGGACACTATCTTTTATTAAGACCAGTTTTGTTGCTACTGCTTAATATTGTGTAGAACAGAGGGTGGCTACCGGGTAAATGCCGAATGCATCATAAGCATTTAATGTTTGCTCGCTAGTCTGAACAAGACAAACAATGTATAGATAACCCGTCTGATGGAACTTATGGGCAATCTAGGATTGCCGCTTATTCTGCCAGTCCGTTGTAAGTATTGATATTAAACTTATGGTCGATAGTGTTAAGACGTCCTCTCCTGCGTCAGCGTTAGTTCAATCGGAGTTTCAAACTATTCAGCTGCCCATTAGCGTGGCAGTTGTTGAAGCGACGGCATTTAAGAAGCAGTGTCAGACGCTATTTGCTGAACAGCCGAATCTGTCTGAGCTGGTACTAGACTTTTCGTCAACTCGCTTTATTGACAGCAGCGGGATTGGCGCACTAGTTATTTGCCATCGCTTAAGCGCAACCCATGGCTCTAAGCTGCGGCTCATTAATGTGCCGCCTCAGGTCATGATGGTGCTGTCGTTGACAGAATTAGATAAGGTCTTTGACATTACCTTGGCTGCCCCCGAAGAGTCTGGTCCAGAAGATCAGGTCTTGCCGGAAACCCATCCTTCCGTCAACTCTCGTTCAAAGCGGGCGCTGGATATTGTCGGTGGATTGGTCGGTCTGTTTTTGACGCTTCTGGTTTATATCCCCGTTGCCATCATCATTAAATTGGACGATGGCGGTCCTGTGTTTTTTGCCCAGACTCGCTGTTCTTGGCTCGGTAAGCGGTTTAAGATTTGGAAGTTCCGTTCCATGGTGACCGACGCCGAAGCTCGTAAGAATGAAGTGGCCAATGAAGTAGAAGGGCCATTATTCAAAAACGAGAACGATCCTCGCATTACCAAAATTGGTGGGTTCCTTCGCAAAACCAGCCTAGATGAATTTCCCCAGTTCTGGAATGTGGTCAAGGGGGATATGAGCTTGGTGGGGACACGTCCTCCCACACCCGATGAGATTGAGCAGTATGAGGTCGGTCAGTGGCAGCGCCTTAATGTGAAGCCAGGTATGACGGGTGAATGGCAGGTGAATGGTCGCTCGAGCATCACCAAGTTTGAAGACGTCATTAAGCTCGACCTGCGCTATCAGGAAAACTGGAGCTTCTTCTATGACATTAAGCTAATTGTCAGAACGGTTCTGGTGCTCTTTAGCAAGGAATCTGGCGCCCATTAAATGCACTAAGCTCAAAACCAACGGTGGTTGGTTAGAAAGCATAAAAAGGGGGTGATGAAATCTAGGTTTCATCACCCCCTTTTTAGATCTGGGATTTAGCCAATTTCGACTTGGCTAGTGTCAACGGCGGTGGCACCTTCAACGTCTTTAGCAACGGCAACCATTTTGTCTAAAATGGCTTGGCTAGGTACTTTACCCTTGAGCACGACCTTGCTACTGAGCTGAGCTACCCAAAGGGTTTCAACATCATCTAGACCGGAAGCTTCATCAAAGGCGAGGGTAACGCGCTTAGCTAGGCCGCTTTCATCAAATTCGCCAGTCAGGCCAACTTTACAAGCGGGAATATCATCGTCGTCGGCAGCAGCCGTAGTATTGACAGCAGCTTTAGTGGGGGCTGCTTCGGTCTTAGGAGCCGATTTTTTTACACTGGGGCGACGACCAGCTTTAGTGCTAGCTCCTGCAGGCTTATCCTGCTTGAAAATACGTTTTAGAAAACCCATGAAAACTTCCTACGTGAATACCACAAGTGATTAGGGCTAATGCCTAACTATGGAATAGGGTACAGGTGAGATTCTGATCCTCTCCGCATCTTCAGAAACAAATAATTGTTAATGGCGATTTTCTACTTGAATGGCGGATTTTACTGCGCTGGATGGCAGATTTCATAGCTGTGTTAATTGCAAAGGATAAGCCACCTTCAGGTGCGTAATAACCGGGGTGCAGGTTGAAGGAACTTGCTATAGTCTGAGCACGGTTGACCGGGATGTTTTCGACAGGACTGGCCATGGTACGCGACGGGATGCAAACGTTAACAAATCGCTATTTTGGTGGGCGGCGAGTATCGCCGCAGGCGCTGAAGTATATGCGCGATAGTCTGATGGATGACTCGGAGCTAAATCGTGACTATGTGGTGATGACCATTGGGGCCTGCATCATTGCAACACTGGGTCTTTTGTCAAACAGTGCGGCGGTGATTATTGGGGCGATGCTGGTGGCGCCGCTAATGTTGCCGATTCGCGGCATGGCCTTTGGTTTTTTGGAAGGTGATATTGACCTGATTAAGGAGGGGGCCAAGGCTCTGGGGGTGGGAACGGCGATTGCGATCGCACTGTCCACGTCCCTCGGTCTTCTCCTGGGCCTATCGGAATATGGCTCGGAGGTGTGGGCCCGCTCAGAACCCACCCTGCTGGATTTAGGTATCGCAATTACGGCGGGCGGCATCAGTGGATTTGCTAAGGTGCAGCCCAAGATTTCGAATACGCTGTCGGGAACTGCGATCGCAGT
>ERZ1740072.586-NODE-586-length-14496-cov-3.839970_pt1 | contig 14496 bp, 12 predicted proteins | sample MGYA00581733_ERZ1740072 | MGnify/ENA primary metagenome ERZ1740072 (study PRJEB43018, sample SAMN04849741) | marine metagenome | isolation source: floating plastic debris | place: Pacific Ocean | collected 2008-08-30 | study: EMG produced TPA metagenomics assembly...
CGACCGGGCGTCAGGCTTTTGTGCAAGTTGACCGCTATGGCCGGGCCTGGGTGCCTTATTTCGAAGGTATGGCGCGGAACTATATGGCGCATGATCCGGACACGCGCTTCTATGCGCCGAGCGATGTCGAGGATCTGTGTCCGCAAGTCTTTGCACGGGCCATCACCCAATTCTCCGCAGACGCCAGCGCAAGCTGGGGTCCAGGGAACTTCATCTCCGCACGTCTCAAAGGCACGTTCTTGCCATGGACCCCAGCTTGCGCTGGCGTCGACGGAACCAGGGTGCGTCTCGAACCCGGCTAGCTCTCACCCAAACCCCCGAACGCCTCATCCTGAGCTTGACGAAGGACGAGGCGGGGCTTCCAGCAAGCCCGACCCCCAATCCTCCGACAAGCTCAGGATAGGGTCTCAACAAACAAACCAAATACGAGTAGATTATTCCGCCCGACGATCGAGTCGCGCGTTCTGGTCGATTCTCAATCCTCGCCACACCCATATTCTAGCTGCAAAAATTGCGTCCATGCCGTCAAAGAAGGTTGCAAGCGCAAAAAACGCTTGTATATATCCGCCTCTCGAACCGCGCGCTCCCTTCGTCTATCGGTTAGGACGCCAGGTTTTCAACCTGGAAAGAGGGGTTCGATTCCCCTAGGGAGTGCCACCTTTCTCAGTCACTTAGCGATCCGGCGCGGCGATCCCGTTCGACATCGGCAAACGTTCCACCGACTTTGAACAGACTGTATCCATCCGCATCGATCATCTCGCGCACTTCAACATTCGTGTCTTCGGCCGTTCGGGCCCGGGTAAATCTCCATTCCTCAGCCGTCGTTTCGGCTGGAAATCCCTTGGATTTGGAAATCACCAAACGCCAAAGAGGCACGGTTTTGTGGACATGAAACAGGTATTCGAGTTCGTTTTCCATGCTCAACACTCATAATCATCTATACTCAGAGTCTCAACGATTCCGGCCTGCCTTTATTTGGTTCTCGGAGTGCCTCTTTTACCACGCCCGATTGATTTTCTGTCCGTTCGCTGACCAAAGGCGCGTGACAGGGCGCGTCTGTAAGGTTAACAAAAAAGCATAATTGGGGGTGGGCCCATGAGTAACGCGGCTGAACAGGTAGCGAAATTGAGTGCAGAGTCAGGTGTGCGCCTGATTGGTCGTGTCAAATGGTTTGATACGGTCAAAGGGTATGGTTTTGTGGTTCCTGAATCGGTTGAGGGTGTGATCCTCAACCAGGATGTAATGCTGCACGTCTCATGTCTACGCGCATTCGGGGAAAGCGCGGCAGATGAAGGCGCGCGCATTGTTTGCGACATTGTCGAGCGGGAACGCGGCTGGCAGGTCCTGCACGTGATTGAGATGGATCGGCCGAAAGCATCCGTGATGCGTGATCAGGGCGAAGCCATTGTTTATGAACGGGTTATCGTAAAATGGTTTAACGCGGCGCAGGGCTTCGGCTTCGTCAATCGACCGAACGACGCCGCCGATATCTTCGTCCATATCTCCGTCTTGCGCAAAGCCGGGATCGATGCGCTTGAGCCCGGGACCGAGCTCGATATTGTCGCCGGCCGCGGCCAGAAGGGCGAGAATGTTATTGTCGTGAAAAAATAGCATCGGTCTGATCCCTGTTGCTTGCCGCCCGCAATTCCCGCGGTTAGACAGGACCCATGAAACGGATTTCTATTGCTCTCTTTGCTGGGTTTGCGGCGCTTTGTGCTCCCGCCCTTGCCGACCCGATGGAGGTGACACCGCTGAGTATTGTCAGCGCGGATGCCACGCATGCCTTCACGGTCGAAGTTGCGAATGATCGCGACGAAATCAGCTTTGGACTGATGGAGCGCGAAAGTCTCGATGCGGACAAGGGCATGCTGTTTGATTTCGATCCGCCTCGTGAACCCTCCATGTTCATGAAGAACACCTTGATTCCACTGGATATGTTATTCATAGCCGACGATGGCAGTATCGAGATGATCGCTCGGAACACGGTGCCAGGTTCGCTACGCACAATATCGCCGGGTGTTCCCGTGCGCGCCGTGCTGGAGATTAATGGTGGTCAGGCCGCAGAGCTCGGCATCGTGCCGGGTGATACGGTCCAGCACCCATTGTTCAAGAATGTCGACACCGAAGCCCCGGCAGAATAGGTCAGGATGCGCGAAGAGGACCTGCCTGCACATCTGATTGTGCCGGACGGCTTTGCCATCTCAAAGTCCCGCGGCGCATTTTCGAACCATAATGGTCCGGTCTACGAAGCGAGCGGTGACGGCGATGTTCGCAGCGGCCTCTTCATACTCGACCGGCATTGCAACAGCATGGGGTTTCTGCATGGTGGCATGGCTAGTGCCTTTGCAGATCGATCGCTGGCCATGGCCGTCTGGGCGGCAACCGGGCGCGCATCCGTGACGCTGAAGCTCAGCCTGCACTTTCTCGAAACCGTGCGCTTGCACAATTGGCTCGAAGCGCATCCGCGGGTGATCAGCAACGCGCATGAACTGGTGCAGGTGACGGCGGATCTGTTGATTGATGGCAAGAAACTCGCGGCCCGCGCCGATGCGACATTCCGAACACTGCGCAGACGGAAAAAACAGGGTTGAAACCCGAAAAACCGACGTTATACCGGCAGGCCGGAGCGTGGCGCAGTCTGGTAGCGCATCTGGTTTGGGACCAGAGGGTCGTAGGTTCGAATCCTATCGCTCCGACCAGTTTCTTCTAACGGAGATGGTCTACATGGATGCCCGTATCTACAAGCCTGCAAAGACGGCCATGCAATCTGGCCGCGGCAAGACCAAGGATTGGGTCCTAGAATTCGTCTCCGGTGGAAATCGCTCCAGTGACCCAGTTATGGGTTGGACCAGCATTGACGATACAACCGGCCAGGTCCGGTTGCACTTTGACAGTCGCGAGCAGGCCATTGCCTATGCCAAGCGCGAGGGCCTGATTTTCGCCGTGGAAGAGTCGCGGGATGTCAAACGGTTGGTGAAATCCTATTCAGAGAATTTCGCCGCCAATCGCAAACAGCCCTGGACTCACTAAACGAAGCTGGGGCTCCCATTGAAATTGCCCAGATTGGGCAGAGCGGCGGCGATTTCCGCATCATTCAGACCGAACCAACGTCCAAGCGGTTCTGCGAATTGCTCCACGGATGTGGTCGGGATCAATCGGCCGCTGCCAGCATCCTGATCATGTCCGAGATCATAGGGCGGCATGTCCCCGTAGATCTGACCGCCCTGAACCGCATCGCCTATGACAAAATGGTGGCTGCCCCAACCATGATCCGTACCGTCACCATTGATCGCCAGCGTACGACCGAAATCTGACGCGGTGAACAGCGTGACATCACTGCCAAGTCCAAGTTCCTGCATGGCCTGGTAGAAGGCGACGACCCCGCCATCGATCTCGCTCTGTAATCCTGGCAGGTCATTGGCTTGATTGGAATGCGTGTCGAACCCGCCAATGGCGACGAAGAAGACCTGGCGATTGACGAGCAGCGCATCGCGAATGGCAATCGTATTGGCGACGGCCTGTAATTGCTGCCCGAGGAAATTTCCTGGAAACTCTGTCACGAATGGCTGAATGGATTCAAAGGCTTCGTTGAAGGTTTCGTTCGTGGTCAAGGCCGTGCGCATGGCATTGGCGACGTCGCGATCGATCAGGTTTGAACTGTTAAAGTCCGTCGCCTCGAAATGATCGCGCAGCTTCTCATAGATCTCAGACTGCACGCCGGACCCGTCATCATTGGCGAAGAAATTCAACGCGTCGATTTCGGGCGCACCATCCAGTCCGATCTGATAGGGCCGGGCATCGGCACCCGTCAGGAACAATTCGTTGCCGAGACTGGTAATGGTCGAAAACTCGCTGCTGCCGGGATTAGCGCCCGCGGCGAGCATTGCGTCAGCGAAGCGTCCGCCCCACCCGAATTGGGCGCCTTCCGGTTGGCTCGACATCCAGGTTGACTGCTGGTCATTATGAGAGAAAAGCCGTTTGGGTTGCGGCACCGAGTCCTGTTCGAATTGTTGCTTTGTCAGCGGCTGGATCAAAGGTCCGACATTTCCGACAATGGCCGCATTGCCCGCATCGAACAGACCTTTGATGCCGCTCAACTCCTCTGGCAGCGCGAATTGCCGCGTACCAAAGGAGGCGCTATTGCTCGGAGTGAGCGGCAGCAGCCGATCACGTGCCCGCGTCGAGCCCCCTTGCATATTGGCATATTGGTTCATAAGCGAGGCGCGGATTTCGGCGTACCGATCATATGAGGCCTGATCATACGGCAAGACCGTGTCATGACCGTCGAGCCCACCCAGGAAGAACAGGCAGACAATGGCCTTGTATCCGGATGTCTCTGCGGCACTGGCCTGGAACGCGGCGAGCGAGCTGCCAAGGCCAGCTAAGGTTGCGGCACTGAGGGCGCTGGCACCCGTGAGGAAGGTTCTGCGGTTCGTTTTCATCATATCCTCCTAGCGCTGCACGGTGTAATCGGGCGATGTCATCATCATCAGAACCCCAAGCGCTGACCGCAAATAGGGGCCATTATAGTTCGGGTCATTGGGGTCCTCGAGCGCGATGTCTTCCAGGAACGTGACGATGGTCGCTTTAGTTTCGTCGCTGGTCGTGCCGAAATTCAGCAGCAGATCGAGATGCTCGACCAGCGCTGTCGGATCATCCGCCAGCAATAGCTCATCCGAGTAATCCGGAATGAAGCTGGTGGCGGATGGGTCACCGGCATTGTTGGCCGCAAATGCGAAGATGAAATAGGTCATGAAATTCGCATAGTTCGAAATCGAATTGGCGTTGACCAATTGCAGTTCCGGCATGGTCAGACCTGCCGCGCCGGTTTCGGTGCCGGGTGCGATATAGCCGGGTCGGTAAAAGTTGAAGACAGAGGGCGATTTGTAAGGCGCCTGCGCCAGACCGCCGCCAAAGGTTGTATTGTAGAGTGGGAATGTCAGCTCGGGGGTCACTGTACCCGCATCAAAGGCACGCGCCCATTGCGTAAAGCGCAGGATCGGCTCCTTGATCTTGCCGAAACTGTTCTCGGTCCGATTGGCAGGATCGCGCGCATCCGGATCGAAGAGCACCGCCGCGATTGTCGCTGACAAGTCGCCGCGACGACCATCCCCGACCATTGTGCCATTCGGCAGGGCGTATTCGCCGGCTGCAAACGCGGCTGAAACGCGACCAACATAGTCGGGCTCAGGATGGCTCGTGACGAAGCGCTGGATCAGTTGTCGGGCCAGGAAGGGGGCTGTATTGGGATGGTCGACCAGGGCGTCGAGGGCAAGATCGATACTCTCGGTTGCGCCGGTGCCGGCCGGAATTGTCGTCCCGAGGAAGCTTTTCTCGAGTTCAGAATGCCATTCCGGATAAACTTCCATCGGGGTATGTAGCGCATCCGGAGGTAAGGTTCGAAAATCAAACCAGAATTCACCGCCGGACAGGCTAAGGCCGGTGAAAACCCGGGCCAGACCGGTGACGTCAGTATTGTCATAGACTTCTACCGGAACCCCGCCCTGCGTGACGACATCGCCGTCTTGCTCCAGCTCAACCAGGCCGATTGAGAAGAGTTGCATCACTTCACGGGCATAATTCTCGTCCGGCATGCGACCCGTGGCGGGATCGCCTTTGATGTTTTGTAGATAGGTCAGATACTCGCCCATAGCGGGGGAATAGGTGACCTCCTCGAGCAAGTCGCGATAATTGCCGAACGCGTTGCTGACCAGAATATCCTGATAATGCGCGATGGTATTCGGGACCTCGAACAGGAAATTTCCTTCAGCGCCTGAAATGACCACGATTTGCGACAGGGCAAAGGCCATGCGCTGTCTGAGTTGGTCATCGCCATCGATCGCATTGATCCAGAACGAGAAGGTTGGTGTGTTGCGCTTCTCATAGCTTAACTGGCCGTCGGCATCGCGCGCATCCGGTTCCGAAATCTCCGCGAGGACATAGTTCAGATTGAGGCTAGGGGCCTTGTTGAACTCTGCCACGATCCAGTCTGAAGGCGATGTCCCGGTCAGCTGCGTAATATCGCTGCTTGTCGGTCCGAACGTCGCCTGAGACAAAAACTGGGCTGTTGATTCCGCTGTTTCAAACGCCGCGCTGGACGGCGGTGGTGGAGGTGGCGGCGGCGGAGGAGGAGGCGGTGGCGGTGATGTGCCGGTCCCGCCAGGCAGTGAGCCGCCATTGCTGCTGCTGCCACCGCCGCCGCACGCGGCAAGTCCAAGCACCAGCGCCAAGGCAGCGCTTTGTGCCAGTAGGGTTATCTTGCGTGTCCGCATCCCGTCCTCCCTCGTCCTCTGTGTGAGTGTCGCTTGAATTCTTTAACGAATTCGCATCGCTCACATGAAGTTTCTGTCCCTCTTATGACGAAGGTTTAACGATCCGCTCGCGTAAATCCGTCGGTATTTTTTATGAGATGCAATGGAATATCGTTTTGGATGCAGTCCAACGGACATTTCCCGGCTTTTCCTTTTCGGCCATTCGCATTAAGGCAGGCGCTCAGACGGCCCCTTAGCTCAGCTGGATAGAGCACCCGCCTTCTAAGCGGACGGTCGCAGGTTCGAATCCTGCAGGGGTCGCCAGCAATTCAGGATGCGTTTTCGAAAGAATTGCGAACGCGGGTTATTGATTTCCAATGAGTTTTTTGAGGCGGCGCCAGTCTGCGGTTGCTTGCATCTCGCTTTATTGGCAGTTTGCTACGGTTAATTGATTCCTAGCTAATCGTCGTGGAGGGGACCCGTGGCGCATGATGTTTTCCTAAGTTACCGTCGCACCGATCAGGCGCTGGCCCAAAAACTGGTGGAATCGCTCCAGGCCCAGGGCGTCAAAGTCTGGTGGGACCAGATGATTGAGGGGGGCGAGGATTGGCGCGAAGCGATTGTCGAGAACCTCACCTCAGCGCGATCCCTGGTGATTCTGTTCTCGGAAGAGTGCAATACGTCGAAGCAGCTCAAGAAAGAGCTATCGATCGCCGATGGTTTGGACAAGGAAGTCATTCCGGTTCTGATTGAGAACACCAAGCCAAAAGGACATTATCTGTACGAATTGTCGGCGCGAAACTGGCTCCGAGTGCATCCGAACCCGGAAGAAAAAATGGGCGAACTGGCGCAGCGCCTCGCGGCGGAGTTGCAGACTCCCAACGCGAGCGGACTGGGAACCAGCATCGCGCCGCCCGCGCCATCCATAACCCCGGTATCGCCGATTCCTGCGAAACCGGTATCGATACGGCCTGAGCCGAGCGCGCCGCCGCTTGAAGCAGAAACCGTCGAGAAACTGATTGAAGCAAATCAAAAACTTCAGGCCAGCGCCAAGGACCGGCGCGATTTCATGCCCTTCAAATGGTACGAGATCTTGATTGGTTTGATCTTTGGCGGGCTTGCCGCCCTAGGTGGTTATGATGTCGAAACGGGCGAGATTACGACGGGGTCTCTCTGGCTCGACTTTTTCGGTATGACGTTCACGTCGCTTCTTTTCATGGCGATGCTGATCTTCCCGTTCCGATACTATTTCAGGCGGCGGCGTGTGTGGCGCGCAATCCGTTACTACGCGATCAGCGTGTTTATACTGATCATTGCTGTCGGTGCCGTCTGGGGCATCCATCCGGACATCATGGACGAGACAATGGGTGCCGGTGAAAATCTCGCTGCGATGTTGTTTGGATCCATCATCCTGTTTGGTTTCATCGCTGGTCTGACATTCTGCACTTATGGCTTGATGCATTTCCAGAGGACGCAGCGTGTCTTTAATCGCCATGTGGAGACGCTCTAAGGCAATCCGATCGTCAGGCATTGATGTTCCGGCATCAACATGTGCGCAACCGCGTTTAGCGCGACTGCGCACATTCCAAGAAAATCAGCAAAGAAATCTGGTGCCGCGAGGGAGAATTGAACTCCCGACCTCATCATTACCAATTAAGACTACTACATTGTTATTACTGAATATCGGTTCTTGATTATGACGCATTAATGCAGGTCAATCGACCTGAACGAACAGATTTGACGTCCAAATTCAATCTAAATCGTTAGGACCAAATCTGTTGACCCAAGTGCTCACGCGTTAATGGCAGACATCGACCCCATATAGTGAGACTTCGAAATTACGCAAAGAGGATGTAATCCAGACATCAATCATCACTACGCTTTGAATGATCTCTGGCGATGTCTTGAAACAGCGAAAGACCGGTATCTCTCGGACAATGCGTCAACCGGGGATCTAAAGCTGACTTTCCGCTGACACTTCCCTCAGCCCCATTCGGATTGGGATACGATATATCCTAAGAAATATTCAGCACTATGTCATTCTTGGCCGCTTTGCGTTCCATAACTGAAACGATCCAGATGCTGATCTCATACAAGCCATAGACCGGTACGGTCAGCATAATCTGGGATATGAAATCAGGTGGTGTGGCGAAGGCTGCAACGGCGAGAATGCCGACAACGGCGTATTTTCTGCCCTTCCGCAGCGTCTCCGCGCCAACCAATCCGGCGCGCCCGAGCAATCCCAGGATGACCGGCAACTGGAATGAGAGACCTAACGCTGTCATCAGTGCAAGTGTCAAAGAGAGATATTCAGAGACTCTAATCTGCGCTTCGATCTGAACGACTTGCGTACTGCCTGCCTGTTGCTGGCTGAGCGCAAACATCATGACCATGGGCATCATGACATAAAAAACGAACATCACGCCAATCGTGAACAAGACCGGTGCTGAAACCAGGAATGGCCAGAACGCCCCACGCTCATTCCTGTACAAACCTGGCGCAATAAAGGCATAGACCTGCCACGCCATCAACGGAAATGATACAAACAAACCAGTGTACAGCGCGACTTTCAGTTTTACGAAAAAGTACTCCAAGGGCGCAGTGAAAATCATACGCGGAGTTTCGGTGACCCCGTGTGCTTTGGACGCCGCGTTGAACGGCACGAGTAGGATATCATAAATTTGTTCGGAGACGAAAAAGCAAGCGATGGTGCATAAAGCAAAGGCAAACAACGCTCTCATCAAGCGGGATCGCAACTCATTCAAGTGATCAAGCAATGGCGCGCGCGAGGCATCCACTTCGTCCGGGATGATATCAGGTTGTTGATCTTGTGGCAGGTCCTTTTTGGTCATGGCTCCAGTGCTTATTCAGGCTTGGCGACAAGGTCGGACGTCGCTGTTTCTAGTGATCATCAAAGTCTCGGCCCACTCTGCGCCGCAATTTGCCGCCAAAAAGGGCTGAATCCAACTTGGATCCATAATTCTACTCCTATATGACTTGATGAACGATCGGACTCGTTTGCGTATCACAACGGGCTGACCTAGGTTTCGCCGCCCGCAAATCCCTAATGGAGCCCTCCATAGTCCTAATTACATGGTGGTTTACGAGGCCAGCGTTTTACTTTGGCTCGACCGTGAGCCTAGATCTTCGCGTTACATTCGGCGCACTTAAACTGGGCGGGAGATTCTACCCGGATGCTCACCGGCGAGCGTTGTGCTCAATTTTCGCAAGCAACCTGCTCTCTCTTGATTAAAATTCGACTATGCATTGAGGAAGATGCCGCGTGGGTCGTCTTACATGACATATCCAATATCGGTTTTTCGGAGTGTAATTTATGAAATTTCGTGACGCATTTCTTTTGCTTTTCCTCGCCGGGCTCGCCGTCAACTCGGTACTCGATGATGCCTACGCGCAAGGCTATGAACGTCCGCCATTTGCGCACGAAGTTAGCGATCTGCAGTCAGACGCGCGTATACTATATGGAGAACTTCCAAGTGGTTTGCGCTACGCGGTCATGGAAAATGAGACGCCTGAAGGAACCGCGTCCATGCGGCTTCGCATCGCGGCGGGATCTTTGAATGAGACTGATGATGAGCTCGGCCTTGCGCATTATCTGGAGCATATGGCGTTCAATGGTTCCAAGAATATTCCGGAAGGAGAAATGATCAAACGCCTCGAGCGACATGGCCTGTCCTTTGGCGCAGATACGAATGCGCATACCAGTTTCGATGAGACCGTTTACAAGCTGAATCTGCCAAACGTTGATGACGAAGTTGTCGACGAAGCGTTTATGTTGATGCGGGAAACGGCAAGCAATCTGACCCTGGCCCAAGATGCGATCGATCGTGAGCGCGGTATCATTCACTCTGAAAAACGCACTCGCAACAATGCAGCCTATAAGCGCACGATCGCAGAATGGGACTTCTATACCAGAGGCAGTGGATTGATTGATCGCTTGCCGATCGGAACGGATGAGTCGATTGAAAGCCTACAAGCTCCGCAATTCCGCGCGTTCTACGACGCAAACTACCATCCCGAAAAAGCGTTCTTTGTTTTTGTCGGCGACTTACCGGCGGAACGTGTTGTGGCGCAAATTGAGGCAACTTTCGCAGACTGGCAAGGTGCGACAGGACCCGCGCCGATTCCGGTTCTGCCCGGCGCTGACATGCGGCCAGGCGATGTCGGCTATTATTACGACCCTGAACTCATGTCTTCGGTGACTCTCGCTGTCTTGCTGCCGTTTGAGCAGCGTCAGGATACACGAGAGAATCGTCGCACCCGACTGGTCAATTTCATCGCCATGCAGATGTTGGCGGATCGTGTCCGCAAACTCTCTCACGAACCGGATTCTGTGATCGTTTCATCATCTGCTTTACACGGATCGATGTTTGATACCGCGTATGTATCCCGCCTGAGCATTCGTTCTGAGCCTACGGACTGGTCGGAGGCTTTGGGGATCGGCGAACAGCAACTTCGTCGCGCCCTGGACTTTGGTTTTGACCAGTCGGAAATGGACCTGCGCATTCGCGACCTTAGACGCCGTTATGAGACCGCTGCCAAAAGCGCAGCTACGCCGCTGACGCATGGTAGAATGGGGAGTGGAATGATCGATACAATTCTCGGGGCATATGAAAGCGAGCGTGTTCTGGAAGATCCTCGCGACGCGCTGACTCGTTTTGAAGAGGACGTCGAGACCATTACTCTGGAAGAGGTGGAGCGCGCTTTTCACGCGATGTGGGCAGGGGCAGAGTCGCCCATGATCTATTTGAGTTCGGCGATCGAGATTGATAATCCGGAGATCGCGGTGCTCAACGCTTTTCAGCTGAGCCGGACGATTCCGGTTTCGAAGCAAGAAGACTCAGAGCTGGCCGCGTTCGCATATTCTGACTTTGGTGAGCCGGGCGAGATTGTCGAGCGGTCGCACCTGTCTGACGTGGACGCGCACACCGTCCGATTTGCGAACAATGTCATGCTGACTGTGAAGCAGACGGATTTTGTCGATGATCAAGTCCTGGTGGTGGCCAGTGTCGGCGATGGTGCGCTTTCCTTGCCGCGATAGGATGAAGGACTGCGGCGGCTTGCATTGAACCTGCTTAACCAGGGCGGATTGGAAGCGCATAGCGTCATCGATTTAAACGACATCACGTCCGGTTGGGAGGTCTCATCGCGTACGCACATCTCTGAAGCGAGTGGCACAATATAGCTGAGCGGGCGGGCGACCCAGTCGGATTTGCCGAGGCTGTTAAGCCTGCTGGCCGCGTATTCCAGCGCGCCAGGTGTCCGCGAAGATGCGGGAGATCGATATAAGCGCAGATTGTCTGCCTGGTATCCGACGCATGATGCTACTCCAAGCGGTGTCGCCAGCAAGGAAATACCGCGTATTGTGCGATCCGGTGATCCGCGGTTCGGATTCCCCGATCTGGATGGCTTTCTGGCGCCTGAATGGGAAGAAGCATCGACCTGGCTAAAGGATCAGCTGACGACCGGAATGATCGAAATCACCATTGTCGGCGATGTTCCAGTGGATGTCGCCATCGATGAAGTGGCTAATACATTTGGCGCACTGCCCGCGCGACCGACAGAACGCGGCACTTATCCCGATGCGACCGTCTTGAAATTTCCTGAGCGGACAGAGCACATCCTGACGTTGACGCATGCGGGCGAAGACGACCAGGCACTGTTGCGGATTTACTGGCCCGCGCCGGACGGGTCGGATCCGATGCGATCCGAAATGGTTCGTGTACTGGCAAGTGTTTTCCGTAATCGTCTGGTTGAGGAAATTCGCGAGAACGACGCCGCCGCCTATTCACCGGGGGTGGGTCGATACAGTTCGTCGACTTTCCCGGATTACGGCTACGTGTACATTTCCTTGGACCTCACACCGGAAACTGTAGCACCGATGATCGCACGGGGCGAAGGCGTTGCGGATGAATTGTATCGGGGCGAGATTTCCGACGATGCGTTCGAGCGTGCGATGACACCTATCCGCGAGGATTTGGCGTCACGCCTTCAGTCGAACGGATATTGGCTCAGCCGCCTGTCAGATGCGCAATCCGATCAATTCGGACTGCGACAGCATGCGGCGATCATTGCAGCGCCAGAAGCAATCACGATTGATGACTTAAAGTCGATTGCAGAAAGCATCTTTGCGCCTGATCGCTCAATCCGATTCCAGGTCGTTCCCGAGTAGCACCATCGTTGCTCACTGCGAATTGGTCATCAGGGATCGTAATCCATCGTAAGATACGTCAGTGATAATTGATGCTGATCATGGATGGGTGATCATATGTGACCGGACCAATCACCTTATGCTCAATCAGGTGTACGTCTGAATGCATAAACCCATTTGTTTGGGCTAAGATGGAATGAGATCGATAAGTCCGAGCGGACGGCGCAATGGCTGCCTTGTCGCCCGCCGCCAGGAGTTAGAGTGTGGTGCAGATTGGCAACACTTTGTATGCTGATTGACAGTTTTCGGACAATTCATTGAGGAGTTTCGCAGGGGCTGCGTCGTTCTAGGTGTAAGCTGGGAAGGAACTCATCGATGCGGACCAAACATCTGAAATCTATGCTGATTGCGACGGCGGCAAGTATCGCATTCGCCGAAATTGCCCAGGCTCAAGAGCCGATGGAATTGAGCCGTGATCTCGCGACAGCGCTGAACGAATTTGCTGCCCAAACGGATATTGAAATTCTGTTCGAGCCAGACCTCGTATCGGAACTCGAGGCGCCTACTATTTCCGGCGGTGAGGATGTGCCGACCGTCCTGGCCGAGCTGCTCGGCGACTCCGGGTTGAGCGCTGTAGAGGTTGCCGAGAATGTCTACGTCGTGCGCAATGAATCGGTCGCGACCAGGGACCCCAGCGGGCAGGGCCAAACGACTGATGGCGCTGCGCCCATACTCGACAATGGCGATGATGAAGAAACACGCGCGTTGCCACGCGATGATGTTGAGCCAGCCGGGCAACGCTCAGGAGCAGTCATGCCTGGCGTTTTGCGTGGAGCGATTGTCGATGAAACCACCGGTGCAGGACTTGCGGGTGCCATCGTAACACTCGAGGGCTTGGGGCGAACCGCATCAACCAATTCACGAGGTGAGTATCGCTTCGCGGCCGTGCCGGCCGGAGAGTATCGACTGACAGTCGATTATCTCGGCCTGAATTCTGAATCGACGATTGTGTCGATCGAGCCCGACGCGCAAACGGTGCGCGACTTTCGGCTCCCATATCGCCTTGATACCATCACCGTCTTCGGATCGCGATCCTCGCTGGCCCAGGCGCTGAACCAGCAGCGCGCCGCGCCAAATGCGTCGACAGTGGTTGCGGCGGATTTGCTTGGCAGTTTTCCTGCGGAAACGGTTTCGGAAGCTTTGCGCCGGGTCCCAGGCGTCGCCTTTGAGCGGGACGATGCAACAGGAGAGGGGGCCCGGATTTCGGTTCGTGGTTTTAACTCTGAAGCGATCAACATCTAACTGAACGGACTTGAACTGCAGGGAACCGGGATCGAGCGAACCGTCGATCTGTCCAACGTTCTGGCGGATAATATTTCTCAGATCACGATCCAGAAATCCTTGTTGCCGAGCCAGGAAGCCACGGGTACCGGCGGTTTGGTTGAGATCGAAACAAGGTCTGGCCTTGATTATGATGGCCATTATTTCAGCGCTGGACTTGAGCGCGAGCAAAGTCTCGAAGACTCCTTTGGCGACGAATTTCAAGCCAGCTTTGTTGGTGCCTATGAGATTACACCGACCTTCGGTGTGGTCGGGACGTTGCAGTACCGCGAGACTGATCGACGCAATCTCGATGTTTCGATCCTGGATGTTGTGCCTCCGGTCTTGCCGGCAGGTTTCACAAGTCTGTTTCGACTTCCGGAGAGCTTTGACTTCCCGTTCGACCCGGAAGTGCCATCTCGTCTATTGACGGGCGGGAATTACACACAACGCGACCGCGACGAAAAGAATTTGAGCGCCTCTCTAAACTTCGCATGGGATATCGGCGATCACACAAATCTTCGGTTTGACGCGCAGTATATCAACCAGGAGCAAGATCTGTTTACGTCCCGCTCCACGCAAGGCTTGTTGGCGTCATCAATTGATATGCCTGTGCCCGAACTGGGAAATGAAATCAGACGACGTTCATATATCCGAGCCTTGCGTCCGACGCTCGGTCTGATCGAGGACACATCTGAGGAGACGCTCACAAACCTGTCTTTCCGCGGTGAAACAAATTTAGATGCCTGGACGTTC